>Ga0134126_10005841_pt1 | contig 15396 bp, 10 predicted proteins | sample KB31752_FD_96881 | JGI IMG/M metagenome (GOLD analysis project Ga0134126, IMG submission 96881) | Terrestrial soil microbial communities with excess Nitrogen fertilizer from Kellogg Biological Station, Michigan, USA - KB3-175-2 | ecosystem: Environmental > Terrestrial > Soil > Unclassified ...
GACTGAAATCTCGTCCGAAAGCAGCTATCTTGATTGATTCGCGGCTCCGAGTCCAAATAAAGCAAAGGAGAGCAGCGCCATACCGATCCAAAGTTTCTGTTTCGATGGGCGTGGGGCATTCTGCCATTCCCCTGTGCGGATACCGAGCAAATTGGCCGTTAACACCATGACGCTCATGAGCACCGACCAACCGAACGACGGTCCCAATTCCCCCAGCCTGCTTACACCCGCTCCATAGAAAGCGAACCCCAGCATCCAGAGAACGCCCATCGTCACTCCGCTCGCAAGGTTCATGCCCCATTTCCGGCGAAACAGCACATACGTTCGATTGCGGGAAAGCCGGTAATTCGTATATCCGACGTTACAGAGGAACAAAGAAATCGTCAGGAGAGCCCAAACGACATTGGGCGCAAAGTTTGCATCGACGCCGCGCCGCCTTGCCAAATCGATAATCGGTTGCCCCAGAACGAATCCGACGTTCCCACAAGAAGACAGCAGACCGGACGCCACGCAGATCAGAACACCCGTGCGGTAGTTCCGTTGCTCATTCGGGGACTCTCTCCAGTGGCCGGCAACCGAACACATGGCCACTCCGCCGAGCATGACCGATAACGACAATCCCGTAATCAGTAAGCTGACCTTGTCGGGCAACTGAGGGTTCAAAAATAGCAGCGGCACCAGAGTCCCGCTGCAGGCTGCCACTCCTAAAATCACCGCGAAGCCAATGGAAAATCCGATCGCGTCGACACCCAAACCGAAGGTCAGGGCGCCTAAGCCCCACAGAAATCCCATTCCGATAACAAGAGCGATCCTGCCCGGGCTCGCGTCTGAATAAATCGCAGTTACACCCGGAACGGTGGCAAAGACAAACAACCAGGGGCAGATCAAATAGGCGGTAACCGCGAAAACCAGCCACGTGTTTTCCCAGGCCCATGCCTTGGTACATTTCATAGGGAGCATAAAGCTTCCCTGGCACAGACCTGCCGCTAGAACATAAATCCAGCCGGAGTATGCGGTCTCAGCTTGCATGCGCAACCTGGAAGAGAGCACTATCAAGCGCGCTGACGCAACGAACGATATCGCTCCTATCGTTATAGAAATGGAGCGAAGCACGAACGCGTCCGTCACCAGCCCACACAATAACCCCAAGTTGGTTAAGAATATCGCCAACGCGGACTGCTTCCGGATGTTCGAACGACACAATTCCCGAGACCAGACCCGCGGATTCCGGCGTTAGCATGTTCACAGGCTTTTCCTGAAGCGATTGGCGCAATTCCCTCGATAACTGATCCACTCGCTTGCGTTCACGATCCAGGTCGAGGCTTAACAGAAACCGAAGCGACTCGCAAAGCGAATACAGCGAACCGAAATTAGGCATTCCGGCGGCAATACAGGCGGCTCCAGGCTTGAGACTGTAGCGCTCAAAGCGATCCTTGGAAAATGCCGTCTCCACCGAATACCATCCAACGCCCGCCAACTCAAAGCGTTGGCGGAATTCGGGCGACACGTACACAATCGCCAATCCATGCGGCCCCATCAGCCATTTGAAGGTGCTCGCCATCAGGTAATCGACGCCCGCCAGAGTCACGGCGCAGCGTCCGAGCGCCTGAGTCGCATCAACGCAGAGGGCCGCTCCTACGGAATGCGCGGCTTCCGCCAAATCCGAAATGTATGGGAAATAGGCCCCCGTTTTATAGCTGACCAGACTAATGGAGACAAGGCGCGTTTTCGAAGTAATGGCTTCCAGCAAATCCTGCAGCCGAACCTCTCCTGCAACTGAAGGCACGACAACCACACGAACCCCATTCCGTCTCAAGGCCAGCCAAGGCAGAACGTTCGAGGGAAATTCAAGGTCCGAAATTACAATCTCGTCGCCGGGCTTAAACGGAAATGACGCCGCCAGAATGTTCAGCGCATCGGAAGTGCTCGGCGCGAACGTAACGGTAAGGACATCAGTTCCCAACAATTGCGCCGCCAATTCCCGCGCTTCCATTTCCTTCGTAAAATGTTTTAGCCTTCCTGGCGTCCCCCGCGCCTTCTGCTCCGCGTATTCGGAAAGCGCTCTCTCCATTGCAGGAACGGGCAGACCCTCCGCCGCGGTATCCAGGTAAGCGGATTGCAGCGCGGCAGGAAATAAATTGCGGCAGGAGTATTCAGACATATATTCGATATCTCAGAATTCTTGAATCAGTTCCTTATAGATATAGGCCGCTAACACAACCTCGTTCGTGGAAATAAATTCGGCGGCAGTGTGGGCATGGTCGATAGAGCCCGGCCCGAGCACGATACTGGGAACTCCGATTCTCGAAAGCTTGCTGGCATCGCTGCCAAAGGGAACACCGGTGGGCTCCGCGTTCAGATTTCTCTTTCGCAGAACTCGCATTGCAGTCTGAACGATATCGGAGTCGACGCAAGTTTCCATCGGCCAATCCGACAGAAGCGTGGTCTGCGACACTTCCAGATCCGGGAACATCGGCCGCAATTGCTCCGGCAGGGATTCATATCGAGCCTGGACATCTGAAAGTATTTCACCCGGAATCAAGCGTCGATCGATTTCCATTGAGCATTCTTCCGGTACGATATTGACCTGTGCGCCGCCTTGAATGACTCCCACATTCAACGTGGGAGTCCCCACTAAATGATGGCGCTTCAACTGAAGCTGCTGTTCCTCATCCTCCAAGGCCACAATCAGCCTCGCCATTCGTGAAATGGCATTTACGCCCAAGTGTGGCTTTGAGCTATGCGCCGCCCGCCCGTTCACTGTGACACGCCACCGCAGACAACCTTTGCTGGCAATGACGAGACGCAAGTCTGTTGGCTCAGCCACCACGGCTCCAGCTGCCGACAACCCCTCGCAGAGTCTCAGAACACCCCGATAGGAGTATTCTTCGTCTACAGTCGCTGCAAGCCAGACATCGCAAGGCGGCTGCACTCCTTCTTCTTTGATAGCGAGAACAGCATGCATCATGGCGGCCAAACCACCCTTGGTGTCACAAGCTCCCCGGCCATATACGGCGCCGTCGCGGATCACTGGATCGAACGGGTCGATGGACATGTTGTCAATTCCCGCCGTATCGACGTGCGCTTCGAGCACCAAGACGCGCTTTGAATCGTATCCGGAGAGTTTTGCGACCACATTCGCGCGGCCTGGAGCGATTTCTTGTGTCTCCACACGAATGCCGGCTCTTTCGAAAAACGAAGAAATGTATGCCTGAATGCCGCTTTCCGGCTTTCCATTGGCATAGGAGGGATTCACGCTATTGATGCGTATCAGATCACAGAGAGTATCGATAACTTGTTGCTCTCGCATCAGATGATATTGGCCGGCAGCGACAGACGTTGCATCGTCTGCCATGCCTGTTGAATGTGGGTGTCGCCCTGGCTCATCGCAATCGTTAGATGACCCGGCAACAGAACGTCCACGTTCAGGCCTGCAAGCTTCTCCACGGTTCTCACATATTCAGGAACACTGCAGTCCCACACGTTCGTCATTAAAATTCGGCCACCATGAAACACGGAGTCGCCAGAAAATAGAATCTTCTTGGATTCGTCTTCCAGCAGGTACGAAAGCATTCCGGAGCAGTGTCCGGACGTTTCCAATGCCCGTAAATTCAGATTGCCGACTTGAAACGAATCTCCTTCCCGCAATTCCGCACTCACTTCACAAGCGGAGAAGTGATAGTCGGACGGGTAGAATCCGCCGCGTTTAGCGGTCGCCAGACTGATCTTTTCTTCATTCCCATCGCGAACATACTGCGCCGCGACAGGCGAAGCGACGACGGTCACTCCGAAGCGCTTTCTCCATTCTGCACTCCCGCCGGCGTGATCCGAATGCGCGTGAGTGAGGAGTAGATACTTCAGCTTTTGGGGATCTAAACCATCCTCAACGATTCGCTGCACAATCAGATCGATATTCCGACCCACTCCGGCATCAATGAGCGCGTAGGCCGATCCACCGTCAACCAGATATACGTGGCAATCCAATTCGTCGGAAAGCCCGAAGCCGAGCGTTCCGCCGCCGACAAGGTAAATGTTCCGCGTAAGGCGCATGTAAAATCAGTCCCAATCGAACAATTCAACGTCATGTTTCGAGTGTGCGGATTCGATGAGGGCAAGGGCGGTACGCACCGCGTTCTTCGCCTCCGCGGTAGTGACGACTTCCGGTTGGCGGCCTGTGCGAACACAGCGATAAAAATAATCAAGCTCGGCTTGCAAAGCCCCGTGCGCCACTCCAAACAACCGGGTTTCATAGCCTGTATCCGGAGCGATGTATCCCTGTTCGCTCCAGATCGACACTGCGGCCGGTTGTAAAGCCACCGTGCCCGTGGCCTTCTCGCCGATGATCTGAAAGAAGTCGTCTAGAGAAACGCCGGCCGCATCCGGAAGCAGCCAGGACGTCTCTACGGTTCCGACCGCACCGCTTTCGAATTCGATGACTCCCAAAAAGTAGTCGGGATTTTGCTTACCGTAAATCTTTCGTTCGAACGCGCGGACACGGACGACCCGCGACCGGACGACGCTCAACGTCAAATCGATATCGTGAATCGCGTTGCAGATTCCGGGATGAACGCGTTCATAGGCTGAAAAGCCGCCGCGAGCGCGATTCCGGCGAGCGGAAACAGATACGACCTTTCCGAATGTTCCGCTGAGAGCTTCTTCGCGTAATGGTCCGTAACGGAGATCAAAACGCAGAATATGTCCGACCATCAGTATGCGCGCCGATTGTTTGGCAGCCGCGGCCATGGCGTCGCAGTCTTCCAAATTGGTGGCGAATGGTTTTTCCACCAAAACGTGCTTACCCGACCGCAGCGCGGCAACCACGGCTTCCCGATGCCGCGATTCCGGCGTTACTACGTGAACAGTGTCCAAAGACTCTTCGAGAAGTTCCGGCAGACTCGCCGCCACTTTGGGAATTCCGAAGCGTTGAGCGAACGCATGAGCTCTGTCTTGATCCAAATCGAATACCGATGCAATGTCGACCTCCGGTATTCCCCGCAGGGCTGTGGCGTGGCTTTCGCCGAACAGGCCACAACCCACAATTCCCGTCGTTAATTGCGGCATTCTTAAACTTTCTTTTGCGAGCTGGTTGTGGCGAGCCTGCTCTTGAGTTCGCGTTCGATATAGTCGCAGTTCAGCATCTTTTCTGCCAGATCCAAGGGCGTGTAGTAATAGTGATTCGACGCTTCGTAGGCAATCACTGAATTGGCCCGGTCGACAAAGTATTGTTCTTTGCTGATCTCCAATTCATCTCGCGCGATCTGCATCATTCGTTCAAGATGCGGCCGCGATTCATCGCTCGTTTGACTGGCTGCTTTATCCCGCAGCAAATAAAACTCAACCTGATTCGCCGTGCTCTGAAAGTGGCGCTGGCAGGTCAGTGCAATCGCCAACTCACGTTCCGCCTCCTTCTTCTTCTGAGGAGGAGCATGGTTGGCAGCGCGCTTTAACAGGGGAATTCCTTCGAGCCACTTCGAAGCAAGTATTGTCATTTGCGATTGGACAACCTCTGGCGGATAGGCGCCGCTCCATGCACGATAGGCGTCGTAGGGAAACAAAATCATTCCCGGTTTGAGGCCAGTCGGTTTTAGCTGCAGCAGATTCGCCGGACCGTGCTGAGTCGGCAGAATGTAAACGGCTACTCCGTACGGAAACTCAAGAAAGGCGTCGCTGAACCGCTGCCAGGCGGCGACAGCGTCGGACGCGGCATCCTTGCCGTACACACGTTCCGCTTCCGCTGCCAGAATTTCCTTTTTGGCAGGACGGGGCTCGTACGCATATGCCGCCGAGGCTCGCAAATTGGGAGAGGGATAGCCGCCGCAGGTCCACGAGCACATCAGGCCGTTGACTCCAGCATTCGAAAGCCGCTCGCAATGTTCGAGCACCAAAGGAAGAACGGGAATGTAAGGAACAGCCGAAATTTCCCAGGTATTGTTAAATTGCGTTTTGGCGAGCGCCTGGAGTCCATTTCTGCTTGCCATTTGCCAGTTCTTTAAAGCGCGAGGTCCGGGTCCAACGACAGACATCGAATATTCGTGAACCGCCGTATGGACGCCGCCGCGAAACACCGGCTGGTCCCATTCGCTGACGCTCATCAAACCCGTCTTCTTGGGAAGTTTGGGAATCAATTTCTCCGTGAGAGGCGCGCCCCAGCCCCAATCCCAACTAATGATTTGCGCAGTCTCGCTCTGCGCTCTCGCGCCATCGCAGAACGTTTGAATCAGTTCGGCAAGCACATCTTCCGGCTTCCGTCGAGAACAACGAGGGCAACCGGTGGCTACTGGGTAGGTATCGTCCCACGTGCCGCCTTGAGAGAAACAATTCGTATGGTTCTCCGACATCGTGATGGAAAACACCCCACCGAGCGCAGGCGCTTCCCGGAATACAAGGCTAAGAGTCTCTCGGATCCAATCCCGCACTATCGGAGTGGAGGTGCACATGGAGTAGAGGTTGAGATACTTGCTTCCACGAATTTCGGGGCGTTTTGCAAAGAAAGCGGCCGGCATGGCGCGCGGTTCGTTGAGGTAAAGATAGATTTTGATTCCGCGTTTTGCGGCGCGTTCCGTCAATGCACGCAAGTTCTTGAGACGAATTTGCCAGCCGGATCCGAATTCCGGAAAAGCCTTGGAGGGCGCCAACGTGTTGAGTACAGCTTGAATCCATACGCCGTTAATGCCCCGGCTCACAAGGCGCTCCAAAAACCAGTCCGGCAACCCCGCCGCATCGCCCTCCATCAACGGATCTCCGTAAAGGGCGAAATAGGAATACAAATAGCGCGGCGACCACACTTCCCGCTGTGAAACGGCGCCTTGCTCCAGAAACGGTCCTTCGCGCCGTTCCATCTCATCCTGCAGATAATTGACTGCCTGTAAAAGTCCGGTTTCGTTTGCCGCAGACGCCACAACCGCCGAAGGCGTGCATTCAATACGAAAACTTCCGTCTTTGGCTCCGGGGCCAGGTTCAATCTTTAGAAGGAGCCGTTTATCCGAGCCGGCGTTTCTGCTCAGTTGCGTCCCCATTCTCTGGCTTAGAAACCAACGTAATTGCTCCGCGGCCGGTTGAACCGCGGAGCTTTCTCCGTGCGTATCGAGGATCCAGTCATTGTTCAGCTCAATTTCTTGACCCTGTCCGTGTCTGGATGGATTCCGAAGACTAGAAGACGGCGGCTGATTGAACTCTTCCACAAATGCGAAGCGATCTTCTCCGGGATTCTTCAGTTGCGCCCCAAACCAAGCGTGAAGCAACTGGCGAATTCTATGGGCGTGCTCGCGCTGCGCCGCCGTGGGCGGTGAATAGCGAAGAGGTTCACACGCCGGCTTGACCATCCCCAGCTTGATATCGAGAAAATCGTCTTCCTTCAGAGTGAACTGATAGCGAGAGTCATTCCATCCCAGCAGCTCAATGATTTGCGAATTGGGCAACACATGCCAGTTCTGCCGGATGATCGTAATGTAACTACGTCGAAGCTGCTCGTCCGTAACGGCGCGTTTGGGGGGCAATCCCATCGAACCGCCAATTTCTTCCACCTGAGCCGCAGTCGCTCCAATCACATGTGCCATACGCTCCGAATTGGCGAGCTCCCAGTTCCGCCATATAAATTGGTGAAGCCGGCTCGGAAAATGCGGCGCCGGAAGCGCGGGGACTTCGGGCAACGATTCCGCGCGACTTTCAAGTGAAAGCCAATATGGCGAGAGGAAGATTGTGGGCGCTGCCTTCAAAAGCGATCGGCGATTCATGATTTATGTCTTGAACCTTTGAGTATCGTTCTCACTATTTAATAGATAGCGACAAGCCGCTATCTTCTCTCGCACATCCAACGGAAGGTAGAAATATCCGACTGACGCTTCGAAGCCAATCCTTGAATCCTGACGGCACAATCGGAGAAAGCGCTCTGCCAGCGCAAGCTGTGCCGCGATGTTCTTTCGCCATTGAGATCGCGCCAAAGCAGAATTTGAGTTGCGATCCCGCATTTCATAAAACTGCACCAGCAGCCCAATACTCTGAAAATGAATGGCCGCTGCTTCCATGACGACTAAATCGCGTTCTGCAAGTTGTCCGGCTGGACCGCTCATACCTTTGATGGCGGTCCGAAACGTGGCCACTCCGTCTTCCCACGTCAAGCCGATATGTAAAAATGCCGCCGATATTTGCTCGGGCTCAAATGGAGTTGTCCAGCGCAGGTTGTCAAAACTATTCATGATCCGTGGCGCAAACCCACTTGGCTTTAGATAAAGCCGCTGTGCGGGCCCTTCTTGCACGAAACTCGAATACACGACGCTGTTGGAGAAAGGATATTCCGTAAACGCCGTTGAGAATATGCGCCACGCCCGAACTACAGTATCGGCCGAGCTTTCGCCATATCGCTCAACCGCCAGTGTATGGACGGCCCGATGCGAATCTATATCCGGATGCCGATCCATGATTGAAAATAGTTCCCAATTCATTGAGGGACACGATCCGAGTGTCCATGAGAGCATTCCTCCGCGGAGGCCGTTTTTGGCAAATGCGCTGAGCTTTTCGGCCACAAGGCCGGGTACAGGCAAAAACGGAACCGTGCCGAGTTCCCATGTCGTGCCGATTTGAGCCTTGCCCATCACTGGAAGGCCGCGGGCTCGGGCAAGTTCCAAATGTTGGCTGGCCCGATGAGACGGACCAGGAACGGAGAGCGAGTACTCGTCGACAAGAGATTGGACACCTTGGCGCCGGATCTGGCTCCCTCGTTCGAAGTCGACCTGCAAAATCACCTTATCGGGAAGACTCCGTATGATCTGCGCCTGTGGGTCGTCCTCTACAATCGTCCAGCTCCAATCCCAGGCGATCACGTGAGCGCTGGGACTGGCTTCCTGGGCTCCGGCGGCAATACAGCGGACAACTTCTCCAATGACGTCCGCGCCTCGCCGTTTACGGCAACGGATGCAATCCGGCGTTCGCGTCAACGAATAACAATGCGTCGGATTTTCCGAGGCGGTAATTAGAATCACTCCCGCTAATTCCGGCAAGGAGCGAAACAATTGCGCTGTGCCGTTTTGTAGAAAGCTTTGTACTTCGTGAGTGCTGCTGCAAAGACATCGCAGTCCGTCACCCCGCCGCCCAGGCGCGCCACGCAGACCGGGATTTACCTGAAAGAATGCCGCGCGCGCGCCGCGGGGCTCGTCCAGATAGAGGTATACTTTCAACCCCGCCCGCTTGCATTGGTTGATTACCCAGCGTAATCGATCCCTCCGTTCCGGGTGAAAGGGGTAGAACTGTTGAAAGAGAGGGTACTGGATGAGATCCCGCAAAAGAGCGCCCAGCCAGATCGCATTCACACCAGAAGCTGCCATCCTCTGTAGCAGTCCTATCGCATAGTAACGCTGATATCCCGGGTCGCCGAGCGGATCGCTATACGGGCAGACGTACGGATAGGCAATGCTTGGGAATTGGTTATCTTTTGGATCTACTGGTGCTGTAAAGTTCGGCAGCGGGTGGGAGAACGCGTCTTCGAAGCCGAACCGGGACTCCTCATTCGTTGCTGGATCATCTCGAAAATAGTCAATGCCGCCACCGTGCAAAGACCCAGAACTTACCCGAATGGTCTCGCATTTCGGTTGCTGGCCGAGGTTACTTTGGTAAAAGGCATCTTGATTGAGAATCTGCTCGATTTCCCGTTCCGATATACCCAAAAGAATGGCAATCTGCTCCCGAGGCACAAACATCCAGTTGCGCCGCAATACGCTGAAGCGCAGTCGGCGGCCCATGGCCGGCGCCGTTTGCTGGCGCTTAAGATGGAGCTGCTCGGCTATGTGCCGTACGATCGATTCGCTTGTTTGTAACGCGGTTGAGATCCGCGATGCCGGCACGAGATCCCAGTTCCGCCAAATGAACTGGTGAGCGGAACTAGGGAAGTAAGGCTGCCGCTCCGGCAAGGCCTCTTGACGACTCGCTGCCGCCGCGAGAAGCGGCAGCGCCGAGCCTTGCAGAAATGTGCGGCGCGATAGCATCTACAATTTGTAGCCGGAAGGACTAGAATTGGACTCGCAATCCAAATTGAAACCGGCGAGGATTGTTTTTTCCGAAGATACGGCCGAAATTTGTATCCAGCGTGCCTGTATCGGGATTGTTCCAGTTCTGCACGTTGAATACGCTATAAGACTCTGCCCTGAATTCTACGCTTGCCCGCTCAAACTGAAATCTGCGTTCGAGAGACATATCCCAGAACTGCGCCGCTGGGCCCGTCATAATATTCCGGCCGGAATTGCCGAAGCTGTTCGCGGCAGGCGCTGTGAAGCATGAAGTATCAAAATACTCATTCATGGTCGGATTGGATAGTCGTCCGTCGCAAGTTCTGTTCGGGCGCGCTGCGCTGAAGACCGACGCGACATTGGGCCATGAGGTGGGCATGGAAATGGTCAACGGCAGTCCCGATCGGTATTGCGTGATTCCGGATAGCTGCCAGCCGCCCAACAACATTGCGCCCACTCCCTGATTCACAAACGGCTTGTTCTTTCCAAAGGGGAGTTCCCACAGATAACCAACGGATAAATAGTGCCGGACGTCGAAGTCGGAGAGACCCCAATCGAGATGGGTGTTTCGCGCATCCTGATTTTCGAATCCACCGCTGCTTGAAGAGAAAGCGTCCAGGGATTTGCTGTAGGTATAGCTCGCCACGAGGTCGAGTCCGTTGGCCAGACTTTTACGGACGTTTAGAAAGGCGCCGTTATAGGAAGAATTGCCATTATTCCCTTGCAAAAGGATATCGCTAAAGAAGGGATACGGTCTACGATCTTGTAACGACAGCGGATGGGCAGGATCGTAAGGAGCGGCCTGATTAATGTTATAGGGGTCCATCACGTGACGACCGAGAAATGAGTTATATCCCGCTGTGATCAGCCACTTATCCCCGATCTGACGCTCGATCGAGATGGTCGACTGTTGAACGTAGGACTGCGGGGCGTTTATGTCCGATGTTGTAAAGAGCGTTCCGGGCGTGATGGCTCCAACGGATGGAGCGGGAAACAGTTGCGTGTCTCGCGTCGTAGGCGTCAGTAGCGATGTATCGTTCGATACGTTGACGTTATTCGTAAAAGGAGGTCCGCCGAATCCAAGCGGTCCAAATAATTGAAAATTAGCCATTCCCTGCGTGTAATAGATGCCATAAGCAGCGCGTATCGTTGTCTTCGGAGTAAGCAAGTACGCGAAACTGACGCGAGGCGAGAAGTTCGTCTTATTCCAGTTGCGGAACAAACCTCGCGAGGCGTCGGGATTCAACGTCTTGTAGTCCTGCTGGAAATTCAACGGATTCTTTAGGACATAAACCAACTGGCCGGCATTTTGGTCGAATGCGACAAGGCGGTTATAGCGTTCAACGGGTGGCGTCCAATAATCCCACCGAATGCCGAAAGTCATTGTGAGTTTACGGGTCGCCTTGATCTGGTCTTGTGCGTACCAGCCGTAATACGTCGTGTTCAGAATAGGGGAAAAGCCGGTCGGATTCGCCGTGGCGGAAGTAAATGTGCCCAAAAGAAAGTCGGCCATAGGCGCTCCACCGACGCCGCCAGGCGCTTCGCGAGTGAACGAACCGTCATAGCTGATGCTGCCTCGGGGGTAAATGCCGTTCACCTGGGGATACTGCATTGGCTGGATCGTAAAACCCAGATCGATGGAGTGGCGTCCTGTCACGATCGAGAAGTTTTCATTGATGCCCAAGCGTGTTGTGATGCGATGAAGGTTGAAGATTGCGGTGCCCGGAACGCTGACTCCCGTGACGCCGATGTTCGGCAGGCCGAACAAAGTCGGATCGCGACTCACGTTCTGAAGCCCAAGCGTGCTTCCGGCGATATCCTGCGTCGTCGGCACGGCCCCGTAATCGGTGATCGAGCGAAAGAAACCCAGTCGAAACTGGTTCAACATCCGTCCGCCGAGTGGCTGAGTCCACTCAAGGGACGCGGTCTGCCCGTTCAGGGGCTGAGCAAAGCCCGCGTACTGCGACAAGCCATAGGAATAGGCGCCAATGTCATCCCAGAAATACTTTGCGAACAACTTACCTTCTTTAGGCAGCATTTGATCGACACGAATGAGATACTGCGTATCGTCATTTCGTTGTGACCCGAAGGTCGATATATTCTGCTCACCGAAGGGCGCGTTCGGGATATTCGGAAGCGGAACGTACTGTTTATAGTTCTGCGCGAATGAACTCAAAAAACTCGCTGGAATCTTATTGCCCGGGAACGGCGTGCGCGTTCCGGTCGCGGCGTTCGGAGCAAAGGGATTATAAATGGCCTCCGGGTAGCTGGAGAAATCGCCATTCCATTGATCGGCGGTGGGAACAATTCCGAGAAGGTTACTTCCCGACCGCTGCCTTGTGAGTTGATAGGAGGCGAAGAAGAACGTTTTGTTCTTGCCGTTATAGAGCTTTGGAACAATAACAGGACCGCCCAGCGTAAAGCCGCCTTGGTTATATACCAGCGGCGCAACTGAGGTGGCGCCTTCCGGAGTGGCGTTGGTGTCCTTGTTCTGAATGAACCAGAACAGTGATCCGTGAAACTCGTTCGTGCCGGATTTCGAGCTCGTATAGACCACCGAGGGCGATCCGCCGTATTGGGCGGAATCATAGCCGCGAACAATTCGATAACTGCTGAGCGCTTCAACGGAAGGCTGATACAGCGCGCCGCCGTAAATCGGATCCCGCACATCGAATCCGTCTTCAATGAAGCCGGTGTATTCGGGTGGTCCTCCGGAGATATTGGCGCTGATCGGCTTGAAGGCGGCCCCGCCTGTCTGGGATTCCCCAAAGACCACGCTGCCGATATTGCTCGAAAGAGTCGGAGTGACGCCGGGTGAAAGAATCAATGTTGAAATGAACGACCTGCCCAGCGACGGGAGTTCGACGAGTTTTTTGCTGTCCACGGTTATGGCAAGCGCTGCATTCTCCGTCTCCAGAAGCGGTGGTGTCGCGTTCACTTCGACTTTTTGTTGCGCATTACCCACCTGCATCTGGAAATCAACTCGAAAATCCAACTGCTGCGTGACCTGCTGCGCGGACCGTGTCGTCGTCTGAAATCCCTGCCGCTCGACATGGATGTCGTATACGCCGGCCGGAATGCCCGTGAAGCCGTAATGCCCCTCATTATTCGTTTGCTGCGTCCGGGTAAAACCGGTTCCCGTTTCCCGGATTGTTACCTGAGCCTCGGGAATAGCCGCTCCGCTGGGGTCTGTCACGAAACCGTTCAGTGAACTGGTAATCGTCTGTGCCGGCAGCAGCGGCGCGATAAGCGTCAGAAGCAGCAAAAGAAATAGCCACGAGATCGGCTGAAGCGAGTCGCGTTTCACCAGGTTCATTGCATCCTCCCGCAAAGCTCAATAGAGAGACGAGCCTTGCTGAAAACAGTACGCGATGCTGCGACTGTAGGTCAATTAGAATGATGAGACGTTTCCGTTCGAATTTTGATACACTGCCGCTGTGGATCTCCGCCAGTTAGAGATGTTCCTCTCTGTCGTGGAGACAGGTAGTTACGCGCAGGCGGGACAACGACTGCACGTCGCGCATTCCGCAGTGCACCGGCAAGTTCGCCTGCTTGGTGAAGAAATTGGCGAGAAGCTACTTTATCGGGAAGGCGGCCGGGTCTGCCTTACCAGAGGCGGACGCGAAATTGCCGAACTGGCTCGCCGCGTCTTGAAAGACATCGCAAACGTCACGCATCAACTTCGCGACGACCGCAGCCTCAGTTCCGGGCATGTGCTGCTAGGGACTGGCACGACCATGTTTGTCTTCTTTCTCCCGAAAGTGCTCGAGCGGTTCCGAAGCAAATACCCGCATGTCCAAGTACAGGTAATGACAGGGACTGGCACTGAAGTGCTTGCCTCGATTCGGGACGGGTCTTTGGATCTCGGTATCGTTTTCGCACCGCATTTTCCGGAACCGAACGCAGACGGCCTCCGTTTCGCGCCGCTCTACAAAGAAGAGTTTGTTCTCATTGTTCCCGAGTCGATGTCCTTTGGAGGACAAAAGGCGCTTCGCACGAAAGAACTACATGGACTACCAGCGATCACCTTTTCCCGCACCAGCCGTATCCGGCAATTTATCGAATCGCAAATTGCATCGCAAGGCGTGCAAATGAAGGTGATGATGGAACTCGAGAACGAGGAAGCGATTGAAAAGATGGTGAGGATCAATCAGGGAGTAGCGTTTATCAGCAAAAGCCGCGCCGTGGCCGGCGGGTTCCGCTTCTTTCAGATAAAAGACCTCAACCTGCTTGTCACGGCGAGCGCGGTGTCGTCTGCCCGGATTCCCATGACGCGGGCAGCTGCGGAGTTTCTTTCCACTTGCCTGCAGGGCGCGGATACATTGATCGTGAATAGACCCGCAAAGCGTCATCGCAATTCTGAGAAGGCATCTCCAGCTACACGGGCCCCAACCGCGATCACATGAATGTGAACACAACATAACTCTGTACGACTGGTCTGGTGAGCAGGACCGCTAGGCTCTGGCCAGATCAGTGCTGTTGGAGAGGTTGGGCAAAATTGAAAAGTCCGACCGGGAAAAATGCTTGACGTGTCTGAACACAAAACGCGAGGCCGGTTGCTCTCCAAGCTTGCGAGCTTTCTTTTGGGGAAAGTCTGACACCGAAGTAGGTCCAAGCGTTCAAAAGCCAAGTTGTGGGTTGAGGAAGTCATGAGTAGCAGCAATCTGATAACCGCACATATTGGTTTGCCCTGATCCCTGGTGGAACACGCCACTTAAACCAATCCTACAAATCGGACAGAGACCACGGAGTTGCTCTGTTTTGCGAGCAAAGAGGTCCTCTGCTTGGATACTTGGCTTCGAAACTCCCGCGCGATCTAAAATCTAATAACAATCAGACGCTCAATAGTTGGAGATTGTTTGCCGTCTTGAGCGGCTTATTAATTTGAATCCGAGTCTTTCGAGGAGATGCCGCTAAGTGCTTGATGTTATGGAGCCACCCGCCGGGATCGAACCGGCGGCCTGCTGATTACGAACTAACCGCTACACCCGTATGCTATTGATTCTGGAGTCGGCTACGGTGTTGAAACGTCGGAGAAATCGGCTTATTCGCCGCTAATTGAACAATATTCTGAACAACGATTTACGCCCTTGATCATTTTGCTATCAATCCCGGTGACCGCTGTCTTGCGGGTTACATCCTTCTTTATGCGAGTTTCGTACTCATCCTCTCGCCGAATCTTTTCAAACAGCTCCACCGTGGCGATCCGCCCCTTTCGACGCCTATCGGAAGCCACTGAGTACATTACATCTGCATCTCCTGAACACGCTGCCAGCCGGGCAGTGTCGTAAATTATTCATTTGGCAAAGAAGAAACCAAATCTGCTGCTGACCGAACAAGATCTGCTGCGACCCTTTTGGGTCGACCTGCCCATGCAATTTTATGAACGCGTGAAAAA
>Ga0134126_10005842_pt1 | contig 15395 bp, 18 predicted proteins | sample KB31752_FD_96881 | JGI IMG/M metagenome (GOLD analysis project Ga0134126, IMG submission 96881) | Terrestrial soil microbial communities with excess Nitrogen fertilizer from Kellogg Biological Station, Michigan, USA - KB3-175-2 | ecosystem: Environmental > Terrestrial > Soil > Unclassified ...
CTGGCAACTTGCCAGCAGCAGCCCGATGAGCAGCAGCACGACGACCGTCGGCCGCCATTGCTCGGCAGGGGGATAGCGACCGAACAGGATGAAGCGGTACCAGTTGGTGATGAACGCCCAGCAGGCGCCGCCGCGCGCGGCGCACGCCTGCTCGTTGGGCGCGATCCAGGTCGCGTCGATCAAAGCCCAGTCGATGAAGCCCGGCACGATCCGGACCAGCGCATACCCCACCAGGATCGTCAGGAGCGCGCTGAGCGGGGTGCCGAAGAGATTGGTGCGCAGCCAGCGATAGACCTGCGGCACACGGCCGATGGCGGCGGGATGCACGATGTCGGACACGACGCTAGCGCTCGACCAGCGCCATGCGCCGGTTATAGAGATTCATCAGCAGCGACAGGCTGAGGCTCAGCGAGAGGTAGACGGCGGCGACCAGCGTCATTGCCTCGATGGCGTGGCCGGTCTGGTTCAGTATGGTGTTGGTCACCGAGAAGTAGTCGGCGAAGCCGATCGCTACCGCGAGGGTGCTGTTCTTGGTGAGGTTGAGGTATTCGCTGGTGAGCGGCGGGATCATCGTCCGCACTGCCTGCGGCAGCACGACCAGCCCAAGCACGTGGCGTCGCTTCAGGCCGAGCGCCAGCGCCGCCTCGCTCTGGCCGCGGCTCACCGCCTGGATGCTGCCGCGCACGATCTCGCCGATGAAAGCCGCGGTGTAGACGACGAGGCCGACGACCAGCGCGGCGAATTCCGGCGTCACCGTCACGCCGCCCCTGAAGTTGAAGGCGCCGAGCTTCGGCATGTCGAGATGGAACGGCGCGCCGAGCGCGACGAAGACGGCGGCGGGCGGCAGCACGATCAGCGCCAGCGCGGCGACAAGCGTCGGGAACGGCTGCCCGGTGCGCTCCCGCCGCAGCCCTGCCCAATGCGCCAGCCCGATCGCGGCGAGGATGCCGATGACGAGCGCGCCCAGCACCCAGCGGAAGCCTGGATCGTAGGCCGGCACCGGCAAGGCCACGCCGCGGTTCGAGATGAACACGCCCGGCACCACTTGCCACGCCGCGCGCGGTCCGGGCGCGCTGATCCGCAGCACGTTCCACCACACGAAGAGCTGCAGCACCAAGGGCGTGTTGCGCATCAGCTCGACATAGCCGAGCGCCAGACGGCCGACCAGCCAGTTGCCGGAAAGCCGCAGCAATCCCACGGCGAGGCCGAGCAGGGTGGCGAAGACGATGCCGATCGCCGCCGTCATCAGGGTGTTGAGCAGCCCGACCAGCATGGCGTAGGGATAGCTCGCGGCCGGCGTGTAGGGGATGAGCGCCGGGCTGATCTCGAAGCCCGCCTCGTGGTCGAGGAACCCGAAGCCGAAGCTGATGCCCTGTTGACTGAGGTTGGCCGATGCGTTGCGACCGAGATAGGCCAGGGCGGCGATGACGGCGCCGAGGATCAGCGCCTGGAACAGCAGCGCGCGGCTCCGCTCATCGTTCCACCAGGCGAAGCCGCGGCGCGTCGCCGTCGGGGCGGTGGTCACCGGAACGGCATTGCGTACATCAGGCCGCCCTTGGTCCACAGCGCGTTGATGCCGCGGTCGAGCTTGAGCGGCGTGTTGCTGCCGACATTGCGCTCGAACACTTCGCCGTAATTGCCGACCTGCTTGATGATGTTGTAGGCCCATTTCTCATCGAGATGGAGGGCCTTGCCGATGCCGGGCGTGACGCCCAGCATGCGCTTGACGTCAGGATCGTCGCTCTTCAGCGCCTCGTCGACATTGGCCGAGGTGATGCCCTTCTCCTCGGCGCCGATCATGGCGAAGACCGTCCATTTGACGATGTCGAACCACTCGTCGTCGCCATGCCGCACCGCCGGCGCCAGCGGCTCCTTGGAGATGATCTCGGGCAGGATGACGTAGTCATCAGGGTTGGACGCCTTGCCGGCGCGCGTGGCAGCGAGGCCCGAGCGGTCGGTGGTGTAGGCGTCGCAGCGGCCGGAGAAAAAGGCGTTCTCGACCTCGGCGAGCTTCTCCACCACCAGCGGCTTGAAGGTCATGTGGTTGGTGCGGAAATAGTCGGCGAGGTTGAGCTCCGTTGTGGTGCCCGGCTGGACGCAGATGGTAGCGCCGTCGAGTTCCTTGGCGCTTTTGATGCCGGTCTTCTTGGCGACCATGAAGCCCTGGCCGTCGTAATAGGTGACGGGTGCGAAATTGAGCCCCTGCTCGGTGTCGCGCAGCGCGGTCCAGGTCGTGTTGCGCGTCAAGATGTCGGCCTCGCCCGATTGCAGCACGGTGAAGCGCTGCTGGGTCGTCGTCGGGATGAACTTGACCTTCTTGGCGTCACCGAAGACGGCCGCCGCGACGGCGCGGCAAGTGTCGGCGTCGAGCCCCTTGTAGTTGCCCTGCTGGTCCGGCATGCCGAAGCCGGCAAGGCCGGTATTGGCGGCGCAGGTCACGACGCCGCGGCTCTTGACGCCGTCGAGCGTCGCTCCGGCAAGCGCGCCGCCGCTCCACACGAGCCCCAGCAATGCCGCCATCGGACCGCCGAACCATCTCAGACCGTGCATCTTGAATCTCCTCGACGAGGTTGATTTTAAAGGATTAGCACAAGGTGCAACGGCGGGTAGAACGAACCCCACGGGCAGCAAACGCTATCATGGCGCCGCGGGCCGTCGCAACGCTGTGCTGATGCGCCGAGTTGCATCGTGCCGATAAACGGCTTCCGCAAGCGGCAGCGGCGTTGCAAGATGCGACGCGATCAACCGACGAGACCGCCCGCTGGCAATGCGCAGTAAATCGAAGAAACCCGATACGCTGGTCACGCACGCCGGCCGGGTGCCCGAGGTCAACCACGGCGTCGTCAACCCGCCCGTCTATCACGCCTCGACGATCATCCATCCGACGGTCGCCGCGCTCGAGGCGGCACAGCGGAACCGCTATGGCCAGGTCACCTATGGCCGCATCGGCACGCCCACCACCTTCGCCTTCGAGGAGGCGGTGGCCGCGCTCGAGGGCGGCCACCGCGCCGTGGCGTTCCCATCGGGCGCCGCCGCCTGCTTCGCCTCGCTGCTGGCGTTCGTCAAGGCGGGCGACCATGTGCTCATGACCGACTCGGTCTACGGGCCGGTGCGCGTCTTCTGCACCGGCTTCCTGCAGCGCTTCGGCGTCAGCACCACCTTCTACGACCCGCGCATCGGCGCCGACCTCGCCGGGCTCATCCGCGACAACACGCGTGCCATCTATCTGGAGAGCCCGGGCTCCCTCACCTTCGAGGTCCAGGACGTCCCGGCCATCGTTGCCGTCGCCAAGGCGCGCGGCATCACCACCCTGCTCGACAATACCTGGGCGGCGCCGCTCTTCCTGAAGCCGCTGGCGCTTGGCGTCGACGTCTCGGTGATCGCCGCGACCAAATACATCGTCGGCCATTCCGACGTGATGATGGGCGTCGCCGTCGGCACCGAGCAGAGTTTCATGCCGCTGCGCGAGATGGCGACGTCGCTGGGATATCACGCCGCACCCGACGATTGCTATCTGGCGCTGCGCGGCCTGCGCACGGCGGCGGTGCGGCTGCGCCAGCACGAGGCGCAGGGGCTGGCGCTGGCGCGCTGGCTCCAGGCGCGACCGGAAGTCGAGCGCGTGCTGCACCCGGCGCTCCCCGAGCATCCCGACCACGCGCTCTGGCGCCGCGATTTCACCGGTGCGAGCGGACTGTTCAGCATCGTGCTGCGCCCGGACATCGCCAAGCCCGCGGTCGACGCCATGCTCGATGGCATGGAGCTCTTCGGCATGGGCTTCAGTTGGGGCGGCTTCGAAAGTCTGATGGTGCCGGTCCATCCCGAGCGGCTGCGCAGCGCGGCGTCCTGGCGCAGTGGTCCGGTGCTTCGCCTCCATGCCGGGCTTGAGGATCTGGGCGATCTCATCGCCGATCTCGAGCACGGCTTCGCGCGCCTCGCGGCGGCGCGCTGACCCCGTTGCCGGCGCTCTCGCCCCTCGAGATCGAAGCACTGCGGCTCAGCCTGCGCGTCGGACTCGTCAGCGTGGCGGCGAGCCTGCCTTTCGGCCTCGCCGTCGCCTGGCTGCTGGCGCGCCGCCAATTCCCCGGCAAGATTCTGCTCGATGGGATCGTCCATCTGCCGCTGGTGCTGCCGCCGGTGGTGGTGGGATATGGGCTGCTCGTGCTGTTCGGGCGACGGGGTGCGATCGGTGGCTGGCTCTACGATGCCCTGGGGGTCACCTTCGCCTTCAACTGGAAGGGCGCGGCGCTGGCCTCTGCCGTCATGGCCTTCCCGCTCATGGTGCGCGCCATGCGGCTCTCGCTCGAGCTGGTCGACCGCCGCCTCGAAGCGGCGGCGCGCACGCTGGGCGCCGGCAGGCTGCGCGTCTTTCTCACCATCACCGTGCCGTTGATGGCGCCGGGGATATTGACCGGCGCCATCCTGGGCTTCGCCCGCAGCATCAGCGAGTTCGGCGCCACCATCACCTTCGTCTCCAACATCCCCGGCGAGACGCGCACGCTGCCGCTGGCGCTCTACGCCCTGACGCAGGTGCCGGGCGGCGACGCGGCGGCGTGGCGCTTGGCCGTGCTGTCGGTGCTGCTGGCGATGGCGGCGCTGGTGGCGTCCGAGCTGCTGGCGCGGCGCCTCGACCGCCGCATCCGGGGCGTCGCGTGATCGAGATCGATGTCGAGAAGCGTCTCGGCGATTTCCATCTCACGGCGCGCTTCGCCGCGCCCGCCGCCGGCGTCACCGCGCTGTTCGGCCGCTCCGGCGCCGGCAAGACGACGCTGGTCAACCTGCTCGCGGGGTTGGAGCGGCCCGACCGCGGGCGCATCGCCGTGGCCGGAGAAGTGCTGTTCTCGGCGGAGGACGGCGTCGATGTCCCGACCGAGCGCCGCCGTCTCGGATATGTGTTCCAGGAGGGCCGCCTCTTCCCGCATTACTCGGTGCGCGGCAACCTGATTTACGGCCGCCGTCGCGGCGCGCGCGGCACCGCCGTCAGCGTCGATGCCGTGGTCGCGCTGCTCGGGCTCGAGGCGCTGCTCGACCGGCGGCCGGGCGATCTCTCCGGCGGCGAGAAGCAGCGCGTTGCGATCGGCCGGGCGCTGCTTGCAGAGCCGCGCATCCTCCTCATGGACGAGCCCCTGGCATCGCTCGACACGCCGCGCAAAGCCGAGATCATGCCGTTCATCGAGCGGCTGCGCGACGAGCTGCGCATCCCCATCATCTATGTCAGCCATGCGATGGAGGAGATCGTGCGGCTCGCCGACACGCTGGTGCTGCTGTCCCAAGGTTGCGTCGCCGCCGCCGGCCCGATCGAGGAATTGACCAGCCGGCTCGATCTGCGGCCGCTCACCGGGCGCTACGACGCCGGCGCGGTCGTCCGCGCGACCGTGGCGGGCCATGACGTGACCTATGGCCTCAGCGAGCTGGCGTTCCCCGGCGGGCGGCTGCGCGTCTCGCATGTGGCGCTGCCGCTGGGCACGCCGGTGCGCGCGCGGATTCGCGCCCGCGACGTGGCGCTGGCGACGACACGGCCTGTCGGCATCTCGTTCCGCAACGTCTTCGCCGCGCGCGTCAGCGAGATCGCGCCGGAGCGCGCGCCGATCGTCGATGTCAGGCTCGATATCGGCTCGCCCGGCCAATCCGTGACGCTGTGGGCCCGCGTCACCGCGCGCGCGGTGCAGGAGCTGGGGCTCACCCCCGGGCGCGAGGTGTTCGCTCTCGTCAAGACCGTGGCGCTCGGCCGCAGCAGCTACGGCCGCTACGACCCGGCGCCCGGCGAGGACGACGACGCGCTGTGATCAGCGGCAGGCGAAGCGCGCCACCGTGACGTCGCGGTCGATGAACTCGTCCTGCAACTGGGCACGCTTGCCGGCCGCCTGGCAATAGCGCGCCGCTTCCGCCCGCGCCTCGTCGATCGAGACCTGGCTGGTGTACCAGTGCAGCCGCAGTCCGTTCGCGTCCGCCTCGTCGCGCCAGATCCGCCCGGCGCACCCGGCCAGGGCCAGCGCCATGCCGCCGGCGACGAGCGCCGCCCGCCATCCCGTGAGGCAACTGCCCAAGGCCATTCTCCTCCGGTTGCCTCCGGCGAACGACCGGCGGTCAATGTGCGTTGCGCGGAAACGGCAGTTCCGCCGCCCACCCTTGTCGCCTATGGTGGCGCCAAGTCAACTTGCCGCACGATGGAGAGCCATGGCGCCGCCGCTGCTCGCCGGCATACGCGTGATCGACGCCACGGCCGTGGTGCTGGGTCCCTATGCGAGCCAGGTCCTCGCCGATATGGGCGCCGACGTCATCAAGGTCGAGCCGCCCGCCGGCGACATGGCGCGCCACATCCCTCCCATGCGGTCGCCGGCGATGGGCGCGACCTTCCTCACCACCAATCGCAACAAGCGCAGCCTGGTGCTCGATCTCAAGGCGCCCGGCGCGCATGCCGCGCTGCTGCGCCTCGTCGCCGGTGCCGATGTCTTCCTGCACAACATGCGCGCGGCGGCGATCGAGCACCTCGATCTGACCTATGCGCGGCTGCGGCAGGCGAACCAGCGCCTGATCTATTGCGCGGCCTGGGGTTTCGGCCATGACGGCCCTTATGCCGGGCAGCCGGCCTATGACGACATCATCCAGGCGCTGTCCGGCGCCGCGGATCTCGAGACGCGGCTGCGCGGCGCGCCCGGCTACATGCCGAGCCTCATCGCCGACAAGGTCACCGGTCTCACTGCCGCCTATGCCATTGCCATGGCGCTGTTCGCGCGCGAGCGCACCGGCCGCGGGAGCGAACTCGAGGTGCCGATGCTCGAGACCATGGCCGGCTTCTTCATGACCGAGCATCTGGCCGCCGCGACTTACGCCGATGGCGACGGCAAGGCCGGCTATCCACGCCAACTGATCGCCCGCGGGCCTTACCGCACGGCCGACGGCCATATCGCCGCCCTGCCCTATTCGCGCAAGAACTGGACGCGCTTCTTCGAGGCGGTCGGCCGGCCCGACCTCGCCGCCGATCCGCGTGTCGCCGACGACGCCCGGCGCAGCCATGCCTTGAATGAACTCTATGGCATCCTCGCCGACATCCTGCCGACGCGGTCGAGCGAGGAATGGCTCGCCTTGTTCCGCCGGCTCGATATACCCGCGGCGCGGATGAACACGCTTGACGGCGTCATCGACGACCCGCATCTCGCCGCCGTCGGATTCTTTCAGCATATGACGCATCCGAGCGAAGGCACGATCCGCATGCCCGGGATTCCCGTCCGCGTCGATGGCGAGCAAGGCCGGGTCCGGCGGCCGGCGCCGCGGCTCGGCGAGCACACGCGCGAGGTGCTGCGGGAAGCCGGCCTCTCCGGCGCCGAGATCGATGCGCTCTGCCGCGCCGGCGCCGCACTCGACGGCGCATGAGCCCCTCGCTGCGGCACCATGGCGGCTTGCGCCCGAGCAGCTGATCCTGGCGCTTTCGTATTGATTTTGCCGGGTTAATCGGCGGAGAGGCGAGCGACTCGGCCGCCGCGTGGTGGCCGCAATTTTGCCATTAGCATCTCGTCAAGGAGTCCGGTCGACTGTGGCCCCATGAGGACACGGCGAGCCGGTAAAATGCCGCGGATCTGGGCCTCGCTGAGCGCGCTGGCGCTGGCGGCGGCATGCCTCGCGGCGTGCAGCGGGCCATCGACGGGCGCCGGCGCCGGCCTCGCGCTGGCCCGCCCGATGCTGCCGCTCGAGGAGCCCCGCCTCTATCCCGGCCGCGTGCCGAGCTTTCTTCAGGTCGGCGTCGCGTCGTGGTACGGCGACCGCTTCAAGCGCCGGCCGACCGCCAGCGGCGAGCCTTTCGATCCCAAGGACATCACCGCGGCGCACCGCACCTTGCCGCTCGGCACCATCGCCCGCGTCACCAATCTCGCCAACGGGCGCTCGATCCTGGTGCGGATCAACGATCGCGGACCTTACGCGCAGGGCCGCGTCATCGACCTGTCGCGCAGCGCCGCGGCGCAGCTCGGCATGAAGCAGGACGGCGTGGCGCAAGTGCGCATCGAAGTGTTCGAGTTCGATCAGCGGCCGAGAACCGCCGCGCTGCATTCTTAGGGCGACTCGCCGGCTCAGGACTCCGAACGGGGCCCGGCGCTGAGCTCGCTCCAGTCGAGCTGCTCCTCGAGACGGTGAAAGGCGTCGTCGCCGATCTCGCCGCGCCGCCTGAGATCGGACACCGCGGCGCGGGCGGCCGCGATGGCACGGCGGCGCAAATCGTCCGCCGGCAAGGCGATGGGCGCGCGGGGGTCCGCGGCGTCCCCGGCCTGCCGCAGCATCGCGGTATATTCCTTGCGCAGCCATTTGGCTTCCGTCGAGGTGTCGCCGTCGAGCGCTTCCAAGGCGGCGCGGAAGGCGGCATCGCGTGCCCGCGCCACTTCGCGCCCGACCGGGTCGTCGTCGCGGAGGTCGAGCCAGCCGAGCACCGGTCGCAAGGTCAGGCCCTGGATCACCAAGGTGCCGAGCACGACGATGAACGCGGTCAGCACGATGAGATCGCGGAACGGGAATCCGGCCGCGCCGGCGCCGCCGAGCGGGAGTGCCAAGGCGGCGGCGAGCGTCACGATGCCGCGCATGCCGGACCATGAGACGATGAGCCCGCCACGGACCGTGGGCGGGCTCATCGGCCGCGGCGGGTGGAAGCCGTAGAGCCGGATCTTGAGGCGCGCGACGGTGTTGTGCGCCATCACCCAGGCGATTCGGACGGCGATGACCGTGGCCAGCACCGCGCCGGCGACGACGAGATACCGAGCCTGCTGCGCCGGGTCGAGCGCCTCCATGATCGGGCGGATCTGAAGGCCGATGAGGAAGAAGGCGAGCACGTTGAGGACGAAGACCGCCGTCTCCCACACCGCATAGGACGGCACGCGCAGCCGCGCCGGCGTGCGGTCAGGCGCCTCCTGCGCGATCGCGATCGCATAGCAGACGATGGTCAGCACGCCGGAAAGGCCGATTCGCTCGGCCAATATCCAGACGCCGAAGGTGCCGACGAACTGCAGGATGATCTGGCTCGGCGCATCGTCCGAAAGGCGCCTGACCAGCCGCATATAGAGGCGCGCGAGGAGCGGGCCGGCGATAATGCTGCCGGCGACGCCGAGGAGGAAGGTCGGCGCGACCTTGCCCGGAGAGAAGGCGCCGGCGGCGACGGCGCCGACGGCCAGGCGATAGATCAAGAGCGCGCTGGCGTCGTTGAGCAGGCTCTCGCCCTCGACGATCGTCAGGAGCCGCCGCGGCAGATGCACCTGGCGCAGCACGGCGGTGGCCGCCGCCGCGTCCGGCGGCGCCACGACCGCGCCGAGCGCGACCGCCGCCGCCCAGGGCAGGCCGGGAACGAGCGCATGGGCGACGATTGCGACCGCGGCGGTGGTCAAGCCGACCGCGACAAGGACGAGGCTGGCGACCGGCGCCCAATTGTCCTTGAGGTCGCGCAGCGACGTGTCGTAGGCGGCGTCGAGCAGCACGGGGGCGACGAAGAGCGCGAGCGCCAGACCCGGATCGAGCACGAAGCGCGGCGCGCCCGGCACGAAAGCCAGCGCCGCGCCGCCCAGGGCGAGGAAGGCCGGGTAAGGCGCGCCGACGCGGCGCGCGGCGCCCGCGAGGAGCACCGCCACCAGCAGCAGCACCACGATCCACTCGAAAACCAGCATCGGCCGCGCCAGCAGAAGACGATGCGATCTTAGCAGAGTTTCCCCGTCCCCTTGTGGGAGAGGGCATGCGCCGCGGCGCTTTCGGATGTCGGGTGCCTCTGTGGCGTGGGCATCGCCGGAAGCGCTCGATCAGGTCAAGAATAGCGTCAGTTGAATATGGAGTCGTTTCCGTGGCGCATGGAATGTGACGGCCGGCTCGGCTGTTCCCCCGATCAGGTATCACTGATCAGGGTGCATGATGTTCCGGTTAGCTGGGATCATCTCGGTGACGTCGGCTGTCGCGCTTCTGCTCGGCTTCGCGGACGCGGCAATGGTCGTGGCGCAGGCCATGGTGGCGGTCTTCGGTCTGGGCGTCGTCGCCTTCATCGCCACCGCCGCGGTGATGATTGGCGAGGCCCTCGCAGGTCGAAATCTTTATCTCTTCCCACCGCCGGGCTGAGCCCCCTCGGGCGAAATCACCCCAGGTGTCTGGGCGTGCGGTGCTGCAGATCATCGAACAACCAGGCGAGCGCGACGCCCAATGCGGCAATCGCCAAGGCGCCGCCGATCGCATAACCGGCCATCGACAGAAGCCGCCCGACGGTCACCGCTTGTGCGGAAACCAACACGGCAACCCCGCATAGCACGGCCCAGAGCGGCGCCAGCAGTATGCCGAGCCGGGCCACCAATTCGGGCCCGAAAAACAGGCCGGCAACGACAACGATCACGAAACCGACGAAGATCATCCACATGGCTCGTCTCCGCGCGTATTCGTGGCGTTGAAAACGGCCAAGACGTTCGGAGGTTCCTAAAACGGCCGCAACGGCGGCAGCCATCGACGGCCGAGCTCTCGGGTGACGGCGAAAGATCGAGGCCATAACCCGCGCGCTATTTCTTTCCTTTGGCATTCAGCCTGACGGCGGCGCGGATCAGCTCCTTGAAGGCAGCTTCGTTGATCTTGTCGCCTTCATGCAGATCGATGGCGCGCCGCGCGTTCCCCTCCAAGCTGGCATTGAAGAGGCGCCCCCGGTCTTCGATCGAAGCACCCTTGAGGAAAGTGAGCTTCACGACCGCCTTGTAGGACTCGCCGGTGCAGATGATCCCGTTGTCGGACCAGACGGGGACTCCGCGCCACTTCCAATCTTCGACGATCTGAGGGTCCGCCTCTTTGATGAGCTTGCGGATATGGGCCAGCGTCTCGCCGCGCCAGTCGCCGAGCTCGGCGATTCTCTCGCTGATGAGCTGGGACGGCGATTTGTTTCGGGTGTCGGGTTTCTTCATGTTCAACCCCTTTTGGCGCGAGCGGAAAGGTGGTCACGCCGAGGACGCCCCGGGATCGCGATCCAGCCGGCATGACACTCCAGCTCACAGCACGCGGCGTTCGGCTGCAGAATCGAGGTATTCGAGGCCGCCGAGCAGGAGGTCGACGCTCTGCCCATCCTCCGAGAGCGGCAACCACACGACCTCGTAAGGCAGCTCGCGCCCGGCGACGTTGCGCTCGCCCTGACCGACATAGGGGCGCCGGCTGGAGACGAGGTTATGGCAGCGCTCCAACAGCACGGCGCGGTTCTGCGGGTGCGGCAATTCATCAACCAGCTTGCCGGTCATGTCATAGCCGATGCGCCAAGCGAGCTGCAGGCCGTGCGCGCGAAAGCGGAAAGTCAGTGGCTCGTAGTGAACCTCGATGAGCAATATGTTGCTGGCGATGAAGGACAGATGGTGGGCGTCGAAGTCGCGCCAGGCCGGCAGCTCGCGCGCGCCTCGCACATTGTCCCAATAGGCATAGAGCTTCCGCAGCACCGGTATGCGTATCTGATCGATGAGGCTGGACACCGGCTTCCACTCGTGCGGGAGTTAACGAGAATGCTGGCGCGCCCTACAGGAATCGAACCTGTGACCTACCGCTTAGAAGGCGGTTGCTCTATCCGCTGAGCTAAGGGCGCCCTGGGATGGCTATCAGCCCGACTCTAGCACGCCGTGACGGGCGGCGCTCATCTCGGGCGGTCGTAGCGAAAATTGTCGGCGTAGGCCTTGGGCTTGAACACGCGTTGCTGGGGCTCGATCACGGTGTAATCGAGGCCTTCCCGCTTGGCGAATGCCACCGCCTCGTCGAGCGTGTCGAAGCGCAGGCTGATCTGGTTCAAGGTGTCGCGCGCGCTCGACCAGCCCATCAGCGGGTCGGGCCGGCGCTGCGATGCCTGCTCGTAATCGAGCACCCATTTCCGCGTCTTGGCGCCGCCCGATTGCATCGCCGTCTTGGCCGGCCGGTAGATGCGCGCTTGCGCCATGCTCGCTGCAACCTTCCTCGCTGGTCGGGGCGAGAGGATTCGAACCTCCGGCATCCAGCTCCCAAAGCTGGCGCTCTACCAGGCTGAGCTACGCCCCGAAGACCGTGAAAAGCGCCCGATTTATATGGGCTTGCGCCGCGCTCCGCAAGGCTGCCCTTGAGTCGCGGGCGGCGCCGCGTCCGGCGAGCACGCCACGGCCGCGGAACTTCGCCGGCTCAGGTCGCGTTGTCGCGCCGTCCACGCATAAATCCTTTGATTGGGCGAGTTGGTCGGATGCGCATCGAGGGTTCGGAAGCGCGGGCGCGGCTCATGCGCCTCAACGAGCGATTGGCGGTGCTCGAGGCCGCGCTGGAGCAGTGCCGCACGCTGGCCGCCCGGGCGACATCGGACACCGCCGTGTCCTACTGCGAGCAGATCGAGCAGGTCGCCGGCGACGCGCTCGCGCGCCAGGCCGTGTAGAGCCGGCTACCAATCCGAACGCCCCACCTCGCCCCGACCCTCTCCGCCCGGCCGGGCGTAGAGGGAGGGACCCGTTCCTGAGCATAGCGAAGGAGTGGGAGATAAGGTGGGGTTCTCGACGCGCGCTATCCCGACGTTGCTGATTCCAGGCTCCTAGCCCCCTTCCATTCGCCGCGTCGGGCGAGTCAGGATCGGCCGATGCTGTGATGAGGGTGATCTATGTCCAAGCGGTCGATCGGGCTCAGCGCCAAGCTCAATGACTACATTCTCTCGATCTCGCTGCGCGAGCCTGAGGTGCTGCGCCGGCTGCGCGAGGAGACGGCGGCGCTGCCCATGGCGGGGATGCAGGTGGCGCCCGAGCAGGGACAGTTCATGGCGCTGATGGCGCGGCTCATCAACGCCAGGCAATATCTCGAGATCGGCACCTTCACCGGCTACAGCGCGCTCGCGGTGGCGCTGGCGCTGCCTTTCGAGGGCCGCGTCGTCGCCTGCGACATCAACCCCGATACCACCGCCGTGGCGCAGCGCTACTGGCAGGCCGGCGGCGTCGCGGCCAAGATCGAGCTGCGCCTGGCGCCGGCGCTCGAGACGCTCGACAAGCTCATCGGCCAGGGCCACGCGGGACGCTTCGACCTTGCCTTCATCGACGCCGACAAGGAGAATTATGAGGCGTATTACGAGCGCGTGCTGCGGCTGGTGCGGCCGGGCGGGCTCGTCATGCTCGACAACGTGCTGTGGGGCGGCGACGTCGCCGATGCGAGGAAGCACGACGCCGACACCGACGCGCTGCGTGCCCTCAACGCCAAGCTGCTCGGTGACGAGCGCGTCGATCTCAGCATGCTGCCGCTGGCCGACGGCCTGACGCTGGCGCGCAAGCGCTGAGCGCGCGCACACGGCCGCGTGACAGCTTGTGACTAGGCAGAGCGGGCGCCGCCGCCTAGCATGGACCGATCCGCTATGTGCCGCGCGTCGCCCGAGGAATGCCCATGCCGTCGATAACCACGCCGCGAGAGACGGCAACGTCCACGGCTGCGCCGCCGGCACGCCAGCGCATCTATCGGCATGCGCTCGTGGTGCGCATCTGCCATTGGGTCAACGTGATCTGCCTGACCGCGCTCTTGATGAGCGGCCTCCAGATCTTCAACGCCCACCCGGCACTCTACTGGGGCGACCGCTCGACCTTCGATCACCCCTGGCTGTCGATGAGCGCCGGGCAGGACGATAACGGCGACCTCGTCGGCATCACCAGCATAGCCGGGCATTGGTTCAACACCACGGGCGTGCTCGGCCTGTCCAAGGATTCGGACGGCGAGCCGGCGGAGCGGGGATTTCCCTCCTGGGCGACCTTGCCGGGCCCGCAATGGCTGGCGATGGGGCGGCGCTGGCATTTCTTCTTCGCCTGGCTCTTCGTCATCAACGCCGCGGTCTATGTCGCCTACACCGTGCTCGCCGGCCATTTGCGGCGCGACCTGCTGCCGACGGGACGCGATCTCGCGCATCTCGGGCGGTCGGTGTGGGACCATCTGCGGCTGCGCTTTCCCAAGGGCGAGGAGGCCAAGCGCTACAACGTGCTGCAGAAGCTGGCCTACCTCGTCGCGCTGTTCGTGCTCGGGCCGCTCATCGTCCTCGCCGGCCTCACCATGTCGCCGCGGCTCGACGCCAGCTTCCCGATCCTGCTCGATGTCTTCGGCGGCCGGCAGTCGGCGCGCTCTATCCACTTCCTCTGCGCCGCGGCGCTCCTCGCCTTCGTCATCATCCATGTGATCATGGTGCTGATCTCCGGCGTGTGGAACAATCTGCGCTCGATGATCACCGGACGATACGACATCGATCAAGGCGGAGACGCGCATGGCCGCTAACCGGCTGGACCGGCGGCGCTTCCTCGCCCACGCCATGGCCGGCGTCACGACCTTGCTGCTCGGCGCCTGCGACAAGCTCTCGGAGAGCCGCTGGTTCCCGCGCATCCTCGACAGTGCCGAGGCGGTCAACAAACACGTGCAACGCGCCATCACGGGCCAGCAGGCGCTGGCGCGCGAGTTCACCGAGGCCGACATCTCGCCCGATTTCAAGAGCAATGGCACGCAGGAGCCCGACGATCCCGCCTACCAGAAGCTGATGAAGGGGGGATTCAAGAACTGGCGGCTCGAGGTCGGCGGGCTGGTCGAGCGCCCCGGCAAATTCTCGCTGGCTGAGCTGCGCGTCCTGCCGTCCCGCACGCAGATCACGCGGCACGATTGCGTCGAGGGCTGGAGCTGCATCGGCAAATGGAAGGGCGCCAAGCTCAGCGCGCTGCTCGACAAGGTCGGCGTCAGGCCCGAGGCGCGCTATGTCGTGTTCTTCTGCGCCGATGCGATGGATATGAGCGGCGACAAATATTACGAGAGCATCGACCTCGCCACGGCCTATCATCCGCAGACCATCCTGGCCTATGAGATGAACGACAAGACGTTGCCCGTCCCCTATGGCGCGCCGCTCCGGCTGCGCAACGAGCGCCAGCTCGGCTACAAGATGCCGAAATACATCATGCGCATCGAGCTGGTCCAGAGCTTCGCCGACATCGCCGGCGGCAACGGCGGCTACTGGGAAGACCAGGGCTACGAGTGGTACGCCGGGATTTAGCGGCGCTCCCCCCTCACCCTCCCGCTGCTGCGCAGCGGGCGCCCCAACCTTCTTTCACAAGGGGGCGAGGGAATTTTCAGCCTGCTCGGTCGACCCCCTCTCCCCTTGTGGGCGAAGGTTGGGGTAGGGGTACGCGCAGCGTCAGCTTCCCGCCGCCGTGCCGAAGATGGCGTGATGCACGAGGTCGCCGCGGTGGATGCCGAAGCGGGCGACCGAGCCGCCATTGAGCTCGAGCACGGCGCGCACCGGCACCTTCGATTCGATCGTCGCCTCGGAGAGCGGCACGGCACGCTCATGGATGTCGGCGACATGGCCGTCGGCGGCGATGAACAGCATGTCGAGCGGGATCAGCGTGTTCTTCATCCAGAAGGTCGCCGGCCGCGTGTCGCCGAAATCGAACAGCATGCCGGCA
>Ga0134126_10005843_pt1 | contig 15395 bp, 9 predicted proteins | sample KB31752_FD_96881 | JGI IMG/M metagenome (GOLD analysis project Ga0134126, IMG submission 96881) | Terrestrial soil microbial communities with excess Nitrogen fertilizer from Kellogg Biological Station, Michigan, USA - KB3-175-2 | ecosystem: Environmental > Terrestrial > Soil > Unclassified ...
TCGATCGCGTGCTGATTCGTCGGGTCTGCGACCGCGAGGAAGAGGCGCCGACCGCGGCGGAAAACCGGAAGGACGCGGTGCTTGGCGAGAAGCTTGTCGTTCGCAAGTCGCACCGTCTCGACATCCAGATTGACCGAGTCGAGGTCGAAAAGCGGGACACCGAACTCGTTCGATGCCGCCACGGCGATGTCCCTGGCGCTGGCGGCCCCGCTCGAGACGAGCTGGGTGACGATATTGACTTGGCGCTCGCGTGCGGCGTTCATCGCCTCGAGCATGGCGGCCTCATCGACGACTCCGTCCTGGACCAGGCGCTGGGGCAGGCCCCCCAGACCGGATCGGGCGCCTCCGAGCGCTGCAGAAGCGTTCTCATTCATGGACTTACGACAAGCGGATCAGACCCGTGGTGCTCAAGTCTACCGAAGCCGGGGGCTCAGGCAATTGTCAAATCCCGTGCATGGTGTCACAGCGCGGGCGCCCCCAGCGTGACTGGCTTCCCAAAAGAGGAAGCCCCTCCGGAGAGGGGCTTCGGGTCCTTATACGTCTGAATCCAGAATTACGGGATGCGGCAGTTCGACGGGACGTACCGGTCGTTGGTGTTGCTGGTGACCGCACACGCCCACGTGATGGCGTCCGAGGGAACGGTCCCGGCAGCAAGGGCAGCGCCGCTTGCACTCGGCGTCAGCTTCAGCTCAACGCTCTTGGCCACGGCTGTGTATGTCACATCAATGACGCCGGTGGTGGCATCGACCGTGACACTCTGCACGTTCGTGGTGCTCGCGGGTGAGGTCCAGCCAAGCACGAGGCTGGATGCACCGTTTTCAGCATTCTCCGCAACGGTGGTCTCCGCGGCTGACGCGAGGTTCAAGCCCTCAGTGACGCGCGCGCGGATGATGTAGTCCTGGTAAGCGGGAATGGCGATGGCCGCCAGAATGCCGATGATCGCGACGACGATCATCAACTCGATCAGGGTGAAACCCTTTTGCGCTGACTTCATGAGCAAGGCTCCTCAATTGTTGGAGATTCACGCAGAGGCGCAAAGGGCCGCCTGCTGACCAGGCAAAAGCAAGGCCTATGCCAACGAGGAGTCCTCGGACTAACTAGATGATTTTCAAAGAAAAATTAAAATACAACCGCTCGCCTGCTTAACTTAGTACGACGGTCGCTGACCAGCGACGCCGGAGATGTACGTCACAAACTGACGCAAATTGTCAGCGTCAACGCAGTCACTGGTCGCGTGAACTCCCAACATCTCCAGCTTGGCCCGCATCGTCCGCCAACCGTCCGCAGGTCAACTTTCTGGTCGAACCTGTCGCCCGCGGGAAATATGATGAACCAGTCACGCCTGCCCCTCGCCGCCGAAAGACATAATGCCTGCGAGCGCGTTCCGTTAACCTTCAGAACACCGAACGAGACTTTCGCAGGAGCACGCCGGGAGCGGCAGTGCAGCGATACGAGGTTCGAAATGGCTGCAACCCTGGCAGGGGCGTTCCTAAAAGACAATGTCCATCCATTCGACTCGCACGAGCTCGAATTGACGATTCTCATGCCTTGCCTCAACGAGGCGGAAACGGTCGCGACTTGCGTCCGGAAAGCGCGCGGCTTTCTGCACCGCACGGGTACGGTAGGGGAGGTGCTGGTGGCCGACAACGGCTCCACGGACGGCTCCCCGGAGCTTGCCCACGAGGCTGGCGCGCGCGTGATTCAGATCGCCGCCAAGGGTTATGGCAGTGCGCTCATTGGCGGTTTACAGGCGGCGAAAGGCCGCTTCGTGATCATGGGTGACGCAGACGACAGCTATGACTTCTCTCGCTTGGACGCTTTTGTTGACTCGCTGCGTGCCGGCCATACCATGGTAGTTGGTCACCGGTTTCGCGGCGGTATCCGCCGGGGCGCCATGCCCTGGTTGCATCGCTATCTCGGCAATCCCGTGCTGAGCTTCCTCGGGCGGCTGTTCTTTTCCTGCGGTATAGGTGACTTCCACTGCGGTCTGCGCGGAGTGCATCGGGATGCAGCGCTCGCGTTGGGCCTGCAAGCGCCGGGCATGGAATTCGCAAGTGAGATGATCGTGAAGGCGGCGCTGTCCCGCTGGCGTATAGCGGAAGTTCCGACGATACTCTCACCGGCAGGCCGCTCGCGGCCGCCTCATCTGCGCAGTTGGCGGGACGGCTGGCGGCATCTGCGGTTCCTCCTCATGATGAGTCCGCGTTGGCTGCTCCTCTATCCCGGGGCCGGTCTGATTTTCGCCGGTGTTGCCGGCGAGCTGGCGATCCTGCGCGGGCCGGTCATCGTTCACGGCGTGGGGTTTGATATCCACACCATGCTCTACGCAGCCGGCGCCACGATTCTCGGACTGCAGCTGGTGCTGTTTTCGCTCATGGCCCGCACGGTCGGCGTGGTCAAGAATCTCCTGCCGATGACGCATAACCTTGCGCGGTTCCTGCGGCTCTTCACCTTGGAGCGAGGCGTTCTTCTGGGTACTTCCCTCGGCTTGGGGGGTATGGCACTCGCGGTGTACTCCGTCGATAGCTGGGCTCGCGCCCGGCTGGGCGCGCTGGATCCGGTGGCGATGATGCGCGTTGCGATTCCCTCCGTGACCTTCATCCTGGCCGGCGCGGAGATCGTCTTCGCCTCGTTCCTGTTGGGTCTGATAGACGCTCGTCCGCCGGACGAGAACGGCCCATGAGCCCGATGGAGGAGACGCTGGTTCTTGCGCGGCGTCCTTCCTTTCTCACAGCCCTGACCCGTCTCATTACCGCGCCGCGGTTCCTCGTTTATTCCTGCTCCGTCCTGGCCGCTCTGTTGACGTGTTATCACCTCGGCAAGGACATGGCTTGGGATACTCTCGACTATCACGTCTATGCAGGATTCAGCGCGCTGCACGATCGCTTCGGCCAGGATTACTTCGCGGCGGGCCCGCAGAGTTACCTGAATCCGTACATCTACGTACCGTTTTATCTATTGGCGACTTCCGGACTCACGGCTCTCCAGGTCGCATTGATCCTGGCGGCGGTACAAGGGGTCATTCTGTGGCTGGTGTATGAGCTCGCACTAGCCGTCGCACCACCGGCCAAACCGCGAACCCGCCTGGCGTTGGGCGTCTGCGCGGTCGTGCTCGCATTCGCCAATCCCGTTCTCATGAGCCAGCTTGGCTCGAGCTTTGCCGACCTTCTCACGGCCGAGATGGTTGTCGCGAGCTGGCTCTTATTGATCCGGTCCATTCGCACGCCTAGTGCCGTGCGCATCGCAATAGCCGCGCTGCTCCTGGGTGGTGCAAGTGCTCTTAAGCTGTCTAACGCGCTGCACGCCATCTCGGCTGGTCTGTTGGTGCTCTTCCTGCCGGGTAATTGGCGAAGCAGACTGCGTTACGCAGCCGTATTCTCCCTCGGAGGGGTGGTGGGATTTGGAGCGGTTGCCGCTCCGTGGGCTCTTCGTCTCCAGGAGCGCTTTGGCAATCCATTCTTTCCGCTGCTGAACGGTATCTTCCGTGCTCCGGAGTTCACGACCGGTCCGGCCATCAGTTATCGCTTCATTCCTATCTCCCTCGGGGATGCGCTGTGGCGCCCATTCGCAATGATCGCCCCACGCGTGATGATCCATGTGGAATGGGCCGCGCCGGATCTGCGGTACGCGTTGCTGTTGCTGGTAGCGGCACTTTCGCTTCTGGCGTGGGCGTGGAATCGCTTTCACGGAAACGGCATGACGGCGGATGAGCGGGCCCGCGACGGCGCGACGTGGGCGCTCTGCGCGCTTGGCATCACCTTTCTCGTCGACTGGTCACTGTGGCTCACCGCATCCGGCAATAGCCGCTACTTCATTCCCATGGGCTGCGTCGCCGCCGTTCTGGCGATCGTTCTGATCTTTCGGCTGTGCGCCGCGCGTCCCAAGCTCCGCAACTACCTTCTGATCGTGATCTTTGGGGTACAGTTCTTTCAGCTCCATTTCGGCGCGCAGTATCCGGCGAGGGTTCCGTGGACGCGCGCACCGTGGGTGCAGGCCTACGTGCCGCAGAGTCTGGCCACTGAGCCCGGCCTCTATTTCAGCATCGGCATCCAATCAAACTCTTTCATTGTGCCGCAGCTGGCGCCGGGCTCCGGATTTGTCAACCTGGAAGGCGACTACACCCTTGGGCCTGAAGGTGCAAACGGAAGTCACATCGGGTCATTGATTCGGCGTTATGCGCCGCACCTCGCAGTCCTGGTGCGTGATGAGCGACGCGATGCGGCCCAGCATGTTGGTATTCAGAGCGTCGTCACCGTGAACGATGCGCTCGAGCCCTTCGGCCTGCAGCTCGATACCGGCCATTGCGCGAGGATCATCGTTCGCGGCGTGACCACGCCGGCCATCGTGACGTATAGCGGCAAGACGCTGCCCAAGCTGCCACCGGCCGACATCGCAGTCGGCTACTTCGATGCCTGCCGGGTCGTGCCCGGAAGAGGGCGCGAACCCGCCGTGATCGCAGACGAAGCATCCGCCAATATCGCGCTCGACCACCTGGAAAATGCGTGTCCCGCACTCTTCCAGCCGGAACGGCAGGCGACGTTTCATATCGGAGACGAGGCGCATGGATATCTTTGGGTGCGGCGGTACGCGAACACCGACATGACTGCATGGGTGACGCATGGTTGGGTGCATTTCCAGAGATTTATAGATGGCGGGAAGGAGGGCTACGCGGGCCGGGAGAGCGACTGGGAGAAAGCGCCGTTGCCCGTGCGCTGCGGCCGCGGAGAGGATGGATATTTTCTGCGAGTGATCGGGTCGCGTTAGCGAGAGCCCGTGAGCTCCGTGCAATGTTCAGCGGCATCGCCGCGAAGCGCGCCTGAGGCCCGTGCGGGACTCCAACGGGTGGTTATATCGCGCTACGTCGTCTATGTACTCTGTACGCTGGCGGCTCTGGTCACCGCCTATTGGCGCGGCAAGGACATGCAGTGGGATACGCTGGATTATCACCTCTATGCGGGATTCAGCGCCATTCACAGCCGCTTCGGTCTCGACTACTTTGCCGCGGCGGGGCAGTCCTATCTGAATCCCTATGCGTACGCTCCGTTCTATCTCCTCGTAACCTCCGGGTCGAGCGCCCTCGAGGTGGCCATGATTCTCGCGCTCGTGCAGAGTGCGATCCTTTGGCTGACCTACGAGCTGGCGATTTCGATCATTCCGACGGATCACGCTCGTGCGCGAATTGCCGTTGGGGCCGGCGCGGCGTTGCTGGCTTTCGCGAATCCGGTGCTCATGGAGCAATTCGGCTCCAGTTTCGCGGACATCACCACAGCCGAGCTGGTGCTGGCGGGAGCGCTCGTTCTAATCGGAATGATCCGCGCCCCGAGCGGATGGCGCATCGTAAGTGCCGGCCTTTTGCTAGGTGGAGCGAGCGCTCTGAAGCTGACCAATGCACTGGACGCCGTGTCCCTCGCGATCTTGCCCCTGTTTCTGCCGGCCGGATGGCTGAAGCGCTTGGCCTCCGCTGGTCTGTACGGTCTGAGCGTTGGATTTGGTTTCGCACTCGTCTCGCTCCCATGGTCCATCCAGCTGGAGCGGCATTTCGGCAATCCGCTCTTTCCTATTCTGAACGGCCTTTTCCGCTCGCCGGACTACACGACCGCGCGATTGATCGATTATCGCTTCATTCCCTCCTCGTTCGCCAGCGCGCTCTGGCGCCCATTCGCAATGATGGCGCCAGTCAGGATGTTGCATGTAGAGAAGCCAGCCCCAGATTTGCGCTATGCGCTCCTGATCGTGCTTGCTTTGCTGTTGGCTCTCGCACAATGGGTGAGGCACGCGAGAGATCGGCGGGCGCCTGCCGGAGAATCGCGCGCGTCGTCCGCAAATCGCGCCGCGCTCGCGCTCGGTTGCGCGTTCGTGATCGACTGGGCGGTTTGGCTGACAGAATCTGGTAACAGCCGCTACTTCATTCCCATGGCCTGCGTCGCTGCGGTGCTGGTCCTGGCTTTGACCCACCGTCTTCTGGCGGCCTGGCCCAGAGTGCTCACCTGCGCTGTTGCTGCGATCCTGGTAGGACAGTTCTACCAGGTCAGGGCGGGCGCCGCGTTCCGTCCATCATATCCGTGGGAAGGGCGGCCCTGGTTCGATGTTTCGATACCCCATCCCCTCGCTGCGGAGCAGGACCTTTACTTCAGTGTCGGGGTTCAATCAAGCTCCTTCGTGGTGCCCTATTTGCCGGCGGGTTCAGGGTTCATCAATCTTGAAGGAGACTACGTGCTCGGCCCCGATGGAGCGAACGGAGCCCATATTCGCAAACTGATCGCGCAATTCTCGCCGCACCTTCGTGTCCTGGTCGTGGACTCGCGCGTCGACGCCGCTCGCGATAACGACGTCCCACATCTTGCCAACGTCGATGATGCCGTCGAGCCCTTCGGACTGCGTGTCGATGTCAGTAACTGTTCCCGCATTCTGGTGCGAGGCGCTCCCACCGTAGAAGTCGTGACGGTCGGAGGAGCGCTGCCAAGGCTGCCGCCATCCGCCTGGTATACGCGCTACCTGGTAACCTGCCGGCTCGTGCCCGATACCGCGCAACAGAACGCACTGGCTTCCGTGGAGCACAGCGCCAATTTGGTTCTGAATCGACTTGAGGACGCCTGTCCCAGCCTCTTTCAGCCGCGCCGCCCACAAACGTACCTCACGGGCAACGATGCGGGCAGTCATTTCTGGGTCCGCCGATACACGAATACCGACGTGATTGCATGGGTGCATCTTGGAAGGGTCGGGTTCCAGAAGGAGATCGGCGAAGTTCGTGTGCAGGATGCAGGCTCAGTCCGCGACTGGGAGAAATCGCCCTTGAAGGTCGTATGCGGCCGACAGGGTAATGGCGATTTTCTGCGAATCCGTCAATCCGGGCGTTAGGCCCACGGAGCCCATGGCTACGTCACAGTCACGCGCGGAAATCCGGGGCGATACGCGCTGGCGACTTGCATTGGGCGGGATCGGCATCGTAATCGGGCTCGCCCTGTGCGTAGCACTGCTCCACTTGAGCGGTCACGGTGTCGATTATGTGATGGCCGCGCTGCGGCGTGTGAATCCGCGGCTCGCGGTGGCAGCCGGTCTGGCGATGGCCGTGAACTACATGTTGGCCGCGAAGAAGTGGCAGCGCGTGGAGGCGAGCCTCTCCGGCTCACCGCACACGTTTGTTCATGCGTGCGCGGCAACGGCGATTGGGATGGGCGTCGGACAGCTCTTGCCAACCGTAGTCTCGAGCGCGTTGGTGCGCGGTCTCGGCAATCGGGTGGTGAGGCGCAGCGGGCGGTATGGTGCCATCGCCTCGGGATGGGAGCAGCTGTTCGATCTCGCCGTGGCGGGTCTGCTTGTGGGGCCCTGCGTCGCCGCTCTGGTGTTCGGCTACATCCGACTTGCCGTGGCAGCTTCGGCCGCCGCATTACTCGCCGGAGAGGCATGCTGCGTCGGAGCGGCCCGATTGACGGTACGACTCGCGCGGCTGAACGCAAATTTGGCCATGCCCAGCCTGTGCAAGTTCCTTTGGCGTGTGTCGCTGGTGCGCATGGTCGTACTGATGATCGTGACGGTAATGATCGGCCGCGCGTTCGCGCTGAACATCCCTCCCTGGGAGCTTGCCACCGCGGTTCCCGCCGTGGTGTTGGCGTCAGCCCTCAGCTTCATTCCAGCGGGCCTTGGGGTCAACGAGCTGACGTTCGTCGGACTGCTCGGATCGGCGGGCACGCCGGTACCCGTTGCCGCGGCCTTTGCGCTCCTCAACCGGACATTGCAGGTGTGTATCGCGTCCGTCCTGGCCGTCTGTGGTTGCGCACTGATCGACTGGAGGCAACGCGCGAACCTGCCGCGCGCGGACCAGGGCTCTACGGAGAGGGAATTCGAGCTATGATCCGCAGAGCAGAGGGCCGCATGGAAAGACGCTCGCCAAGCCACTGAACGGGATGCAGTGCGATCCCGAACAGCAGGAAGATGACCGAAACGCGTCGGCCGAGGAGGTTGGCCACGGTGCGACCCATCGTCGGTATGCAGGAGTCGGCCTGAAGTTCGATCGTGAGGCCGGACTGTCGAACCAGCCTGCACAAGCTCTCGCGGCTGAAGTGCACTCGATGGTACGGCAGATACCACGCGTCCCAGTATCGACCAAATACGCCCGCCCAAATGCAATCCACGTTGGGTACTTCGATCACGACGCGCCCGCCAGGCTTAGCGAAGCGAACGATCCGGGCAAGGAGCGCCGCGGGATCATCGTCATGCTCGAGAACGTGTAGGGCGAGCACGAGATCGTTCTGCCCTGCCAGCTCGGCCGTCGCTTGCATGGGTTGGTAACGGACATCGCCCAAGTCGGCGGGCGGCGCGGCGTGGAAGTCGGTTCCGATCACGAGCGAGCCGGGTAGCAATCCCGCGAGCTCCTGCGTGAACAGGCCGCTGCCACAGCCGAAATCCACGACGCGCTCCGGCCGGCGGCGGATCTGCTCGAGCAGCCGGCGGGCCTGGCGGCGAAAAGCGATGCCTTTGATGCCGCGCGTCAATCGGCTACGCGACTGCTGGAAGTCCTGGCTGGTGCGGTCTTCGTACAGAAACGCCACGTCGGATAGTGGAGGACGAGAAATTCCGACCCCGCATCGATGGCACCGGATGACACTCGCTGCACCAGTTGCTCGATGACGGTCGAAGTGCGGCATCGGCGGCCCGAAATTGCATCGATCCTCGTGTGCGACCGGACACCATTCTGGCGTATGGCATTGGTTCTTCGAATCCGATGTCATGCGAGCGTTCTCACGGTTGACCATCAGGCCGATCCGTATCCGTCGATGACCTGATCTAGTGAATGCTGTAGCGACAGGCGAGCCACGTTCTCTGCGAACCACTCTCGGGTCGCCTTGCGCAATGCTGCACCGGAGTGCCAGCATTGAACTATTGCAGCGGACACGGCGGAGGCGTCGGGGAGCGACGCCACGAAACCATTGCGGCCAGGCTCTATCAACTCGACGGCAGCATTGTCGGCGCCGGCGACCACGATGGCCGGGACTCCAGCGGCCGATGCCTCGACGACCACCATTCCGTAGCCTTCGCGGCTCGAGGGCTGCACGACGCACAGCGCACGTGCCATGGCATCTGCCAATTGTTCTTCCGGTACGATACCCGGAAGCTCGACGATGTCCCGCAACGCGAGGGCATCGATTCTCTCTCGGATGCGCTCGCGCTCAGGCCCATCGCCAAAAATGACAGCGCGAAGGTGCGGAATGCTTTCGCGGGCTACCGCGACTGCCTCTACCAGGAGAGGTACCCGCTTTTCCGGGATCATACGCCCGGCGTACATGACCACCGGTGGGTCTGCGGCCCTATCGCAGGTCGGCGGCAAGAGTCTGGCGACGTATTCGCCCGTGAGGATGCCGACGGAACCGCCAACCCCTATCGCTGCTAGCCGGGAGGCGTGCAAACGACTGAACGTATACGCCTGCTGTGGAACGTGGGCGCAGAGGCGCTGGATCAGCCAGCCGATCTCCCCGCCCCCTTTTCCAAGATACGTGCGCCAATAATCGCGACTCCAGACTTCGTGCCAATCGCAGTTGACGCGAAAGCCGTGCAGCACGCGAGTCGCGCCGATGGCAAGTAGGGAGAAGTATGGGAACGATGCCGTGTGAACCACGTCGTAGCGGTTGCCGGAGCGCAGCAGGTGAAGGAATACTCCCCAGCCGAATCGGAGAGGCGGAACAATTCGCCGTTGACCGCGACGATAGAGCGCCATTCTCGGGCCAACCGGTACGATCGTGATGCCCGCGATTCGGGGAGGCTCTTTACTGTTCCACTGAGTGAGAGTCAGAAACGTGACCTGGTGTCCTCTCGCCGCGAGCGCCTCGGCGAGCGAGCGATACCAGCGCTCGGCGCCGCCGATGCTCCAAGGATACAGACAGTCATAAATGATGCAGATCTTCATGCGGCGGGTGACCGCTCAGGAGAACATCTTCGCGATCGTCCTGACCGACGGCGGATGACCATGAGAGCTGTAAAGATAATACCGGGGTGGCACGTATATCTCATTCAGGTCCTGAGGTATGTCGGGGAATGCTCCCCTGAACTCCTCCCGCAGAAAAAAAGCGTTGGCCCCGGAATGGGCGTTGCAGCACGCAAGGAAAAACCCGAACCTGGAGAACAGATCCACGAAGCTGCATAGGGACGCCCCAAAGTAGTCATCGCCGCGCCACCTGTGCGTTGCGTCGTAATCCATCTGCCAGCGGACCGGCGGCGGAAATTTGGCGTTGTATTCCACGATGAAAAGCTTGGGTTGGAAGCCGCTCTCGAGCAGCTTCTCGACCAGATAAAGGTCATTTCCGTCGAGATCGAGTGAGATCACGTCCACGGGACGGTTGTGCAGGTTTTGACGCCCTTCCTCTGCCAACGCGACGACATTCTCGCGCGTGATCCATGCTCTTCTGTAAGAGAAGCTCGCGGTCGATTGCCCGATCGGGAAAGCGAGCTTCTCGCCTCCCACCCAGAATCCCTTCCATCCCAGTGCCTTCAGGATGAGTGTGTTGTTTTCAGTGCCGTCTCCCACCCCGAACTCTGCAAACGTTCCGCTTTCGAGCGCGCGTATCCGTCTGAGGATTTCCAGGGTGATTCCATCCTCATCGGTTTGGGAGAAGCACTTCATTCCACATCTGCTCAGTGGGTTTGGATGCGCAAGCCTCAGGGACAGGGCCTGGTGACCGACGACGAGATCCCGCAATTCCCCGAGATAGGCGAAACCCAGCAACTTGGCGTTGCAGCGCCTCACGAAGCTCACCAGGGGTGCAAACCGGTTGCTCAGCATCTTCATGGTTTTCTCGAGCAGTGCAATGCGTCGTCAACAGCCGGAGTGGTCCAGGGACCGACATCCAGGGCAGGCGTTCGCGGCTCCCAGTCGAGAGATTATCCACGGAATTTCCGCACTGCGCGTGACGGTCGCAACCATTCGCGGAGGCGCGGAGTCGGGGTGGCCGTGAATCGCCGATCGATCGGCATGCACGGCCGGGGCGTTGTCTGCGCGCCGCTCCGGGGCGCAAAGCGTGATTTCTGTCACTGAATCACCGCGTGCTCAAGCTCGGTGAGTTGCATCACTGAACGCCGGGTTTGGCGGTGGTATCGGTACAGGGCTACTCTATTCCCAGCTTCTTGATTCGGTACCGCAGCGCACGGAAGCTCATCCCGAGCAGCTTCGCCGCCGCCGTCTTGTTGTAACGTGTCTTCTCCAAAGCCTTGACAATGGCGTCGCGCTCGATCTCCTCGAGGTGCTCGCCGAGAGCGGCACCGCCACTTGCCGGTACTGCCGGCGAGAGGGATACGGGTGCGGTCGGCCGCGGCGTCGAGCGCAGCTTGATGTGCTCACCGGTGATCACGCCGCCCACGCAGAGGGTCAGCGCACGCTCGAGAACGTTTTCCAGCTCGCGCACGTTTCCCGGGAAGGGGTAGGACCTCAGTTGCTCCAGGGCATCGTCCGCCAGGCGCGGCGGCTGCATGCCCGTGCGCCGGCCGAGTCTCTCCAGGATCGCCTGTGCGATCTCCGGGATGTCTTCCGGCCGCTCGCGCAGGGAGGGCACGCGAAGCTCGATGACGTTGATGCGGTAGAAGAGGTCCTCGCGGAACAGGCCCTGGGCGACGAGCTCGGAAAGGTTCTTGTGCGTGGCGGAGAGAATGCGGACGTCGACCGTCTCCTCGCGCGACTCGCCAACGGGCCGTACCGTCTTCTCCTGCACCACGCGGAGCAGCTTCACCTGCATGTGAAGCGGCAGATCTGCGACTTCATCGAGGAACAGCGTGCCGCCCTCGGCCGTCTGCACCAGTCCCTTCTTGTCGGCGACGGCGCCCGTGAAGCTGCCGCGCTTGTGGCCGAAGAGCTCGCTCTCCATCAGCTCGGTTGGGATGGCGCCGCAGTTGACGGCCACGAAGGGGCCCTCGCGGCGGGCGCCGGACTCGTGAATCATGCGCGCGACCAGCTCCTTGCCGGTACCGGACTCACCGAAGATATGCACCGGGGCCTGGCTGCGCGAGACCCGCGAGATCATCTCTCGCAGCTGCTCCATGACTCCGGAGTGCCCGATGAGTCGCGCGCCGCTGGGGTCGGCGGAAGCGTCAGTTGAGCCGCTGCTGCCGAGGCGTATGGCGCTCCCGACGAGCTTGCGCAGCACGCCGAGGTCGAGGGGCTTCGAGACGAAGTCGAAGGCGCCGAGCTTCAAGGCCCGGACAGCGGATTCGACGTTGCCATGAGCGGTAATCACTGCGACGGGCAGCGACGAGCGGTTCTCCTGGATCCAGGCGACGAGATCGAGCCCATCACCGTCGGGCAGGCGCATGTCGGTGAGGCAAAGGTCGAACGCCTCGCTCTTCAGGAGCTTGCGCGCCGTGCTGACGTCGGGTGCCGTCCGGGTCCGCAGATTCATGCGGCTCAGGGTCAGGCTGACGAGCTCGAGCAGGTCGGGCTCGTCGTCCACGATCAGCACTGCCGGCCTTGCCGGCTCGGTGCGGGTGCCCGTCAAAGATGCGTTCAAGACCCGACCTCCCATCGTCGAGGATCTGCGAATACCAGCCTAAAAACGCTGCCGCCGCCGTGACGCGGCTCATAGAGCAGCGTTGCGCCATTGCTCTGGGCGAGCTCCCGCGCCAGAAAGAGGCCCAGGCCCGTTCCCCGGCCGCCGCTGAAGAAGGGCTCGAATATCCGCTCCATGTGCTCCTTTGGGACCCCAGGTCCCCGGTCGGCCACCTCGAGGAAGGGTCGGTTATTGGACTGCAGACGCCCGCAGCGCATCTCTATGGCGCCGTCCCGGGCGTCGCTCTGCCGCTCGCCGAAGGCATGACGCATGGCATTCTCGCAGAGATTCCATACGATCTGGCGCAGCTGGCTCGGGTCGAAGCGGACCTCGATCTCGATCGAGGGACCGGTGATCCGCAACCGCTCCCGCGGCCACTGCATGGTCTCGCAAAACTCCTCGTAGAACTCCTCGCTCCAGAGCTGAAGCGGCAGGCGCTCCACGTGTGACTCCTCCCGGCGCGAGAGCCTGAGGACACTATCGATGATGCCGCTCACCCGCTCCGCGTTGTTGCGGATGATCTCAGTCAGCCGCCGATCCTCCGCTTCCAGGCGCGGCGACTCGGCGAGGAGCTGGCCCGCGTGACTCATGGCGCCGACGGGGTTGCGGATCTCGTGCGCGATGCTGGCGCTCAGGCGCCCCAGCGCAGCGAGCTTCGATTGCTGCACCTTCTCCGTGATCAGGCTGGTGTCCTCGAGAAATACCAGCACGGGCGTCGGGGTCGAGGTGCCGAGCGGTGCGAAATGCGCGCGAATGACCTGCGCGCCATCTGCGCCGACGAAAGTCTGCTCCACCGCAGGAAAGATGCCGGTATCGCCGGTGCTCTGCCGCCAACGCTCGAGAAGATACAGCAGCCGTGGCGACGCTTCTCCGAGCAGCGCATCCGGGTAGGCCCTGTCAGCGCCCAGCAAGCGAGCCGCCGACTCGTTGATGAGGCGGATGCGAGCCTGCGGGTCGACGACGAGGATACTCTCCCGCAAGTGCTGGACGATGTATTGCGAGAGCTGCGCCAGGTTCGCGAGGTCGACCTCCTGCCGCCTCATCATGGCCTCGCTCTCGCGGATGCGGTTGGCGAGTGGCCAGGCGAGCACGGCGATCGCGAACAACACCACACCGAGCACGCCCGCGGTGGTGAAGTCGGTGAAGCGCATCGACGATTCCAGGCCGACGAAGAACTGCTGCGCGAGGACGGCGAGCGCAGCCATGGCCGCGATGAGCAATGCATCGCGGTGCTTCGCCAAGGTCGCCATGGCGAGTACCGGCAGCACGAGCAGAATGCCGAAGCCGCTGGATACGCCGCCGCTGGCGTAAAGGAGGACACCGATTGCGGCGGAATCCACGCTCGCGTTGACGAGCGCCACCAGCCGCAGCGTCGACCAGCGCAGTCGCCGTGCGATGACGAGCAGCACGGCTGCCGTGAAATAAACGATGCACACGGAGAGGAATAGCTCGGGCCGTGGCACGAGCGCCAGCCACTGGCCGGACAGCGACACTGCGCACACCAGCACCACCGGCACCAGCAGCCGGTAGAGATTCAGCAGGCCGACGACCCGCCAGGCGAGGTCGGCATGGGCGGCGGAAGCGGCAGATGACGTCGCGGCGGTAGCCGGCATGGACAATCGGGGTGGGAAGCGCTCGAGGCGACAAAACAGGCGCGGCCGACTCTACCACCTTCATGAGGGAGAGGCTCGCGATCCGGGGCGCTATAGCCCTGCAGACCCCCTCCGCGCTGGCGGCGGGCCGCCTTTTTGGACACAATGGGAAATTCACACGTCTCAGATCGAGTGTCCAGGATCAGCCAATGAATCTGCACGAATATCAGGCCAAAGAGATATTCAGAAACTACGGAATTCCGGTGCCCGCCGGCCGCGTGGCGGTGAGCGCGGATGAGGCCGTCGCTGCCGCCAACGCTCTCGGCGGCCCGGTGTGGGTCGTGAAGGCCCAGGTCCATGCCGGTGGCCGCGGCAAGGCGGGGGGTGTCACGCTGGCGCGCGATGTGGAGGCAGTCCGCAGCGCCGCGGCCGCCATGCTCGGCACACACCTCAAGACCAAACAGACCGGGCCCGAGGGTCTACCGGTCGAGCGGATCTACGTGGAGTCTGGCTCGGACATCGAGCGGGAGATCTATCTCTCCCTGACTCTCAATCGGGAGAAGAGCCGCATCGCCCTCATCGCCTCCGCCGCGGGCGGCATGGACATCGAGGAGGTGGCGGAAAAGAAGCCTGAGCAGATCCTGACCGCGACGGTGCATCCGTCTGCGGGCCTGCAGCCGTACCAGGCCCGCCAGCTCGCGTTCGGGCTCGGGCTCAAGGGCGCGCAGATCGGCGAATTCCAGGCGATCGCTACTGCGTTGTATCGGCTCTACCTGGAGCAGGACGCGAGCCTCGTCGAGGTGAATCCTCTGATCGTCACCAAGGCCGGCAAGCTCGTGGCCCTCGATGCGAAGATCAACATCGACGCCAACGCGGTGTTTCGGCATCCCGATCTTGCGAAGCTCCGCGACGCCAACCAGGAGGATCCGATGGAGCGCCGCGCCAGTGAGCACGAGCTCAACTATGTCTCCCTGGACGGTGACATCGCGTGCATGGTCAACGGCGCGGGACTCGCGATGGCCACCATGGACCTCATCAAGCTGCACGGCGGCCAGCCGGCCAACTTCCTCGACGTCGGCGGCGGTGCGACCAGCGAGCGGGTGACCGCCGCATTCCAGCTCATCCTCTCGAACCCGAGGGTTCGCGCGGTGCTGGTCAATATCTTCGGCGGCATCGTCCGCTGCGATCTCATCGCCGACGGCGTGATCAATGCCGTGAAGAACGTGGGCGTCAAAGTGCCCGTGGTCGTCCGTCTCGAAGGGACCAACGCGGAGAA
>Ga0134126_10005844_pt1 | contig 15394 bp, 18 predicted proteins | sample KB31752_FD_96881 | JGI IMG/M metagenome (GOLD analysis project Ga0134126, IMG submission 96881) | Terrestrial soil microbial communities with excess Nitrogen fertilizer from Kellogg Biological Station, Michigan, USA - KB3-175-2 | ecosystem: Environmental > Terrestrial > Soil > Unclassified ...
AGTAAATTCATTTTGGATTATTTTAACATTGGGGCGTTAAACTTTTATTTTTCCCTCTTGTCTATAAATAAGCCAGGAGCAATCCTTGCGGGCCGTCTTAAAGAATTGTTATTAAGAAATCAGAGGAAACCTTATTACCCGCCAGATCGTATCTTTGTGTAAGTTCTTTCAGCAGTTAAAGGCAGGCGGCTATTTTAATCTGGCATTCGTTTTGCCTTAACTTCTTCATGTAAGTCTTTTCTATTTGACTTCATAAAAGCAGTCAATTTTCTCATAAGCAGTTAGTTTTGGTTACGGCCCCTGTTTCCACAGGGGCTTATTTTTGTGCGTCCTGCATACCGCAAGGCCCTTTTTTACTTTTTCTTTTTTACTTTTTCCCTATCACGCCCAAAAAAGATTACGCTCACCGATATAATAAATCCCAGGGCGGAGCCGATCACATCTGCCAGGATATCTTCCACATCAAAGTCGCGGCGTGGTATAAAATATTTTTGCACATACTCCATGGTAATTCCGTATAAGCAGGCGCTGATAAAAAGCACAAAAAAAATGCTCCTGTTTTTTTTGTCCGTTTTCGCAGCAAAATAAAAGGACCACAATACAACAAAGACACAGAAAATTCCAATATGAATGTATTTATCGAAATCAGGAATTTTAAATCCGGGTTCAGGCGGAAGCAGGCTGCCGGGAATCGTAAGCAGTATAAAAATAATAAGAGTCCATATCAGGGCCGGGTATCGCTTGGCGAGGATTTTTTTTTGCATTGACATATCGAAATGGAGCGAAGTTAAGGGGCTATCCGGTTACTTTACCCATTACATACAGGGCATTCATGTCCGGCGTTTCACTACCACCCCTTTTCTCCAGGGTAATGGCAAAAGCCTGGGCTCTTGGAATGGTCTTGAGTTTCATAAAAGCTATTCCCTTATCCATTTCAAAGATGCCAGCGTCCGTCGGTTTACCGTCCACCATGGCCCACAACTGATATTGCATACCGGAGGCCGGCACGGGAAGCTGGTTGACCAGCAGGTAGACTTCTTTGGAATCGGTATTCCAGTAAACGGTTGCCATGCCGGATGGATCGGGACTGCCCGGCACGGACGGCAATTTAACAATTTCCATCTTCGGATCCTTCATATGCTGCAGGGCGGCCTCGTAATTCTCCAGTTTGGTATTCAGCAACTGGTTGGTACCTGTTAACCGGTTTTGATCATCGGCTAAGGCTTTATAAAGGGCAATCGAATGCTTGTACTGTTTGAGCAGGTAAAGATTTAACGATACACTTCCCAGCAACAGGATCACAGAGGCTGCGGCAACCAGTCGTGGAAAGCCCTTTCTTGGAACCATTGCAGGTTTATCCATTCTCTTCACCGGTGGCTGGTCGGCTTCTTCCATCCCGATCCGGGAAAAAATGCTTGCCTTTATTTCCCGCGGTGGCGCCATCTTTTGAAGCTGCAGAGCTTCCTCCAATTGCTTCTCGAAGGCAACCCTTGCCTGGCGCACTTCATCGTGGGCGGCGCAGAGTTTTTCAAATTCAGCACTCTCTTCCGGACTGGCCAGTCCCAGCACGAAGGATTCAATAATTCCGCTCGATATGTATTCGCGTATGTTCACTTACTTTAATAATTCTCTTAACTGTAATAGAGCACTCCGGATACGGGTCTTTACCGTTCCCAGCGGAATATCCTCAATTTGCGCGATTTCCTCATGGGTAAATCCCTTTGCATAGGAAAGATCCAATAAAACACGAAGATCAGGCCGGAGTTTTTCCAGGAATTTTCCCAGCCCGATATGATCGGTATTGATTTGCGTTGACTGGTCCTTTCCATATACGTTTCCCTTTAATTCCTGGTTTTTCAGATTATTTTTATAACCCGCAGAACGGAGCAGATCGATCGATGCATTCCGGCTGATGTTCAGCATCCAGGTAAACAGACTTCCTTTTGCAGGATCATAGCTGTCGATCCTTCGCCAGATATTAATAAAAACCTCCTGTAATACATCTTTTGCCGGGGTGGGATTCTGAACGATCTGCAAAATAATACTGTAGAGAGAGCCACTGTAGTGATCGTACAGATACGCAAAAGCCGACTTGTCTTTTGCCTTTAGTGCTGCAACGAGATCCTGTTCACTGTATGTAGTGGGTAAGGCCAATAATTATGTATATAATAATGATGAGTCTTCATCAGCCAACGAGGGAAGCGTAGGCATCCGCATCCAGCAGCTTATCGATAGCGGAGGGGTCCGTAACCTGAAGCTTAATCATCCACCCTTTGCCGTATGGATCGCTGTTGACGAGATCCGGCGATCCGGCCAGTTCGGGATTCAGTTCTTCAATGGTTCCGGCAACCGGAAGAAAAAGGTCGGACACTGTTTTTACCGCTTCCACGGTTCCGAATACAGCACCGGCGTCCAGCGTTTTTCCGATGGTTTCCACTTCCACATAAACGATATCGCCCAATTCACTTTGCGCATATTCCGTTATTCCGATGATGGCAGTTTTTCCGCCTTCCAGGCGGACCCATTCGTGATCTTTCGTGTAGCGGAGATTTTTTGGGAAACTCATGAAATCATTTTAATTTTTTCTGAAAGCAGACGGTTCAAATCAGGTAGTGCAAATATAGAAGGATTTGTATATTCTTCCTTTTTAACCTGAATCTTTTGCATCAGACCAGTTCCTGTTTTTCAAAATAAAGGAGCAGGTGATCTTTCATGAAATTCTCCTGTTCAATCATATTCATGGTGGGCAATGCTTTTAACTGACGGAAATGCGGCCATCCTTCTTCATCCACTTTCTCCAGTTCATAATATCCGCTCTGTGCAAACAGGCTGCATACGGCCACGTGCATCAGGTCCTGCTTTTGCTCCTTGGTAAATTTTTCCCTGATCTCCCCCAGTTCCTGAATGCCGACCAGAAAAAGGATGGCTTCCATGTCCGGCTTCTTCCCAAAGCGTTCCATCAGTCTGGCTTCCAGCGCCCACCATCTTACCTGCAGATCTTCATGCCCATTCATCCGGCAAAGATAACCCGGAGCCGGAATCTAAGCGCAGTTCAGTTAACTTTGCCAAAATTTCGCGTTCATGTTACAGTTAGCGGTCATCCGCCAGCAGGCAGATTTTGTAAAACAACGGTTAAGGGTAAAAAATTTCGATGCGGAAAAGCTGGTGGACAGCATTCTTTCGCTGGACGAACAGCGCAAACAAGTCCAGTTAGAACTGGAGACAGCCCAGGCAAAACTGAATGCTGTTTCGAAAGAAATCGGCGATTGGATTAAAAAGGGCGACAAAGAAAAAGCCGTGGAACAAAAACAGGCCGTTGCCGCTTTCAAAACTATTATCCCGCCGCTTCAGGATAAACTCAACCGGCTCGATCAGGAACTGCATGATCAGCTGGTACTGCTTCCGAACCTGCCTGCCGGGGAAGTGCCTTTGGGAAAAACACCTGAGGAGAATGTGGTGGTGCGCGAAGGCGGCGAAAAACCGAAACTGCCCGGCCAATCCCTGCCTCACTGGGAACTTGCAAAAAAATTCAACCTGGTCGATTTTGAGCTCGGGAATAAAATTACGGGAAGCGGATTTCCTGTTTATGTGAACCGGGGCGCCCGTTTGCAAAGGGCGATAATCCAGTATTTCCTGGATTTCAATGTGGCTGCGGGGTTCACAGAATACCAGCCTCCGCTAATGGTGAATGCGGACAGTGCTTTCGGCACCGGGCAGTTGCCGGATAAAGAGGGGCAAATGTATTTTGCCGCGGAAGATAAATTCTACCTGATCCCGACCTCAGAAGTTCCGCTGACCAATATTTACCGGGATGTGATTGTTAAAGAAAATGAACTGCCCATCCGGATGACCGCCTATACGCCCTGCTTCCGCCGCGAAGCCGGAAGTTATGGGAAGGACGTGCGGGGCCTGAATCGTCTGCATCAGTTCGACAAAGTAGAGATCGTTCAGATCGTTCATCCGGAAAAAAGTTATGCGGTGCTGGATGAAATGGTATTGCATGTGGAGAAACTGCTGCAGTCGCTCAGACTGCCTTACCGGATCCTCCGGCTCTGCGGCGGGGATATGTCTTTTGCCTCGGCCATCACCTACGATTTCGAAGTGTTCAGCGCAGCCCAGGAAAAATGGCTGGAAGTAAGCTCTGTATCGAATTTTGAAAGCTTCCAGACCAACCGCATGAAGATCCGGTTTAAGGATGCGCAGGGTAAAATGAACCTGCTGCACTCGCTCAATGGCAGTTCCCTGGCCCTTCCCCGGATCCTGGCCTGTTTACTTGAAAATAATCAGCAGGAAAGCGGCATTTTGCTGCCGGAAGTATTGCATGGTTATTTTGGAGCGAGGGAGATTAAAAGTTGATAGTTGATAGTTGATAGTTGATAGACCAGCCTGAGGGGCATTACCCAGCATATTCAGAAACACGGGATATCCGATTTTTCACGGTCGTCTATCAACTATCAACTATCCACCATCAACGTATTAAACCTTCCCCCATTTCCCCAGTCCAACCCCCAATGCACAGCCAGCGCAAAAATCAACATCTCTTATGGCGTGCGGGATTTGGTCCCGCTGCGGACCAGTTGGGAATGATCCGTACACAAACACCTGAAAAAATATTCCGGTCCATGCTGCAAGCGGCGCAAAAGGATCCTGTTCCCTTTGATGTTGCTGATCCTTCGCTGAAAGCCATGATCATGGGAAACGCTGCAGATCCACTTTCCATGCGCAGGAATTTATCTGCGGAAGAAAAGAAAAATTTCCGGAAGCAGTCGGTCCTCGATATCCGGAAACTGAATATCCGCTGGCTCCAGGAGATGACGGAAACCGATGCACAGCTCCGGGAAAAAATGTCCCTGTTCTGGCACGGCCATTTTGCAACAAAAACGGTAAATATTATTTACGATCAGCAACTGCTGCAGATCATCCGGCAGCATGCGCTTGGTAATTTCCGGGATCTTCTGTTCAGCGTAAGCAAGAGCGCCTCCATGATCCGCTTCCTGAACAATGAACAGAACCGAAAGGATCATCCCAATGAAAATTTCGCGCGCGAACTGATGGAACTCTTTACGATGGGCCGCGGAAATTATTCAGAGCAGGATGTAAAGGAATCTGCCCGTGCTTTCACCGGCTGGGGAACAACCCTGCAGGGAGATTTTGTTATCAGGAACCGGCAGCATGACGGGGGGCTGAAAACCTTTCTCGGTAAAACCGGGAATCTTTCGGGCGATGATATCCTGGATATACTGCTGAATAAAAAACAAACCGCCGTTTTTATTAGCCGTAAGATCTACCGTTTTTTTGTAAATGATACCGTGGATGAAAAAAGGGTGCAGGCATTGGCGGAAGAATTCTTCCGGTCCGGTTACGATATTCGAAAATTATTAACGCGCATATTTACCAGTGACTGGTTTTATGAAGAGAAAAATATGGCTGCGCATATCAAATCGCCAGTGGAATGGATCGTAGGCATCCGGCGGCAGCTGCCCCAGGAGATCGAGCACCCGGAAGCGCAGGTGCTGATCCAGCGTTTACTGGGCCAGGTTTTGTTCAATCCACCGAATGTGGCGGGCTGGCCCGGAGGGAAACATTGGATAGACAGCTCCAGCCTGATGCTGCGCCTGCAAATTCCCCGCATACTGTATACTTCGGATGCGATTAATATGAACCCGAAAGAAGATGATGATCTGATGATGGGAATGAAGGAGCAGGGAACCCGCCTGCAGTCCGGAAGGTCCGGGAAAAGACAGACTTTGCGCAACGGGGAGAACGAGCGGAGACGGCAGTTCATCCGGACAAAAATCAACTGGGAAAAATTCCACGAAAACTTTGAGGATGAGGCCGCGGAAGATTTATTTTCTGCTGTCCGCCAGGTGCTGCTGCAAACCGAAACGCCAATACCGGACGCCGTATTGAAGAAATACTTAGATGAGACGAACCACAACAGCCTGTTGCAGTCAGCTGCCATCCGGTACATGGGAACACCCGAATATCAATTGTGCTAAACAATTAATAATTATCTGTATGCTGATCAGGAGAAGGACATTTCTGCAAATGGGTGGGCTGGCAACCAGCTCATTCCTGATTCCGCAATTCCTCAAAGCGTTTGAAGGACCGGGCAAAACGCCTGCCGGAAACAAAGTCCTGGTGATCTTGCAACTGAGCGGCGGCAATGACGGGTTGAATACGGTGATTCCCGTTCGCAATGATATTTATTACCGGGAACGCCCGGTACTGGGGATTCAAAGGGAGAAAGCGATTCAGCTGACGGAAGAGGCAGGCCTTCATCCGGAGCTGACCAGTTTCAAAGCGTTGTATGATGAAGGGAACCTGGCCATCCTGAACAATGTAGGATATCCCAATCCGGATCGTTCGCATTTTCGCAGTATGGATATCTGGCAATCCGCTTCCGCCAGCAGCGAATTCAAAAATACGGGATGGCTCGGCAGGTGGCTGGATGAACAGTGCCAGCATTGCGATAAGCCCACCCAGGCCCTGGAGATGGACGATACCCTGAGTCTCGCGCTCAGTGGCGACCGGATGAAAGGCATTGCATTACAGGATCCGGCAAGATTATACGATAGCTGTCAGGATCCTTTCTTCCGGCAGGTTTTGCAATCCGCCAATGTGCATCCGACCGATGATTCCGGTTCTTATTTATACCAGGTGCTGGCGGAAACCATGTCCGGCGCAGATTATATTTTTGAACAGAGTAAACTGCATGCCGGGAATGCAGTTTATCCGGATTCCGGGATCGGTAAAAATCTAAAAACCATTGCATCGCTCATTTGCTCGGATATCAATACCCGGGTTTACTACCTGAGTCTCGGAAGTTTCGATACGCATGTAAACCAGGGAGAACGCCAGCGGAAATTGTTTTCAGAGATGAATGAAGCGGTACAATCATTCGTTTCCGATTTAAAATCCAATCATCGTTTCGACCAGGTGCTGCTGATGACTTTCTCGGAATTTGGAAGAAGGGTTTCGCAAAATGCCAGCGGCGGAACGGATCACGGCACAGCGAATAATATGTTCCTGATCAGCGGAGGATTAAAAAAAGCAGGCCTGTTAAACGATATGCCGGATCTCGCCAGCCTTTCCGAAGGGGATCTGCGCTGGCTCCTGGATTTCAAAAGCGTTTATGCCACCGTATTAAAAAAATGGCTCGGCGCGGATGACGGAAAAATTCTTGGGGGGAGTTTTGAGCACCTGGACTTTATTTAATTGATAATTTATAGTTGATAATGGATAACGAATAGCGGGCACTTACCTCGTTATCAACTATCAATTATCAATTATCAACTATTCTCACCTGATCAGCACAACCACTCCCTTTTTCAAATGGGTTTTTCCCAGATAGTCCTCTCCTTTGATCTCCCATACATACGTTCCCTCGGGCTGGGGCTGACCGTTGCGGGTGCCATCCCATCCGTCGCTGGAATTATGGCTGCTGTAGACAAGCTGGCCGGCCCGGTTGTAAATATTGAAATACGAGATGCTGACCATTCCGGCGGAAACGGCATGGAAGCGGTCGTTGCGGCCGTTATGATCGGGGGTGAAAGCGTTGGGAACATAAATATCCGGCCCTTTATAGGCTTTGATAAAGATCGAATCATAGGTGGGACAGCCAAAGGAGGTATAGGCTGCAACAACGTATTCCATGTCTGCATTCAGCGTGGCAACAGGATCGGGAGAGCCGGGATCACTCAATCCGGTTGCCGGAGTCCACTCATAAAAATCGCCGCCTGATGCATGCAGTTGCAGCGGCTGGTCAAAGGCTACGGTCGTGTCATTTCCCGTTCTTGCGTTTGTCTGGTAAATAGTTACGATGGCCTGCAGGGTGTCTGATGAACAGCCAGCCGCATTCTCTGCAAAAACTTCCGCCGGATATTTACCTCCCATCGGATAATAGTGGATCACGCTGCCGCCGCTGTCAGATCCGCCATCGCCCGTAAGCCAGTACCATTGCCGGATGGGGACAGCCGGATTGATATTTTCCGCACTCAGGTGCACGGGAGAGCCATAACAGGCATCCTCAGCCGAAATATTCGTGACGGGTTTCTCCATAGCGTTAAAACTGATGGAATAGGGATCGGAAACACAGCCTTCCTGTGTTATGGTCCTGAGCTGGATCTGCTGCTGTCCGGCAGGAAAGGTTTTGGTTAACTGGGGCTGGTCTGTCCGGATTACGCTTTCTCCCTGATTGAAATCCCAGTCCCATTCGGTAATACTGCCATATTCCACCCGGGAAGCATCATACAGGGTTGCAGGCGCATCCGCGCAGATCGTTTTGGGAGAAGTTGTGAATCCGGCCACGGGTTTTGATCCGATGGTAATCTGATGCCGGAACGTGTCTGAAAGGCAACCATTGTTTCCGAGGATGTTGAGTTTAACGGTATAGTAACCGGGAATGGGATAATCATGCGGAGGAGGAGTCGGGCCGTCCGTATAAGTCGTACCGTCCCCAAAATCCCAGGACCATTTTAAAATGGATCCGAAAGAAAGAGAGCTGTCTTTAAAACTGAGCGTTGCCGGTGCACAGGTCTTCTGACCGGCAGATAAGGAATATCCCGGATTCAGGGAGGTGCAGATTTTCTGCACATTGCTCCTGCCGCCGGTAGCTGCGCTAAAACCCCAGAATACTTCCGGGTTGCCATGAAAGATATCTTTCACCAGGTCCGTATGCGTTTGAACGCGCTGCACGCCGTCGATGGCCGCGGAGAGAATGAGGGCGGATGCATCCCAGGTGATCCGGAATACATGCCACTGGCAGTCTTCGATATTGCCATAGTTCTCAAAAACCGGCACGGGTCCGTCCAGTGTATTGGTGGTGCCGTTTACCAGGTCGCCATTTTTATAAATACCCGTATGATCATAAGCAGGATCATTAAAATCGGGGTTTTGCCATGTGTCAATCGGGATACCGATGGAAGGTTGCACACCAACAAAGCCAAGGCCCTGACCGGTGGTTCCGATACTGGTACCGATGGGCTGGAGAACGAACACCATACCGTCGGCGCCGTCGGCGTCTTTACAGCCGAGGAAAACATTGAATTTGTAATCGAAGGATTGGGTCAGGTCAATTTTGTTCTTATTCCAGACAGATCCTGCCTGCGTTAATGCGTCGGGCGTGAGTGTATAGCAATTACAGTTGTCCTGTACTGCGTTCCCGTTGATGATATAAGGAATTTGTTCCTGGGCCTCGGAAAAGAGGTAAAAAAAGCCTGATAACAAAATGATCAGGGTGCAGCGCAATCCAATTTTCATATGGGGTCATTGACCGGTCGGGCGATCAGTTCACTTCATAGGAATTCAGATCTGTGCTGAAAGGAAATCTTTGCGGAACAGGTCCCGGGCCCGAAAGGGATCCGGAACCCTCCGGAAGATTTATTTACCAGCCCTGTTTTGCGACTCCGGCTTTAATTGCCGCCAGCGCCTTTTCTTCTCCGAGTAAGGTGGTCAGCTTATTGCCTTTTCCATCATGCCCCTGGGCCATATAGGCTCCCTTGGCTGTTTTGCTGATCACGGCATCCATGATCGGAACATTTTTCTCTTTCGTCTTAACGTTATAAGCTGTAAGTGTTACTTCGGGCATATTTAAAATTTTTTAAAGGTTCTGAATGATCAACAGGCTTTCCTGATGATTTAAAGGTAGAGAAATATTCTTAAACGGGGAGTTCGGCCTGTTAAACGTCCAGCCGCGCATATTTTGCGTGGGATTCAATGAATTCCCTGCGGGGAGCCACTTCATCGCCCATGAGCATGCTGAACACCCTGTCTGCCTCCGTGGCGCTATCAATGGTCACCTGCTTCAGGGTGCGGGTATCCGGATTCATAGTGGTCTCCCAAAGCTGGCTTGCATTCATCTCTCCAAGCCCCTTGTATCGCTGAACACCCACGCTGTCATCCTTTCCCCCGCCAATTCTTTCCACCAGCAGACGCCGCTGGTCCTCATTCCATGCATAGGCCTGCTCCTTTCCTTTTTTAACGAGATAGAGGGGGGGCTGGGCGATATACACATAACCCTGTTCAACCAGGGCGGCCATATAGCGGTAGATAAAGGTCAGGATGAGGGTGGCGATATGGCTGCCATCCACGTCCGCATCCGTCATGATGATCACTTTGTGATATCTTAGCTTATTAAGGTTCAATGCTTTAGGGTCTTCGGGTGTGCCCACGGTAACCCCAAGCGCCGTATACATATTCCGGATTTCCTCATTTTCGTATATGCGGTGCTCCATGGCTTTTTCCACGTTGAGGATCTTACCCCTTAACGGAAGAATGGCCTGAAAACTCCGGTCCCGGCCCTGTTTGGCGGTACCTCCCGCAGAATCCCCTTCCACTAAGTAGAGCTCGCAACGTTCGGGGGCCCTTTCGGAACAATCGGCCAGCTTACCCGGAAGGCCGCCTCCGCTTAACACGGACTTTCTCTGGACCAGCTCCCTCGCCTTACGGGCCGCTGCCCGGGCCTGGGCGGCCAGGATCACTTTCTGGATAATGCTCTTGGCTTCCCTGGGATTTTCTTCCAGATAGGCTTCCAGCACTTTGGAGACCGTGCTGTCCACGATTCCGCTTACCTCATTGTTTCCGAGTTTGGTTTTGGTCTGACCCTCGAACTGGGGTTCCGGCACTTTTACGGAAATGATGGCGCTCAGCCCTTCGCGGTAATCATCCCCTTCAATTTCCACTTTGGCTTTTTCAAAGTGATTTTGTTTGTCGCCGTAACTCTTGAAAGTGCGCGTTAGTGCGCGGCGGAATCCAGCAACATGGGTTCCTCCTTCAATCGTATTGATATTATTGACGTAGGAATAAATATGTTCGCTGTAGCTGTCGTTGTACGTAAGGGAAATCTCCACGGCAACATGTGTGGCTTCATCCATTCCGTTCACATAAATCACTTTCGGGATCAGGGGATTCCGTCCGGCATTGCTATCCAGCATTTCGAGAAATTCCACGATTCCGCCTTCACTGTAAAAGGTTTTGGTATAGGTAACATCCTGTTCGTCTTTTTCCCGGAGATCGTTGAGTATAATTCTCACGCCCCGGTTCAGGAAAGAGAGCTCCCGTAAGCGGCTCTCCAGGATATCCCGGTTGTATTCGGTCGTAATGAAAATGCTGGCATCGGGATGAAAGTGAACAAGCGTGCCGGTTTTATCACTGGGGCCGATTTCCCGTACCGGGTATTGCGGAACGCCGATCTTGTAGGCTTGCTCAAATTTTTTCCCATCCCGCTGAACGGTGACATGCAAATCGCTGCTCAGCGCATTGACGCAACTCACACCCACACCGTGGAGACCGCCGGAAACCTTGTAGGTATTCTTATCGAATTTCCCGCCGGCGTGCAGCATGGTCATCACCAGTTCCAGCGCATTTCTTTTTTCCTTGGTATTCATTCCCGTGGGAATTCCCCGGCCATCGTCTTCCACACTGACGGAATTATCCGGAAAAATAGTTACCGTAATATTCTTACAATAACCTGCGAGCGCTTCATCAATGGAATTATCCACCACTTCATACACGAGGTGATGCAATCCCTTTACACCGATATCCCCGATATACATGGCAGGCCTTTTCCTGACCGCCTCCAGACCCTCAAGCACCTGAATACTGTCCGCGCCGTAACCATTCGTTGCAGGAGATAAAACCTGCTGTAATGTTTCACTCATATTTACTTGAAAAACCGGTTATTAGATATAAAATAACAGGGTATGCAAATGTACGAAAATAAGGGCTGAAAACCGGGGTTAAAAACGGTTATTTTGAACTATTTTTGCAGGTTTTTCAGGGTTCTTTCCGGGTGAAAAAATGACAGTATTCTGATGATTCCACCATTTTATCTCTGCATTGCACCCGGCTGTAAAACTTTTGCGACGTAAATTTGTGCCCGAATATGCATCAGCCCCCCGATATACTTTCCCTGGCCTATAAACAGCCGGTCATGTACGAACAGCTTCAGCTCATCCGGGAGAAGGAGCGTCAGATCCCCGGATCGGTTCAGTATTCGATTCAGCGCTATCAGAAAAATCCGCAGTGGAGCCTGGACGACCTGGGCATGATGAATTACCATTACCAGAAAGCCAATCCCGCGGAAAATTATTTTGAACTGCGGTTCTGTATTGCCGGCAATGTTTATTGCAAACAAAAGGACAGCGAATGTGATTCCTGCCGGCTGAATGCATCGCGGTACTGCACCGAAAGGCAGGAGACGGTTGATGTACTGGGATTCCGTTTTTCCGCCGTGCACCTTTCCCAGTTCGTGAAGCCCCAGCAGATAAGCGGAACCCTCACCGACAACGTGCTGCATTTTAAACATCCTTCCTCCTTCTCCAAAATATTATCGCTGTGCAGCCGTACCCGGATGGTGCTGGAAGCCATATTGAACCATAGTTATACAGACAGTCTCGAAAATATTTTCATCAATGCCCAAACCCAGATGCTCCTGCTCTACAGCCTGGAATGCATGCTGGGGGAGAACGAGGTGAGCGGGTTTCAGTGCAAGTTCCTGGCGAATGAGGATGACCGGGAGAAAATTACCCTGGCCCGGAAGATCCTGCTGGAACATATCGGCGAACCCCTCACCATCCGCGAACTCAGCCGCAAAGTGGCCATCAACGAGTGTTACCTCAAAAAGGGATTTAAAGAACTCTTCGGCACCACCATTTTTGATTTCTACCAGAGCCAGCGGATGGAACATGCGCGCTATCTGCTGTACGAAAAAGGTCTCAGCGTAACCGAGGTTTCCATTATGCTGGGATACTCCTCCATCTCCCATTTCAGCACGGCGTTTAAAAAACATACCGGGTTGAAGCCCTGTGAGCTGCTGTTTCACTGAGAATTGTTGTTGTATTAAAAGCCTGGAAAGCCCCGGGGGATGGACTCCGCAACCGGCGATGGAATCAATATATTTCTGTTATCCAGAATCTATCTTAAGGTTATTATCAGGATATCTGCAGGTATTACCAGGAAAAATACCCTTTAAAAATCTTAATATAACCTTAGAACCCTAAGATAACCTTAAGATTACTTATTTTTCAAATTAGGATTTTTTGCCATTCAGAGATTAATTTCAGCTTTTTGCGATGATGTAAATGTTTTTAGACCGTCTGAATCCGTAAACAGGTAAATTTTTTTCTGGTAACACTCCAAAATAGTTTCGATTAAATCTGGCAAAGAATCAGCCATTGAAATGACAGCCTGGAAATACGGATTAATTGGTGAAAAAAGCATAAACATTTTGTGCACCCTCATTAGCTATTCCATTTTTCCATTCAAAAAAGGTATAAAGTACTTGGGGGAAGGGAACTTGGAATGGTTTTATCACTCCTTCCACTGAACTCCTTATTCTGAAGTTCCTTGCCGTTATAGGAATATTTATTTTCAGCATAATTGACTGGATACTTTGGACGGTATTTCCCATGGTGAGCCGAAACGGATAATGTATTTCCCTTATTGGACTGATTAGCCATTAAAATACTGTGCTATAACGCTATAAATTATAAATAACTGAAGAAAGGTGATAACAATCCATTTAATTGTGAGCAGCTTAAATTTGAAAAGCACTAGTAAGTTTATTGCAAAATGTAAGATGACGAATGCGATATATAATCTTATTGTTGCATTAGCATAAATACTATTGGAGCCGTATCCTAACAAAAATGCCGTGATAAAAAATGAAATAACTATCGCTATAGATATAGCAATATTTATCAGTAACATTTTAAAAACTTTCGTGTGGTTTTTCGACATGGCTTGTTGGTATTCATCCCTGCTTCTTCAATGGATGATAAATATCTACCCGCTCTGATTTACTTATCGCATGGGTAATACTCCTGTTCTGTTTGATGTTCTAATAATGTTTCCATGACTAAACTGTCTTGCGTAAGTTTCAGAATTTTGTTTTTGATGATTGGTTTTAAGGTAAGGTGAGGGTAATCAGCTGTATTTGATATGGAACACCATCTGCCAATAATTGCATTGCTACTATACTTCATTTTCTGCGTTGTGCCACACGAACCACAGAGCAATCCCAACATTATAATTATACTCTTCATATTAGTAGTACCTGCTCCATCCATATATGAAACGTCAATACGTGATGCAACTAGCTTTACATAATTGTTTTTAGTGTCCGTGTTCTTGCTAATATCATCAGCAGTCACTTTACTACCATAAGAGAGCCAGTTACAACAAATTTAACACTGTGTTCTCTGCGATTTTACCAACTTGTGATATTTTTTGGCTGTTTGGTCCATATCCGTTGTCTAAATCAACTCGCGACACGCTGAAGTCCAACCCTATCGGTGTCCCAACTTCCTAACTACACAGTTATTGAGCGCAGCAAGGATAGTCAAACAATTTTTCCTGCCCCTTTCTCACAACTCGTAGTTTCAAACTGCCTTCCTCTTTATATAAGCTGTCGTTTGGGAGTATGTATGACCAAACATCTTGGTTTTCTACAACGCAATAGCATACTCGCAGTGTGTCTTTCTTAGTCAATTCTTCAACGAAAATGCTGCCAAAACACTCAGTTTGACGCTCCTGCTTTTTTAATACAATTCCGCGTATTGTCATAGGACTAATATTTTCCGTAAGATAATCATCACAGTTAAAAACGCAGCCCCCAACTAAGGCCATGGCAACGAGTGTTAAAAAAAATTTCGGATTCATATAAAAGTTCATTTTATTGTCTGAGTTGTTTTATTTTTTGCTGATCGGCATTTATCTTTTGAATAATTAGATTAAGGAAGTTTGTTGCTGCGCTTATTACAGCTGTTGATTTTCCATCTTTGTTACTCTTTAAGAGTTTGGATATTTGGGCCCCCAATGAGGACGCCAAACCATTTAATCCGGGAATGGCAATTCGCTCCAGCCCTAACGCCTGCAGTTGATTTGCTTTTTTTTCACTGCTGAGTTCATAATTGTTTAGGATCGCGGAAAAATCTTTCTTGTTTTGGTCATTTTTGAAAAAACTACCGACCAATTTCTGGTTTGCATAAGCATTTTGTTCAGTGTTAATATTTTCATAGGCATCGTCTTTGCTTTCACCCGCATTTCTTCTAGCATTGTATTCTCCAAGGTAATTTCCATAAAAATTTATGTCCCCTTCCGCTTCAATTTCGTCTCTGTGTGTGCTTTCATGCCCTACCAGGCCAGTCCAAAATGCAACGTTATTGTTATCATGCAGGCTACTATTAAAATCAACATTATTCCCTAACGTAATAGCGTTGATGCCGGATGTCGCAAACCCTCCCTCCCGCCATTTTGTATTTTGAATGATTTGGCGTGAAATCCCCAAAGCACCTTCGAGAAACCCGGCTATTGGTGCAGTCACAGTATATTCATAATATAAATTTCCGCGTGAATAATAAGTGTGGGTTAGGAAGACTTCGCCAGGAATGAG
>Ga0134126_10005845_pt1 | contig 15390 bp, 7 predicted proteins | sample KB31752_FD_96881 | JGI IMG/M metagenome (GOLD analysis project Ga0134126, IMG submission 96881) | Terrestrial soil microbial communities with excess Nitrogen fertilizer from Kellogg Biological Station, Michigan, USA - KB3-175-2 | ecosystem: Environmental > Terrestrial > Soil > Unclassified ...
CACAAGTGCAAGACGCCCTGTCCGGTGGACATCGACTTCGGCGATGTTTCGATGGCGATGCGCGATGTGCTGCGACGGATGGGCAAGCGGCGCTTCAATCCCGGTACGGCCGCGACGCTGTTCTTCCTCAACGCGACCAACCCCGAGACCATCCGGCTGGCGCGCAAGATGATGATTCAGTGGGGCTATGGCGTGCAGCGCACGGCCAATCGCTTGCTTCGCGGCCTGGCGCACAAGCAGACGCGGCGGCCGCCGGCCACCACCGGCAAGCCACCGATGCGTGAGCAGGTCATTCACTTCGTCAACAAGAAGATGCCCGGAGGGCTGCCGAAGAAGACCGCGCGCGCGCTACTGGACATCGAGAATTCCGAATACGTGCCCATCATCCGCAACCCCGCCGCGACCAGCAGCGACACGGAGGCGGTGTTCTACTTTCCCGGCTGCGGCTCGGAGCGACTGTTCTCACAGGTCGGACTGGCCACGCAGGCGATGCTGTGGCACGTGGGCGTGCAGACCGTGCTGCCGCCGGGCTATCTGTGCTGCGGTTATCCGCAGCGCGCCGCCGGACAGTCGGACCGTGGACAGAAGATCATCACGGACAATCGCGTGCTATTTCACCGCGTCGCCAATACGCTCAACTACCTGGACATCCGCACCGTACTGGTGAGCTGCGGTACGTGTTTCGATCAGCTGCAGGGCTATGAGTTCGATCAGATCTTCCCAGGCTCGCGCATCCTCGATATCCACGAGTATCTGATGGAAAAGAATATACGACTCGAGGGCGTCACCGGTGTGCGCTACATGTACCACGACCCGTGCCACACGCCCATGAAGACCTACGATGCCATGAAGGTGGTCAACACCCTGATGAACGACGGCCAGAACGGTCGCGTGGAGCGCAACGACCGCTGCTGCGGGGAATCGGGTACCTTCGCGCTGTCACGACCGGACATCGCCACGCAGGTGCGCTTTCGCAAGGAGCAGCAGGTGCGCGCCGGCGCCGAGGCGCTGCGCGCCCAGGGCGCCGCGCAGATCAAGATGCTCACCTCCTGCCCCTCCTGTCTGCAGGGACTCAAGCGCTATAACGACGATGCGGACCTCGACGCCGATTACATCGTGGTGGAGATCGCGCGCCACCTGCTGGGCGAGAACTGGATGGCCGACTACGTGCGACGGGCCAACCAGGGCGGCATCGAGCGGGTGCTGGTCTAGCGGCACACTGCGCAAGGAGCGGTGGGCGTCGCCTGACGGCCCCGTAGGCGAGCGGCCTTGCGGCCTTCCGGCATGCGCCTATCCGAGATAGGCGCAAGCGCCGCTGTTAGCGGCGACGCACGGCACGGTTAGATCCGCCGTGCATGACCATTGCCTGCCCGGATTGCGGCACCCTGCAACAGCTCCCGCGCCTGCGCCGCGGCGATGTGGCCACCTGCAGGCGCTGCGAGGCACGGCTGGAGCGGGTCTGGGCACGCAGTATCAACGTCGCGCTGGCCTGCTCGCTGGCGACCTTCATCCTGCTGTTTCCGGCCAACCTGACGAGCCTGCTCGAGGTGCGTTTCGCCGGGCTGGTCCTGGATATCCGGCTCGGCTCAGGCGTTCTGGCGCTCATCGGCAAGGGTTGGATTCTGCTTGCGCTCATGATCGCGGTGACGGCGGTGCTGCTGCCCTTCATCCGTTACGCGCTGTTGACGGCCGCGCTCGGCGCGGTGCAGTTGGGTCTCGGCAAGACATGGCGCGGCCCGGTATTTCGCTGGGCAATACTGCTCGACCGCTGGAGCATGCCGGAAGTTTTTCTGATCGCGGCGATCATCGGCTATGCGCGTATCGAGGCGCAGGCATCCATCGTCTACGTCGGGCCGGGAGGCTACTGTCTGCTCGCCGCCTCGGCGCTGGCGATGCTGTCGCGCGCACTGCTCGATCGGCGCACGGTGTGGCGTGCGCTGGGACCGGAAACCACTCTCGCGCCGGGCGCAGCGGTGCTCTCGTGCACGGTCTGCGACCTGGTACAGCCGCTGGAGCGCGAGGGACAACCCTGCCCGCGCTGTGGACTGACGCTGCGGCGGCGCATCCCCGGTGTTCGCAAGCGCACGCTGGCGCTGATCATCGCCTCGCTGCTGCTCTACATCCCGGCCAATGTGTTCCCGATGAACGTGACACATTATCCGGACCACTATGAGCGCTATCGCATCATAGATGGAGTCATGGCGCTGTTTGGCGCAGGACTGTGGCCGCTGGGCATCATGATCAGCTGTACGAGCATCGGGATTCCGGTGGCCAAACTCGTCGGTCTGGGCTGGTGCCTGCTGTCGATCCACCGACGCTCCAATCGCCATCTGGTCCTCAAGACCAAGCTCTACCGGCTCATCGATGAGTCGGGTCGCTGGTCGAACGTCGACCCCTTCATCATCGCGGTCATCGTTCCATTGATGCACTTTCGCAATTTCATCGTCACGGATGCGGGCGTGGCAGCGAGCGCCTTCATCGCCGTGGTGGTGTTGACGATGACCGCTTCGCGCAGCTTCGATCCGCGCCTGATGTGGGACGCCGCGCTGGAGCACACCGGTGGCCGATGAGCGTACCGTGGGCGAGGCGCACTCTGCGCCGACCGGGGCGGCTGCCCCTGCCGTCGTGCACCGCAGCCGCTGGCCGGGCTGGATCTGGCTCGTGCCCATCGCGGCGGCTGCCATTCTGATCTGGTTCGGCGCGCGCTTTTTATTCACGCATGGCGAGACGGTCACGGTGATCTTCGAGCAGGCCGCGGGGGTCAGTGCGCAGAACACCAAGGTCGAATATCGCGGTGTGCAGGTCGGGGAGGTGAAGGACGTCACGCTGAGCGATGATGGGATGCACGTGCGCGTGCGCCTGTCGATGGACCGATCCGCGGATCGGTATCTGCGCAGCGGTACGCGCTTCTGGCTGCAGAGCGCCACCGGGGACCTGAGCGATTTGAGCTCGCTGATGTCGCTGCTGGGAGGTCCTTCCATCGAGATGGAGCCCGGCGCAGGCCAGCCGCAGCGGCAATTCGTGGCGCTGGCGCACGCACCGGCCTTCAAGACGCCCACCGCGGGAACCCGCTTCACGCTGACGGCCAGCTCGCAGGGCTCGGCGCAGCGCGGCTCGAGCGTCTACTACCTGGGACTGGACGTGGGCAAGGTCACCGACGTGCAGCTGGTCGGACCGCATGCCTTTCGCTACGAGGTGTTGGTGCGCTCACCCTACGACCGCCTGGTACACGCCAGTTCGCGCTTCTATGACGCCGGGGCACTGGAGCTGTCCATGTCCAGTGGACTGAAGTTGCAGCTGCTCTCTCCGCTCGCATTGCTACAGGGCGCCGTGGCCTTCGAGACGCCCGACTCGGCGAGCCATGCGCCGCCGAGCCCCACGGGCAGCGTCTTCACGCTCTACGGCGACAAGCACAGCGCCGAGCTCGCGCCGCAGGGCCCACAGGCCTACTTCGCCGTGAATTTCCCCGATCCGGTCGGCGGTCTGAGCAGCGGCGCTGCCGTGAAGCTGCTGGGATTCGTGGTGGGACACGTCCAGGATGTCGGTCTGCAGTTCGATCCGGCCAGCGGCCAGCTGCGCACCCCGGTGACCATCGCGATCGATACGGATCGTCTGCGCTTCTCGACCGATGGCGCTGGCAATCGCTCCGCGGGCGCGGCCACGCTGACCCAAGCGGCGGCTGTGGCGCGGCTGCAGCGGGCGATCGCGCAGCTGGTGCGCAACGGCCTGCGCGCGCGCCTGGCGCAGGAGCCACCGCTGATCGGGGCCGACTTCGTCTCGCTGGATCTGGTGCCGCATGCGCCGCCTGCGCATTTGGATCTGCGGCAGCCGCTGCCGGTGCTGCCTGCGACCAACGGAGGAGGGTTGAAGGGCTTCACCGCGCAACTCGGTGCGCTGCCCCTGCAACAGATCGGCACGAACGTACGCAGCATCACCGATCGCATCCGCGGCTTTGTGAATTCCCCGCAGCTTACCCAGAGCCTCACCCACTTGCAGGATACGTTGACCGGCATCGATCAGATGGTGCGACAGGTCAAGCCGCAGATTCCAATGCTGATCACGAGCCTGCGGCGCGCTGCCGACCAGCTCGAAGGGGTGGCGGACGCGGCCCACCAGGCCCTCGGCGGAGCCGAAGAGCAGGGTGGCATGAACGAGGCCATGGCCGAAGTGACGCGCACCGCGCGCTCGGTCAGAGAGCTGGCCGACTACCTGCAGCGCCATCCCGAGGCGTTGCTGCGAGGCAAGCAACCATGAGGGCAGGCGCGAGGACGCCAGCGGCATGGATGCCACTGGCCAGAGTGGTGGGACTGGCAGGCGCGCTGCTGCTGGTGGCCTGTGGCCACAGCCCGAGCACGCAGTTTTACCTGCTCGGCGCCGTGCGGGCGTCGCCGCCGCTCGCCCACTTTGCCGGCAGCCCAGTGCAGCTGCGGGCCGTGCATATTCCTGCGGTGCTCGATCGGGTGGAGCTGGTCAGCGCGTTGCCCGGAGGTAGGCTGCAGATCGATGAGTTTCGGCAGTGGGGCGCTCCCATGGCCGACATGATTCGCAACGTCCTGAGTGAGGATCTGAGCGCGCGCCTGCCGGCCGGCATGGTGGCGCCGTCGCAAGCACCCGCGCCCCAGGGGAGCCGCGGCATCGTCGTGGATGTGCTCGAGTTCCAGCCCGAAGCCGACGGCAGTGTGGTGCTCAACGCTGCCTGGACGTTGCTGGCGGCCGGCCCCTCCCATCCTGCGCTGTCCGAGCAACGGCGCCTGCAGCAAAGCGGCGTGGGTGCGAGCGCCGGCGATCGCGTCGAGGCCATGAGCCAGCTGCTCGGCCAGCTTGCCGATGCACTCGCCCAATCGGTGCGCTCGGCGTTGTAGCCGCCGGCTCTGCAGCTCGGCGCCGCCGCGGGCGCGGCGCTAGGGCGCCCACCACAGAGTCACCGGGACATTCTGCTGCGCAAACAGCGCACGCACCGGCATGTCCAGGCTCGGCCCGCGCGCACGCGCGCGCTGATAGGTGGCCCACTTGTCTTCTCCGACGATGAGCAGCGCGATGCGACGCGCGTCGAGCAGCGCGCGCAGATTCAGGCTCATCCTCGAGCGTGGCGCTGCTTGCGCCGTCATCGCGACGCAGCCGGGCGGCTGGCCGAGGTCGAGCGCCGCGGCGAGGCCGGGGGAGTTCGGAAACAGCGATGCCATATGGCCATCATCGCCCATGCCGAGCACGACGAAGTCGAAGGGGCGCGGTAATTCCGCGAGTGTCGACCAGGCGCTGCCCGCGGCAGCGTGCGGGTCAGCATCCGCGCTCTTCAGTCCGACGAACTGCGCCTCCGCCGCCGCATTGCGCAGCAAATGTTGCCGCACCAGATGTTCATTGCTCGCGCTGTCGTGCGTATCGACCCAGCGCTCATCGGTGAGTGTGACCCAGACACTCGACCAGTCGAGCTGCGCATTGGAAAGCCGCTCGAACAGCGGCACCGGCGTGTGTCCTCCGGGCACCACCAAGCTGGCACCGCGCCCAGCCGCGAGGCCCTCCTGCAGCCGCCCGACGATTTCCGCACAGAGCGCATCGGCCAACGCCGCTGCATTAGCGAAACGCCGCTCCTGTGTCGAGTTGCGGGGGGAGTCTGCCATGGTGTTGCGAGAGTGCGCGCGCCGCGCGCCAGAATCAATCGGCCGCCCTCAGGCGTTTGACATCGATCGACGCTGCGCTGACTCTATTAAATCAGCCACCTTCTCAGGGCTGGAGCTCCTCGCAGTTCAACTTTGCCGCCGCCGATCGGCCCGTATCTCCGACAACTACATCCCTCCGGACCACGAGCGCGTGTCCTCATCGGCTGGGCTCTCTCATGATTGGCGCGGCACTCGCGCGTCGCTGGACAGGATCTTCGGCAGCGGATCGCGACAGAGTACGCCGTGGCTGGGTGTCGCAGGACTTCTAGAGACCCTGCGACGGGCTACTGGCGTGATTGTTGCGACGCAGCATACACCGGTCACCGGATGCATTGCGTGCTCCGCGCGTTCAACACACAATCGGCTCCCCCGGCACGGTCGGGAGGCTAAGGCGTCGCCGTAAGCGCCCGGCGCTTATTCTTGTTTCATCTGCACATTAAATGTCCTTAACTAAACACTGGTTGACGGTGGGTTGATTTAACTACGCTTGCGCCGTGCGCCCGCCCATTTGCCGGCGTGCCACTGCGCAATCAAGCGCTTATAACCGCCTGCGGCCAGAGTTTTCACACGGATGCTAATACGCCATGAGCTCTCAGATGCCCCCGCCTGATGCCGACCCTGCCGTTCATCACGAGATGAGCCGCACGAAGAAGATCGTCTGGACGGTCATCGTCTTCGCCGTCGTCATCGGCACCGGCTTCATCGTGTATGCGCGCATCGCCGCGCAACGCGGCGGCGGAAACGGCTTCGTCAGCCAGGCGGCGCGCACCGCCTTCAACGCACCGCTGTCAGTCGGGGTCGCGCAGGTCACGCGCGGGGACGTGCCCATCACCATCAACTCGCTCGGCACGGTCACGCCGCTCGCTACTGTCACCGTACATCCGCAGGTGACCGGGCCGCTGGTCAAGATTTCCTTCACCGAGGGTCAGCAGGTCAAGAAGGGTGATCTGCTGGCCGAGATCGACCCGCGCCCGTTCCAGGCCACGGTCGATCAGGATCAGGCGCAGCTGCAGCACGACCAGGCGCTGCTCAACAATGCCAAGGTAGACCTGGAGCGCTACAAGGTGCTGGTCGCGCAGAACTCCGTGGCCCAGCAGACTTACGCCACCCAGCAGGCCACGGTGCTGCAGGACCAGGCGACGCTCGCCGCCGACCAGGCAGCCCTTGCCTCGGCCAAGCTCAACCTCAGCTACTGCCGTATCACCGCTCCGGTAAACGGCAGCGTCGGGTTGCGGCAGGTGGATGTCGGCAACGTAGTGAGCGCCTATAGCAGCACCATCGCGGTGGTCACGCAGCTGCACCCGATGTCGGTGCTGTTCACGATTCCCGAGGATGACCTCACGCAGGTCACGGCGCGGCTTCACCAGGGCGATAAGCTCGTGGCTGTCGCCTACGATCGCACTTTCAGCACCCAGCTGGATACCGGCGTGCTCGCCGATACCGACAACCAGGTGGACCCGACCACCGGCACGCTGAAGCTGCGCGCGATGTTCGAGAACAAGATGCTGCAACTCTTCCCGCAGCAGTTCGTGAATGTGCGCTTGACGCTGCAGACACTGCAGAACCAGATCCTGGTGCCGGCGGCCGCCGTTCAGAACGGTAACGCCGGCAGCTACGTCTACGTGGTCGACCAAGGGGCTGCACCGACGCCCGTGGATGATCCGCCGGCGGCGGGTGCGTCCGGCACGCCCGGTTTCGGGGGCCGCCGCGGTCGGCGCGGCGGCGACCGCCGCTTCGGTGGTGGCGGCAATTTCGGTGGGGGTGGGCCCGTGGGTCCGGTGCACACCGTACACCTGCGCAGTGTCAGTACCGGCCCGGGCGTCGGCGATCTGGTCTCGATCCGCAGCGGCCTGTCAGTCGGTGAGACTGTAGTGATCGACGGCGCTGAGCAGCTCAAGGACGGTGCGCTCGTCACCACGCCAGGGGTCGATCAGCCAAGTGCGGCTGGTCAACCGGGGGCCGCTGGGACGCCGGGCGCTGCCGGATCGCCGGCCGGTCAGCCAGGCGCCGCTCCGACGTCGGGGCCAGGCGCTGCGCCGGCGCAGTAGTCCTGACGTCCTAACCCGCTCCAGGCAGACGCCATGCTGAACCCCTCGCGCCCCTTCATCCTGCGACCGGTGGCGACCGCGCTGCTGATGGCCGCCATTCTGGCAGTCGGTATCCTGGGCTATCACCTCCTGCCGCTGTCGGCGCTACCCGAGGTCGACTACCCGACCATCCAGATACAGACTTTTCTTCCCGGTGCGAGCCCGGACGTCATGACCTCGACGGTCACCGCGCCGCTGGAGCGTCAGTTCGGCGAGATGCCGGGATTGGATCAGATGACTTCGCGCAGCTCGGCGGGCGCGTCAATCATCACGCTGCAGTTCGCCCTGGACCTCGACCTCGACGTAGCCGAGCAGGAGGTGCAGGCGGCAATCAACGCGGCGAGCAACCTGTTGCCCGCGAGCCTGCCGGCACCGCCGATCTACAACAAGGTCAACCCCGCGGATGCGCCCATTCTGACGCTCGCGGTGACCTCGAACGGCATGCCGCTCACCCAGGTCGAGGACCTCGCCGAGACGCGCATTGCGCAGAAGATCTCGCAGGTAGCCGGTGTTGGCCTGGTTAGTTTGAACGGGGCGCAACGCCCGGCGGTGCGCATCGAAGCCAACATGAATGCGCTGGCCGCCTACGGCATCAGCATCGACGATCTGCGCACCACGATCTCCAACGCGAACGAAAACGCTCCCAAGGGCAGCTTCGACGGGCCGGCACAGGCCTGGACCATCGACGCCAATGATCAGATCTCCAACGCCTCCCAGTATGCCGACCTCGTCGTTGCCTATCGCAGTGGCAATCCGGTGTACCTGCGCAACGTCGCCCGCGTTACCCAGAGCGCCGAGAACACCCAGCTCGCCAGCTGGATGAATGATACGCCGGCCGTGCTGCTGAACATCCAGCGTCAACCGGGTGGCAACGTCATCGCGATCGTCAATTCGATCCAGCAGCTGCTGCCACAAATCGCGGCGGGGCTGCCGGAGAATGTGCACATCCAGACGGTCACCGACCGCACCAATACCATCCGCGCCTCGGTCAACGACGTGCAGTTCGAGCTGGCACTGGCCGTCGGACTGGTGGTGTTGGTCATCTTCCTGTTCCTGCGCAATGTCCCAGCCACCGTGATCCCGGGCCTGTCGGTGCCACTATCGCTGGTGGGCACCTTCGCGCTGATGTACCTGTTCGGCTTCAGCCTCGACAATCTGTCGCTGATGGCCCTGACCATCGCCTCCGGGTTCGTGGTCGACGATGCCATCGTCATGATCGAGAACATCTCGCGCTACGTGGAGCAGGGCGAAAAGCCGTTCCAGGCCGCGCTCAAGGGGGCGGGCGAGATCGGCTTCACCATCATGTCGCTGACCGTGTCGCTGCTCGCGGTGCTGATCCCGCTGCTGTTCATGCGCGAGGTGGTCGGACGGCTGTTCCGCGAATTCGCCATCACGCTGAGCATCTCCATTCTGCTGTCGGCGGTCGTGTCGCTGACGCTGGTGCCGATGCTCTGCTCGAGAATGCTCAAGAGCCGCGAGGAGCGCGAGGCCAAGGGGCGCAACCGTGCGGACATGGCTGCCGAGCGCGGTTTCGAGCGGGTGATCTGCTGGTACGACAGCGCGCTGAAGTGGGTGCTCGGCCATCAAACTTTCGTGCTCTGGTGCGCGCTCGGCACGGTCGGCTTGACCGTATTTCTCTACATCGCCATCCCGAAGGGTTTCTTCCCAGTGCAGGACACGGGCCTGCTGCAGGCCATGACCGAAGCCGCCCCAAGCGTGTCCTTCAACGCCATGGTGCAGCGGCAGCAGACACTTGCCGATGCGGTCCGCCGCGATCCGGACGTGGTGAGCCTGTCGTCGTTCATCGGTGTCGATGGCACCAATACGACGCTCAACGACGGGCGCATGATCATCAATCTGAAGCCCAAGGACGAGCGCAGCGACAGCATCGAGACCATCATGGCGCGGCTGCGCCAGGAAACCGCGGGCGTCGCCGGTATCAGCGTCTATTTCCAGCCGGTGCAGGACCTCACGATCGATTCGACCGTGTCGCGTGCGCAGTATCAATTCGTGCTCGGCGCGGCGGCCGATTCAATTCTCTCGCCCTGGGTGCCGCAGCTGCTGAGCGCATTGCATCGCGCGCCGCAGTTGCAGAACGTGTCCACCAACTACACCGACAAGGGGCTGACCGCGCAGATCCAGGTCGATCGCGATACCGCCGCGCGTTTCGGCGTGACCGCCGCCACGATCGACAACGCGCTCTATGACGCCTTCGGCCAGCGCATCATCTCCACGATCTACTCGCAGTCGAACCAGTACCGCGTCATTCTGCAGGCGATGCCGAGCATGGAAGACTCGGTCGCTGCGCTCAACACCATCTACGTGCCAGGCGCCGGCGGCGGCCAGGTGCGCCTGGACTCGATTGCGCATGTCTCGGTCAACCAGTCACCGCTCGAGCACGATCATCTCGGGCAGTTCCCCGCTGCCATGTTCTCCTTCGACGTCGCTCCGAACGCCTCGCTGCAGTCGGCCGTGCAGGCGGTGCGCGATGCCGAGCGCTCGATCGGGCTGCCGGTGAGCATCAGCACCACCTTCGAGGGCTCGGCCCTGGCCTTTCAGTCAGCTCTCTCGAGCGAGGTGCTGCTGGTGCTCGCGGCCATCGCCTCGGTCTACATCGTGCTCGGCGTATTGTATGAAAGCTTCATCCACCCGCTGACGATTCTGTCGACACTGCCCTCGGCCGGTATCGGCGCGCTGTTGGGACTTATGGTCGCGGGGCTCGACCTCAACGTCATCTCGATCATCGGCATCATCCTGCTGATCGGCATCGTGATGAAGAACGCCATCATGATGATCGACTTCGCGCTCAGCGCCGAACGCGACGGCGGCAAGGCGCCGTCCGAGGCGATCCACCAGGCCGCGCTGCTGCGCTTCCGTCCGATCCTCATGACGACGGTCGCGGCGCTGTTCGCCGCCCTGCCGCTGATGCTCGGCACGGGTACCGGCTCTGAGCTGCGCACGCCCCTGGGCGTATCGATCGTCGGTGGGCTGCTCGTCAGCCAGGTCCTCACCCTGTTCACGACGCCAGTGATCTACCTGTTCTTCGATCGGCTGGCGAAGGCGGTGCGCGGCGGCCGGCCGGCGTTGCCCGCCGAGGACGAAAGCGGCGCGTGGGCTGGGACTGGCGCACAACCGGCCGGCGGTGCGCTCGGCAGCCGTCCGCACCCAGCAGCGCCCCAGAGCTGAATCCCGACACGCACAGCGCCACGCCATGAATATCTCCGCGCCGTTCATCCACCGTCCGGTCGCCACCACCCTGCTGACGCTTGCGCTGGCGTTGGCGGGCGGCATCGCATTTTTCCTGCTGCCGGTGGCGCCGCTGCCGAACGTGGACATTCCGACAGTTCAGGTCCAGGCCTCGCTGCCGGGCGCCAGTCCCGAAACGGTGGCCACCAGCGTCACGACGCCCCTGGAGCGCCACCTCGGCGCCATCGCGGGGGTCACCGAGATGACCTCCTCGAGCTCGGTGAACTCCTCGCGTATCGTCCTGCAGTTCGACATGAGCCGCGACGTCAACGGCGCGGCACGCGACGTGGAGGCGGCGATTCAGGGCGCACGCGCAGATCTGCCCGCAACGCTGCGCTCGAATCCGCGCTACCGCGAGTACAACCCGGCGAATTCACCGATACTCACCCTGGCGCTGACCTCCAAGACGCTCACACCGGGGCAGATCTATGACTCGGCCTCCACCATCATCCAGCAGAAGCTGCTGCAGATCGAAGGTGTCGGCGAAGTCGACGTCGGCGGCGCCTCCTTGCCGGCGGTACGCGTCGAGCTCAACCCACGTGCGCTGTTCAAATATGGGATTGGGCTGGAGGACATCCGCGCCGCACTGACGGCCGCCAATGCCAACGCGCCCAAGGGCTTCCTCGAAGACCCCACGAACCATTACCAGGTCTATGTCAACGACACCGCGGCGCATGCCGATGCCTATAAGCCGCTGATTGTCGCCTATCGCAACAACCGTCCGGTGCGGCTCGAGGACGTCGCCGATGTCTCCGATGGCGTGGAGAACGTGCGCAACCTCGGCCTGGACAACGGCGTGCGCGCCATCCGCGTACAGGTGCATCAGCAGACCGGCGCTAATATCATTCAGACGATCAAGCGCATCGAAGCGGTGATCCCCGAGATTCGGGAATCGATCCCGCAGAGCATCACGATCACCGCGCGCGGCGATCGCACCGCTACGATCCGGGCCTCGCTGCATGACGTGGAGATCACCCTGCTGATCTCCACGCTGCTGGTGATCTTCGTGGTGTTCATCGCCCTGCGCAATCCGCGTGCCGCGCTGATTCCGGCGGTCGCGGTGCCGGTGGCACTGATCGGCACCTTCGGTGCGATGTACCTGCTCGGCTTCACGCTGGACAACCTGTCGCTGATGGCGCTGACCATCGCGACCGGGTTCGTCGTCGACGATGCCATCGTGATGCTGGAGAACATTTCGCGGCACCGGGAAGAAGGCATGCCGCCGTTCCGGGCGGCACTGCAGGGCGCACGAGAGGTCGGCTTCACGGTGCTGTCGATGAGCGTGTCGCTCATCGCGGTCTTCATTCCGATTCTGCTGATGACCGGCATCGTCGGGCGGCTGTTCCGCGAGTTCGCGGTCACGCTCTCGGTCGCGATCGTGCTGTCGCTGCTGCTGTCGCTGACGACCACCCCGTGCATGTGCGCGCACTTGCTCGGCAACATGCGTGCCCGCGCCGGCTCGCTCGTGGATCGCTTCCTGGAGTTCATGGAGCGCGGCTTCAAGGCCATGCTCGATTTTTACGCGCACACGCTACGCGCGGCGCTGGCTCATCCGCGACTGGTGATCTCGATCCTGGGCGCTACGGTGGCGCTCAACATCTACCTGTTCATCGTCATCCCCAAGGGCTTCTTTCCGCAGCAGGATACCGGCGTCATCCAGGGGGTCCTGCGCGCCGATCAGGATGTCTCCTTCGAAGCCATGGAGAGCCGGCTGCGGCAGGCGTTGGCCATCGTGGGCAAGGATCCTGCCGTGGAGAGCTTCGGCGGCTTCACCAACGGCGGTGGCGGCTTCGGCGGCGGCAATACTGCCCAATTGGATATCGACCTCAAGCCGCTCTCAGAGCGCCACGGCCTGAGCTCGGACCAGGTCATCGCGCGCCTGCGTCGTGAGCTCAGCACGCTCACCGGCGCTCGTCTGTTCCTGCAGGTGCAGCAGGACATCCGCGCCGGTGGCCGGCAGGGCAATGCCGAGTACCAATACACGCTGCTCGGTGACAACCTCGAGGAGCTCAATACCTGGGCGCCGAAGATCGCCGAGGCGCTCAAGCACGTGCCCCAGCTCGCTGATGTGAACTCATCTCAGCAGAACAGCGGCCTGGATATCCGGCTGAACGTGGATCGTCCGACCGCCGCGCGGCTGGGAGTCAACCTGACCGCGCTCGACAACACCCTGTACGACGCGTTCGGACAGCGGCAGGTATCCACCATCTACGAGGATAAGAACCAGTATCACGTCGTGATGGAGGTTGCGCCGCAGTTCTGGCAGAACCCGAGCACGCTGAGGGACATCTGGGTCAGCACCTCGGGCGGTGCGCTCTCCGGGACGCAGGCCACCGCGGCTGCGATCGGCGACTTTTCTTCGGCCGCGAGCCGCACTGCCAGAGGTGCGACGAGCAGCGGGGGTGGGGGGGCGCCCACTGGTACCACCGGCGGCGCGACGCGGGCGCGGCCCGCGACAGCTGCGCCGCCACCGGCCGCCTCCTCATCATCGAGCCGCACCGCCTCCGGAGTGACGGCGGCGGCGCAGGCAGCCGCGCGGGCCGCGGCGCAGGCGTCTGCCCAGGCGAGTCTCTCGGCCGCGCAGGCGACCGGGGGGGGCGGCGCAGGGGCCGGCGGCGCCACGAGCGGTGCAACGAGCTCCACCACCAGCGCCGCCAGCCTGGCCGCGCAAAATGCGCACCTCAACCAGCTGACGAACAGCGGTCGCGGCGCCGCTTCGACCGGTGCCTCGCTCAGCACGCTCGCCGAGACCATGATCCCCTTGTCGGCGTTCGCGAGCTACGGCCCCGGGACCACCCCGATGCAGGTGGAGCACCAGAGCGCGTTCGTCGCCACGACGATCTCCTTCAACCTACCGGTGGGCGTGACGCTCGGTCAGGCGACCGTGGCGATCGACAACACGATGCGGCAGCTGCACGTGCCCATCAGCATCCACGGCACCTTCGCGGGCACCGCGCAGGTCTACCAGGATTTCCTGTCCAACGAGGCGCTGCTGATTCTGGCTGCACTCGGCGCGGTCTACATCGTGCTCGGGATCCTCTACGAGAGCTTCATCCATCCGATCACGATCTTGTCCACGCTACCATCGGCCGGCATCGGCGCGGTGCTCGGACTGCTGGTATTCAATACGCCGCTGACACTGGTGGCGCTCATCGGCCTGTTCCTGCTGATCGGCATCGTGAAGAAGAACGCCATCATCATGATCGACGTGGCGATTACCACCGAGCGCGAGCGTGGCATCGATGCGCGCACCGCGATCTACGAAGCCTGCCTGCTGCGCTTTCGCCCGATCATGATGACCACGTTCGCGGCGCTGTTTGGGGCGCTGCCGCTGGCCGTGACCACCGGCAACGGCGCAGAGCTGCGCCAGACGCTGGGTATTGCGATCGTGGGCGGCCTAGCCCTCAGCCAGGTGCTCACGCTGTACACCACCCCGATCGTTTATCTGTACATGGATCGCTTCCGTATCTGGAGCAGCGGGCTGTTCCGCCGCCGCCCGCGCCGGCTGAGCGGTATTGATCCACCCGAGCAGCAGCCCGCCTGAGCCCATGTCGACCCTGCCGGCACTGCCATCGATCGGATGGACGAAGCACATGTGGCCACACGCAGCGCCGCCGTACGTGGGCGCCGATATACACTTTCCGTCACCACGATCTTCAGAACCACGATGAGCCGCGCATGAAGCACCCTGCCTGCACTGTCCGCGCCTGCGTGCGCGCCCTGCTCCTGCTGCCCGCGACTCTCGCGGCCGGCTGTGCAGTGGGCCCGAACTACCATCGCCCGACGGCCACCATCACGCCGGTATACAAGGAAAATCAAAATTGGAAGCCGGCCAATCCGCGCCAGATCCCGGCCGACCAGCCCTGGTGGTCGATCTACGACGATCCGCTGCTCGATGGCCTGGAGCGCCAGGTCGTCGTGAACAATCAGACCCTCAAGCAAGCCGAGGCCGCTTATCGAGCCGCGCAAGCCGTGATCATGATCGATCGCGGTACGCTGCTGCCTGATCTCACCATCGGTGGCAGCGACACGCACGCCGGCGCGGCCGGCGGCCAGGTAAACAGCCAGAACGCCCAGCTCGGCGGTCGCGGCTCCGGCTTCACGACGCCGAAATACATCAAGTACGCGACAGCCAGCGTGCAGGCGCAGGCCAGCTGGACGCTCGACATCTGGGGAAAGATTCGCCGCGAGGTCGAATCCGACACCGCCAGGGCGCAGGCGAGCGCGGCCGATGTTGCCGCGGCACTGCTGTCCGCACAGGTGTCACTCGCCGAGGATTATTTCCGCATGCGCGCGGCCGAGCAGGAAGAGCGCATGTACCAGACGTACCTGGCCGACCTGGAACAGTCGCTGCAGATCACGCAGAACCAGGTGCGCGCCGGTATCACCACGCTCGCCGA
>Ga0134126_10005846_pt1 | contig 15390 bp, 10 predicted proteins | sample KB31752_FD_96881 | JGI IMG/M metagenome (GOLD analysis project Ga0134126, IMG submission 96881) | Terrestrial soil microbial communities with excess Nitrogen fertilizer from Kellogg Biological Station, Michigan, USA - KB3-175-2 | ecosystem: Environmental > Terrestrial > Soil > Unclassified ...
CGGCATCGACTTCGGCATCGACTTCGGCATCGACTTCGGCTTCGACTCCGGCGCCAAAACCGGCGGACCGGGAAGCCCCGACGCGTCTGCGGCTACCCACGTGGAAGAGGCTCGCTGGCGGCGCTTCCTCGCAGCTGACCGCGCACGTGTCGAGTCTGGAGCGCTGGCCGGATGCAATGATCCTGCACCTCGACAACGGACAGGTGTGGCAACAGACCGGCCGGGCCTCCGGCGATCTCAGCCTGCACGAGGGCGACAGCGTGACGATCGAGAAGCACCTCGGCTCGTACTGGCTGTCGTCCCGGCACGTTTCCAACATGAAGGTGCGGCTGAAGCCGCAGTAGCCGGCGCAGGCACGCACGCCTGACTCACCGGGACGGTAGGTCGGGTCCCTGTCCGGCGCCTGTGCGCCCGATGGCCGCAGCGATTTGCCGCAGATCAGCGTCCGTGAGCTCGAGTGAGGCCGCATCGATCCAACCGTCGACCTGTGCAGCGCTGCGTGCTCCGACTATCGCGCCGCTCACTCCACGCCAGGCCAACGTCCAGGCAACAGCTACCGCGGCCACGGTGGTGTCATGGCGCGCGGCGATCGGCCTCAGGGCCTCGGCAAGCGTGAGGTTGCGCGTCAGCGCCTCTCCGGTGAACTGCGGATGCTGAGCACGCCAGTCATCGCGGGACAGGGACTGCGCGCGCTCCGCGCTGAAGGTGCCGGTGAGCAACCCGGCCTGCATCGGGCTGTAGACGATGACGCCCGTGCCATGCGCGAAACACCAGGCGATCTCCGCGGCCGCGCGGCGGCGGATTGCGGAGAACGGCGGCTGCAGAGAGTCGACGTGCCCGATGCGCTCGGCCCGCTCGAGCTGCTCGACTGAATGATTGGACAGTCCCACCGCGCGCACCTTGCCGGCCTTCTTGAAGTCCAGCATGACCTGCCAGTACTCCTCGAGCGGCGTGCCATCCTCGGCCGGCCGATGCATTTGATAGAGATCGATACGCTCGACGTCGAGCCGGCGCAGCGACTCATCGAGCTCGCGCCGCAGGCTCTCGGGTGAGCCGGCACGCCGCGGGGGCGCGCTGCGATCCTGCTCGTTCCAGACGATCCCGCATTTGGTGAACACGTATGGACGCTCGCCCTGCGGCACGCCCTGCAAGGCGCGGCGTACCACTTCCTCGGAATGACCCAGCCCGTAGATGGGCGCGGTATCGATCCAGTTGATGCCGCAATCGAGCGCGCGGCGTATCGCGGCGACCGATGCGTCATCATCCAGCGGCCGCCCGCCGGTCGACCATTCCGTGCCACCGATAGCCCAGGCGCCAAACCCGACACGGGTGATCGCCATGTCGGTCATCCCCAGACGGCGCCTCGGGAGGCCGGGGCGGTTGGAAGCCTGCTGCTGAGTTGTCGACATCAGCTAACCCCTTGCAGAACGACTGAACGCCAGCGATGCCACCGTACGCACCCGATCCTGTAGTCAAAACCGACAACGTGTCGCAAGTGACCCTCCACGTCGACCCCGAAACCAACAGTCGGCAGTTATCTGCGCGCGCGGGACCCGGCCTGGTGAGCCGCCAGCCTCAGGCCAAGGCGCCAGATAAGAGTGATTCGCATTTGCAGATGAGCGTAGCAGTCGCCATAACCCAAGGCAAGAAATCGGTGTGCGCCGCGTGAGCGCCACGCCCGAGGCTCGCCCGCCAGCCGGTAAACTTGCCGGAGCTGCGAGGCTCAGGAGGACGCGACGCTTCGCGTCGAAAAGGGCCCTCCTCGCACGACTACAGGGGGAAGGCGGCGGCGTCTTTCCGCCGCGGCTGAGGAGGCCCCGATGAAGCTCTACGAATTCGGTCCTACCCGCTCGACGCGGGTTCGCTGGATACTCCAGGAGCTGGGCGTCGCTTTCGAGGCCGTGAGTATCGATATGGCCGGCCGCCAGCACCAGAGTCCCGGGTTTCTGAAGCTCAACCCGGCGGGCAAGTTGCCGGTGCTGGTCGATGGTGATCTCGTGCTGACCGAATCGGTGGCTATCGTCCTGTACCTCGCCGAGAAGTACCCCGATCTCGGCTTCCTTCCCACCGACCCGAGGCTCCGCGCCGAGGCCTACCGCTGGAGCCTCTTCGCGGCCACCGAGCTCGAGCAGCCGGTATGGCGAATCGCCAAGCACACCGCCATCCTCCCTGAGGAGGAGCGGATTGCGGCGGACGTGGCACTCGCGCGCCGGGATTTCCTAGCGATGGCGGCCGTACTCGAGAGACACATGCAGGGCCGCGCTTATGTCGTCGGCGACTCCATCACCGCAGCCGATTTCATCCTCGCCTACACGCTCGACATGGCGAGCGTGACTCGGCTGGGGCTGCTGGCGGAGTGCCCCGCTCTGCGGGTCTACATGGAGCGTATGTATGCCCGGCCGCGCGCCCCGCTGCGGATCGCAGAGGCTTTCCGTGCACTGCGGTCCAGCACGGGGACCTGAAGGATTCGGGGACGTGCCTGCGGAGCGAGCGCCCGGACTTGGGTGGTTCCGGCCGACCGGGCTAGAGTGTGCGAATGAATGTCATATTCCGCTCGAAGATCGACGCACGATTCAAATGGATGGGGCTCCTGATGCCCGCTGTTGCGCTGCTCGCCCTCTTCGGCACCCAGCCCGGCAATCGGCTGCTCTGGATCCCCGTGGGCATGATGTTCCTCGCCACCGTCCTCGTATGCTGGACGCTGGTAGCGACCTACTACGAGCTCCAACACGACCGGCTGGTCGCGCACTGCGGCCCTTTCATCTGGCGTATTCCGCTCGCGGACATCTCCGCGATCCGCGCTTCGCGCAGCATTCGCTCCGGTCCCGCACTCTCGATGGACCGGCTGGAAATCATTTACCAGGGAGGAAAGATACTCACGATCTCCCCAGCCGACAAAGCGGGCTTCATGATGGCGTTGCGGCAACGAGCGCCCCATCTGTGAGGCTCGCCACCCGATTTCTCACAGTAGCACTCAGGAGGCTGCAATGAAGCTCTACGAATTCGGTCCCACCCGCTCGATCCGCGCTCGATGGACGCTGCAGGAGCTCGCCGTCGACTTCGAGGCCGTGACCGTCAACCTGAAGGAGCGCGAGCATGCGAGGCCCGATTTCGCTGCCATCAACCCCGCCCGCAAAGTGCCCGTGCTGGTGGATGGCGACCTGGTCCTGACCGAATCGGCCGCCATCGTGCTCTATCTGGCGGAAAAGTATCCGGATCGCGGCTTCCTGCCAACCGACCTGCGGCTGCGTGCCGAGGTCAACCGTTGGATCCTGTTCGCGGTGACGGAGCTCGAGCAACCGCTGTGGCGGATCGCGAAGCACACGACCCTCTATCCGGAGCAGGACCGTCTCCCGGCCGATATTGCTCTCGCGCGCCGGGATTTCCTGCCCATGGCGGCCGTGCTCGAGCGTCACATGAAGGACCGGACATACGTCGTCGGCGATCGGGTGACCGTCGCCGACTTCGTGGTGGCATACACGCTGGATTGGGCGGGCGAGGTTCAGCTGCTGGGCGACTGCCCGGCTCTACGCGCCTATGTCGAGCGCATGTACGCGCGGCCGCGAGCGCCCCAGCGGATAGGGGAGATATTCCGCGCGATGCAATCGAAACAAGTAGCCAGTTGAGCCGCATCGAGCGCCTGCGGCAGAACCTGCAGGCGCTCGACGGGTACTGACTTTTTCTGACCGTGCCTATTTGGGCTTGCGGAACTTGAAGATGAACTGATCGGTCTTGCCGCGGATCGACGGGTCGAAGACCTTGGCGGTGTGCGCATCGTCAGAGTTGTGCAGCACATCGCTCTCACCCACCCACTGGAAGCCGGCAGAGGTCACTTCCTTCTTCACTGCCTCCGGATCGATCCGGTGCAGGGTCGAGGTGGCGCTGAACCCTGAGCCCGCGGCCGCCGCGTGATCGAGAACCAGGAAGATCCCGCCCGGCTTCAGGGCCTTGTAGACCGCCCGATCGAAGTCGGCGACGTTGAGCCCCGGGACGTTGTGCAGGTCGTGATAGTTCTGTGACGTCCAGACCAGGTCCACCGGCTTGGGCACCGAGAAACTGGCAATGGGCTCGAGCAGCATGCTGATGTTGCCGCCGTAATGCGGGTCAGCCGCAATGGCCTTCACCGCCGACGGCTTGCTGGGATCCTTCGGCGGCGGGCCGACCTCATAGACGTGACCCGTGGGACCCACGGCCCGGCTGAAGATCCGCGTGAAATACCCGTGGCCGGGGAAAAGCTCCGCGACCGTCATGCCAGGACGCACCCCGGCGAACTCCAGACAAGCAGCCGGCTTGCGCTGGGCATCGCGTGCGCGGTCGTCCGCGGGACGGGCCGGGTCGGCAACGGCCGCGGCAATCGCCTTCGAGCTTCCCATGGCGGCATGCGTTGGTGACACGCCCAGTGCCAGGGAGCCGATCAAGAGACCGGCGACAGCAAACAGGGTCATGCGATTGCTCGGCTTCGTCCCTGCGCCGAGCCCTGCGGGCCGACGCTTCGCGTCGTCCAAAATTGTTCCAGGCAATTTTGTCATCTGACAGGACTCCCGCGGCAGGTTGGTGGAGGTTGGATTCTATCGGCGAGCGCCACCGCCGCATAGCGCGCGGACGCGAAAATAGAGCGGACCGTCCCGGGGCTGAAATGGAAGCCGGTTTTGACGCCACCTTGAGCGTGGCACCCCCGCCTGGAAACGGGGGTGCCACGCCAGAATGCCTGCAGCCCGCTAGTGGATCTGCGGCGGCTCGGCCACCGTGATCGGCTTGCCGGCGGCGAGCGTCGGGGCGCCCGCCTGGAAGGCAGCCTGGTTGTAGGCTGCGACATCACCCGAGAGCAGCGAGTTGTAGGCGGCGAGCTTCGCTTCGACCTCGCCCTTCAACTCCGCGCCGATCGCCAGCAGCGGTGCGGTCGGCGCCTGCACGCCGAGGCCCGCCAGCCCGCCGGCATCGAGCTCCAGTCCATCATGCAGATCCGCCAGCTGGTGCAGGTTGTCCTCGAACACTTTGTGCTGCACTTTGGGGTCGTAGACCGAATCCTTGAGCTTCCCGAGCTCCTTGCCCAGGGCATCGCCACGGGCGAGCAATGGCGCCTGCGCTTTGGCCGCGTCGCGCTCGGCTGCATCCATCCCGTTTTCTTGCGTCTCGACCGTCTTGCGATACTCACCCAGCTGCGATTGCATGGCGCTGATGCGGTTGAGCATTCTGTTGAGGGCGTCCAGCTCGGCGCGAGCCGCCAGAGCGAGCTGCAGTGACTGCTTCTGAGCGTCGGCTGCGGGCGCCTGGTTGGGATCAGCGATCACCTTCGCGCTTGCGGTCTCCGTATGGCCAGCGACCGTAACGCTGACCGAATATGTTCCCGGCATCACCTCCGGGCCGCCGATCTGCGCAAACGCGGGAGGCTTACCCTCCAGCGGCTCGGTCTCGAAGTCGATGCTGGTCGGAGCGTCATAGCGCAAGTCCCAGATGAAACGGTTGACGCCGTATCGCGATTCGCCGTAGCGCGTCGCGATCAGCTGGCCACTGGCATCGCGCACCTCGATCTTCACCGGTGTCTGATGCAGTGCCTTCTGGTGCTTGTCGGCCTCCAGCTTCTTCGCGAGGCTGTAGTCGATCACCACGCCGTCGGGCGCGTTCGGCGTGACGAACGGGGGCTCGGCGCCCTCTCCCCGGCTCCACCGTTGATACTCGACGCCGGTGCCCGGCGTGAAGAGCTTGACCTCCTTGGGAACTGCATTCGGATCGAGCTGCGCCACGGCGGCGAAGTGATCCAGGACCCAGAGGCCGCGGCCATGGGTTGCGAGCACGAGATCGCCGCGCACGAACTTCAGGTCGAAGACCGGTACCGTCGGCAGGTTGGCCTTCAGCTGCGTCCAATGCCCGCCGCCATCGCGGGAGATCCAGACTCCGCGCATGGTGCCGGCGGCCAACACCTGGGAGTCGTCCGGATCGGCCCGCACGACCATCACGGAGCCATCAGCGGGCAAGCCGCTGCTCACCTCGCGCCAATGGTGTCCATAGTCGGTCGTTGCATAGGCGTAGGGCTTGTTGTCGCCCAGCTCATGCGCATCGTAGGCGACATAGGCCGTACCAGGATCCGAAGGTGAGACATCGATCTGATATACCCGCGCCCAGGCCGGAGCCCGCGGCGGTGTCACCTTGCTCCAGCTGCCACCGCCATCCTGCGTGACGAACACGAGCCCGTCGTCGCTGCCGGTCCAGATCACCTGTGGATTGCTCTGGGCGACCTGGACCGACAGGATCGTGTCGTAGGTCTCGGCACCTGACAGGTCGTAGTGAATCGGACCGCCTGAGTTCTTTTGCTTGGATTTGTCGTTGCGCGTCAGATCGGGGCTGATCGTCTTCCAGTTGAGTCCTCCGTCGGAGGACTGCAGCAGCACGCTACCGCCGATGTAGACCTTCTGCGCATCCTTCGGATCGACCGCGATGGGCGGTGTCCAGTTGAAGCGAATCTTCTGCTCGGAGGTGGGTATGTCGTTGACGAACCCGGGACCGTGCAGGTACGGGCTGATGAACACCGACTGTTTGGTCTTGCGATTGAAGCGCTGGATCGCGCCATCCTCTGCATCGGCATAGATGATGTTGGAGTCCGACGGCGCAGGTACTGCGTATTCCCCATCGCCGCCTACCACAGTAAACCAGTCCGGTGCGGAAACGACGTTATCCGCAAGCGTGGAGGAAGGCCCGCACCAGCCGCTGTTGTCCTGAAGGCCGGTGCACAGCGTGTAGGGAGAGCGGGTGTCGGCTGCGACCATGTAGGTCTGCTCGATCGGCAGCCCATCGAGAAAGCGCCAGCTCTTGCCGCCGTCCTGGGAAAGGAAGGCGCCGCCGTCGTTGCCCTGGATCATGCGCTTCGGGTTGGTGGGATCGATCCACATCGCATGATGGTCGACGTGCACGTCCTCATCGATCACGTGTGCCGTCTTGCCGCCATCGTCCGACTCGGCGAGCTGGAAGCCCAGGAAGTAGATCCGGTTGGAATCGTTCGGAGCGACCAGGAGCGTCGTGAAATAAAAGCCGCGGACGTTGTACGCATGGTTGTCCGAGACCTGGTGCCACTCATCGCCGAGGTCATCGGTGACGAAGAGCGACCCTTTGCCCATCCCCGCCTCGAGCACGGCGTAGACGCGCTGCGGATCACTGGGGGCAATGGCAAGGCCGATGCGGCCGATGGTGCTCGTCGGCAATCCTTCGCGCAGCCGCTTCCAGGTCTCACCGCCGTCCGTCGAGCGCCAGATCCCCGAGCCGGGGCCGCCATCATTCAGCGTCCACGGCCGCCGGTCCGCCTGCCAGGTGGCTGCAAACAGCACCTTGCCATTGGCCGGCTGCATGGCGACATCGATCGCGCCGGTGTGATCGTCGACGTACAACGACTTGCGCCAGGTCTTGCCGCCGTCGGTGGTCACGAATATGCCGCGATCCGCGCTCGGACCCCACTCCAGGCCGAGCACCGCAACCACGACGTGATTGGGGTCATGTGGATCGACGACGATGCGTCCGATCTGGCCGACGTTCTTGAGGCCCATCAGATTCCAGGTCTTGCCCGCATCCGTCGAGAGATAGATACCCGCGCCGGGGATCACGTCGTTGCGGATGTTGGCCTCGCCGGTGCCCACCCAGACCAGGTCCGGGTTCGAGGGCGCAACGGCGATCGCGCCGATGGAGCTCGTCGCCTCGTGCTCGAAGATCGGCTTGAAATTCAAGCCACCGTCGGTCGTCTTGAACACACCGCCGCCGGCCGCGCCGACATAGTAGATCTGCGGGTTGCCGGCAACGCCCGCCACGGCGCTCACGCGACCGCCGGCGATCGCCGGTCCGAGATTGCGGAATTTGAGGTGCGCGAAGACGTCCTTCGGCTTCTCCGCAGGCGCCTTGCCGGCGGCGGTGGCCGCGACAGCCGTCGTCGCTACACAACTCAGGGAAAGCAGCACGGCGGCTGCTCTCGTAAGGAAGGAATATCGCCTCATGATTGGCTCCCGTGACGCCGGAGCACGCTGCTCACGGCGCAATGCAATGAGCGCGGACGCTACTGATGAAAAGCCCAGGAAGCAACCATTCCGAAGCCCATCGTGCCCGCATCCACGACTCGTCGCACGGCGATGACGCTTGGTCGCAACCACTCTTCCCGGTAAGCTCCAGGCGTTGGCGACCTGCCTGGACGGAATTATGTCTCTCGTCCGCGGACTCTTTGACCGGCTCCTCCTCATCTGTGCCGTGGTGGCGGGTGGCCTCGTGCCCGGGTTCATCACGCAGTATCGGCTGCGCCTCGGCGGCCGGCTCGATCAGGCGCGACTCGATCTCGCCCCCTGGCAGCAGATCGCCAACCAGCGCTTCCACGGGGATCTCGGACAGCTGATCCAGTACCACCTCGCCAGCAAGGACCCGACGTTCCATTCCGAGGGTGCGGTCATCAGCTCGCTCGCGAGCACGGTGCAGCAGTTGCAGAGCGAGGTGGCGGCCCTGCACGGCAACCTCTTCCAGCAGATCGCCTATCTGGCACTCCATACCGACCCAGGGATCGCTCGCGCGACGCTCGGCGACTGGGTGCCAACCTTCGGACTCTCGACCGACGGGATCCTGTTCGCGTTGTTGTTCGCAGTCGGCCTGTGGCTCCTGTTCCAGGCGGGCTGGTCGCTCACCGCGATGGGCGGCAGGCGTCTTTCGTCGCGTACGAAGCGGCCACAGCCGCTGCCGGCCGGAAGATCGGCCGACCGCCGATAGAATCCCACTGGACCGCTATTTCGTCTTCTCGCGGATCGCCCGCAGCTCTTTCGCCGCCAGCAGGTCCTTTTCACGACCCAGGGCCTCCTTGGCACGAATCAGACCATCGAGCGAAATGACGCGGCAACGGCGCCCGAAGACTTGGAGTTCCACCGACGCCTCACGGACCCGCGCAAAATCGCCGATGCCGCGAATGGAGCTGAGAACATCGACCGTGCCGATCTCCGTCTCGAGATAAAGATTCTGGACCGGGACCCCTGGGTCCGGATTGGTGAGAAAGGACAGCTTTTGCGGGGTCAGGCGGTGAGTTGGATTGAGGTCACGAAGAGCGTTGCGCAGCTTCGCGACATCCTCGTGGCTCAGCACGGCACATATGTCCAAGTCACGAGTGACCTGCGTCGACCCGTGGACCAGCGCGGCGAATCCGCCTACGACGACGAAGTCGACGTCAGCGTCGCAGAGCCGCTGCAGCAGCTGGCTGAGAATCATCACGAAGTTGTCGTCCGGCCCGCTCGAATTCCAATGCGAGCGCTAGCGCGTGGTCGTGAAGGAGAATTCGCTTTTCGTAAGAATAAGAAAGATTGGCGTCGATCAAAGAGAGATCGAAGCCCGCGCGCTCAGCCTCTTCGATGGCGCTCGGCGGCGTAGACATTGGATGACCATAGCGCCATGGAATGCAGGGTGCAACTGCGCCGGCAGGAGGGCCGAGCAAAAACGGGCCGGTGAGAGCTTTCGCCCTCACCGGCCCCGCGATCTACGCTGCGTCCTCCCTAGTGGATTTCGGGTGCCGCAGCGACCGAGATCGCCTTGCCGGCATCGAGCGTCGGCGCACCCGCCTGATAGGCAGCCTGGTTGTACGCTGCAACATCACCCGCGAGCAGTGAGTTGTAGGCGGCCAGGCTGGCATCGAGCCTGGTCTTCAGCTCCTCGCCCATCTCGACCATGGGCGCGGTCGGCGCCTGCGCGCCGAGCGACCCGAATCCGAAGGCGCTCCTCTGCAGCGCACCCTGCAGATCCGCCAACTGGTGAATGCTGTCCTCGCTCGCGGTGTGCTGCACTTTGGGGTCGTAGACGGAGTCCTTGATCCTGCTGAGCTCCTTACCGAGCGCCTCGCCGCGGGCAATGAGCGGCGCCTGCGACTTTGCGAGATCGCGCTCGGAAGCATCGATGCTGTTGGCCTTCGCTTCGACGCTCTTGCGGTAGCCGTCGAGCTGCGACTGCATCGTGCTGATGTTGTTCAGCATTCTATCGAGCGCATCCACCTGCGCCCGGGCGTCGAGGGCAAGCTGCAGGGAGTGCTTCTGCGTATCGATTGCGGGCGGGTGATTGGGATCACCCAGCACTTGCGCGCTTGCAGTCGCGGAATGCCCATCGGCCGTCACGCTGACCGAGTACGTTCCGGGCAACACCTGCGGGCCACCGCGCCGCTCGAAGGAAGGCGCCTTCCCGACGAGCGCCGGCTTCTCGAACTCGAGGCTGGTGGGCATGTCATAGCGCATGTCCCATACGAAGCGGTTGACACCGTACTGCGCCTCTCCATAGCGCGTCGCGACCAGCTCGCCGCTCGCATCGCGGATCTCGATCTTCACCGGCGTCTGATGCAGCGCCTTCTGCTGCTTGTTGGCCTCCAGCTTCTTCGGCAGGCTGTAGTCGATCACGACGCCGTCCGGTGCGTTCGGCGTGACGAACGACGGCTCTGCACCCTCGCCGCTCTCCCATCTCAGGTATTCGGTGCCGGCACGCGGAGTGAACAGCTTCACCTGCCGAGGCACTGCGCTCGGATCGAGCTGCGCCACGGGCGCGAAATGATTCAGGACCCAGAGGCCGCGGCCGTGGGTCGCGAGGACGAGATCCCCGCGCACGAATTTCACGTCGAAGACGGGCATCGTCGGCAGATTCGACTTGAGTTGCACCCATCGCTCGCCGCCGTCACGGGATACCCAGACTCCGCGCAGGGTCCCGGCCACCAGCACCTGGCTGTCGTCCGGATCGGCGCGCACCACCATGACGGAGCCATCCGCCGGCAGGCCGCCGGCGATCGAGCGCCAGCTGTGTCCGTAGTTGGTCGTGACATAGGCATAAGGCTTGTTGTCGCTCAACTGGTGCGCGTCGAATGCGACATACGCCGTACCCGGGTCCGAGGGCGAAACGTCGATCTGGTAGACACGCGCCCATTCCGGGGCGCGGGGCGGTGTCACCTTGCTCCAGGTCTTACCGCCATCCCGCGTGACGGAGACGAGCCCGTCATCGCTCCCGACCCAGATCACGCTCGGGTCGCTCTGTGACACCTGAACCGAGATGATGGTGTCGTACGTCTCTGCGCCCGAGATGTCGTAATGGATCGGGCCGCCCGGGAGCTGCTGCTTCGACTTGTCGTTGCGAGTCAGGTCCGGGCTGATCGTCTTCCAGCTGTGGCCCCCGTCGGTCGACTTCAGCAGCACGCTGCCGCCGAGGTAGACCGTATTCACATCGTGTGGATCAACGGCGATCGGGGAAGTCCAGTTGAAGCGGATCTTTTGCGCGGCAGCCGGCAGGTCGTCGACGTACGCCGGTCCGTGCAGATAGGGCAATCCGAATCTCGACTCGTGCGTCTTGAGATCGAACCGCCTGATGGCGCCATCCTGAGAGTCCGCGTAGATGATGTCCGGGTTCGATGGCGTGGGCACGATATATTGGCCATCGCCGCCGGTCACCGTGAACCAGTCCTGACCGGAAACGACGTTGTCGGAGAGCACGGATGAGGGACCGCACCAGCCGCTGTTGTCCTGTAGGCCGGTGCAGAGGTCATACGGGCTGCGCGAATCCGCGGCCACCATGTAGGTCTGCTCGATATCCATGCCATCGAGGAATCGCCAGCTCTTGCCGCCGTCCAGGGAGAGATAGGCGCCGCCGTCGTTACCCTGGATCATGCGCTTCGGGTTCGTGGGGTCGATCCACATGGCGTGATGATCGACATGCACGTCCTCATCGATCACGTGTGCCGTCTTGCCGCCATCGTCGGACTCAGCCAGCTGAAAGCCCAGGAAATAGACGCGGCCCGGATCGTCCGGCGCAACCTGCAGCGTCGTGAAGTAAAAGCCGCGGACGTTATAGGCGTGATTGTCCGAGACCTGTTGCCAGTGATCTCCGAGATCGTCGGTAACGAACAGCGCTCCTTTGCCGACCGCCGTCTCGAGAAGCGCATAGACGCGCTCCGGATCGCTCGGGGCGATCGCGAGGCCGATGCGGCCGATGGTCGCTGTGGGCAGTCCCTCGCGCAGCCGCTTCCAGGTCTCGCCGCCATCGGTCGAGCGCCAGACTCCCGAGCCGGGACCGCCGTCATCGAGCGTCCACGCCCGCCTGCTGGCCTGCCAGGTGGCCGCGAAGAGCACCTGGCCGTTGCCGGGCTGCATCGCGACGTCGATCGCGCCGGTGTGATCGTCAACGTACAGCGCCTTACGCCAGCTCTTGCCGCCGTCGAACGTCACGAACACTCCGCGATCGGCGTTCGGCCCCCACGCGTGTCCCAGTGCTGCAACGACCACGTGATTGGGGTCGTGCGGATCGATGACGATGCGGCCGATCTGGCCTACGTTCGTGAGACCCATGGCCCGCCAGGTCTTGCCGGCATCCGTCGACAGATAAGCGCCTGCGCCGGGAAGCACGTCGTTGCGGATGTTCGCTTCGCCCGTACCCACCCAGACGATGTTGGGATTCGAGGCTGAGACGGCGATCGCGCCGATCGAGCTCGTCTCCTCGTGCTCGAATACCGGTTTCCAGTTCAGGCCCCCGTCGTCGGTCTTGAACACGCCCCCGCCACCTGCGCCGACGTAGTAGACGAGTGGATTGCCGGGGATTCCCGCGACGGCTGCTACGCGGCCGCCGGCGATCGCCGGGCCGAGATTGCGGAATTTGAGCTGCCCGAATACGTCCTTGGGTTTGTCCGTGTTGGCGCCGGCAGGCGCTGCGAAGGCGGCCGTCGCTACACAACTCAGGGAAAGCAGCACGACGGCCGCTCGCGTCGGGAAAGAAATACGTCGCGTCATCATTGTCTCCGGGGACGCCGGAGCACAGTGACTCACGGCGAGCTTCACTGGACAGCGGACGCTACTGATGAAAAGCCCAGGACGCAACCGTCCAAGCGGAGAACGAACGTCTCGTCGCACGCGGGTGACGCTTGGTCGCAATGGAGTTTCCTGCGCGCATGAAAAAGCCGGTGAGAGCTTGCGCTCTCACCGGCCCGTTTGGTATCGCCGGAGCGTCAGGCCTTCTCAGCCCGCCGCGCTTTCCGACTCCTCGCTTACTCCGCCCGACTCCTCGGCGTCCGGCATGCCGCCGCCGACATCCATGAAGCTGCGCCGCTCGACGCCCTCGGTCTTCTTGCGGCGCGAAGCATGCGCCGCGAAGCCCGTGCCGGCCGGGATGAGCCGGCCGACGATGACGTTCTCCTTGAGGCCGCGCAGGTCGTCCTTGAGACCGCGAACCGCCGCCTCCGTGAGGACGCGGGTGGTCTCCTGGAACGAGGCCGCGGAGATGAACGACTCCGTCGCGAGAGACGCCTTGGTGATGCCGAGCAACACCGGCTGCAGAGCGGCGGACTGCTTGCCGTCCTGCTGCGCGCGATCGTTGATGTCGAGCGCGCGGGCCCGGTCGAGCTGCTCACCGCGCAGGAGCGTCGTCTCGCCCGCAGCCTGCACCTCGGTCTTGCGCAACATCTGACGGATGATCACCTCGATGTGCTTGTCGTTGATCTTCACACCCTGCAGGCGATAGACGTCCTGGATCTCGCGCACGAGATAGTTCGCCAGCGCCTCGACGCCCTGCAGACGCAGGATGTCGTGCGGGTTCGGCTCGCCGTCGGCGATCACTTCACCACGCTCGACGGTCTCACCCTCGAAGACGTTGAGCTGGCGCCACTTCGGAATCAGCTCCTCGTACTTCTCGCCGTCATCGCCGGTGATGATCAGACGCCGCTTGCCCTTGGTCTCCTTACCGAAGCTGACGGTACCCGACTTCTCCGCGAGGATGGCCGGATCCTTGGGCTTGCGCGCCTCGAACAGATCCGCCACGCGCGGCAGACCGCCCGTGATGTCGCGGGTCTTCGACGACTCCTGCGGGATGCGGGCGATGATGTCGCCCACCGATACCCGCGCGCCGTCCTCGAGGGCCACAAAAGCGCCCGCGGGCAGCGAATACACCGCCGGAATCTCCGTGTTGGCGAAGGTCACTTCCTTACCCTTGTTGTTGACCAGCTTGACGGTCGCCCGCAGGTCCTTGCCGCCACGCTGCTTGGTGTCGAGCACCACGGTGCTGGAGAGCCCCGTGACCTCGTCCACCTGTGTCGTGACGGTGAGGCCGTCGACGAAGTCCTGGAACTTCACCAGGCCTGCGACCTCGGTCACCACCGGGTGGGTGTGCGGGTCCCAGGTCGCCACGACCTGGCCTGCCGCTACGTGATCGCCTTCCTTGACGCTGATCATCGCGCCGTACGGAATCTTGTAACGCTCGCGCTCACGGCCAAAGTCATCGACCAGGCCGATCTCGCCGGAGCGGGACACGGCCACGAGATGACCCTTCTCGTGCTGAACGGTCTTGATGTGGTGGAAGCGGACGAGGCCCTTGTTGCGTACCTCGACGTTGCTCGCCGCAGCGGCCCGGGAGGCGGCGCCGCCGATGTGGAAGGTACGCATCGTGAGCTGCGTACCCGGCTCGCCGATTGACTGCGCCGCCATGACGCCCACCGCCTCGCCGATGCTGATGATCCGGCCACGGCCGAGATCGCGGCCATAGCACTGGGCGCACACGCCGTAGCGGGTCTGGCACGTGATGGGTGAGCGGACCTTGAGCTGATCCACGCCCTCCTGCTCGAGCAGCCGCACCAGCTTCTCATCGAGCAGGGTGCCGTTGGCGATGAACACCTCATCGCTGCCCGGCTTGAGAATGTCGTCCGCCAGCACGCGTCCGAGGACGCGCTCGCCGAGCGCCTCGACGACATCGCCGCCCTCGACGAGCGGGGTCATGGTGATGCCATTGGACGTTCCGCAGTCGGGCTCCGTCACGACGAGGTCCTGCGCCACATCGACCAGCCGGCGGGTCAGATACCCGGAATTGGCCGTCTTCAGCGCCGTATCGGCAAGACCCTTGCGGGCGCCGTGTGTCGAGATGAAGTACTGCAGAACGTTGAGACCTTCACGGAAGTTGGCCGTGATCGGGGTCTCGATGATCGAGCCATCCGGCTTTGCCATCAGGCCGCGCATGCCGGCGAGCTGACGGATCTGGGCGGCTGAGCCGCGCGCGCCGGAGTCGGCCATCATGAAGATGGAGTTGAAGGACTTCTGTCGGGCCGGCTGGCCCTTCGCGTCCTTGACCTCCTCGCTGCCGAGCTTCTCCATCATCGCCTTCGCCACCTGATCGTTGGCGCGCGACCAGATATCGACGACCTTGTTGTAGCGCTCGCCATTGGTCACGAGACCCGAGGCGTACTGTTCCTGGATCTCCTTCACCTCATGGTCGGCATTGGCGACGATGCGGGTCTTCTGCTCCGGAATGACGATGTCATCGATGCCGAAGGACACCCCTGCGCGCGTGGCGTAGTGGAAGCCCGTGTACATGAGCTGGTCGGCGAAGATGACGGTCTCTTTCTGACCCAGCGTGCGGTAGCAGGCATTGATGGTCGCGGAG
>Ga0134126_10005847_pt1 | contig 15389 bp, 12 predicted proteins | sample KB31752_FD_96881 | JGI IMG/M metagenome (GOLD analysis project Ga0134126, IMG submission 96881) | Terrestrial soil microbial communities with excess Nitrogen fertilizer from Kellogg Biological Station, Michigan, USA - KB3-175-2 | ecosystem: Environmental > Terrestrial > Soil > Unclassified ...
CGCGCGGCACGCGTGCGGAGTCGTTTCGTGCAGCCGCGGTCGAGTCCGGAAAGCTCCTGAGCGCGTGCCTGCTGCTCCTGGTCGGATCCGGCTTCATCGAAGGCTATGTCTCTCCCGACCCCGATGTGCCGCTCTGGGCGCGTGTTGGGATCGGCGTCGCCTACTGGCTCCTCATGATCGCGCTGCTGCGCGGCTGGCTGTTGGCGCCGTTTCGCTTTCCGCCGATCGCTCCGCGATTCAGATCCTTCGCGTCCGGCGCAGTGCTTCGTACTGCGCGATGACAGCGTGCTCGAGCAACTCCTCACGAGCGTAGACCACCGGGGCCCCCAGGCGCCGAAGCAGCACTCTGTGCGCTACAGCGCGGGCTTCCTGCTCCTGGGCCGCCAGCGAGACCCAGGGGTCGAGCCAGTCACGGCCTGACTGGCTCGCCAACGCCCTGACCTCGGTGTTCTGGACACCCGCAACGACCACGACGTGGGGCGGTGACAACAGCCGCACCGCACGAGTGAGCCGATCGGCAACGGTCGGGTCATCGAACCCCGTGAGCAGCACGATGAGGCCCCGATGCTTCAACATCCGACGCGCGCGGACCGCCGCGGCAGTGACGTCTGACTCCGCAGCGCTCAGCGAGGCTTTTTCGAGGGCGCGGCGTACTCGCACGACCGCCGGAAGGCCTCGATCCGGCATGCACACGGCCAGGGGCCGATCGGAAAACACCAGCAGTCCGATGCGATCGTCATTCGGCGTCACGACCTCGGCAAAACGGGCCGCGATGTTCGCATAGAGCCCGAATCGGTCCAGGCGACCGGCGCGCACCCGGCTGAATCGGCCTGCATCCAGCATCACCAGGACATCGAGATGCTGGTCTTCGCTGAATTCCCGCGAGACGAGGTTGCGAGTGCGCGCGGTCGCTTTCCAGTCGATGCGCGCAAGAGGATCCCCATACACGTAATCGCGCAACTGGTGCAACTCGGATCCCGCACCCACGGTGCGGCGCGGCCGGGTACCAGCCGGATTGCCACGGGGACTGACATGGGTGATCCGCAGCGTGTCCGGGGTGATCGTGATATTCCCGGAGGGATGCAGATGCAAAGGCCACCATGCGATGCCCAAGGGGCCGAGAACCCGCGCGCGCGTCACCGGCCACGACTGCGATCCCAGCTTCACCGGCAGCAATGTGATCTCCTCTCGCCCGTTCGAGCGCGGCGGGGCAACGAGCTTGCGTGATTGCTCCAGCGGCTCGAAGCCCGCCGGCAATGCAGGAACAAACTCGACGACGGCCGGACGCGGCATGTCGCTGTGCACTGCCAGAGTCACGGGGAGCGGGCGCCCCAGATAGGCGCGCGAGGGGCTCTCGATGTCGAAGCCGATGACGGATCTGCGCACGAGGAATGCCTCGAACGCAACCCCGATCAGCATCAAGGCTGCGGGGAGGTGCCACCCTGTCGACAAAGTGTGATCGTGCGACCAGATGCCGGCAATCGCCACGGCGGCGGTCAGCACGATGAGGACATAGGCACGCTGCGCCAGGTGCATGAGAGTCAGCGCGGCACGGGAGTGTCGGCGAGCAGGCTGCGAACGACGTCCGAATCGCTGATGCCCTCCAGAGAAGCCTCCGGCGTCAGCACGAGCCGGTGCGCCATCACCCAGAGCGCCGCCTCTTTGACGTCGTCGGGCGTTGCGAACTGCGCGCCTCGCAACCCGGCCACGATGCGCGCAGACTTCACCAGCGCCAGCGCTCCGCGAGTGGAAAGTCCCAGAGACAGATGCGCGTGCTCGCGCGATGCGTTCGCCAAGTCCAGGACATAAGCGGTGAGCGCTTCCGAGACATGAATGTGCTCCGCTTCGGCGCGGGCCTCGTTCAGGAGCGAGCGCTCCAGGGCACTGACTTCCGCCATCGTGGTCTGGACTGCCGTCAGCATCCCCCCATAGCGCGCGAGAATGCTCGCCTCGGCGGCGCGCTGCGGATAATCCATGTCGATCCGGAGCATGAAGCGATCGAGCTGCGATTCCGGCAGGGGATAGGTGCCCTCGAATTCCCGCGGGTTCTGGGTGGCCAACACCAGAAAGTCCGGCGGGAGCGCAAACACCTGCCGGTCGACACTGACCTGCCGCTCCTCCATTGCCTCCAGCAGGGCCGATTGCGTCTTGGGACCCGCACGGTTGATCTCATCCACGAGCACCACGTCCGCGAACAGCGGACCGGGCCGAAAGACGAACACGCGCTCCGACTCGTCGAAAACATGCACGCCGATGATGTCGCTCGGCATGAGATCCGGTGTGCCCTGGATACGCTTGAAATCCCCTCCCAACGCGCGAGCGAGTGTTTTCGCCAGCAGAGTCTTGCCGAGACCCGGAACTCCCTGCACCAGGACATGACCGCGCGCAACCAGAGCTACGACGAGGGCGCGGATCGAGGAGTCCGCTCCAATGACGACGCGGCTGAGCTCCTTCGCAAGCAGACCCTCCAGCCTTTGAATGCTCATGGAACCAGCCGTTCGTCGATCTGCACGATGAGATTGTGCAAGGCCAATAGCGGCACGCGCCGCGCAGCACGTGCGTCGTCGTACCAGGAGCGCAGTTGCCGCACCTGGGCAGGGGCGACTTGCGAATGCCGTTCCAGATAGCCCCAGGGCATCCCGTCGGCCCCCCGAGACCGCGGCACCTGGCGATACAACCGCTCGTGGAAGAGCTCGAACAGACGACTTGCCGCAGCCTCAGGCCGCACGACACGGGAGAAGAAGCCGCCGGTCGCACGAACGAGCTCTGCCTCTCGAGGCAGAGCAGCCGTGACTCCCGCAGCGGGGGCGCCCACGCCATGCAGCCGGGTTGAGCCGAGCACCCACGACAACCACACCGCCGCCAGAATACCCAGCGTGGCATACAAGCGGCGATCGCTGTAGAACTTCGCGGGGTCGTAGGTGGCGCTCAGGCCCTGGTGGACATCGTCGAACAGAACAGACCCTCGAGGGCCCAGATTCGCCTCGATGAGGTTGGCCAGCAAGCGTGCGTTGTCGGCGAGCCCGAGCGCCCGATTGGTGAAGATCGACCCGCACCCGCTCACCACGACGTTTCCATCTCCCATCGAGCGCGTCCACAACACTCCCGCCCCGCTCCTGCGCTCGTGCGCAAGGGTGAGCACGAAACCGTCGTCCGGAATGCTCACAGTCCAGGCTTCCCGTGGATAGTCCGACAAGGCAACCACCTCGCGAACCCCCGAAAAATAGGCGTGTGGCCGGTTCGGCAAGAGCTGCTCGCGTTGCGGCTCGATGAATGCCCGGTCCGCGGAAGTCGCCGTGACCTGCCCCGGTCGGCCACGCAGCGCGTGGAACTGCAACCCCGTCAGAAGATTCAGATCGTTCGCAGCCGGTTCCCCAGGAGCATGCGCCCAGTCAGGCTGATCCGACAGTGCCGCGAGCACCAGCAGCGTGTTCCCTGCCCGCACCCACCGATCCAGGGCGCGGTACTCGTCAGATCCGAAAGCGGTCGTGACGGGCAGCGTGACCACCATCACATTGCCGGTGGACGCCAGCTCCGGCCGCTCAGAAAGCCCTGCGAGACTCTCCTGCAAGGACACCACCGGAACTCTGCCCGCCGCCAGCCAGCGCACCGCAGCGATATACCCATTCCCGCCGCGCTCTTCGGAGGTGGGGCGCGGCACTTCACGCCCGATTCCGAAGCCGCGCTCACTGCTGATGAACATCGTCAGGAACAGGATGAGAGCGCCGCTCGCAGCCGCGAACATGACGAGCCTCTCCTTCATGGCGAGAGATGCTCCAGAAGCCGCCGCCCGCGCTCGACGGTCGTCTCCAGGCTCGCAGCGGACAACGGCTCCCCCGAGAAGCGGACTCGCTCCGCGGCAAGGGCGACATCGGCCAGCAAAGAGCGATCCTCCCCCTGGCTCAATCGAGCCTGTCGCATCAGCTCCCGGACCGTGAAGCCGCCGGCGGGCGGCAGACGATCCAACTCCATGAGTCGCGCCGCGATCCGCTCCAGGAGCAGCCGCGGACGCTCGCGCGCCGGAGCGTTCTGAATCGCGCTCCAGTCCGGTGGCACTCCCCTCGGCTGATGCCGTGGGTCGCGCCCGAATCGGCCACGGCGTCGAGCGAACGCTCCGGCGACGCGCAGCTCGTTGGCGATCAACGCGAGCGCCATGATGACGACGGCCGTCAGACAGGCATAGCAGATGACATCGATAACGGTCTGCGAAGGACCTGCGCGCGCGCTACTCCACCATGAATGCGCGGGAGCAGCGTCGCCGCGCTCGAGCGCCTCGCGCAGCCAGCTCGTAAAGCGGGCCCACTCCCCCGGGGTCTGCGTTTGCGCTGGACCCAGCTCGGCGAGAATCGATTTCAAGGCAGCCATGTCCAGCGGCCGCAGGGGCATGCGCAGCGAGAGCTGACGCGCAATCAACCGGCGAAGCTCGATGAGGCTGGCCGCCGAGAGATCATTGCCCGGCGCAGCCCATCCTGCGGGCAACCATGGCGCCGCATCGCTCGCTGCCAGCCGCCGGATCAAGTCCGGACAGCGCACGGCAATCTCGTCCGAGCCGCTTTGAGCGTCGAGATGTTTGAGGCAACCATCGAGGGCCGCAAGCGCACCGGGCCCGCCCTCCCTGCCTTGCCCGCCCTGCCCGACTTGCCCGCCCTGCCCGACCTGCCCGACCTGCGCGCCCGGCCCGGCGTGCTCCGCGATTCCGGCCTGCCCGAAGGCACCCGGCGCGACGACTGCGGCGATCAGCATCGACACGCAGACGCCGCGCAGACGCACGGATCAGCCCACCCGCTCGCCGGGCACAGTTCGGTCGGAAGCGGGCTCAGGTCCCATGGACGGCTTTGCTTGTACGGCATCTGCGGTGGTCGCCGCGGCGCTACCCTGAGCCGCGGCCGTCCGCATCGTGTAGCGAACTTGCAGATCGCCATACGCAGCCAACCCCAACGCGCACAGGAAGGGCGACGTGATCGCCCCCAGGGCGATGACGACCACCGGCGCGGCGGAGGTCACCAGCGTCACGTCCCCGGCGCCCGCGAACTGCAGAAGGACCGCCACCAGCATGTACACGATGATGTCGAAGACCAGCAGCATCGACAGGCCGACACAGAAAATCGTGAGCACTCGCCACGCATTGCCGTACATCAGCCGCCGGCTTGCCCCGAACGCCTCCACCGGACTGCGGTGCTCGAACAGAATGACCTGCCACACGAACGGAAACGCCAGCATCAGGTAGAGCCCCGGCAGCACCAACAGGACCAGCCCCACGGCGCACCCCAGCAGGCCGAGCACGAGCGAGATCGCCATCGACGGTAAGGCGCGTGCCGCCCTGGCAAGCTCCGCCGCGCCGGAACTCGCTCGCCGCTCGAGCACAGCTTTCTGACGCAGGATGACGGCACTCCACAGGACGATGCTGGCCAGCACTCCCAGACCGAAGAACAGCCACGAGCCCAGGTCTCGTGAGCCCAGCGCCCTGCCGGTCGCCAGGTCATAGATGCTCTTGAGCTGGCTCGTCACCATGGCCAGCAGGCCGAAAGGCAGGCACTTGAGCAGGGTCACCTTGAAAATGGCGAAGGCGGAGTCGAGCACTTCGCCGATCGCCTGGGGGCGCTGGGGTGGATACAAAACCGACGGCATCCGCGAATATTACAGGTATGACCGCCCAACTCACGGCCGGGGCGCTCCTGGCACAAGCGACCCGTCGCCTGGCGGAGGCGCTCCAGACCCCCGCCCCCGCGACCCCGGTGCCTCCCGGGGTAACGTCCGGCGCCACCGCCGCAACGTCCAGCCCGGTCGCTAGCGCACCGCCCAGCACCAACGCCGGCGCCTCGATCGACGCCCAATTACTGCTCGCGCACGCACTGGGAGTGACGCGCACGCGCGCGCTGACTCATCTGGAGCGGGTCCCGAACGCCAGCGAGGCGCAACGCTATGCCAGTCTCATCGAGCGCCGGGCCCGTGGCGAGCCGCTGGCCTACATTCTGGGAACCAAGGAGTTCTGGTCCCTGCCGCTCACCGTAGGACCGGAAGTGCTGGTGCCCCGCCCGGAGACCGAGCTGCTCGTGGAGCGGGCCCTCGCGCTGCGCGCCGAGCCGGCAGGCCGAGTAGCGGATCTCGGGACCGGGTCCGGCGCCATCGCGCTCGCCCTGGCCCTGGAAAGACCGCACTGGCAGGTCATCGCTACGGACATCTCCGCCGATGCGCTGGCCACGGCCAAGGCCAATGCCGCCGCGCTCAACCTTGCCCGGGTCGAGTACCTGCTGGGGCATTGGTTCGCGCCTCTGCGGGGACGATCATTCAACCTCATCGTGAGCAATCCGCCGTATGTGGCCGAGAGTGATCCTGCCATGCAGGATCCAGCCCTCCGTCACGAGCCGCGAATTGCGCTGACGCCCGGCGGCGACGCTTACCAATGCCTGCGCGAGATCATCCGCGGCGCGCCCGAGCACCTGGAGCGGGACGGGTGGTTATTGCTGGAACACGGCGCCGATCAGGCAGCTGAAGTCGCACGCGAGCTTGTGGGGCGGGGCTTTCGTTCTGTACGCTCGCACCGCGATCTAGCCGGACACGAGCGCGTGACTGAAGCTCAGCGGATGTAAACAGGTACCCCCATGGTCAGATTTGAGACTACCCACGGCCCCTTCACCATCGAGCTGTTCCCGAAGGAGGCTCCCGTCAGCGTCGAGAACTTCCTGCGCTACGTCGATGACGGATTCTTCGACGGCACGCTGTTTCACCGGATCGTGCCCGGGTTCGTAATCCAGGGAGGCGGTCTCACGGCGGAGTTCCAGAACAAGAAGACGCGCGAGCCCATCACGAACGAAGCCAAGAACGGCTTGAAGAACAAGCGCGGCTGGCTGTCGATGGCGCGCACCAGCGACATCAACAGCGCGACCTCGCAGTTCTTCGTCAACCTGTCGGACAACGACTTCCTGGACCACGGCACGCGCGACTACGGCTACGCCGTGTTCGGACGGGTGACCGAGGGCATGGATACGATCGACAAGATCGCCAAGGTGGGCACCGGCCGCCGCAAGGGCTACCAGGACGCGCCGATGGAGGACGTGCTGATCGTCTCCGCGCGGCGGGTCGAGAAGGCATGACCTGCCCGCTCGGTTAGAATGCGGCGCCAACCGAAGCATCGCCCACCGGAGCGTCGCCAACGGGACCGTCACCAATGCGCCCCAACCGCGCGCAACGCGGTAGTGTCATGGGCAGGCTCCTGAAGTGGATCGCGTTCGCGATCCTTGCGTGGGTGGGAGTCACCTCGGTCTCGGTGCTCCTGCTGCGCTGGCTCAATCCGCCCACCAGCGCTTTCATGCTGGCGGCGCGCGTGCAGGCCGCGATCGATCACGATGCGAGCTATCACACCGACTACCGATGGGTGAGTCTCGAGCGGATCTCCCCGCACGTGGCGCTGGCCGTCATCGCCTCTGAAGACCAGCTCTTCCCCTTTCACAACGGCTTCGACCTGAAGTCGATTCGCGAGGCGGTGCGCGCCAGCGAGCGCGGCAAACGCCTCCGCGGCGCCAGCACGATCTCGCAGCAGGTGGCGAAGAACCTGTTTCTGTGGTCCGGGCACAGCTTCTTTCGCAAGGGGCTGGAGGCCTGGTTCACCGTGCTGATCGAGGCGATGTGGCCGAAGGAGCGCATCCTCGAGATCTATCTCAACGTCATTCAGCTGGGCAAAGGGCTGTATGGCGTGGAGGCAGCCTCGCAGCGGTATTTCGACGAGCCCGCCGCGCGCCTCAGCTCATCCGAAGGGGCGTTGCTCGCAGCAGTGTTGCCCAACCCGATACGGCTGCGCGTGGATAGACCCTCCCGCTACGTGCTATCGCAGCGCGATCGCATCCTCGATCAAATGAAGGACCTGGGAGGCGACAGCTACCTGCGCGCCCTGGAGCGCGAGAAAAGCGCCGCTCCCTCACACCATTCGAAACGCATACAGGAAGTGGCTCGCTGAGCGCGCGACCCTTCCGGCCGAAGCCTACGCAGGCTCGTACCCCAGGTTCGGCGACAGCCACTTCTCCATCACCTCCACCGTGACTCCCTGGCGCTGCGCGTATTCCTCCACCTGGTCGCGAGCAATCTTTCCGACCGCAAAGTAGTGCGCATCGGGATGAGCGAAATACCACCCGCTCACCGCCGCGGTCGGATACATCGCGTACGATTCGGTGAGGCGGATACCGGCGGACTTCCCGGCATCGAGCAACTTCCAAAGCTTCGCCTTCTCGGTGTGGTCCGGGCACGCCGGGTAGCCGGGCGCAGGCCGGATGCCTCGATACTCCTCATGGATGAGCTGCTCGTTCGTCAGCGCCTCCCGGGCCGCGTACCCCCAGATCTCCCGCCGCACGCGCTCATGGAAGTGCTCGGCCGCCGCTTCCGCAAGCCGATCGGCAAGGGCCTTCAGCATGATGCTCGAGTAGTCATCGTGCGCGCGCTCGAAGCGCGCGACGTGCTGCTCGATGCCGATTCCGGCGGTCACCGCGAAAGCGCCCATGTAGTCCGCGACACCACTGGACTTCGGCGCAACGTAGTCCGCCAGACATTCGTGCGGCTGCCCTTCAGGCTTGCCCTTCTGCTGGCGCAGGAACGTCAGAGTCGTGAGCACGCGCGAACGCTGTTCGTCAGCATAGACCTCCACATCGTCACCGACGGCGTTCGCCGGAAACAGGCCCACCACGGCACGCGCTTCCAGCCACTTCTCCGCGATCAACTGCTTCAGCATGCGGCGCGCGTCCGCGTAAAGATTGCTGGCGGCCTCGCCGACGACGGGGTCCGACAGCACGTCGGGGAATTTGCCGGCGAATTCCCATGCATTGAAAAACGGCATCCAGTCGATGTACCCGAGCAGTTGCTCGAGCGGATACGACTCGAATCGGTGGATTCCCGGGGTCCGGGGCGCCGTCGGCGTGAATGCCGACCACTCGATCCGGCGACGATTGGCGCGCGCCTGCGGCAGGCTGACCTCGGGCAGCTTCAGCTTCTTGCCCGCATGCTGTTCGCGCCTGCGCGCGTGATCTTCGCTGACCTGCGCCAGAAAAGAGGCGCGCGTGGAGGTTGTCGACAGTGACTGACAGACGCCGACCGACCGTGAGGCATCCTTGACGTACACGACACCTGGCTGATACTGCGGCGCAATCTTCACGGAAGTATGCGCGGGCGAGGTGGTAGCACCGCCGATCAGCAGCGGCACGGCGAAGTTCTGCCGTTGCATCTCCTTCGCCACATGCACCATTTCATCCAGCGAGGGCGTGATCAGCCCTGACAGGCCGATGAAATCCGCCTTCTCGCGCCGGGCCGTCTCGAGAATCTGCTCGCACGGCACCATCACTCCCAGATCGATGACTTCGTAGTTGTTGCATTGCAGGACGACGCCGACGATATTCTTACCGATATCGTGGACATCGCCCTTCACGGTTGCGATCACGACTCGTCCGTTGCTGCGCGCGGTGCCGTCCTTGCTCTGCTCGATGAACGGGATCAGATGGGCTACCGCCCGCTTCATCACGCGTGCGCTTTTCACGACCTGCGGCAGGAACATCTTGCCCGAGCCGAACAGATCGCCGACGACGTTCATACCATCCATCAGCGGGCCTTCGATGACCTGCAGCGGACGCTCGAAGGTGCGCCGCGCTTCCTCCGTGTCCTCGATCACGAAATCATCGATCCCCTTGACCAAAGCATGCTCGAGCCGCTTCGCCACCGGGAGCGAGCGCCACTCCAGGTCCGCCTGACGCTTGCCACCGGCGCCCTCTCCCTTGAACCGGGCAGCCATTTCCAGCAACTTCTCCGTTGCATCCGGACGCCGGTTCAACACGACGTCCTCCACCACGGCGCGCAGATCCGGGGCGATCTCCTCGTAGATGGCGAGCTGGCCGGCGTTGACGATTCCCATGTCCATGCCAGCGGCGATCGCGTGGTAGAGGAACACCGAGTGCATCGCCTCGCGTACCGGGTCGTTGCCGCGGAAAGAGAACGAGACGTTGCTCACCCCACCGCTCACCATCACACTCGGCATCCGCGCCTTGATCTGGCGAGTCGCCTCGATAAAAGCCAACCCGTAACCGTTGTGCTCCTCGATACCCGTGGCGATGGCGAAAATGTTCGGATCGAAGATGATGTCCTCGGACGCAAAGCCCACCTGTTCGACCAGGATCCGGTGGGCACGCTCGCAGATCGCCACCCGGCGCTCGACGGAATCCGCCTGGCCCTGCTCATCGAAGGCCATGACCACGACCGCGGCACCATACAGACGCACCTTGCGGGCGTGCTCGATGAACACCGCTTCGCCTTCCTTCAGGCTGATCGAGTTGACGATCGCCTTGCCCTGCACGCACTTGAGCCCCGCCTCGATCACACTCCATTTCGAGGAGTCGAGCATCACCGGCACGCGCGCGATGTCGGGCTCCGCGGCGATCAGGTTCAGAAACCGCACCATTGCGGCCTCCGAGTCGAGCATCCCCTCATCCATGTTGATGTCGATGACCTGCGCGCCGCTGGTGACCTGCTGGCGCGCGATATCCAGCGCTGCGGCATAGTCGCCCGCTTCGATCAGCTTGCGGAACTTGGCGGAGCCCGTCACGTTGGTACGCTCACCGACGTTCACGAACAGCGACTCCTCGTCGATGTTCAGAGGCTCGAGCCCCGCCAGGCGGCATTTCACCGCGACGCTCGGGACCTCACGCGCCCTGGCCCCCTGCACCGCTTCGCGAATCAACCGGATGTGCTCCGGCGTGGTCCCGCAACATCCACCCACGATGTTGACGAAGCCACCGGCGGCATAGTCCTTGAGGATCGCCGCGGTACTCTGCGCACTCTCGTCGTATTCGCCGAAGGCGTTGGGCAGTCCGGCGTTGGGGTACGCACAGACGTAGGTATCCGCGACGCGCGCCAGCTCCTCCACGTAGGGACGCAGTTGCGCGCCGCCGAGCGCGCAATTCAGCCCCACTGCCAGCGGCCGCGCGTGCCGGATCGAGTTCCAGAAGGCTTCCGTCGTCTGTCCGGACAGTACGCGGCCGGAGGCATCCGTGATCGTGCCGGAGATGATGATGGGCAGCTCGACGCCGGCCTCCGCAAACACGCTGCAGGCGGCATAGATCGCAGCCTTCGCATTCAGAGTGTCGATCACCGTCTCGATGAGCAGCAGGTCGACCCCGCCCATGAACAGCGCGCGCACCGCGTCGGAGTAGGTTGCGACGAGCTCATCGAAGCTGACGCTGCGGAATCCCGGATCGTTCACATCGGGAGACAGGGAGGTCATCCGCGTCGTCGGACCGAGCGCTCCGGCGACGAATGCCGGCCTCTCCCGGGCCTGCGCGAACTCGTCAGCCGTGCGGCGCGCGAGCTGCGCGGCGCGGTAGTTGAGCTCCGGCACGAGCGCTTCCATGCCGTAGTCCGACTGCGATACGGAGCTCGAGTTGAAGGTGTTGGTTTCGATGATGTCCGCGCCTGCCTCCAGGTAGGTGCGGTGGATGGCCGCGACGATGTCCGGCCGCGTCAATGTCAGCAGATCGTTGTTGCCTTTCAGGTCGCGCCCATGGCCGCGAAAGCGCTCGCCGCGAAAGCCGCGCTCATCCAGCTTGTGTTGCTGGATCATGGTGCCCATGGCGCCGTCGAGCAGCACGATGCGCTGTTCGAGCAGGCTGCGCAGGCGCTTGATCCGTGCTCCGCGCTCGGCCTCGTTCGGCGGCACGATGCCGAAAGGCGCGGCGGCTGCGCGCGACGGTCCGCCCTCGCTTTCCCTGCTGAGGGGGTCCCGACTCACCGTGCGCACGGGGCTGGCAGGCCCCCGCCCTCGGGTTCCAGAGTGGCGACACCCAGTCATGCAACTGCTCCTTCGTATTCCATGCGCGGCGCACGCCCCGCGCGCAATCCCAAAGCGTGACAAATCGCGTAAGTCAGCTCCGCGCGATTCAGTGTGTAGAAATGGAAGTCGCGCACTCCATGGCGCACCAGTGCCTGCACCTGCTCGATCGCGACGCTCGCCGCGATCAGGCGGCGGGTCTCCGGATCGTCTTCCAACCCGTGAAACCGCTCGCGCAACCACTCAGGTATGGTTGCGCCGCAGCGTTCCGCGAAGCGCAGCACCTGGGGGAAGCGGGTGATCGGGAGAATGCCGGGAATGATCGGGGCGCCAATGCCGGCGCGCTCGCAGCGATCGCGGAATCGCACGTAGACATCCGGGTAGTAGAAGAACTGCGTGATGGCGCGGCTGGCGCCCGCGTCGATCTTGCGTTTCAGATTTTCCAGATCGGCCCCGGCGGACACGGCCTCGGGGTGCACTTCCGGATAAGCCGCCACCGAGATGTCGAAATTGCCTATCGTGCGCAACCCGGCAACCAGGTCCGAGGCGTATGCGAAGCCGTCCGCAGGCGGTCGATATCCCTGGGGCAGATCGCCGCGCAGCGCGACGAGGTGCCGGACGCCCATGTCCCAGTACTGCCGCGCGATATCGAGTATTTCCCCGCGCGAGGCGCCGATACAGGTCAGGTGCGGCGCTCCGACGAGAGCGGTCTCGTGTTGGATGCGGGCGACGACGTTATGAGTCCGCGCTCGTGTCGAGCCGTCAGCGCCGTAGGTGACGGACACGAACCTCGGAGCCAGCGGAGCCAGTCGCGCGATCGACTGCCACAACGTGCGGTCCATCGCCTCATCCGTGGGCGGAAAGAATTCAAACGAGACGCGGATGCGGCTGTCCATGGAGGTGCAACCGCTCAGCCGGCCGAAGCGGTGCCGCGCGATTGCGCCGAATGGGGGACGGCGACAGCGGCCAGGACGTGCTCGCCGTCCGCTTCGATGGGGCTGACGCGCTCACAGCTCAGGCCAATGTCGCCGAGCAGCCTGCGCAGCTTCGCCAGGGGATGCTCGATGACTTTCTCCCTGGTGCTCTCCAGAGCCTCATAGCGCTCGAAGATCCAGAGGCGGCCGGTGGAGGCAAGCGCGCGCCTGCCCGCGCTGAGCATTCCGGCGAACTCGTCCGACGGTGCGGCGAGATGATTGAGGAACACGGAGTCGAAGGACTGGCCCGTTCGGGCGATATCACGCTCCGTAAAGCCTTCCGTGCTGGCCGCCAACAGCACTTTGCACGCAAATCCGCGACGCTCGGCATAGGCCCGCGCGCTCTGCGCAGCGCGACGTGAGTGAGCGATCGCGGTGCATTCGCTGGAGCCGGCAGCGGCGCTCTCGAGAAGCTCCAGGTGCTCGACGCCGACGACGAGCGACCGGCCCGAGGTAGGCGCGGCTTGCGAGCTCTCCACGAATCCGCCCAGCGCCCGACCGAGGCGCGATTCAAAGCTCTTGGCGACCTCCGGCTCGGAAGCCGCCGCGCCCTTCGCACTGGAAGACTGAGCGGTGGACTGCAGCGCGCGGTCCCGGTCGCGAGTCAGCACCGGGTCCGCCTGATCGATGAGAGTGAGCAGGCCCTGCACGAAGCTCGCGGCCGTAGGGCTCTGGGTGAGCCGATAGTGCACCCACTGACCCTGACGAAGTCGCTCGAGCAACCCCGCCTCGCACAGGATCTTCAGGTGCCGGGACACGCGCGGCTCGCTTTGCCCGAGCGCCTCGGCGAGGTCCGTGACGCTCAAATCCCGCTGCGCGCACAGGGCCAGCAGCCTCACCCGGCTGGGCTCTCCGGCGGCCCGCATCCAGGTAACGAGTTGGGTGGAGCGCACTCGCATCGGTATCAATTCAATAGTTGCACATGTCTTTAATTCCAGAATACCACAAAGGTTCCCTCTTCGAGGGGTCGACCCTACTGAATCAAATATGAGACAATCAATGGGGAGTGGCGGCTTAATGGACCGTATGCGAGTCGTCAGCCGGAGCGGATCCCGGGGACTCCTCGAACAGGGCGGCCACAGCAGCGGCGTCGAATCGATAAGGGCGGTGGCAGAACTCGCACGTCACGGTCACGGCGCCCTGCTCGCGCAGAACGTCCCGGACCTCCTCCGCCCCCAGGGCGCGAAGCAGGCTGTTCACCCTTCCCTGATTGCACCGGCACTCGAACTGGACCGGTGAGCCGCGGAACAGCCGCAGGTCATGTGCGGCAAAACCACGATTGAGCAACTCCTCGACCGGGCACTCCAGCAACTCGGCGGAGCTCAGGCTCTCGATGCCGCGCTGCGTATCCTCCCAGATCTCCTGGAGATCGGTCTCGTCATCGGCTGCGCGCCCGGGCACCTTCTGTACGAGCATGCCCGCGCCGCGCTCTCCGTCGGCAGCCAGTAGCACGCGTGTCGGGAGCTGCTCGGAGGAAGCGAAGTACGCTTCGAGCGATTCGGCCAGCGAGGCGCCCGACAGCGGCACGACCCCTTGATAGCGCATGCTGCGCTCCTCCGCCTCGACGGTGACCGCGATCCGCCCGTCGGTCCCGACCAACTGGCGAAAAAGCCGCACGTCGCGCGGCGAGCCAGGAATCCCTGATAACGCCCGCAGGGGTGCACCGCCTGCGGTGCACGGGAGAGGCCGGGAGGCCGAACCCTGGTCCGACGGCAAGCGCGCAGTGCGCGCGATGCTGGCGGCCCGGCAGGGCCGAGTAATCTCTCCCACCCGGGCCTCATCGAACTGCGCCACGGCCCGCAGCCGAAAGTCGTGGGTGCACTGGGCAACGAGCAGGCTCACCGCGCCGTTGCCCTGAAGCTGAAGAGTCAGGGTGCCGCGGAATTTCAGCGTGGCCGCGAGCAGCACCGAGGCGGCAACGGCCTGCCCCAACAGCTCGCGCACGATTTCCGGGTACTCCCGGTGCGCACGCACTTCGCGCCACGCTGCCTCGAGCCGCACCCAGTGACCGCGCACGGGCCTGTTCTCGATGATGAACCGGCGGACCTGGTCGACGCCGGGGACGACAATCTCGTTCATGCCGGGCAGCATGGGGACGTGCCCGGCGCATCGCAAGCGCGCGCTCGCGCCGGCGCGCCTATCCGGCGAGCCGGCTAACCGGCCAGCTTCTTCTTCAACAGCTCGTTGAGCTGCGCGGGATTGGCCTTCCCCTGCGTCGCCTTCATCACCTGCCCGACGAAGAAGCCGAACAGCTTGTCCTTGCCCGAGCGGTACTCCGCGAGCTGGCCGGGATTCTTCGCCATCACTTCCTCGATGGCGCGCTCGATAGCCGAAGTGTCGGTGATCTGCCGCAAGCCCTTGGACTCGATGACCGAATCCGCCTCCGCACCCTCCGACCACATGGCCTCGAACACTTCCTTGGCGATCTTTCCGGAAATGGTTTTGTCGGAGATGCGCTTGAGCAGTCCCGCCAGCCGCGCCGCGGGCATCTTGCCCCCGGAGATTTCCAGCCCTTCCTTGTTCAAGGCCGCCGCCAGCTCGCCCATCACCCAGTTCGCGGCGAGCTTCGGCTCACCGGAAACGAGCGAGGCCACCTCTTCGTAGTAAGCCGCGAGCTC
>Ga0134126_10005849_pt1 | contig 15388 bp, 16 predicted proteins | sample KB31752_FD_96881 | JGI IMG/M metagenome (GOLD analysis project Ga0134126, IMG submission 96881) | Terrestrial soil microbial communities with excess Nitrogen fertilizer from Kellogg Biological Station, Michigan, USA - KB3-175-2 | ecosystem: Environmental > Terrestrial > Soil > Unclassified ...
AAGAATGTATTTGAAGAAGCCCGTGCCATTAAGGATGGGGGTGGGTTCGGGAGCATCATCGGCCGGAACTCATTTCAGCGTCCGAAGGCGGAAGCCGTTAAGTTCCTCCAAACCATTATGGGAATTTACAGCGGAGCGATTCAATGAGCTCGCGCAGCTTTGATAAAGTGAATCGACGCCATGGATCAAATAGATTTTGACCGCAAACCGCAGCAGGGAACCAGAAGGTGGCTTGTTGCTGCAACCTTGTTGACGGCTGGGATCATCATTGGGTTTGTGATTGCATCGGACCTTGGCTGGTTACCTACCGGGCATGCGGTCCCTGATTCTTCTTCCGTTGCTCAGCCTGCTCAGCCCCCTCCCGTCGCCAGACCGGTCTCGACCGCTCCACAACCTGCATTGGCCGGGAGTAGTCAACCATTCGTGGAAATAGCAAAATCAGTCAAGCCGGCAGTGGTGAATATATATGCGACCAAAAGCGGACGTTCTGAAGGCTCCGGCCCGGCGCCGTTCGATGACCCATTGTTTAGAAAGTTTTTCGGCGACGAGTTTTTCCGGAAGTTTGAACACCCGAAAGATCGAAAAGAGCGAGGACTTGGGTCCGGCGTGATCGTCGAATCAAATGGACTCATCATCACCAACAATCATGTGGTCGGCAAGGCGGATGAAATTCGTGTCACCCTGTCGTATAAGCGCGAATTCAAAGCGAAGCTGATCGGCACCGATCCAAAGACCGATGTGGCCGTCGTGAAGATCGACGCGACGGGGCTTCCGACCGTAACCTGGGCCGATTCGGACAAACTGGAAGTCGGAGAGTTTGTCCTGGCCGTCGGGAATCCGTTCGGGCTGACCCAAACCGTCACCTTGGGGATCGTCAGTGCCCTAGGGCGAGCCGCAGGTATTGCCGAGTACGAAGATTTCATCCAGACGGATGCGGCCATCAACCCGGGCAACTCCGGTGGACCCTTGGTCAATGTGCGGGGCGAATTGGTCGGGATGAATACCGCTATATTCAGTCAGAGCGGAGGCAACATGGGGATCGGTTTTGCCGTGCCGAGCAATATGGCTCAGTCCGTGATGAACCAGCTCGTACAAACGGGAAAAGTCGTCCGCGGCTGGCTTGGAGTATCTATTCAGGAGTTGACGCCGGAATTGGCATCCCAATTTGGTATCACGGAGACAAAGGGTATACTCGTGAGCGATGTCATGGACGACAGCCCGGCGAAAAAGGCCGGATTCGAACGGGCCGACGTCATCGTCGAGTATGACGGCAAATCCATGGATTCACCGACTCACTTGCGCAATGCAGTGGCTCAAACGCCGGTTGGAAAAAAAGTCACCATCAAGTTCATTCGCGATAAAAAACCGAAAACGGTCGACCTCACCATCGTCGAGCAGCCCAAGTCGATGTCGCAAAGCGGTGAAGACGATGGAGGGGAATCAGCCACGCCGGTCGGCGTGCTCTCCAGCCTTGATGTCCGAGACTTGACCCAAGAATTGGCGAGCCGGTACGGACTGAAGTCGAGTGAGCGGGGCGTGGTGATCGTTCGGGTCAAGCCCGGGAGTACGGCTGAAGAATTAGGTGTTCGAGAGGGCGATGTCATCCTCGAAGTGAATCGTCAAACTGTGACGTCGGTGAAGGTTTTTGAGCGGATCGCCGGTAAGTTGCCGAAGGATCAGGCGGTCTTGCTCTTGTTGAAACGGCAGGGGCGGACGATCTACCTGACGCTTCGTCCATGAGGACAGGCCGAGGTGATCAGAATGGGATGTTGGTGTCGAGGTTGCGCAGGCACCATCTGTTCGTACGCTTCCCGCGATGAGTAAGGATAGTCTAGACTCCAGTTGTGAATAACCACACCGTGGCTCTTGTCCCTGCCGCCGGACGAGGCCTTCGCATGGGCGGCTCGGTGCCCAAACAATTCCTTGCACTCGGCGGTCAGCCTCTCATCCTCCATTCGCTTCATGTGCTCCAGGCTTCGTCCGTCATCGAGGAAATCATCCTGGCTGTTCCTCAGAACGAGATGGACTATAGTCTCAAAGAGATCGTGGCGAAGCATCGCTTTACCAAGGTCACTAAAGTGGTGCCGGGAGGACGCGAACGGCAAGATTCTGTCAGGCATGCGCTTGAGGCGGTCCATGACGATGTCGATGTGGTGTTGGTACATGATGCGGTGCGTCCGTTTCTCACAGGGCATATGGTGGAAGAGGTTGTGAAGACGGCACGGGCCAAGGGAGCGGCGATTATCGCCCTTCCCATGAAGGATACCGTCAAGCAGGTAGGAGCCGATCATGTCATTGAGCGCACGGTTGATCGGCAGTCATTGTGGTTGGCTCAAACCCCGCAAGCCTTCCGTCGCGATTGGTTGTTGGCAGCCCATAGGAAGGCCCACGCAGAAGGGATTCGTGCAACCGATGATGCTTATCTCATCGAGTGGGTCGGACATCCAGTGTGTGTCGTCGAAGGAACCGGCGAAAACATCAAGGTCACGAGGCCGGAAGACATGGTGATCGGCGAAGCGATCTTGGCATCGCGGCAATCTCGCGGCATGAAAGGATCAGTATGAAGAAGGGGTCTCGCATCGGCTATGGCTACGATGTTCACCCCCTCGGGGCGGACCGTTCATTGATCTTGGGAGGGATTGAGATTCCACACATAAAAGGATTGCTCGGTCATTCTGATTCCGATGTCCTTGTTCATGCCGTATGCGATGCTTTATTGGGGGCGATGGGGGAAGGGGATCTCGGCAGGCACTATCCAAGTTCCGACCCCAAGTATAAGGGGATTTCCAGCTTGAAACTGCTGGAAGACGTTATGGCGAAGCTGAAAGTGAAGGGGTATCGGGTGGGAAACATCGACTCCGTGATTGTGGCTCAGGCCCCTCGGCTTGGCCCGCATCTTCCGGCGATGCAGAAGAAAATAGCGGAGACCGCCGGCATCGATCCGGATCTGGTCAATGTAAAGGTAAAAAGCGGGGAAGCCTTGGATGCGGTCGGACACGAAGAGGGGATGATCGCTCACGCCGTCTGTTTGATCGAACCGGTTTGACGTCGTAAGAGACCACGTGATATTGACGAAAATTAAACAAGACCTTCAAGCCGTCTTTGACCGCGATCCGGCCGCGACCAGCAAGTTGGAGGTGATCCTCACCTACGCCGGGTTCCATGCGCTTCTGGCGTATCGCATCACTCACTGGCTGAAGGCGCGCGATATCCCGATCCTGCCGAGGGTCATTTCGCAGTTGGCCCGCTGGGTGACCGGTGTGGAGATCCATCCTTCCGCAAAAATCGGGACCGGCTTTTTCATCGACCACGGGATGGGAGTTGTAATCGGAGAAACGGCGGAAATCGGGGATTACGTGACCCTCTTTCAAGGGGTGACCTTGGGTGGCACCGGCAAGGAGCGGGGCAAACGGCATCCGACGCTCGGTAATCATGTGGTGGTGGGCGCAGGTGCCAAGATCTTAGGAGGGATTACAATCGGGGACAACGTGAAGATCGGGGCGAATTCCGTGGTACTCAAAAACGTCGCGGCTAATTCCACTGTAATAGGAGTGCCTGCTCGGGTGATCAAGACTCAGGGGACGCGTTTACCGGATGCGACCATGGATCAGGTCGATCTGCCCGACCCGATCAGTGATCGGCTGATCGCCCTTGAACAAGAATTAATCGAACTCCGCAAAAGACTCGAAAATCCCGATGAGCAATCCCATTCGTAACAGTCATCGATACAGGCAGGCACGTGCACGAATCAGACTGGCGCGGCCATCGGCTAATTTGAGAGACAGTCGCTCATGAATTTCTTTCGCTCGTCACCCTTCAACTTCTTCTCGCCCGCCTCTTTGTTGCACGTCTTCATCTTATTCTGCTGATTCTCCTTGCCGCCGTCGTTCTTCTCAGGCTTGGCGGAGAGACAGTCCTTCATAAACGCCTTCCGTTCCTCGCCTTTCCCTTCGCCGAACGCCTTCTCATTCGCCTGGTCGTTGCACGCCTTCATCTTATTTTGCTGTGTAGGCGCGGCCACGGCGAACGGGGTCACTCCAAGACTGAGCACAAACAACCCCAGTGTGAGAGCACGCAAGGATGTCGCCATGCTGGATCTCCTTCTGTAGTGAGGGATGAGCTGCAAGTCTGGATCGCATCATAGCAAAGCGATACGTAATTGTCTGTCAATGAATGGGGTAGGGGTCAGTCGTAGTCGACCCGTACCAAAAAGAGTCCTTGTGGGGGAGCCGTTTTACCGGCGGCCGAACGGTCATGTGCCTGGAGGATGGGCTTGATGCTCTCCGGCGTGCGTTTGCCCAAGCCGACCTCCACGAGCGTCCCGACGATCGAGCGGATCATCTGTTTCAGGAACCGGTCGGCATAGGCTTCGATCCGCAGCCGATCACCTTCACGGAAGACGGTGAATCGCTGTAGATGACACATAGGATCGTCGTTGTCGGTGGGTTGGGTCTGGAAGGAAGAGAAATCGTGCGGACCGATCAGGGCAAGTCCTGTTTGATTCATCGCCGCGTCGTCAAGAGGCTGGTGGATATGCCAGCAGTAGTCACGCGCAACCGCCGGACGCTCCGAGCGATTCAGAATGCGGTATTCATACAGTTTGCCCTTGGCCGAATGTCTCGCGTGGAATATGTCCGGCATGAGTGTGGTTGATCGCACTACGATGTTTTTCGGGAGATGGGCGTTCAGCGCCCTGGTCCATTCTCGGGACGTCATGTCATGCTCGATACGGAAGCTCGCGACCTGCCCCAATGCGTGAACACCCGCATCAGTGCGTCCGGCGCCGATGACCGATGCGGTGATTTGAGTGACGCCTAGGATAGCTGTTTCGACAGCTTCCTGAATCGTGGGTTGGTCGGGCTGACGTTGCCAGCCTGCGTAGGCCGTGCCGTCATATTCGAGAATGAGTTTGACGATGGGCATGAAGCACGTGGATGGTGATGAGTAAAACGATCATCGGACGTCCGATCGATTGTTGGCAAGAAACGAAACAATACCATGGTAGAGGGATTGAGCGACATCCTGAACGAACACCGGTTTCCTGAGGAGATCTTCTTCGTCGGGGTTGGAAATATAGGCGATCTCGGCCAGAATGCTGGGCATACTCGTAAACCTCAATACATAAAAGGGCGCCGTCTTGACGCCATGGTCGTTGAGTACGTATTGCCCGTTCATTCGGGAAACCATGGCTTCTTTCGCGTTCCAAGCGAGATCAAGGGAAGCCTCGATTTTCTTCGTCGTTAAGAGATCCGCCACGAGGTATTCCCATCCGACTCCGGTGTTGCTGATGGGGGTGCCGTTCTCCCGTGCTGCGACCTCGAGAGCCCGCTGATCCTTAGCTTCTCCGAAGTGATAGATTTCAATCCCTTTGACAGCACGCGATGGATGAGAGTTGACATGGATGGAGACAAAGAGATCGGCTTCGTTGCTGTTCGCGAATTTGGCTCGATCTTCCAGCTCAATGAACACATCATGGTCCCGGGTCATCAATACCCGCAGGCCGGACTGCTTCCTCAGGAGCTCGCGAAGCTGGAGTCCCACCTTGAGGGTAATATCCTTCTCCTCGGTCTTTTGGATCCCCCGTGCGCCCGGGTCTTTCCCCCCATGGCCGGGATCGATGACGATGGTCGTGTATCCCTTGGCGCGGGGGATCACGGGTTGCGAGACAGGAGAAATTGACCGCTGAGGGATTTCTTGCGGATCAGGTGCGTCAGGACGGACTTGTGCATCGGATGGAGTCACGTCAATGACCAAGCGAGGCGGATGGGAAAGCGTGAAGTGCTTATAGGTTCGGAACGATGTGGTCGGAAGAGACACAGCAACAGCCTGGTGGGGCAATTGAATGATCATGAAGGGTGAGGGGATGGTCCCATTCCTGGCTTTAATTCGTGCCGGCCGGCCGAGCCATGCGTTGGGAAGCGCGATCACTACTCGGCTTGGATTGGAAGCTCGCTGCTCGATGACAGTGGTGTGACGATCGAGATCTAAAACCAGTCTGGTTCTCTCTGGGCTCGTCATCACGCGGAAATTACGAACGGTAACGGGAGCAAGGGAAGCAGTCGTTCCTCTGGCACGGTTGTGTTTCGATGACATCACCGGCAGAGGATGGCGATCATCGGGGGCCCAAGCCCAGGCCGCTTGGATCAGTATCCCGGATGCGGACAGGAGGAAGATGACACTGCACGAGAGAAGAGCGAGGGGCTTGATTGAAAGCAGCCGAGGCTTTCGTACTTGCATGGGCCCTTTGGGGTAGAGGACAATGAGAAACTATTCTCAGATGTCCGCCGCCTTGTCAAGAATTACACCAGTTGGCTATGCGGAATTCGGATTGACTGTCTGCTCATGACCACGATAGCGTGAGGTATGTCGACGCATCTGATCGTCGATGGGTATAACTTGCTGGCTGGTACCGGAAGCCTTTCCGGGCATCTTGAATCGGCCCGCGAAGCATTGGTGCAAGATCTAGCAGCTTATCGACATCGAAAGAATCACCTCATCATCGTGGTATTCGACGGCTGGCAACAGGGCCGGCCATCAGAACAGCGGGAGCATCGTGCCGGAGTCCAGGTGATCTATTCAAAACGGGGTGAACGGGCGGATCAAGTCATCCAACGGTTGGCACGGGAGTATGGCTCGGACTGTGCGGTCGTCAGTTCCGATCATGAGATCGTGAATGCGGCTAAAGCCCATGGGGCTTTTATCATGGGTGCTCGTGAGTTTGCGGGTAAGCTCCGTGTGTCATCGGGTGCGGTCGGCACCATCCCATATAAAGAACTGGATTCTGGGGACGATATTCACCCAAGGCGCGGACCGGAGAAGAGGGGAAATCCTCGCAAGCTTCCAAAGGCGCAAAGGCAACGAGACCGACGACTTAAGCGATTTTGAACAGCCTCCTGGCGTTTTCGCTGGTCCGTCCGGCGATTTCGTCAGGTGATCTATTGTAAAGCGACGCCAACTGTTTTGCGACCTGCGACACATAGGCCGGTTCGTTGCGTTTTCCTCGGTAGGGAACGGGAGTGAGATAGGGGCAGTCGGTTTCGATCAGCACACGATCGAGGGGGGTATATTTAGCGATCTCTCTCAACGGTGCCGCATTCTGAAACGTCAGGATTCCCGAAAACGACAGGTAGAACCCAAGATCCAAAGCCTCTTTAGCCAGCCGGCTATCTCCGGAAAAACAGTGAAACACCCCACCAATCTCTGACGCTCTCTCCGTTTTCAGGATTGTAACCGTATCATCCTGTGCTTCCCTCGTGTGAATGATTACGGGGAGCTTTAGTTCCCGTGCAACCTGAATCTGCTCACGGAATCGGTCGCGCTGCTCTTTCGGCGAAGAGTGATTGTAATGGTAGTCCAGCCCGATTTCCCCATAGGCCACAACCTTGTTGTTCCCTGCCAGACGACGGAAGGTATCGTACCAGTTGTCTTGGATATGCCTTACTTCGTGCGGGTGGACGCCGATGGAGGCATAGACAAATGGGTATCGTTCTGCGAGTACCACTGCTGCTTCACTGGTGGTCAGATCACAACCGATGGTGAGAAATGCTCCGACTCCTGCATCTCGCGCACGGGTGATGACAGCATCTCTGTCTTCGTTGTAACGGGCATCATCCAAATGGGTATGAGTGTCGATCAACATCGTTGGGGATCGTAGCATGAGTGCTGAGTCAAGAGGAAGGTCGATCGGGTGGTGAATAATGGCGCCGATCGAATCAAGGGAGCGGCGGACTCTGTTCGGCATTTATAACGGACTCGCCATATGGAGTCGGTTTTCGAACGATGAGTTTTTAGGATTGACAAAACATAACAGGGTAGATTATTGATACTAGTTATCATAATCATGTCACGAGGCCAATTGTGACATAGGTCCTCGGTTAGAGGCCAGAGTACTTTACGTCCAGAGCCCATGGCCGCCTAAAGGCGGCCATGGGCTTTTTTATGGACTTGGCAGGGCCAAAGGCACTGAGAGCTCCTAAGCGGCATTAAGAAGAACATTCTGGTCATTCTGTAAACAGAGGATCTTTTCTACATGAACGTACTTATACACCTGGTGGATTACGGAATTATCGGGCTGCTGGTTGTGCTCAGCCTATGGGCATTGGCCGTGGCGGTGGAACGGTGGTTCTACTATCGACGTGTGACGCCCAATCAGTTCGAGAACATTCAGACTATGGAAATAGCCCTGACAAAACGACTGGTGGTAATCGGAACGGTGGCAGCCAACGCGCCGTATATCGGGCTCTTGGGAACTGTCTTGGGCATCATGTTGACGTTCCATACGATGGGCACCTCGGGGACGATGGCGGTCGGTGCGATTATGGTCGGATTGAGTTTGGCGCTCAAGGCGACGGCTATTGGGTTGCTGGTGGCGATCCCATGCGTGGTGCTCAACAATATCCTTCGGCGGCGCGTCACCGAGCTGCTCACGCTGTACAAGGTGCAGCATGGAGCGTGAACTGAATCAAATCAATGTCATTCCACTGGTGGATGTGATGCTGGTGCTCTTGGTCATCGTTTTGACCACGGCCACGTTCATATCGACGGGGCAAGTGCCGGTCGAATTGGCGAAGGCCAAGGAGGGGAACGACCATCGAGACGCGCCGTTGATGATTACTCTGACTGCCGATGGACGCCTGTTTGTGAATGATCAACCTATTCAGGCGGATGGGTTGGCGACTGTCCTGAACGAGCATTCTCGGGAGTCAGCGGTCATATTGCGAGCTGATCGCGTTACGGTTTTGGAGCGATTTATCGGCGTGGTCGATGAAGTAAAGGGACTGGGATTTCGACAGGTCAGTTTGGAGGTTCTACGATCATGACCACCGGCGAATTGAATCGCATCAGTGTGGGCACTGTTCCTGAACAAGCACGTGGTTGGATGGCCTCTGTATTGCTGCATCTCCTGGGCCTCGCCGGCGCGATACTCATCATGGCGAAAATTGAGCAACCGGTCTTGCTAGAACCATTTCATTGGGATATCTCAATGGTAGATGCTCCAGTCCGCACTGAACCGACCCAGTCTGAGTCCATGCCGGCTGAACGAGTGATCCAGCCGCCCCCTTCACCCGTTAAACCGAAGCCGCCTGTTCGAACAGCCACTCAGCCGATCGCCCAACAAACCCCGCTACCGACTCACGATGAGTCAACGGTTCCTGTTGAAACGACGCAGATCGTGAAGGACGTCGTCACAAACGCAGAACCGGTGATGGAGTCTCCCGTCGTGGAATCGGTGGAAAGCCGACCGGTGACTTCTCAGGCTGTCATGGCAGAACCGGTTGCCTCATCCGAGGCGACGACCATCGAACAGCGCATTGAATCTACGGAAACGGCGGTGGAACAGCGCGTTGTCCAACAGAGGCTCGTGCACTATCGTAGAACTCAGGCGGACTACGGCTGGCTTGGGGACATGGTCAGGAAACGCATTGAAGAATTAAAACATTATCCAAGGATTGCACGTGAGAACCATTGGGAGGGTCGAGTCGTCGTACAGGCGGTCATCAAAGCGGACGGCACGGTCGGAGAGCTCAGTGTCGCTGAAAGCTCAGGCCATGCATTGCTGGATGAAGAGGCGTTGGCGGTCATGCGAAAAGCCTCCCCGTTGACGCTCAAACATCAATTGGAGAAGTCGCAGATTACCATTCTGGTTCCGATCAGTTATCGTTTGGAAGGGTAACAAGCGGAGCAAGAAACTCTAGTCGAGTGGAACACGAACAAAGGAGAATCACGATGAATCGTCGGACGATCATACGCTCAATCATTCGCACCGCGTCGGTCATCTCTGTAATGGGGACGCTTTGTCTATTCGGCGATCCTGCCTGGGCCCAGAGCAAGAACGAGAAGGCCTTCCACGCCGTGGCGGTCGATGCCAAGAATGTTGAAACCGACGTCAAGAACATCATCTTTTATTATGAAGAGAAGATCAGTGAAACGGCGTTCGTCCCCCACGAGCTTCGTGAATTGCCGGTAAAGCGAGGGACTGCCACAGTCAAGATCAAGTTTGACGGCATCAAACATATCGACCTCAAGCCATCCGGTAACGGCACAGCGCCGAATGTGACCATTACGCTAAACGATGGCAAGACAGGGGAATTTATCTTGGCCGTCGCAGGCAATTTCAAAGGGCAATCCGAATTCGGAGAAGTCGAATTGCCGGCTGCTGAGCTGAAAAAACTGGCATTTAAGTAGCGTTGCTTCACTGCGGTCGGCAATTGCTCAAGGAGGATCCATTCTGAATCTGCTCCGAGTCGGCTTAAAGGGAGAACGCATGTCTTTTTATTTTCATCGAGAGATCTCCTTGCCATATCGAACCCTCGGCAGGTTCGTGAACACTCATGCGCCATATCCCCCGTGGATGGGATTCAATCGTTCTCCATGTGGCCGACGAGGCATACCGTGCGCGAGCAAGGTAGAACCATGAGTGAGTCTCGAACGCCTGCCGGATCGGGTGTAGATGTCCGGTGCCACTGCGGGAAGCTGATGGCCCGCTGGCAAGGCCAGAGCTTGGTCATCAAATGTGCGCGCTGTAGGCGATTCATTAGGATTCACGCGTCCGCCATCGGCGGTAGGTCACCTGAACTGTAACTTGGTTTACATCGGTAGCTTCTGTTGTAGTCAGTCCACCACCTAGGCTGTGATTCCTTGAAGTCAGCATGTACTGCCTGGAGGGGCGGCGAGGATAGCCCTGCGAGCCCGTGCATCTGAGGTCCGCTGAACAAAGAGCCGGGTGAGCTTTCTGCATGCTTTCCCGTTTTAAGTGAATTGGTGAGGCTGTTCACACACAGGCCACGTTCCTCGCTAGATCCAGTGGACGACCGTCATGATTACCGACCGACTGACTACTGTCCTTCCACAGCCTGACATGAAGGGCGCCGTCGATTCTCCTGAAGCCCTATGTCCTCCCATACGAGCGCAGCGTCGTTTCAAGTTGAGAAAATTCTGGCTCAAGCTCCATCTTTATCTCGGACTGTTCGGAGGCGGGTTATTTGTATTGACGAGCCTCAGCGGCAGCTTCCTCGTCTTCTATAAAGCTATCGATGAGTGGTTGAATCCGGCGTTGGTGGTGACGAGCGGCAAGGACACCTACCGGCCGTTGAATGAAATTGTCACAGCGGCCAAAGCGGCTAGTCCTGTAGGCGCCGTGCTGGACAGCGTCGAATGGCCGTCGCACCAGCACGGTGTTTTTCTCACCTGGCACAAGATGCAGACCGACCACGCCGATGAGTTCCGGTGGATTCAAGTGACCATCGACCCGTCTACGGCGGGCGTGCTGACCAAGGACCGCGAATGGGGTGGGTACTTGGTTTTGTTGATTTACAATCTGCATGCATCGCTCCTGATGGACGATTTTGGAGCGACGATCGTAGGGTTTGTTGCCATTTTTCTGCTCGTCTCGATCGGCATCGGTATGTATCTCTGGTGGCCACGTCCGGCCAGGCTCCGTCAGGCATTCACGGCCACGCCAGGTGGAAGTGTCATCCGCCGCCAGTACGAATGGCATCGGCTCAGCGGCTTCTACGGCGCACCGATCCTGGGGATGCTTGCCTTCACAGGCACCTACCTGGAATTCGGAGACTATGTCATCCCAATCGTCCGATTCTTTTCCCCAATCCAGGAATTCTCCGAGGAAATGACCATGCAGTCGCTTCCGACTCCTGATGCTCGGCCATTGTCCATTGAGCAAGTTGTCTCCCTTGCTCAGCAAGTCTTCCCGACGGGGGAGCTGCGGTACATCGGCGTACCGCACGAGGACACCGACGTCTATCATCTCGCTCTGCGTCAGACGGGTGAGGTGGGCGAGTCGAATGGTCAAAGCCAGGTGTGGTTGGATCAATACAGCGGCAAAGTGCTTCGCCTTCACGATTGGAATCGGTTCACCGGCGGTGAAACCTTTCTGGCCTGGCTCTTCCCCCTGCATAACGGTGAAGCGTTCGGCCTCACTGGACGGTGGATCGTTTTCATCGCCGGATTTGTTCCGCTCCTGCTGTACATCACCGCGCTGCGCATGTGGTGGCTGAAACGGCAGACTCACCGGAGACAGCTGGTCTGACCTCCATCAGGTTCTGATAGAGGCTGGACTTTGACGTTATTCTCGGTCGCTGAGGCCGGCGTTCTTCACGAACAGAGCCCACGACATCCTGAGGCGCACGTCGGCCTTTTTTGCCGGGATGCCGAATCGCGTGAGATCACTGGAAATGTGAGTCGATGACAATGGAACACAGGGACCGATGACGCTCACTTATGCCCATATCGAAGATCTGTACCACCGGTACCGGGCAGAACTGACACGCCGTTTGTTCGCCATGGTGAGTTCACGCGACGCAGCAGCCGATTTGTTGCAAGATACCGCCGTGCTCTACCACCTGACGAAAACGTTTCCGACTGCAGACAGTCGCTCTCAACGATCGCCTCATCGTCCTCTTTTAACGTATCTCCTGAATTTTTTTCTTTGCCGCCCGTCCGGTGAGGTGTGAACCGCCTCGCTCTATCCGTCTACTCATACATGGCATGGATGGAATACGGAGACGGGTGATGCGTACGAGCAGGAAGGATGCAAACGAGCGGAGAGGGGTCGAGGAATTCATCATAGTATGGGCCTGCATGCTCTTGATGTTCATAGGGTCGTTAGTTGACACCAGCGCGGCGCAAGAAAAATCGGCCAGTATGGTCGACTTCAATATCCCGGCGCAGCCATTGGGATCGGCCTTGAATGCCTTTGCCGTCACTAGCGGTTGGCAGGTAAGCGCGGCCAGCGACCTGACGACAGGTGTTGACTCTCCCGGTGCGATCGGACGCTACAGCCCCGAGCAGGCGATACAGGCGATTTTGGCCGGAACGGGTCGCAACTATCGCGTTGATGGCGTCCAGATGATCACGATCGAGCGTGCCTCCTCCGCTCCGGCGGCAGTCGAATCGGTCTCGGAAGGACCTGCTGCACAGCCGCCTGCCCAGAAAAGCGGGAAGCTGGTCAAAGTACCGGAGGTTGTAGTCAAAGACGTGCGCCATGGTGACCAGGACACGATGTCGTACGCTGCCGAAAGGGCGAATACAGCCACGCGCACCGACACGCCGTTGATTCAAGTGCCGCAATCGGTTGAAGTCGTGACGCAGAAAGTCATCCAGGATCAGCGGGCCGTTCGCGTCGAACAGGCGCTACGCAATGTCAGCGGCGTGGCCTTGGGCGATGTCGGGCAATCCGGTATCGCCGCCGATGTGGTCTATTGTCGCGGATTCCCTTGCGGATATTTCAAGAACTACCTCAGAAACGAAGATCAAAACCAGGCGCTCACTTTTCGGGACATCTCCAATATTCAGCGTCTCGAGGTACTCAAAGGGCCTGCATCGGTCCTCTACGGCCGAAGCCAGCCAGGGGGCATCGTCAACATCCTGACGAAGCAGCCGCAGGCGGAACGGTATGCCTCCATCGATCAAATCATCGGCAACTACAATTATTATCGGACCATGATCGATGTCACCGGTCCACTGAACGAGAGCAAGACGCTGCTCTTCCGTATCAACGGAGCCTATGAGAACATGGAGAGTTTTCGGGATAGCGTGAGGGGACAGCGGTATTTCGTGGCACCCGTCTTCACTTGGCTTGTCGGCAACAACACGACTATTACAATCGAGGGAGAATACATCCGAGATCGCCGGACCCCTGACTTCGGCATTCCAGCGATCGGACGGGGACTGGCCTCCTTGCCTGACAGCCGTTTCCTTGGTGAGCGGTTCGATACCTTGGCGTTCGAGGAGGCTCGAGCCGGGCTCACTGTCGAACATCGCTTCAACAGCAATTGGCGCATCGAGAGTCGGTTTAGAGCGGATAGATCGACAGCGACGGCCTATCGAACCGTTGCGGGGGGGCTATTGCCGGACAACCAGACAATGGCGCGGTTGATCTTCGATCAACGCGCTCCCATCTCCAGTTACTACTGGCGGAACGATGTGATCGGCAAATTTTCAACCGGGTCCATCGGGCACAATCTATTGGCCGGGGTCGAAATTGGGAGGCAGCACGCATCGTACGATCAAGCCGCGGCTCTGTTCAGTGCGATCAACATTTTCAATCCGGTCTATGGCGCATCCGTACCGGCGCTGAATCGAACACCGTTCAGCCATAGTTTCGCGAACGCGCTCGGCTGGTACGCGCAAGACCAGATCTCGCTGCTCGATAATTTTCACATCCTGATCGGCGCCCGCGGCGATTATTTCTATCAACACAGCAATGTTGCGGGGGCAGACACGACAGCGGAAGATTTTGCATTCAGCCCGCGTGTCGGCATGACGTATCTCCCGATTCCGCAACTCTCGTTGTATGCGAATTTTACTCGGTCCTTTATTCCGAACTTCGGTCCGTTTACCGCCGCGCGGAACCAATTCGACCCATCCATGGGCACGCAATATGAAGCCGGGGTCAAGGTCGACATCGTACCGGGCCGATTGACCTCGACCGTGGCCGTTTACCGGATCACGAAGACGAACGTGCTCGCGGTAGACCCGACCAATTCGCTATTTTTCGTTCAGACAGGCGAGCAACGTAGCCAAGGCGTCGAGTTCGACGTGACGGCGCAACTGACGTCGGGGTGGAGGGTCATTGCGACCTATGCCTATACGGATGCGCGCATCACGGCGGACACGACCGTTCCGATCGGTAATCGGCTTCCGCTCGTTGCGAGACACACCGGAAGCTTCTGGACGACCTATGACCTACAAAACGGCCCGTTGAAAGGATTCGGGGCCGGCATCGGCTTCTTTGCCGTGGGAGGGCGGGCCGGAGACCTTGCCAACTCATTCGGACTGCCGGGTTATGTGCGGACGGATGCCGCGCTGTACTATCGCAAGCCCGAGATCTTTACCAGGACGAACCTGCTTGCCCAATTGAATGTGCAGAATTTACTCGATCAGGAGTATTTCTATAGCGGGGGACAGGGACGAGGCTCCGCCGCGTTTCCCGGTGCGCCGACCACCGTCCTGGGGTCGGTCAAGCTGGAATTCTATTGATATGGTGCTCACCGCCGAGTCATTCCGACGCTGGTATCTCACTCACAAATGGGCCAGTCTGATCTGCACCCTGTTTTTGCTGATGCTGTGTCTCACTGGCCTGCCGCTGATCTTTCGGGATGAACTGACCTTTTGGGTGGGCGATGCGATTGAACCGCCTGAATATGTGAGCACTTCGGCGCCCGTCAATCTGGACGCGCTCATCCAAGATGCAAAGGCGCGGCGTCCTCAGGACGCGGTGAAGTTTCTCACGAAGGACGATGACTATCCAATGTGGTTCGTCTCGCTGGGCGACGACCCGACGGCGCGGGAGAATTCAGCCATCTACATGTACGACCAGCGCACCGGCGAGTTCCTCAAAGAGTATCCGGTCGGGCATGGACTCATCTAT
>Ga0134126_10005850_pt1 | contig 15386 bp, 14 predicted proteins | sample KB31752_FD_96881 | JGI IMG/M metagenome (GOLD analysis project Ga0134126, IMG submission 96881) | Terrestrial soil microbial communities with excess Nitrogen fertilizer from Kellogg Biological Station, Michigan, USA - KB3-175-2 | ecosystem: Environmental > Terrestrial > Soil > Unclassified ...
AAAGAAATCGCCGGTTTGGGTCGCGGGGAACACCACCGTTTCAGGGGTAAACGTTTGACCGGACTCCCAGACATAGGAACCGGACATCGACCAACCACCCAGCACGTGACCCACAAATCCGTGCTGCTCCTTGAAGATTGGCAGGTCTTCAACTACGGTTGCCGTAAAGGTATTGGGGAAATCAAGACCCGAAAATGAATACTCGCCGCTCCCGGTATTCAACGGGTTTTGAGCAAGGGAGAAAGTAGTTCCGCCACCAAACGTGCCGAAAATCTCGCTCACGTTATCCAGCGTCTTGCTGTGAGTGTACGATGCGCGAACGGTCATCTGCTTGAAAAGATTGTTCGCCCGGAATTCAGTTTGGATTGCCTGATAATTCGAGTAGCCTGAATTGTTTCGTGACAGAACCACGCCTTCGTTGCAGTTGACCCGGCCTGCCGCGCTGGGATCAAACGCACTCGTAGTTGGACAAGGCGTGACGCCCGCGGGTACCAGGCTCGGGAATTGAGCAGCCAAATCGCCGATGAAGGGATTTGCATTCACGGTCTGGAAGAGCTGGCTGCCGTGATTGCCTACATAACGCGCTTCCACGGCTGAATTCTTGGTCAATTCACGTTCAACGCCAAGACTCCAGCTCTGCACCTGGTCAGGCCTGAAGTCAGAGGGCACTGTCGTTTCGCCAAGATCACGAGGATCGAGCGGCCCCAGACTGCTGATCAGAGGCAGCAGAGCTGCACGAACGTTGGGCCCGGTAGGCACAGCCGCGAGTTGGGTCGCGGTGGAGCCTCCGGGGATCACAGCTTGAAGGGTCGAAGGTGCGCTGCCGTAGTTGTTCAGAAGAATGTTATAGAAGGATGGGTCGTAAGAAAGCCGGTATCCTCCGCGGATTACCGTTCTCCCATTGCCAGTCAGGAAGCCACCCCACTGAGGGGAGTAGGCAAAGCCAAAACTCGGACCAAATCCCTTCTTGTAAGCAGGAACCGAGGGAGGCGTGGTAACGGAAAGGGGAAGATTTGTATCCCACAGCGGGTTTGGTCCCTGCTGCTGAGTTACGCCGAGATCGTGAAGCTGGTCGTACGGCGACCCGAAGTATGAATAGGTGAGGCCCAGATTGAGCGTAAGATTTCGGCCGATCTTCCAGTCGTCTCCAACATAGAAGAAGGTGTCGTTCTCCTTCAATCCGAGCTCCGGATTTCCCTGCGTAATGACATCGAAGTCAGGTTGGTTCAGAACATAGTGGCTAAGATCGGCGAAGAAATAGCCGCCATTGATGAAGGGAAGAAAGATGTTGGGTGATTGCTGACGCGTCCAGTTCACACCCGCCTTAAAGGTGTGCGCGCCAAGAACATAGTTCCAGTTATCCTGGGCCTGCCAGGTGTTTACCACGCGGCCCTGAGGCAAGCCGGCATTTACACCAAACCCAAGCGTACTCTGGTCCTCAAAGTTCACAGAGGTTAATGCAGAAAGAATATTTGCAGTTGTTGGCTCGGTGCCAATTGAGTTTCCACCGAACTCAACATTAAGCCTGTCAAAGCCCACGCGAGCTTCATTTACCATCCGGGTACCGAAATTGTGCGTTTCGCTCAGCAAAACGGCCTGGCTGAGCGCCGGAACGTTGACTACGTATCCGGCCGCACCATTGTCCTGGGTGTTGAAGAAGTTGCCGCGGTTAAAAATGTAGCGTCCGCTCAGCACGTCATTGTTAGTGAGGTTGATGTCTTCTTTGTTTACAAAATTGAAGCCATGAAAAGGAGTTGGAAGAACGCGAGAAACGGTACCGACCTGTACGCCCGGGCAGAGAGTTGCACCGCTTACAGGATCAGTAATGTCCGTGGTAATCAGATTGGCCGGCGTGGGATTGCCCGCGGAAATTCCATACGGTCCGAACTTGGACAAAGCAGAGACTGCATTGGCGCTCGCGCCTGTCGGAAAGCAGCCCGCCAGTGTCGCCAGGCCCGCCGGAGTAGGTGTCAGATTGCCCGTGCTGTAAAGCGTGGCGGCGGAAAGGATTTCCTGATCAAACCCCCCGAAGAAGAATGCCCGGTTCTTAACCAGCGGTCCACCAATCGTAAAGCCGCCGAACTCGTCATTCGAACGCGGAGGTTCGGTGAGACCGTTATTCGTTTGCGTGGCTGTCATGGAGTTCAGAATGGAGTTGTTCTCATTCATATAGATACTGCCATGCCATGCATTGCCGCCGCTTTTGGTGATCAGGTTGACCACAGAACCGGCGTTACGTCCGTACTCCGGGCCGAAATTGTTGGTGATGATGACATACTGCCCCACAAACTCGGGATCGCCAACAAACAGTGCGGGCCCTGCGATGCTGTTGTCATTGTTGTTCTGACCGTCGATCTCCTGGTCGTTGTCGCGCCCGCGAAGTCCATTCACAGCGAACCCGCCGCCGCCATTGGTGTTCGAGAAATTCTGATCTCGTGCCGAAGTTACTCCCGGTACGAAGAGTGCCAAATTGTCGAGGCCCTGGTTCTCCTGAATCCCGGCAAAGCCCGAGAGAACGGTTCCGGAGAAGGTGTTTGTGACTTGTGCCTGCGTAGTTTCAACCAGGGGTGCTGCGGCCGAAACTTCGATGGTCTCGGTAGTTCCGCCTAACTCCAGCTTGAATGCCCCCAACCCACTATCACGACCTGCGGAAACCAGAATGTTGTTTTGTACCGCAGTCTTGAAACCCTGTGCCGAGACCTCTACCTTGTAGGTTCCGGCAGGAATCAAATTAAATCGGATCAAGCCAGCACTGTCTGACGTGGTTGTAAGAGTTGTCCCAGTTTCCACGTTCGTTGCCTTTGCTTGCGCGCCTGATACGACTGCGCCCTGCGGGTCTGTAACTGTGCCGGAGATCGAACCCTTCAGCACCTGACCCATGGAGGGAACACACCAGGCCATAACAAGACAAGTTGCAACTAGCATCAAAATGTAATGCAGTCTACGGTTCATCCTTAAGTAACTCCATTAGTTTTGTTAAGAAAAAGCAGACAGGGATAGAACAGCTCCATGCACTGCCATGGAAGCGAGAGTGCATGCATTGTTCCAATCAGGGTTGTTATCAATTTGAAGTACTTAGGATGGTTTCCAGCAACTGTGATTACGCTTTTGTGAATGACTATTGACGGTAATCTATTGGATTTTGAATACCCGGAAACAATGTCGGTTCACGATGTTTGTCGTACTCGACAATCAATCCGGTAAGAGTAAACAAAATTCTACAAAACTTTACTCTGCGCGGTGGGGCATGATCACTTCGCCAGGCCTGTCCGACATGCGAAATCGGGTCCGAAAGTGTTCGGACAGCAGCATGACTGCTGGTTTGTTTTTGTCGGGATCCTGCTGAATCAGGTATTTCATTGCTTCAAGAAGTAAACGCTGACCCTCGATGTAACGTGGGTCCTGAACGCGCTTTTTGCCCTTGCGGCGGCTGGGATCGGGGAGAACCGGAATTGTGAAGACTTTAGCCACTACACACACCTCGCCGGTCTGCTGTGTTCGATGCCGTTTGCACAGCCCTTGCTGCAGAGTAGCAGAGAAATATTCATAAGCAAACTCCTAAATCAATCGGCGCGTTCTGCTCGGACCCGGAACTCAGGATTACTGCGGCTGAACGACTTTCGTGGTCGATTTGGTATTCAGCCGAAATTCCTTGTCAGAGATGTTGCCGTTTACCTTGATATTCGTGTAATGCGTGAGCCGGTAGTCTCCGCTGGGCTCAAAAAACTGCTGCTTGAGTGAAATAGCTCGCTGTGGATCAACCCACAATAATATGCGATTGATTGACGATTTCACCTTGTCATTCTTTGGTGTGAGCTCCAGTTTGGCGGTCTTGACTCCGTCGACTGTCTCCCATCCCTCCAGCTTGATATCAAAGTTCCGGGCCAGACTGTCACCACTGGCCCCAAATCCCAGGCTCATGAATGACTCTACGTCTGCGCGGTTGGCTCCGGCCTTATATACGGTGACCTGATCGATCCGGGGCTGATAGAGCTTCAGCTGGCCGTCAACAAAGGTGACCTGTTTGGGCTCCGGGGAGCGCACATTCACAGCTGCATCAATTCCGTTCTTGGTTCGCCGAAAGAAGATCTGACCCTTCTGAACGTCATGCTCTTTTACAATGTCCGTATACTGGTCCCATTCAAAGTCAGCTTGTGCAGACTTGAAGGCGGCTGCAGCCTTGTTCATCTCTGCGAGCACAGTCTTCAGATCCGGGCCGGCTTGGGTGGCACTATTTCCGCCCAATGAGGCGGCCTGCCCGGCGGTGGCAAGGAAACCAGCGTCAGATACAGAACCCGCTCGGGCCGGAGCGGCTCCTTGAGCAATGGCAAAACTGGAACAAACAAAAAACAGCGCAGTACTTCGCAATATGCTCTTCATTTTCCAGCTCTCTCTCGACAGGGTGAACTGCAGGGGAAACAGACTCGTGGTGAACCGAAATTACCGGTGAATCCAGGCACGGTATGCGATGATGTGTCCTGTCTGATCCCGGACCGGCTCAACACGATCCACAGTTGCCGGGCCAGTTATCGGGCGCAGCACGTGAACAAAATTTCTCCGCACCATGCCTTCGTCCTGCGCGTCTACCGCGGAGGCGTCCACCTGGTACACAAAACTGTTACCGTCCGGCGTTATGACGATGCTGTTTTGATGCTTAACCGGTTCTGCCGGTTGGTCTTTGAAGTTGATAAAGCGTGGCGCAATGAAGATGAACAGCAGAATCACTGTAACCATCACGTCATAGTGAAAGCTGCCACGCTCATACGTCCAGAACAGATAGCCTTTGATGGTGCGCCACACACGGGACATGCCTTTAGTGTATAGAAGCATGGCGCTGGCGGGCAATTGCATGGTGTTTGGAAGTTTCAGCGCCTGCTCAGAACCTCTTTGGTACGATCCGGTCCGTTCCCATATACCGCCGCAGCGCTTCCGGCACAATTACGCTGCCGTCCGCCTGCTGATAATTTTCGAGAATCGCCAGCCACGTCCTGCCCACAGCCAGACCGCTTCCGTTCAGCGTGTGCACGTATTCGCTGCGCTTGCTGCCCTCTGGACGATAGCGAATATTGGCCCGCCGCGCCTGGTAGGCTTCAAAATTCGAGCATGAAGAAATTTCCCGATACAACTTCTGTCCGGGAAGCCACACTTCCAGATCATAGGTCCTGGCTGATGCGGCGCCCATGTCACCGGTGCAGAGCAGCACTACACGATAGTGCAGCCCCAGCTTCTGCAAAACCATCTCGGCATCACTCGTCAGGCGCTCGTGTTGGGCATAGGAATCTTCCGGACGCGTGAACTTCACCAGTTCCACTTTCTGAAACTGGTGTTGCCGTATGATGCCGCGCACGTCTTTGCCATAGGACCCGGCCTCACTCCGGAAACACGGGGTGTATCCCGTAAGCGAAAGCGGCAGCCGTGATGCATCCAGCGTTTCGTCGCGATAGAGGTTTGTCAGCGGCACCTCGGCCGTGGGAATCAGCCAGAGATCGTGTTTCTCGATCCTGAACAGATCGTCAGCAAATTTCGGCAGCTGGCCTGTACCGTACATGGACGCGGAATTCACCATGTAAGGCGGCAGCACCTCGGTGTATCCGTGCTCTGCGGTGTGCAGGTCAAGCATGAAGTTGGCCAGCGCGCGTTCCATGCGCGCCCCCATGTCCCAATAGACGGCGAAGCGTGCGCCGCTCAGTTTGGTGGCTCTCTCCAGGTCGAGCACGCCTAATTGTTCACCCAGGTCCCAATGGGGTTTGGGAGTAAAGCTGAATTCAGGCAAGGTCCCCCATGTGCGGACCTCCTGGTTCTCTTCACTCGAGTGCCCCACCGGTACGGATTCTTGGGGCACGTTCGGTATGCCAGCCAGCAGCGTGCGGAGTTCCTGATCAATCTCCGTCGCCTGCTTCTCCAGCAACTCGCCCTGTTCGCGCAGCTTCTTGGTTTCCGACATCTGCACAGAAGCGTCCTGCCCCGCTTTTTTCAGTTTGGCAATCTCTTCTGACGCGCGATTTCTTTGCGCCTTGAGCGTTTCCGATTGCGTGATCAACTGGCGCCGCTTTTCATCGGTCTCACGGAAGCCTGCGAGCTGCGCGGGATCCTGCCCGCGGCGGCGCAACATTTCCTCTATTTTGGGCAGATTATCGCGAACAAAAGCAAGGTCGAGCATAGAAGCATTTAATGTAGCAGATCACAGGTTTTGGGGTTCTGCCGCAAGCCGCTTGTCGTTTTTGTGTCGCGCGAACAGCCAGACCGCCGTAACCAGGGAAGCGGTGACAATGAGCGAGATCAGTAGATAGTGCAGGGGATGGCGCAAATAGCGGAGAAAATGCCGGCCGTAGTGTGCGGCGACCAGCGTGATGAGGGAATACCGTACCCCCCGCCCGAGTACTACCGAGCTGTAGAACTGTTTCCTGGGATACGAGAATGCGCCTGCGGCCAGGAAAAACCACGATGAAGGAAACGGCGGCGGTGCAATCGTAGAAATCAGGATTGAGCCGCCACGCCACCGGTCCATAAAATTGCTGATTCTCTGATACTTTTTGGGACCGATTTTTTTCTCGATCCACTCCCTTCCCATCCTGATCCCCAGACGGTAAGTCAGAAGGGCTCCAATCAATGAGCCTGCGGTGCTCATTGCTGCATAGTAGAACCACAGATAGGGAGTTCCTGCGGCGAGCCAGGCAGTCAACAGATCAAGGCTGCCAAATGTTGGAATGATTGAGCTGTCGAGGATCCCCAAAGGAACCAGCGCGATCCCGCCCAAATGGCGGACCAGCAACATCGAAGTGGAAGGCTGGCGCCTCTGCAGAGCCAAGACAGCAGCTTGAATAGACTTGAGCATAGAGTTCGCTTGGCTACTCTCGCGACTATCCCGTAGACCTTCAGCTAGCCTCCAGACGCAAGGTTTACGGACGGCTGGATTCAAGAACGCCGAATTTCTCCTGCAGTCGCCTCAGCCGTTTTTCTCTCTCTCGCAGGGCAATCTTAAATTCGTGGTGCTCTGTCCGGGCAATTTCCAGCAGCAACTCGCGATGGCTGGTTTCCAGAATCTCTTTTATTACCTCAGCTTCATCGTCGGTTATGTCATAGGTCATAAATTTCTCCCGGCAACGATGGAAGTTGCGTCAGTTCGAGCCTAAGCCCCTCACGTCCGCGTTGCAAACAGTAAGCGCGTGAGATGCCAGCAGGGTTGCGAATGGCTACATGGCCAACATCTAATGGCTGATGGCCAATCTCTGACGATAGCGTTTAAACTAAAACGCAATGGCTACCAGTGACATTGCCGCTCAGGACCAGAAAGAAAGCAAGCTGGACCAGCAGTTCTCCCGCAAACCTGATTTGACGGTGCATTTTGCCGGAATTGCGTTCAAGAATCCGGTGATTGCGGCAGCCGGCACATTCGGCTACGGCATTGAGTTTGAAGATATTGTGACTCTGGAAAAGCTGGGAGGCTTCGTTACAAAAGGCTTGTCGCGCGAACCCATGGTTGGCAATCCACCTCCTCGCCTTTTTGAAACTGCGGCGGGAATGCTCAATTCCATTGGGTTGCAGAACATCGGCGCGCGCGCGTTCATTGAGGAAAAGCTGCCCCGGCTGGCTCAGAAGAACAATGTGGTAGTAATTGCCAACGTCTTTGGTCACACCCGTGATGAATACATAGACACGATTCGGATTCTCAACGAAGCAGAAGGTATTGCCGCTTATGAATTGAACGTTTCCTGCCCGAATACGCAGGAAGGGGGTATGATTTTCGGCACCAACCGAACGATGCTGGAAGAACTGGTAGCCACCTGCAAGGCAGCGTCCCGCCGGCCTCTCATCGTGAAGCTCACTCCCAACGTTACCAGCATCGCTGCCATTGCCAGAGCCGCAGCGGACGCCGGCGCCGATGCGCTTTCTCTGGTGAATACTTTTCTCGGTATGGCGATAGATGCGGAAACCCGCAAGCCGCGCATCTCCAACATCACGGCTGGACTCAGCGGACCGGCGATCAAACCTATCGCATTGCGCATGGTTTATGAGGCTGCTCACGCCGTGGACGTTCCGGTTATAGGGATCGGCGGTATTACTACGGCAGCGGACGTGGTCGAATTTATGCTTGCCGGAGCTGCCGCTGTTCAGGTAGGCACCGCCAATTTCTGGGATCCTTGCGCTACGGAAAAAATTGTTGATGGGCTGCAGCGCTGGTGCGTGGAACACCGGGTTAAGCGGATCACTGAATTGATTGGAGCGTTGCAGGTTTGAGACTTCAATGCGGGATCCTCTCTCTCCATTGCCAGCGCACTAGCCGGTAAACGCCGCATCCAGCAATTCACGTTTGAGTGCTGAGGCAAGTGCCGCCGCGTTTTTGGCAACCTTCTCCCTTGATTGCTTCGTCCAACGTATTAAGTAGAAATTTCTGCCGAGCGCGGTCGCGAAACAGTGAACTGAGATCATGGCTGGCAGAATGTCCCAGCGCCAGCTTCGAGTTCCTGTTCCCCCGGGAGAAGAATAGAAATGAAACGCATATGGATCGCTGCAGGATTGCCAATCCTGCTCTGCGCCGCGATGGTGTACGCGCAGACCAACACCATGGACCAGGCGTCTGAGAAGAACATTAAGATCACGCAGGGCCCAACCATCAGTAACATCACCGGAAACTCCGCCACTATGCACTGGACTACGGACAAAACCGCCGCCAACCACGTGAAGTATCGCCCTGCAGGCAGCGGCAGCTGGCAATCCGCCTATGACGCGGGTGGCTCAAAGGACCATTCCGTTCAACTCACGGGATTGCAGCCGGGCAAGACCTATGAATGGCAGATTTTGACCCGTGACGGTGATGTACGCACGAGTGGTCAATTCCAGAGTGCAGCAACGGCGAACGGAACGGCGCCGGATGTCAATGCATCCAGCGGAGGCGGGAATCCCGCAACTCCCGGAGCCGCCACGGGCGGTAAGGTCCCGATCTACCGTTCAGTGAACAGCGCAGGAGACGAGCACATCTTCAATGCATCTGCTACGCCTCAGGCTGGCTTCAAGTCAGAGGGCACCATAGGTTATCTCATGCAGACCCAGACACCAGGAACTGTTCCTTTGTATTCGCTGACGAGTGCAAATGACTCCATGCTTTCCACCAACAGCTCTGAGGGAGCAGGAACTTACCAGAACGCCGGCCCGATTGGCTATATTGCCAGCTCACAGCAGCCCGGCACGGTGCCTCTGTACCGCGTGCTGAACCCGGACGGTAAGCATTTTGCAACGTCGAATCCGCAGGAAAACGCACAATACCAGCAGCACGGCAGCAAAGACGAAGGGGTGCTTGGCTACGTTTGGCAACAACAGTAGCATTCGTAGCAGAAACTCGAGAAGGGCCATCTCGGTGGCCCTTTTCTTTTGTGGCGAACTTCGTCAGGGATTGTTGCCTTTGAGAAATTCCTGGGTTACTTCGGGGAGCTTTTCCCGGATGTTGCTGGGTAGCCGGTCATGGATTCGCCGGGCATGAATGCGCGCCACATCGGCAACAACCACAGGCGCCGGAGTAGCGACAGCTACAATCAGCCAGACCACGCTGAAGAAGAGAAAGCCCGCCAGTGCAATCAATTCGAGTACTAGAGCATGCTTGGGGGAATAATGCCGGACCGCCCCGAACGCTATCAGAAAAACCAGAGCGGAAATGCTGGCGATAATCATCAACCCGATGTCGATTGTGCGATGAAGTACCTGGCGGCCATGACAGTGGGTGCACTCGGCCAGATGCTGTTCGTAGTCGCCCCGCATTTCCGGCGCAAGGCCGGAAATGTCATAACGCCATCCAGCGAGTATGTCCCCGATTACTTTATCGCTGCAAACACTACTCATCGCACTCCTGGATTCGGGCCCCTGCTACTCAGAATTAAGTATAAGGTATGTTCTCACCCAAGCGTGAGTGGCTGCAATGGCTTGTCCTGATGGGCAAGGCTGATCGAGGCTGACTGGAACAGGTTGGTCTTTGTTACCAGGGCCTTAGACGCCGTCTCCCTGGCCAGTTCAGGATGGTTGTTGTGCTCTGACAGATGCGCAAGAACCACATATGCCGCATGCCCGTCATATTCCTTTTCCAGATACTCAGCCAGAGCGCTGTTGGAAAGATGCCCGACTCGGCTCATCACGCGCTGTTTCACCATCCAGGGATAGGGTCCGTTACGCAACATCTCGAGATCGTGATTGGATTCAATCATCAGGACGTCACAGCGGCGCAGCTGTTCCTTCACGTTCGGCGAAACATATCCCAGATCCGTTACCACGGCCAATTTCAGCCCATCTGCCCTGAAGGTGAACCCACACGGATCAGCGGCATCGTGGGGGATGGTAAACGCTGTCACCGTAATATCATCCACGATAAAGCTGCGGCCGGCATGAAAGTGTTCACGTTTTTCGAGACGTGCGGGTTTGCCATCCGGGTCTCTGTTTTCGCGGTGCCAGCGATGATAGGTCGCCTCTGTGATAAACACCGGAACGCGCAGCTTGCGGGCCAGCACCTGCAATCCCGCAATATGGTCCTTGTGCTCATGGGAAATGACAATCGCTTTCAGCTTTTCCGGATCCTCGCCGGCGCTGCGCATCCGTTTCAGAGTTTCACGGCAGGAGATTCCAGCATCCACCAGAATGCTGGCCTGATTACTGGAGATAACCGTGCAGTTGCCGCGACTGCCACTCGCCAGGACTGTCATCCGCAACGCCATCGCTTGCAGCATAACGGCATTGCCTGCGCTGCGATAGTATCAAATTAGTTAACACGTCACGAAGCTGCCGCTCGACCGGGTTGCGCCCCCGGATTTCTCCTTAGAAGATTGCAATGTCCACCATTGTTCCGCTTTGTGACCGGCACTCGCGGTATGCCCAGGCGTGGTATCTCACATTTGTAGTGCCGCCTGGTCGGTAGCTGTCGACAATCCGATCCAGGATTTCCGCAACCGTGGCGTTCTTCATCTGAATCACAACTGGCGCGGTCTTGATGATCTTGCTCTCCTGCTGCGTCGTGCGTGCCAAACGGATTCGGTGCTTCTGTACGTATCTGCGGACTTCTTCTGTACCCCACAAAGCAGGTAGGGAAGCATGGGGAGGCCGGTCCTCTATCACCAGAAATTTCTTGATCCGTACATTCAAGAGACCGGTTCGTGCCGAAGTATCCACCACACGTACTCGCTCTTGCGCATATTCCCGCCATTTGATCTGAGGATAGCGTTGCGCAATTGCGTTGAAGGCCTGCGGCATCGGCTGCTGGGCAATCCCGGCGGGAACCGTGTGGATCTCCTCGATTGCGGAACCAGTACACCGGCAATGTTCGACGAGTGAACCCGTCCTGCGCGCGCCGCTCAGAATTTTCGCTACTGCTGCCGGCAAGCCAAGTTCACTGGTTACCGAGGCATTCGCAGGAGAACCAGCACCACTGATGGAGCTTCCGCCAGGCGGTGGCACGTGTTCTGGCGCGCCGGTGCTGTCAGCGGGCGGGCGGCCGCAACCGGCACAAAGCAGCAGCAGTGCTGCCAGCAACGCCCCTTGGATTCGCTTTTGCAAAGTTTGGTTTCCGGGCACGTGAGTAGCAGGATAGCCGCCCGGAATGTAGTTGGCCATGATTTTCTTGGTTCTCGCTCGCGACTGAGCTGGTGCCCAGGATGCCAGAAGGGACCCCATATAAGTGCACGCGACTGCGCCAATTGATGGCTTTTGTAGACATTAATTTTTCTAATTACTTTCTAATTAGCACCTAAGGGTCGCAGTGCATATTCATTCCTGCAGCCCATCCCCCCACCATTCCCGGTGTCTGCCGGGAATGGTAGAAGTTGGTTCTTGATGTCAGCACGCTTGAATGACGAAGTCTGGATTACCCTGATGCACGAGTTGCAGAGCTTCGTCCGGCAAAATCTGGCGAAGCCGGAGATCATGAGCGAGGTCCGTCAGCTCATGGCTCCTTCCGTGAACGCACGCTTCACGCCCAGTCCCCGTATCGCTGCCGCGCAAATCGTTCGTGCCTTTGAGCTGCTCGCGCCGGCCCTGATGGTTGATTTCCTGGCCGATAACTCTGAAATACTCAATCATCGCGCCATTACCGACTGGGCCTCCGAGCGTGAGAACCTTCACGAGGTCGTTGAGCTGGTGAATGTTCTCCCGGCCTGAGGTGTAGTTTCGGTCGTTTAATTTCCGCCAACACTTTTCTGCTCGGTAATCTTCTTAAGATCTGCGGCATTGCCCTTGAGCAGGTCACGCAACACGCTTACTTCTGCCGCTATTCCTGTGTGCAGAGCCGGCTGGTATACCGGAGCGAAGAGCGGCGAATGGTTTGACGGCAGCTCTTTGTGGCTGGCATGCGCCTCAGCCAGTTTCTGCGGGTCCGCCACGCCGAGCGTGAAGTAGAACCCGGGAATGCCTTGCTCCACAAACATGGCCCAGTCTTCTGAAGTCATCAACGGCGGCTCCTTGATCACGTTTCCTTTACCCACCACCGACTCCAGAACGCCGGTCATGTGCTGCGTCAATATAGGGTCGTTATAGACGGCGGAGGTTGATTCGTACTTCTCCACCAGGGGCATTTTTTCGGCGCCGCTGGCCATGGCTTCAGCTTTGGCCACGCGCTCAATCGCCGCCAGCAGGTGCTGGCGCACCTCCGGCTTGTACGAACGCACGGTCAGCCCCATCTGCGCCTCGTTGGGAATAATATTGTTTTTCGTTCCCGCCTGGATGTAGCCCACGGTGATCACAGCGGCGTCGCCGGGATGAATCTCCCGCGAGATGATCGACTGCAGCCGCACCGCGATGTTCGCCGCGATCAGCACCGGATCAATTGTGGATTCCGGACGTGCTCCGTGCCCGCCCTTGCCGTAAATCGTAATGCGCAGCGAGTCGGCTGCAGCCTTGGCGTATCCCGGAGTAACTCCCACCTGGCCAATGGCTATCCCGTTCTCGTCATGCAGGGCGACGCCGATATCCGGCCGGGGGAATTTTTTAAACAATCCATCAGCAATCATTTTTTGTGCGCCGGTAATTGTCTCTTCGGCCGGCTGGCCCACCAGCATCAGCGTTCCGTGCCAGGTATCTTTGCTCTTCGCCATGATCGCTGCCGTGCCGTAAAGCGTCGCCATGTGCACATCATGTCCGCAGGCATGCATCACGCCCACGCTACGCCCGCTATCGTCTTTGGCGGTGATTTTGCTGGCATAGGGCAGGCCGGTTTCTTCCGTCACCGGAAGCGCGTCCAATTCGGTGCGCAGCATCACGACCGGTCCGGCGCCGTTCTTCATGATCGCCACCACTCCCGTGCCGCCCACGTTTTCCGTGACTTCATAACCCAATCCACGCAGCTTGCCCGCCATCTCGCTTGCGGTATGCGTCTCATGTCCCGAGAGTTCCGGATGCTGGTGTAGATCAAGGTAAAGCGCCTGTGCGTCGGGGAAAACGGCGTCAACTTGCTCCTTGAGCGCGGCATTCTGAGGAGATGTTTGTGCCAAAGCAGATCCCGCCAACAGCACCGACAAAGTAACAGCAAGCGACAAGAGAAATGATCTGACATTCATGCGCGGAATCATATTCCGCTCATGCCAAGCGGGCAAGCAGAACCCTCGTTCTACTTGACAGTAGCGCTCAGGATGACTGAGTTGGATTCACCGCAACGGACGCCAAGGGCGCAAAGGATCTGAATCAAATCACAAAGAGCGGTTCGTATTTGAGGGTGGTAACGAGCCATGAACAAAAAGGGCTGCCGTTTCCGTTGCGCCCTTCGCGCCCTTTGCGGTAAGCGGGTTTCGTTAGCGCCTCATTACTTGTTCGATAAACGGAGCGATCTCTCTGTTTCTCACTTCAACCGGAATCTGATGGCCGTACTGCGGATAGATAATTACTCTCGCTTTTCCACCGGCAGAGTTGATTGCATCAGCCAGCCGTCGGGCCTGCTCCGGGTCGGTGCGGTCATCCTGCGCGCCGTTGATGATCAGCGCTCGAGCTTTTACATACTGCGCCGAGTAGAGGAGCGAGCGTTCCTTCAGCGCAGCCTCGCTTCCATCTGTTTCGCTCTTCATGGAATGGATGATCAGCCTGGCCATCAGCGATTTGGGATGTCGCACATACTCAGGCAAGTCATACGCGCCAGATATCAGAACAATTCCGCCGATTGAATGGTCATGGGCCGCGACCATTCCGGCAGTCATGGCTCCGCGGCTGACGCCCTCAAGGACGAGCCTGTCGCCGTCAACATATCCCTCCGACCGAACCTTCGCGAGAACGGCCTCGACTGCATGCTGAGTGAACGGCCCGCAAAAATCAGCAGGGCCGGCTGACTTGCCGTAACCGGGCTGGGACACAGCCACTGCCAGGTAGCCGCGGTCAGCAAACTCGTCCAGCACACCCCAATCGACGAAGTCGCGGCCTCCGTGGCTGAACCACTCCTGATGCCCATGCAAAAAGACAATCGTCGGCCACGGGCCGTTGCCATTTGGCTTTTCCAGGAAGTATTCCACCTTCTTTGCCGCATCATCAGGATGAGGGATCGACAGAGTCTGTGCCCGCGCAATCTTATGCGGGGAACATGCGAAGAAGCCCAAGACCAACAATAAGAGCAAACGCGAACACCATTTCATTGCGCTTACCTCATTTCGCGTGCGCTGGTTTCAGGAATGATCTGCCAGGACAAGTCATTCCGTTCTAAGCGCTTTCATTGGTTCAACCGAGGCGGCGTGGCGTGCCGGCACAACACTGGCCGCCAGGGTCACAAGCAATACGATAACAAGCGAAAGGAGAACCGCGATGGGATCGCGCGGGTGCAAACCGTAGAGCATAGATTGCATTACGCCTCCGGAGAGCAGTGCGATGGGAACCCCCGCGGCCAGGCCAAGCACCATGATCAGCAGGCTTTCGCGAAGGATCATCCACAGTACACGCGAACGACCAGCGCCAAGTGCCATGCGCACGCCGATCTCCGATTGCCGGCGGCTTACGCGGTACGCCAGTGTGCCATACAGCCCGAGAGCCACCAGAAAGGCCGCCAACCCGCCAAAGAATGAAGACAGACAGGCAAGCATTGATTGCCATTGGTAGGAATGTTCAAACGCATCCTGCTGCGTCTGCGGATTCTCGAGAGGCAAGTTGGGATCTATGGCATGAATCACGCGGCGCACCGAAGGGAGCAACGTGAGGGGCGGTTGGCCTTGCGTTCGGATTTCCACTTCCATGTGAGCTACGCCGCCCCGCTGAACGTACGGATAATAGGCCATGGCCCGGGGCTTTTCCGCGACGCTCGTGTATTTGCTGTCTTTGACCACGCCAATGATGGTGTATGGATTCTTAACCCCAAGTTGATGGCCCAGCGGCGTAGTATTGGGAAGCAGCTTCTTGACGAAAGTCTCATTGACGACGACCACGCGGGGTGAAGTTGCGGTGTC
>Ga0134126_10005852_pt1 | contig 15380 bp, 10 predicted proteins | sample KB31752_FD_96881 | JGI IMG/M metagenome (GOLD analysis project Ga0134126, IMG submission 96881) | Terrestrial soil microbial communities with excess Nitrogen fertilizer from Kellogg Biological Station, Michigan, USA - KB3-175-2 | ecosystem: Environmental > Terrestrial > Soil > Unclassified ...
GGCAGCTTCAATATCGCCTTCTTATCGAGAGTCGCCGCATCGTAAAACCCCACATCGCAGTTCGTTCCGCCCAGATAGATCTCGCGCCCATCCGCCGATATGTTCACCGCGTAGAACGTATGATCCAGCGGCACGCGCTTCTCGAGCTTATGGCCATCGACATCGATGCTGCTCAGCGTCGAATAGACGCCGTAGGCATGCTTCCGATCCGGGCTCAGCACGGTCGAGAAAATCAGCGCGGACATGGGCTCGAAATCCGCGTAGGAAAGTTCGCCCGACTTGAGATTGAGCGACATCAGCGCCGTCATGGGAGTGCTCGTGCCGCCTTTCTTGAGTTCCGAGTACACCGGGCTGGTGAATATTCCTGTCGGTTCGCTCACCGGCCAGAACGCCAGCATATCGGGCTGGGAATGATCCGCCAGCGTCCACTTCTGGATGCCCCGCGTGTCGAGCAGCTTGCCCGTCCGGGTGTCGTACTCGTACAGATCGAAGCCCAGGGCGTAGAAACTCCGCCCGTTCGGCCGCGCCAGCAGCATCACGATGCGGCGCGGCGCAGGAAAGCTGCGCGCAGGCTTGGCGGCCAATCCCGCGTCGGTGCGATACACCGCGAAGCGCGGCTCCTCGACCACGTATTCACTGGGGCGAAGTTGCGTCGGCAGCTCGTACACCACCAGTTCCTTGCCGTCCGGCGAGACCGTCATGGCGAAGAAATCCTTGACCCGTTCCGTGGGGGTGGACAGATTCGCGCGAAACACCTCCCGCCCGCTCGCGACCTCGATGCCGACGATACGCTCCATTTTGGCGACCAGCAGATAGGCGATGCGCTGATCCGGCGACATGACGATGGTGAAGATCTGCCCATCGGCGCCGGCCACGTGATGCTCGGCGCGTACACTGCGGGTGGCCGCATCGATGACGAACAGCTGATCCGGCTTGGCCGCCGTAATGAGCAGCTCGGGCGCCGGAGCCGCGCCCGCGTCGGGCGCGGCCCCTGCTCCCAGCGCGAATGCCGCACATCCCATCCACGCGCAAAGTGACCGTACCGGTGACATCCTAAATTCTCCTGCTCACTAATTTCTGGTGCCCACTCGCGGCAACCCTGCTCACTTTTTCGGGAACACGGAATCGAGATCGCGCCAGTCGCCCGGCGCCGACGGCTTGCCGGCATCCCATCCCGGATAGGTATTCATGGTGTCCGGCACCTGCGCCGGCCACCAGCAAGGGTCCGAGCAGCCGTACAAATCCGCCTCCATGGGCTGGCACAGCGACGCGACTCCGCCGAAGGGATCGACCTCCCAGCCGGGGTCGAAAGTCGTCGAACATCCGGCGACGGTGTCCATCGCCAGCACCTCGGCCACGTGGCCGTCGGCGGCCGCCTCGAGCAGCAGCTCGGCCTTGTGATTGGTGGGTTTCAATTCGCTCATGCGTGGGCACTCCTCGGTTCGAGGTGGCGGGTGAAAAAATCCGGGTTATGGCGCTGGATGTCCGCGTACACGCGCACGCCGAAATCCACCCAGCTGCGCAGCAGATTGCAGTAGTGGTAGGTGCGGTGGTGCGCGTCGCCGAAACGCGAATAGGATTCGTGGTAACAACCGCCGGCGCACAGATTGCGAATGCGGCAGGTCTCGCAATGCGTGCCTTCGCGCTCCATGGCCTTGTCGATGAAGGCGCCCAGGCGTGCGCCGTCGATGCCGGTGGCCACATTGCCGAAGGTGGGCAGATCGGAGCCCGTGAAGCGATGACACAGATTGAGCTCGCCATCGCCATCCACCGCCAGCAGCCCGACTCCCGCTCCGCAGGGCAGGGACTTGCGCCGCCCCTCGTGCAGGTCGGTCATCAGCTGGTGCATGTTGGAGAAGCCGTTGTTGCGCCCGGCCAGGGCCGCGCGCCGATAATCCTCGCCCAGGCGCTCGAAGGCGCGGTGCACCTCCTGAAGTTCCGCCTCGGACAGGGCGTGGCCCGCCTCGGCGGCGGCCGTGACCGGCGCATAGCCGACTTCGTGAAAACCGATCTCACCCCTCAAGTGCGCGTGAATCGCCTCCACCTCGGTGGTGCCCCCGCCCAGGGTCACGCGCGCCCCCACCGGCCGTGAACGATAGCGCTCCAGCAGCACGCCCACCTTGCGCGCCACCACCTCGTAGGTGCCGCGGCCGCCGACGGTCTTGCGATGCCGGTCATGGATGTCCTTGGGGCCGTCGATGGACACCGAGATGCCGAAGCGGTGCTCATCGAAATAATCGATGAGTGCGGGCGTCAGCAGCGTCGCGTTGGTGGTCATGGAGAAATCCATGTGCTTGCCCGCCCGCTCGGCCGCGGTTTCGGCGTAACCCACCACCTGCTTGATGAGCGCGACATTGCTCAGCGGCTCGCCGCCGAAGAACACGATGTTGACCCGCTCGCGCGCCGCGCCCGCCGCGAGCAGCAGATCGACGCTGCGTGCCGCGGTGAGGAAATCCATTTTGCGGCCATCCTTGGGCTTGGCCAGATCTTCCTTGTAGCAATAAGTACACGACAGATTGCACCCCGTGTTCACGTTCAGCACCAGGGTGGACAGCGGATAGGAGTTGACCTTGACGCTGGTGGGATTGATGGGCCTGAGGCTGCCCGACGGTTGCAGCATCTCCAGCTTGCGCAGCTCCGCCGCGAAGGCCCGCACGCGCGCCGGCGCATGCCGGTCGGCGAGCAGGCCGACCAGCTCATCGACGCTGCGGCCGCCGCTTTGCCGGCAGTGTTCGATGACCGCGAGGCCCAGCGCGTCGACCCCGAACACCGCCGTCGTCGGCACATGCAGCAGGTAGGCGTCCGCGTCGCTTTGCACCAGGTGCCCGTTCCAGGAATTCCACTCCAGCTTGTCGGTCATCGTTTGCATGGCACCCTCAGTAAATCGGCGGAGTGATCCAGCGCTGCACCGTCACGATGAGGTGCCCCTGCCCTTCGACGGCGCGCGCACCGTCCTGCACACGCGCAATCACTTTGAGGTTCCCCACGTTGTCGCCGGAATACTCGCGCGCCGGATTCGGACCCGCGGCGCTCGGCAGGTAGCGGCCGCGCGCATCGAAGTGCCCCGCGTATTTCTCATCCTCGGTGCGCTTCGCTTCGGCATCGTAGGGCACGGTGGTCCACGCCGCCGTCACCGGGCCTAAGCTGAGCATGTCTCCGCTCGGCAGGCGCGTCGCAGCGATGGCTTCGAACTGTGCGGTGACGGGATCGACCCTTCCGCCGCCGAGACGGGCAATGGCATATCCCGGCGCCACGCTGATCTGGTCGATCTGCGCGTACACGGCGATCTTCGCGGCGGCGCCGCCGGCGGCCACCTCGCGCAAGCCGGGCGCCGCATCGGCCGCCACCTGCACCTCGGCGCGAATCAAGTCCGCCTCGCGCCATACCTGGATGACGCGCGTGCCGGCGCCGAATGACACGGGCGGCACCGGGGCGCCACCGTGGGTGCCCGCGTCGGCGCCGAGGCCCCTGCCCACGATGCTCACCCTCGTGGTGGTGCCCACCTTGAGCGCCTGCGGCCACACCGCCAGAATTTCCGCGGGGCCGGTGTCGCGAACCGCGGTCCACTCGCCGCCGTCCTCGGCGTGCGCCGCGTCGAACCACCGGCCTGTGATGCGATTACCGTCGTCGGATACCGCATACACCTCGCGCAGCGAGCGCTCGGCGACGTTCGCGCTGCCGCGCCATTCATATCCCGTATACACGATGGCCTTGGAATCACCGGTGAAGGCAAAGCCCGCCACATCGGTCAATCGATACTGCGCCGCATAGTCGCCGTCCGGCGCGCGCTCGATGTGCGCCGTTCCTTGGAAATCCCGTCCGCCCGGCACATGGCCCACCACCCGCCAATTGCCGCTCAAATCCCGGACGGGACGAGCCTTCCACTCGTTCCAGGCCGCCGAGGAGTAGGGAAACAGCGCCGCCAATTTCGCCGGCAATTCGCCGCTCGCGATCTGCCACCACGGCCGGTCGCGCCCGGACGCGGAATATTCGATCGACGGCCATTGCCCCACATGAGTGTGCGCCAGCTTGAGCCATTCCTCTGCGTCGCGGCGCTGCAGAGACACCCGCGCCAGCGTATGACAACGCCCGCACATCACGCCGATCTGCGGCCCCAGATCGATGTCCTGCGCATTGGGCCGCCGTTCCAGCGCAAATCGCCCCGCGGCGGACTCCGCCGGCGCCAACCCCTGCGTGTCGGCCAGGTAGCGCACGATGGCATCGCGCACGCCGTCATCGAGCATGAGGCCGTGCACCTGGCGCATGCGAAACAGCGTCATCTCCCAGCCTTCGGGCGTCTTGCGCATGTCGCTGATGCGCTCCAGCCGGCCGGCATGTTCCTGATGACAGCCGCTGCAATAGCTGCGCACCAGATCCGCGCCCGGCGGATGCGCCGCCGGCGACGCCGCGCCCTGCGCTTCCGCCGAGGCCACGGCTGGCGCAGCCGGAGAGGCCGCTGCCGGAGAGGCCGCAGCCGGTGCCGCCTGCACTGCCGCTGAGGCCGCCGCCAGCACAACCGTTTGACCGAGCGCGACCATGAGTGCCGCCGCCGATTTCCAACCCTTCGAAAGACCCATCGACACGGCTTAACCTCCTGATGAAACCCGAGACGGGACATGCCGCAGCAAGCTGCCGGCCTCCCGCAACCAATGCATGGCCGAGGCCACGGCTGCCGGTGGCCGGCCCAGCGCCGCGGCCGCGCCCAAGATCGTGGCCTGCTCCGCCGCTGCACCCAAGAGCGCGGGCTGCTCCGCGGCCTCGACATAGACCTTCAGTTCGACCAACGGAACTCCATCAACCTGCCACACGCCGCGCGAATGCCGGGCCGTGACTATGACATCGCGCTCCCGTATGCGCCCATGCTCCAGCACCGGACGGCGCTCGATGCGCGCGCCGGACTCGCCCGGCGCATCGGACGCGGCCGCTGCCGGCACCAAGGTCTCGTACGCCGCGGCGGTATCGCTCCAGAACGCGCCGCGGCCGGCGTTCTCACGATAGAAGCCGGCGGCCGCGCGCACGCCGTTTGCCCAAGCGTCCTCGTGCCGCAGCGTGATGAAGCGATGCGCCGGCGGCGCCTCGCCGCCGGCGAGTACCGAAAGAATCGCCGTCGCCACCAATCGCGCGCCGCGCAGCGCCTCGAACACACCCTGTCCGGACAAGGGATCGAGCGCAAAGGCCGCATCGCCCACCCGCCAGAACGTAGGATCATGGCCCGGCGCGCCCAGCCGCGCATGAGCAGCCCGCGCCACCGCCGTGCCTTCGGGACAGGCGCCGTCGAGCGCGCGGGCCAGTTCGGGAACCTGGGCCGCCGCGCCCGCCAACCAAGACGCCGGACGTCCGGCATGGGGCCGGCCCACCACCTGCACCCAGAGCATCCGTTCGTGCTGCGCCCACCAGCACCAGCCGGCATCAGTGACACCGATGCCCGTGCCCGCCGGACCGCCCGCACGGCTTCGGAAACGCTGTCCGATGGCGAGCAGCACCGGCCCACGGCGCTGCGCCCCGCGTCGCCCGCGGGCATCGATGATGAGCGGCGCCGCGAGCGTGCCGCCGCTGCGCAGGCCCATGCGCCAGCCGTCGCTTACGCGTGTAATACGCGTCGCAGCGTCCGGCCGATAGTCGGCGCCCGCGGCTCGCGCGGCCGTCCGCAAGGCCTCGGCCAGTTGCGCGCGCTCGATGAGCCACTCGCGCCCCTCCACCCTGCGGCCGCCGGCCCATGCTCCGCTCCGCGCCAACGGTCCCACGATGAACTCCGCGAGGTCCACGCTCTCCTCGGCCAGCAGCTCCAAACTGCGCGCCGACAATCCCTCGACCCCCCGCCGGACATCCGCGCGCGGTCCGGCTGCCATTCCCGGCCAAACCGCTGCTCCCGACCGCGCCGTGGCTCCGCGCCGAACCGCGGCTCCGGGCCGAACCGCGGCTCCGAGCCGAACCGCGGCTCCGAGCCGAACCGCGGCTCCGGGCCGAACCGCGGCGTCCACCAGTGCGACGCGCACTCCCGCCGCCGCCAACCGGCGAGCGATCACGCTGCCGGCGGGCCCCGCGCCGCAGACCACGGCATCGTGAGTCATGCGTGCTCCTCTTCGGAGAGATGAAGCAGCGCGCGCAACTGCTCGCGAATCAGATACTTCTGCACCTTGCCGCTGACGGTGAGCGGAAAACTGTCCATGAAGTGCACGTAGCGCGGCACCTTGTAGTGCGCGATCTGGTCGCGGCAGAACTCGCGTATCTCCTGCTCGGTCGCCGCCTTGCCGTCTCGCAGCCGGATGCAGGCGCAAACGGCCTCGCCGTACTTGGCGTCGGGGACGCCGACCACAGCGACGTCGAACACCGCGGGATGGCGATACAGAAACTCCTCGATTTCCCGCGGTGAAATATTCTCGCCGCCGCGGATGATCATGTCGTTCACGCGGCCGACGATGTTGCAGTAACCCTCGTCGTCGAGGATGGCCAGATCGCCCGTGTGCATCCACCCCGCCGCGTCGATCGCCAGCGCGGTGCGTTCCGGCTCGTCCCAGTAGCCGCGCATGACGCTGTAGCCGCGGGTCAACAATTCACCGGCCGTGCCGCGCGGCACGACTCTCCCATCCGCGTCGATGATTTTCACCTGCACATGCGGATGCACGCGGCCCACCGTGCCGACGCGCCGTTCCAGCGAATCGTCCGGCTGGCTCTGGAAGCTGACCGGGCTGGTCTCCGTCATGCCGTAGCATATGGTCACCTGCGGCATGTGCATCTCGGCGATGACCCGGCGCATCACGGCGATCGGGCACGCCGATCCCGCCATGATGCCGGTGCGCAGCGAGGACAAATCGAACTCGCCGAAGCAAGGATGCTCCAGCTCCGCGATGAACATGGTCGGCACGCCGTACAGAGCCGTGCAGCGCTCGCTCGCCACGGTCTGGAGCACCGCCAGGGCATCGAAACCCTCGCCGGGGAACACGCTCGCCGCGCCGTGGGTCACGGCCGCCAGCACGCCCAGCACCATGCCGAAGCAGTGATACAGCGGCACCGGAATGCACACCCTGTCCTGCGCAGTGAGCCGCATGCCCTCGCCGACGAAAAAACCATTGTTCACGATATTGAAATGCGTCAGCGTCGCGCCCTTCGGCGTGCCCGTGGTGCCGCTGGTGAACTGCACGTTGAACACCTGATCCGCGTCCAACCGCGTGCCTATCGCCGTCAAGGCCGCGTCGTCAAGATCGCTGCCGCGGGCCAGAAACTCGTCGAACGACAGGATGCCGCCGCGGCATTCGCCGCCCAGCTGCACCAGCAGGCGCAGTTCCGGCAGCGCCGCGCTCGCCAGCCGGCCCGGCGCCGCGTCCGCGATTTCCGGCATCAGGGATAGCAGCATGGCAGCGTAGTCGCTGCTCTTGAAGCGCGGCGCGAACACCAGCGCGCGGCAGCCCACCTTGCGCAGGGCGAACTCGAGCTCCGCTCCACGATAGGCAGGATTGATGTTCACCAAGATCAATCCGGCGCGTGCCGCGCCGAACAGCGTCAAGACCCATTCCGCGCAATTCGGCGCCCAGATGCCGATCCTGTCGCCCGGCTCGAGTCCGCAGGCCACCATGCCGCGTGCCGTCCGCTCCACCTCGCGGTCGAATTCAGCGTAGCTCCATCGAATCGACTGCGACGGCACCACCAGCGCGGCGCGATCCCCCACGTCCTGGACCGCAGCCTTCAACGCCCCATCGACCGTGCGATACAGTAACGGTTGGGCGCTGGTGCCCGACACGAAACTCAACGCCGCGGGTCGTTTCGCCGTGCGCATGCCGCTGACGCCATCAGGCCGCTAAAAGTGATAGTGAGCATCGACGCCAAACATACGCGGTGTCCCCACGTGGCGATAGTCGAAGCCGAATCCTTGCACGTCCACCGCGTTGGTCAGGTAGAACTTGTTGGCGATATTGCGGCCCCAGATGCCCACGTCCCACTTCTCGTCGCCCGACTGCAGGCTCAGGCGCCCGTTCAGCAAGGCGTATCCCCCCTGCGAAATGGCATCCTCATTGGGCAGTGCCAGATACTGCTTCGAATTGTAGTTGGTGTCGACGTGCACATTGATCTTGGCCGCGGCCAGGTCCCAGGCCTCCCAATCCATGGCCAGTGTGCCCGACACATGCGGTGCATAGGGCAGCTCCTGGCCGTCGATGGAACCCGTGGCCAGCACCCCCTCCTGAACGTCGCTGTGCAAAAAGCCCGCGCTCGCACGCAGGGTCAGGGTCCTGACCGGGCGCGTGACGATTTCGATCTCGCCGCCGTCGATCTTGGACTTGCCCAGATTGATCAGCGGCTGCTGGCCCGTCGGATAGACATTGATGATCTGCTGGTTCTTGTATTGATAATGGAATACCGCGCCGTCCACCTGCACCCGGTGATCCAGCCACGAGGTCTTGAAGCCCGCCTCGAAGGAATCCAGGGTCTCCGGCTTCACCGTGGTCAAGTCGCCGGGCGTGAACAGGAACTGCGCATTGAACGCGGCCGAACGGTAGCCGCGGCTGTAGTTGAGATACAGCAGTGCGTCCGGCGTCACGGGAAAGTCGACGCCGAAGCGCCCGGTCACCGCCGTGTTGTGCGCGAACTGGCTGCGGGTCTGATTCACCGAGTCGCTGTAGCCGGGCGAGCCCGGCAGGGCCAGCGTCGGGCCGAAAGTACCGTTCGGCTGCTGGCTGAAGAAGCCCAGATTGGCGATGGGAACCTGATCGCTGCCGCGCAGCTGATCCAACGCATTCTTCTGCGCACCGTTGTCATGGTTGTAACGCAGGCCGGCGCGCACGGTGATCCAGTCCGCCGCCTTGTAGCTGTCGTCTGTATATAGCGCCCAGCTGTTGCGAATCTGATCGAAGGAATTGAAGTAGTCGCAGCCGAGATTGATGTTCGAACCGATGTTGTAGCCGCCGCCCGCGCCGAATGAACTCGCCGCGCAGTCCCGGTAGTCGTTGTAGGTGTTGAAGGCCGGGTCGGTGAAAATCTGATTCTCGGTCGAATTGAAAATGATTTCATGCTGATAGTACGCGCCCAGGATGTAGCGCAGCGCCGAATCGCCGGTGGACGTGAGACGCAGGTCCTGGGTCACCTGGCGGGTCTTGCCCACATAGGGAATTTTCCAGATGCCATACGGCGCCCCGTCCGTTCCCTCCGGATTGAACAGCGATCCCTGGTCCCACGACGTGATGGACGTCAGCTTGTTGGCCGCCGATATCGCCCATTCCCCGGTCAGCGCCACCGCGTCATTGTCCTGGCGGCGCCGCGGCGTGTAGTTCTGGGCGATCTGATAATTGCTCAAGGGCGCGCCCGTGTAGGTCCCATCCTGGGTGCGGAAATATCCCGTGAAGCCCACTCCGCCCGGGTTGCCCGGCGACGGCGGCGCGACTCGGCCGTCGATGATGGCGTAGTTTTGCGGGTCCTGCATGCTCTTGGACAGGCGCAGCGTGAATTCCAGATCGTCGTTCGCCTTGTACAGCAGGGACAGGCGCACACCGTATTGATCCACGCCCTCGAGGTCCGGCGAACCCGGCAGCACGTTCTGGATGAAGCCATCGACCTTGGTGTACGTAAACGCGAAGCGCACGGCGACCCGCTCCGGAATCACGGCCGTCTGGAAATCTCCCTCGACTTCCCGCCGGTTGTAATTGCCCGCTCCGACCTTGATGTCGCCTTCGGTCTCGAAGCCCGGCTTATGGGTGATGAAGTTGATCGCGCCGCCCGTGGTGTTCTTGCCGTACAGCGTGCCCTGCGGCCCGCGCAACACCTCGATGCGCTCCAGATCGTACATCTCGACGCCGAACAGGGTGAAGTTGCCCTTGTAGACCTCATCGATGTAGCTCGCCACCGGACTCGATTGATTCAGGCTGTAGTCGAACATGGACACGCCGCGCAGCGAGAATAGAGGCGACCCCTCGCCGACGATGCCGTTCACCTGCAGATTCGGCACCTGAGTGACCAGATCCGACGGCGTGTCGAGCTGCAACTGACCGAGCTGCGCGTGGGTGAGAGCCGTGACCGACACCGGCACGTTCTGCAGGCTCTCCGAGCGCTTCTGCGCAGTGACCACGATTTCCTGGATACCCTCGCTGTCCGCAGCCGGAGCGTCCGCGCGCGCGGCCGGAGCGTGTGCGGCCAGGGCGGCGAACACGGTAATGATGGCGGCCGGCGGCAGCCGCCGGGTGAACATGGGTCTGCACGGTTTCTTATCCAAGATGACTCCCTCTCCCCGCTATTGATGATGCAACGACTTAGGGCCGCGAGCGCCCCGTCATGCCGTGATATTGATGCACACCGACTTGCTCTCCAGATAGGAGTAAACCGCCTCGCCGCCGAGTTCGCGGCCCCAGCCGGATTGCTTGTAGCCGCCGAAGGGCATGGTCGCATCCAGCACATTGTGGCAGTTCACCCAGACGGTGCCGGCCTTCAGTTTCGGCGCCAGTCGGAATATCTTGCCCACGTCCCGGCCCCAGATGCTGGCGGCGAGACCATAGATCGAGTCATTCGCGATGCGCGCGATGTCCGCCAGGTCATCGAAGGGTTGCGCGACCACCACCGGCCCGAAAATCTCCTCGCGCACCACGGACATCTGGCTGTTCACGTTCACGAGCACCGTGGGTTCCACGTAGTAGCCGGGGGTCGCCAGCGCATGACCGCCGGCCGCCGCGCGCGCACCGGCCGCGGCGCCGTCGTTCAGATAGCGGGTGACCCGCTCGCGCTGAATCGAGGAGACCAGAGGCCCCAGCTGCGCGGACGGGTCGAGGCTGGGGCCGAGCTTCATGGCCCTGGCCTGATCCGCGATGCCGCCGACCACGCGGTCGAAGTGCTGCGCGGCCACGTACAGGCGCGAACCCGCGCTGCACACCTGGCCCTGATTGAAGAAAATGGCGCTGGCCGCGCCGGGAATGGCCACATCCAGATCCGCATCCGGCAGAATGATGGCCGGCGACTTGCCGCCCAGTTCCACCGTCACCTTCTTCATATTGCCGGCCGCGGCCTGCACGATCAGCCGGCCAACCTCGGTGGAGCCCGTGAAAGTGATCTTGTCGACGCCGGCGTGCGCCGACAGCGCCGCACCGGCCGTGGGGCCCATGCCCGTGACCACATTGAGCACTCCTTTGGGAAATCCGGCCTCCAGCGCCAATTCTCCGAGGCGCAGCGCCGTCAGCGGCGTCTCCTCGGCGGGCTTCAACACCACCGTGCAGCCCGCGGCGAGCGCCGGCGCGCATTTCCAGGTCGCCAGCAAGAACGGAAAGTTCCATGCGATGACCGCGCCCACCACGCCGATGGGTTCGCGCGTCGAGAAAGCAGCGTACTGCTGGCCCGGCACCAAGGTGCCGGACAGCGGCAGGGTCTTGCCTTCGAGCTTGGTCGGCCAGCCGGCCATGTAGCGCCACACCTCGAGCGCATGCTTGATATCCACATGCCGGGCAATCACCAGGGACTTGCCGTTGTCGATGGCCTCGAGTTCCGCCAGTTCGTCGGCGTTGCGCTCGATGAGATCGGCCAGACGGTGCAGCACCCGCTCCCGATCCACCGGCTTCATTTGCGCCCAGTCGCCGCCCTCGAAGGCGCGGCGCGCCGCAGCCACCGCCAGGTCCACATCCGCCGCATCTCCCAGCGCGCAGTTCGCGATCACCCGATCGCTCGACGGGTCGCGTACCTCGAAGGTCTTGCCGCTGGCCGCCGCGACCCAGGCGCCGTCGATCAATAGCTTGCGCGGCTTCGCCAGGAAGGCCGCATTGGCCGGCATGATGGCGGCAAGATCATTGGCGAACGCGTTTTTCGGCGCGGGCGATGCAGCGGTATTCATGCAGGACTCCTGGCGGATTGTTGGGCGAGCCGATCGACAACGGGTGCTCGGCACCGTCAGTATCACCGCGGCGGTACGACTTGAGGTATAAGTCCTAAGGAGCAGTGGGACTAATACTTTGGTATCGACCATGAACACACCGAGTACTGCGGGCACGCCGCCGCGCGTCCTCATCGCCGACGATCATCCGCTCTACTGTGATGCGCTGCGGGCCGTCGTCCCGCAGGCCTGCCCCGGCGCCGACATCCGCGAAGCCGCCTCGCAGGACGAAGTGCTCGCGGCCGCGGCCGGGGCGCGCGTCTTCGATCTGATCCTGCTCGACCTGCACCTGCCGGGAGCGACCGGACTATCCTGCCTGCACGCGTTGAAGCGCGTGGCGCCGGCGACGCCCATCGTGATCGTGTCGGCGGTCGGCGATCCGAAGGTCATGCAGGACGCCGTCATGGCCGGCGCCAGCGCCTTCATCCCCAAGTCCGCGTCCAGCCAGGTATTGATCAATGCGCTCAAGGTCATTCTTGCCGGCGGGACTTACGTGCCGACGGGGATCGTCGCGGCACTGCGCAATGCCGAGAATCCGCCCCCCCACAATGACCTCACCCTGCGCCAGCGCCGCGTGCTCGAGTTGCTGGCGACGGGGCTGTCGAACAAGCACATCGCGCGCGAACTTCAGATCAGCGAAATCACCGTGAAGGCGCATGTGTCGGCGATATTCCGCAAGCTCGGCGTCACCAACCGCATGCAGGCGGGTCTCGAGGCCCGCCGTCTGCTCGGCAATTACTGACGCGCCACCTGGTCCAGCAGCGTGCGCAGCTCGGCCAGATTGAGCGGCTTGGCCAACAGCGTGAATCCCTTCTTGACCGCCGCCGCCCGCAGCCGCGGATCGGGATCGCTGGTCATGATGGCCGCGGGCGGCGAACGGTCGAACTCGCGGCGCACTTCCTCGATCGCCGCATCCCCCTTCACCGAACCTGCGAGATGATAATCGCTGATGATGAAATCCGGCGACACATCGGCGCCGATGAACTGCACCACCGCCTCCGTGGCCGTCGCCGCGGCGATCGGGCGATGGCCCCACTTTTTCAGCGTCGCGGCCAAACCCAGCCGCACGCCGGGGTCGTCCTCGATGACGGCGACGGCCAGCCCGCGATTGCGCGCCGCGCCGCCGCTCAATCGGGGCCACGCGCGTGCGCGGCCCTGCGGCCTGCCGAAGGGCACGAGCACCGCGAACAGCGAGCCGCGCCCCGGCACGGATTTGACCTCGCGGCGCAGCGTCAGCAGGGTCGAAATTCGTTCCACGATGGACAACCCCAGGCCTATGCCCGTGGTGCGCGCGCGGCCGCCCGCCGGGACCTGGTAGTACGCCGAGAAAATGGCCTGCAGGTGCTCGCTCTCGATGCCAATCCCCGTGTCGTGCACGCAGATCAACAATCCCTCGCGGCGGCGCCGGCAGCCGATGAGCACCCGCCCGCGCAGCGTGTAGCGGATGGCATTGCTGATGAGATTGCGCAACACCGTCTCGAGCAGATGCATGTCGGTCCGCACCCACGCGCCCGAGGTCACGTAACGCAGCTCCAGTCCGGCGGAGCGCGCCACGCTGCCGAATTCGGGAACTATGCGGTCCAGCACCGCGCTCACCGGAAAATCCGCGTACTGCGGCTCGATGCCGCCCGAATCGAGGCGCGCGACATCGAGCAGCGTGTCGAGCAGATTGCTGAGCGAGGCCAGCGCCACGCGCGCCTTGTGCAGATAATCGAGATCGAGCCCGGTCAGCGCAGCCTCGCCGATGGATTCCAGAAACAACAGCGCCGAACTCAAGGGTTGCCGCAGATCGTGGCTGGCGGCGGCCAGGAACCGGGTCTTGGTTTCATTGGCGCGGTCGGCGAATTCCTTGGCCTGCTTCAAGGCCAGCTCGATTTCACGCCGCGACTCGAGCTCGGTCTGCAGCCGCAGATTGAGCTGTTCATATTGCTCGGTACGCTGACGAATCGCCTCCTCGAGGCTCGCCGCCGCCTGAAACCACGAGAAGCCGCTGCCCTGATCGTCGACCGACTTCTCCACGCGCACCATCAGCGCCCGCACCGACTTCTTCAGGGCACGGTTCTCCGCACGCAGGCGCGCAGCAGTGGCAAGCGCTCGCGACGCACGCGGCGCGACCGGTGCATGCGCGGCGGCCGGTGCATGCGCGGCGGCCGGCACGCGCGACGCCGCCGACGCCTTGCTTCGCGGTGGCGGTCGTTTCATGCCGGCGCCGCGACGCCCAGGCAGGTGAAGGAGTTGTTGGCGTGAATGGTGTTGAACTGCTCGCCCAACGAGGAGAACCCGGTGACGCAATGATCCCGCAACAGCGACTCGATTCCCCTCGCCAGGCCCTGGCGTTCCATGTAGGCCGTGCGCGCAGCGCAATCGACGCCGATCACCAGTTCGGGCGCGCCGATGCGCCGGCGCATGCCCGTGAACAGTTCGTCGAGACTGGCGATCATGTCGCCCGGCTTTGCCAGCGCCACCACGAGTCCGGGCTCGAGCGCGCAGGCGAACTCCAGCGCGCCGTCGGGATAGATGCGCTGCATGCCGCGCGCATAATAATGACCGCCGATGCGTATCATCAGCGGGTAGGGCGCGAAATCCCGGCTCTCGCGCGGCGGCCGGCGAAAACCGCACGCGGCCGCGTACACCCCGAGCGCCGGCCGGCCATCGATTTCCCGCACCACCCGGCGCGCCGGGTCGGCATCGGTAATGACGAACTTCTTGTCGCTGGGCATGTAGTGATTGTGGCAGTACGCAATCACCGGCGAGGCCGAGGCCACCAAGCAAAGAATCGCCGCGCCCCGGGCGGCGCCGCCGTGGTACAGCAGCCGCGTACTGCCGGGCGGATGGCCCAGCGGATTGAAGTACAAGTCGCCCGCGGACCCGCCGATCAAGGGTACGCCGTTCAATTCCATGCCGAGCACGGCCGCCAAGCGCTCTTCGCAGCGTGCCTCCGCGTCGACCAGCAGCAGCGCGAAGCGATGCTCGAAACCAGCCCCCGGACCGCCGCTCAGTTCCACCCGCAATTGATGCACCCGTGCCCGCAGTTCGGGCAACCCCATCGCGGCCACGTCGTCGAGCAGGGTGTCGGCCGTGGCGAAACGGCCCGAAGGCAGATGAAACCCCGCGATCCCATGGGGCTCGAAGCCCTGCGCACTGATGATACGTCCGGTGGAAGCGCCGACGACCCGCCGCACGCCGCGTGCCGCGAGTTCGCTGCCCAACTGCTTGAGATCATGCGCGGCCGATGCAAACACCATGGTCAGCGCGGCATCGCCGCGATCGGCGGCGATGGCTGCGGCCGCGGCCGCCGTATCCCCGGTGGAGTGGAAACGCGCGATGCCCTGCGCCGCCCGGCTCACGGAAAATCCTCCTCCCAGAACTCACCACGGCGGCGCGCACCCTCACCGCCCCGGGCGGCCTCCGCGAGGCGCAGTTCCACACGGCGGATCTTCCCCGAAATGGTTTTCGGCAAATCGGCAAACTCGAGCCGTCGAATGCGCTTGAAAGGAGCGACGCGTCCGCGAACGTACGTAAGGATGGACAGCGCGGTGGCGGA
>Ga0134126_10005853_pt1 | contig 15380 bp, 13 predicted proteins | sample KB31752_FD_96881 | JGI IMG/M metagenome (GOLD analysis project Ga0134126, IMG submission 96881) | Terrestrial soil microbial communities with excess Nitrogen fertilizer from Kellogg Biological Station, Michigan, USA - KB3-175-2 | ecosystem: Environmental > Terrestrial > Soil > Unclassified ...
CTGGGGCGCGTCGCCGGTCATCATCACGCGGCGCCGCGGGGCGCGAGTGCTGCTCACCGACGGAGACGATCGGGTGTCCCTGGCGGTGGCGCGCTCGCTGGTCGGCGCGGGGTATGACGTGCATGTGACCTCCGCGCATCACGTGAGCCTCACCGGTGTTTCCCGGGGGGTCACCAACCACAAGATCCGGTGGAACTCGCTGGAACGCCCCATCGACTACGCCTGGGCCATCGGGGCGCTCGCCCGGCGGCTCGATGCGGAAGTCCTGCTCCCGGTCTCCGACGAGTCCATGGAGGCCATCCTCGAGAACACCGACGCGCTCCCCGGGGACATCTGTCTCCCGACGCCATCGCTCCTCGCCTACCGCACCGTGTGCGACAAGGGCGCGATGCTCGAGCAGGCGCGCGCGGCCGGTCTCGCCGTGCCTCCGACGATCGTCCTCAAGAACCGCGACGCACGCGAGATCCCCTCCGACTGGTTCCCCGTCGTATTGAAGCCGCGGAAGTCCGTGGTGTCGTCGGAACAGCTCTCGGTGTGGGGGAGCCGGACCAAGACCACCGTGGCGTTCGTCGAGCGGCCCGAAGATCTCGGACCCGCACTCGCGAAGATCCCGCACGCCGCGTTCCCGGTGCTCGCCCAACGGCGCGTGCAGGGAGCGGGGGAGGGGATTTTCCTGCTCCGCTGGAACGGCGAGTACCTCGCCGAATTCGCGCACCGGCGGATCCGGGAGAAGCCTCCCGCCGGTGGCGTGAGCGTCTACCGGGAGAGTGTCGCCGTCGATCCGATTCTCGGTGCCGCCGCCAAGCGCCTGCTCGACAAGCTCGACTGGCGCGGGGTCGCGATGGTCGAGTGCAAGCAGGACGACGCGACCGGTGAGCCCGTCTTCATGGAGGTCAACGGCCGGTTCTGGGGGTCGCTCCAGCTGGCCATCGACGCCGGGGTGGATTTCCCGTCGTTGCTCCTGGCCTCCGCGTTCGGCCGCCGGTTCTCGCCGGTCACTCGGTACGAGCGAGGCATCCGAGGGCGCTGGTTCTGGGGGGATGTCGACCACCTGTACCTGCGGCTCACGAAATCGCCGGAGGTGCTGCACCTCACCACGGACCGCCGGACCCGGCGCGAGGTGGTGGGGGACTTCCTACGGCATCGCCGGGGGGACCACGAGGATGTCTTTCGCTGGACCGATCCCATGCCCTTCGCTCTGGAATCCTTCCGCCGGCTCGCGCTCTCGAGCTGAGCCGCGGCTCCTGAGCAGTGTGGAGAGGGCCGCGATCCGTCCGCGATGGGCTACCCAGGCCATGCCACAGTACCCGATCACCCCAGCGGCAACTTCGATGGCGAAGCGCGGGCGCACGCCCCAGCCGGTGGGAATGACGGCGCGCGAGACCCAGACCGCGAGCGCCATCGCCGCGGACGCGGTGATCGCGGGAATCAACGCCGCGACGTAGGTGCTCCACCGCATCTCGATGGCCCGCAGGGCGTACCGCAGGAACGACAGCACCACCAGAATCGGATAGACCGTCACCCACCCCATCGCCACACCCGCGGTGCCCCACCTGGTGCCGAAGTAGAACACCGGAGGCAGGACGATCAGGGCGAGCACGCTGAACATCATGTTCCGGCCACTCCGGCCGGTCGAAATGAGCACCTGGGGCGCGAGCAGCTGCACCGACCGCAACGCGGCGTACAGCGCCAGCAGCTGGAGCGGAAGGGTGACCCCGCTCCACGGGTCCCCCAGGAAGGCGGTCACGAAATCGTGGGCCGTCAGGAACAGCCCGAGACAGAGGGGCAGCGTGACGAACGCGAGCCCCTCCGTGAGGAGCGCCAGATACCGGCGGAGACTCGAGGGGTCGGCCTGCACGGCCGCAAAAAAAGCCGGTGTCACCCGGCCGACCAGCGAGCTGATGCGGTCCACGGGAACTGACGCGATGGTCCAGGCGAGCGTGTACGCTCCGAGCGCCGCGGTGCCGAGGACCCGGCCGATGACGGTGAAGTCGGCGTTGGAGTAGGCGTACCAGGCGATGTTGGAGACCAGGAGGTGCCACCCGATGCGCAGCGCCGGGCGGAGGGACTCGAAGTCGCGAGGCCAGGCGATCCGATGCGGCCTCCACCGGAAGCAGCACCCGGTACTGACGAGTGTTCCGAGGATGGGCCCGCCCACCAGCGACCAATAGCCTGCTCCGGCCAGCGCCATCACCAGCGTGGTGGTCATCACCACCATCGACTCGATGCCGTCGATGAAGGCCAGCGCGCGGAACTGCAGATCGTGCGCCATCAGCCCACGCGGGAGGATCTGCAGGGCGCGGACGGGGAACGTCAGAGACAGCACCATCAGAATCCCGCTGACTCTCCCCTCGCGAAAGTAGGCCGCGACGTATGGGGCCGTGAGGAGGGTGAGTGCGCACAGGACGACGCCCACGATCCCGGCCACCATCCCGATCGCCGCGAGCTGGGGCTCCTGCAGCCCACGGGTCTGGACGATCGCTCCCGTCAGTCCGGCATCGCAGATCAATTGCGCGAATCCGAAGTAGATGAGCGCCATGGCCACGAGCCCATAGTCGGACGGGGCGAGCAGGTGCGCGACGAAGAGGGTGATGACCCAGCTCACGAGCTGGGTGACCCAACGAATGACGCTGGTCCAGGCGATTCCGCGAATCAGCGAGCGGTCGAGATGTGGGGTGGGTGGCATCAGGCCACCCTCAGGGCAAGAGCAGGACCAGCCAGATGCTTTGGTGACGCGACGCGCCCGGTGAGCGTGCGATGCGTCGGCACTCCGGTTGATGGACACGGGGCCGCGGCCCGGGTCTTGAGATCAGTGGACCAGTAATGACGACCGCCATGATTGAGACGCGCGTGCAATGGCGCCTCCACTCGGCTTGCCCGGCGGACTGGTCCCGTCTCATCGACCGGTGCGCGGCGGGGTTTTTCCACTCCCCGGCCGGACTCGCGGCCTCGGGGGAGAAAGGTGAATCATTTTTCGGGGAGCTCGTGGATGGTGACGACGTCGTCGGCATCGTCGCCGGGGTGCATCGGCGCTGCCGCGTCCTCTCGAGGCCTCGGCATGCGTACTTGCCCGCGCCGCCGGCGATCGCCGCCGGCTCGGCGGTGACCGCCGCCTTCGCGACCGAGGTGCTGCGGGAATGCGCCGAGGATGAAGGGTGGACCGAACTGACCGTTGGATCCCTGGAAGCGGCCGGTGAGGTCCCCGTCGACGCGTCGGGGAAGGCCCTTCCGCGGCGAACCGAGTACGATATCCAGCTCTCCGGGACTCCCGAGGAGCTGGAAAAGCGGCTCAATCGGCACCACCGCCGCCACCTCTCCGAAGGCGCGCCCTGGACCCTCCGCACTTTGTCGGGGCGCGAGGCGCGTGACGTCGTCATTCAGGTCACGAGCTCCGCCCGGCACCGCGCGGCGACCTACCGCGGCGTGACGTACGACGAAGTGGTCCTCCCCGCCGTCGAGGCGTTCCGGGAAGACCCCGTGTGGGGCCTCACGACGTACGCCGCCATGCTGGGGGACGTTCCCCTCTCGGCCGCTCTCGTCGGTTGGGCCGGCAAGCGGGCGTACTACGTGTCGGGCGGCTCGACCCTCGAGGGCTACGCGCGGGACGCGTCGGTGTGGTTGCACTTCCAGATCGCCCTCGCGTTTCAGGCCGCCGGTTTCACCCACTACTGCCTTGGGGGCGCGCCGGCGTCCGCTCGCGATCCGAAAGACCCCAGTCATGGACTCCACCGGTTCAAAAGCGGCTTCGGGTCTCAGGTCCGTTCCTGCTCGGGTGCCCGCTGGGTATTCAGCGCGGAGCATGAGGCGGGGCACCGGCTGACCCGGTGGATTCGCGACCAGTTTCTCATTGGCACCAAAGAGGCGACGTGAACCTGACGCCCACCGGCCCGAAGACGCGTACGGTGCTCGGTGAGCTTTGGCACGAGCGGCTCGGAGGCTTTGAGGTTTCCGAGGACCACGGGCCCCACCTGCACGCGGCGCTCCAGTGGCTGTGCCGGGCCCAGGATGCGACCGGCACGCCGGGATTCGCCCGAGGCTACTCCCTGATCCGGCACGAGCAGTTCGGCACTCGGGGTTGGCAACCGGCCTACCCGGAGACCACCGGATACATCATCCCCACGCTGTTCCTGGCGGCCCGGCACCTTGGCTGGTCGGGGCTCGCGGTCCGAGCCATACAGGCCGCGCACTGGGAGATCGAGGTGCAGCTGCCGAACGGCGCGGTGCAGGGGGGAGTCATCGGGGAGCCGCCCACGCCGGCCATCTTCAACACCGGACAGGTCATCTTCGGTTGGCTGGCCGCGTATCACGAAACGCGGGGAGAGGAATTCGCGGCCGCCGCACGGCGGGCTGCCGACTACCTCGTCTCGTCCCTCGATGAGGACGGGGTCTGGCGGCGCGGGAACTCCATGTTCGCCGACCGGCGTGCCACCAACTACAACGCGCGCACCGCGTGGGCCCTGGCGGAAGCCGGGGCCGTGTTCGCAGAGCCCCGCTACTCGGAGGCGGCCAGGCGCGCGCTCTGCCAGGTGGCGCGCCAGCAGCACGAGAACGGGTGGTTCCCGGCCTGCTGTCTCACCGATCCGGTCGAACCGCTCCTGCATACCGTGGCTTATGCGATCCGCGGCCTGTTGGAGGGAGGCCGGGTGCTGGACGATTCGTACCTGATGACGGCGGCCGCGGCGGCGGCGGGGCGGATCGCGGAATGTGTGGACGCGCGCGGCACATTACCGGGGCGTTTCACCGCGACGTGGGGTGCGGCCGCGAAATGGCGCTGCCTCACGGGAGAGGCGCAGATGACGAATATCTGGCTCCGCCTCGAGGCGATCACGGGCGAGAAGACCTGGTCCAGGCGGGTGCCTCACGTGATTCAGGCACTCAAGGCGACTCAGAGCCGCAACGCCAGCGATCCGGGAATCCGCGGTGGCATCAAAGGCTCCTGCCCGATGACCGGCTGGTACGGGCGCTTCGAAGTGCTCAATTGGGCGACGAAGTTCTTCGCGGATGCGTTGATGCGGGATGAACGACCGGAGGAGTATGCGACGGATCGGTGTGGCGTACTGGCGTAGTTGTTAGGCGGTTAGACGGTTAGTGCTCCAAATGCGAGGTCCCCACCTCTCACTAACCGACTAACCGCCTAACCGCCTAACCGACTTCCCACCTCCGGCAGGTCCAGCTCAAACCAGAATCTCGTTCCGACGCCCCTCTTCGATTCGCTCTTGAGCTCCGAGTCCAACTCCTTCAGCACTCGCCGACAGATCATCAATCCCAATCCCGAGGTCGAGAAGGCACGGTCCGGACCCATCGGGCCGGTGCTGCCCTCCGGAGGCAGGCCTGGACCGGTATCGAGGACGGAAAACTCGACGCGATGCCCCTGGCCCGGCTTCACCGAGACTTCCACGCGGCCTTCATTCGTGTACCGCAAGGCATTGGTCGCCAGGTTCAGCACCAGGCGCCCCACGGCCCGGGGGTGCCCGACGCGCTCCGTACGCCCCGAGGTCCTGATGATCAAGTCGAGGCCACGCTGCTCCGCGATCGGCGACAACATGGCCTGCACTTCACGCAGCACGGCGTCGATCGAGAAATTCACCGGCTGCCGATCCACCAACCCGCCCCCCCGCCGCGCCAAGGCCATGACGTCTGACGCGGTGCTCGTGAGGGACAGTGCGGCGCTGCGGATCAATCCGAGCTGGCGTTTCTGTCCGGCACTCAGGGGGTTGGCGTCGAAGCCACCTTCGATGAGCTCGGTGAGCGCCAGAATGGCCGCGACGGGGGAGCGGAGGTCATGCGCCAACTCGACCACCAGCTCCAGTGCTCGCCCGCCCCGGAGGGCGCGATCGGCGTCGTCTGGCTCAGCTTGGGGCTCGAGGACCGGCAGTTCGGTCGTCTCTGTCATCCCGCGTCCGCGGTCACTTGCCGACCGCTATCGCTCATTTTCGCTGAATCGGGTACCCGTGAAGCCACCAGGGACTTGTTCGGCGTCCGGTGCAAGCCGTGCCGCTCCATCATCCGGTAGAGCGTGGTGCGTTCCACCCCCGCCATCCGCGCCGCCTTGGCCAGATTGCCGTCGGCGCGGTCGATCAGCCAACTGAGATAATGGATCTCGAACTGCGAAATCACCCGGTTCCGCGCCGAGTGGTAGGTATCCTCGGCAAGGGCTGAAAGGGTGGCCGGCGAGATGCTGGCGTGCACGGGCGTGGCATTGTTTTCGAACGGAATGTCGTCCGGTCCGATGTCGGCACCCGGACTGACCAGTACGGCCACGTGTTCGATCACGTTCTGCAGCTAGCGGACGTTGCCGCGCCACTGATGCGAACAGAGGGCCAGCATGCCCGCCTCGCTCCACGCCGGGACGGGCGTGCCTTTCCGGCGATAGCGCGTCCAGTAGCTCGCGAGGAAGTGATTGGCGAGGGGCGGGATGTCTTCGGTACGCTCGCGCAGCGGTGGGACCCGGATGGGCACCACCCGCAGGCGGTAGTACAGGTCTTCACGGAGGTCCCCCGCGCGGGCCGCGGTGTCCGGGTCCTTGTTGGTGGCGCAGACGAAGCGGACGTTGACCACGGCGTCCGTCCCTTCGCTCCCCACGCGCCGCAGGATGCCATCCTGCAGCACCCGCAGCAGCTTGGCCTGGATCGGCTTCGGCATGTCGAGGAGCTCATCCAGGAACAGGGTGCCGCCATTCGCGGTTTCGAGCAGACCCGCCTTGTCCCGCACCGCACCCGTGAACGCACCCTTCACGTGTCCGAACATCTCGGACTCGAGCAAAGCCTCGGGCAGGGCGGCGCAGTTCAATGCGACGAACGACCGGCTGGACCGGCGGCTGTGCCGGTGGATGAACTGGGCGATCAGCTCTTTCCCCACGCCGCTCTCGCCGGTGATGAACACCGACGCGTCCGTGGGCGCCACCCGCTTGGCCAGCTCGATCACGGACTGGAACGCCGGCGACTGACCCAGCAGGACCACCTGGTCGTGATGCTCGAAGGGCGAGTCGAAGAGATGGGCATGCTTCTTGGTCTCGCGGCCCACCAGCACCGTGTGCGCCGCGCGGCCGATCAGGACCTGCAGCTGCGTGGCGGTGAAGGGCTTGGGCAGATAGTCCCAGGCGCCCTCGCGAAGAGCCTCGAGGCTCGACTCCACCGAGGGGTTGCCGGTCATCACGATCCCGATCAGTTCCGGATTGGATTCGAGCGCGGTGCGTATGAGCACGGTGCCCGGCACCTGGGCCAGGAAGAGATCGGTGAGCAGGATGTCGACGGGCTCCCGCCGCAGGAGGTCGCGCGCTTCATCCCCGCGGCCGGCGAGTGTGACGCCGTAGCCGTCCAGGCGGAGGATCGAGGCGCAGGTCTCCCGGAGCGTCGGGTCGTCTTCGACCACCAGGACGCGGATGTCGGACTTCGCTTCCGGGTCGAGCGCGAGCAGCGCGGAGACGGTTCCGGGAGCGACGCGAGGTTCGGTCGCCGCAGTGGGCGCTTCAGGAGAGACGATGGTTGCCATGGGTCAGACTTTTCCTCTTCAGGGTACCACTCCATATCGCACACTTCGGGCCAGGAGCGTGGAGGACCCCCCCAGTAGGGACTTATGCCACATGGACACTGCGATATCTGCGGTTCGACTCAACCCGCCGTCACCGGAGGCGCGCACCACTCTGGAGCGACGTCCGTCGTCCGCATGCACCGAATTGCGACCAGCCGCAGCCTCGCATGCGCGCGCTGCGCCTCGGAAACAATGCGATATCCTGCCATTCCCGGGGATTCTTGCCGGGCGGTACCGCTCTTGCGGTCTGGGGAGGCGACTCGACTGAGGAAAAGTCGTGAACGACAATCGCAGTGGTCTCTCCGGAGGCTTGGTTCCGATGCCGTCCAACGCGCCCGGTGCGCTGCCCCCAGGGGTAGTGGCTATCCCGGTCGCCATCAATTGGCAGGGTGGGGGGCAACCGACCGGTCCTGACTGGCGGCGGACCTTCTCCGCGGTATGGCGCTATCGGTGGTTGATCGGTGTGGCCACGGTGGTGGGCGCCCTGGTGGGCATCGCCGGCGGTCAGCTGATCCACCCCATCTATCAGGCGCAGGCGACGATCTGGATCGACCAGGGGGACCCGCGAAATCCGGGTCCGGCATGGGCAGGTCGGGGGGACCGGCTGCTCGGAGAAAACGCCTGGTCTGACCTGCTGACCAGCTTCGCCGTACTCGAGAACGCGGTCCGCTCGCAGCGGCTCTACCTGACGCTCAAGGACCCGCGTGATGCGCCGGCGTTCGCGAACTTCGACGTCACGCAGGACCTGCGCCCTGGGGCGTACCGCCTCGATGTGAACGGAGACGGGCACTCCTATACGCTGGTCACGGCTGAGGGCGCACCGCTTGAGCGCGGGGAGCTGGGTGGCCCGGTGGGCGCACGCGACGGTTTTTCCTGGACTCCAGTCGCCTCCTCCCTCCCCGCCGGTCACAGCATCTCGTTCACCATTTCCACGCCGCGGGAAGCGGCCGAACGTCTGGGGGCGAAACTCGAGGTGATGCAGGACGAGGCGGGGTCCTTCATCAAGGTCGGACTCAAAGGAACCCATCCCCGGGCCCTCGCCGCCACGCTCAATGCGATCACGCAACGGTTCGTCGGCGTGGCGGATACCCTCAAGCGTCAGCGGCTGACCGAGGTTCGGAAGATCACCGAGGAGCAGTTGGCGGAGGCGCAAGGCAACCTGAACAAGGCCGAATTGGCTTTGCAGGACTTTCAAATCCGGACGACGACGTTGCCTGGCGGCGGGACGAGCGCCGGCCGCCGCGACGACGCCAATGTGGGAGATCCCGCCTCGATCGGATTCTTCGGGATGCAGGTCGACCGCGAGCTGCTGGTCCAGGATACCGGCGCCTTGGCCCAATACCTGGCCTCCGGTGCCGGCCGCTCCGACTCGACCCCCGACGCGCAGATGCTTCAGGCCATTCCTTCCGCGATGAAGGCACCCGGGGTCGGACAGGTGCTGGACACGCTCTCCGCGAAGCAGGCGGCGCTGCGGTCGATGGCGTACCAGTTCACCGACGAATATCCGCCCAAGAAGCGGCTCGCCGGGGAAGTTGCCCAACTCGAGCGCCACACCCTGCCGGACCTGATTCGTGGCGTCATCCGCGACGACGACGCACGCATCGCGGCCCTCGGCGGCCAACTGGGCCAGCAGGCATCGGTGTTGAAGCAGGTACCGCCCCGTCTCATCGCAGCGGCCCGGCTCCAGCGTGCGGTCGGTATCGCGGACGATCTCTACACGAGCCTCGAGCAGCGCTATCAGGAAGCGCACCTGACGGAGAACGCCGCGGTGGCGGACGTGCGGGTGCTCGACCTCGCGGTGGCACCGGAGCATCCCCTCAAGAACACCGCGCCCGGGCTCTTCCTGCTGGGCCTGGTCGGTGGTTGCGGCTTGGGGCTCATCGGGGCGGTCATCCTCGACCGGACAGATGGACGGATGCGTCGCGCGGAAGAGGTGTCGGGTGACCTGGGGCTTTCGATCCTGGGGACCGTGCCTCACCTCAACCGCAGCCATACGCGCAAAATCCGTGGCCCCGAGTCGATCGAGACCATCGAAGCACTCCGCGGCCTGCGGGTCACGCTCCTTTCCGCCTTCGATCGGGTCGGCGCGATGGCACTGACCGTCACCAGCCCGGGCCCCGGCGACGGCAAGTCATTCATTTCGTCGAATCTGGCGCTGGCGTGTGCCGCATCGGGACTGAGGACAGTCCTGATCGACGGGGATTTGCGCCGCGGGACGCTCTTCCGGCAGATCGCGGTCGAGAAGGGGCCGGGGTTGGCGGACTACCTGCGTGGCAAGGCGACGTACGACCGGATCATGCAGGCGACGTCCTTCCCGAGTCTGACGTTCGTCGCGCGCGGCAATCGCGGGAACGATTCACCCGAGCTGCTCGAGTCTTCGGCCATGAAGCACCTGATCGACGACCTCAAGGCACGCTATGACGTGGTGATCTGTGACTCCCCGCCACTCGGCGCCGGGGTGGATTCCGCGGTGATCGGGGGCGTTACGGGGAGCCTGCTGCTCGTGGTGCGCTCAGGGCGAAGCGCGCGGTCGGTGGCGCAGACCAGTCTCGAGATCCTCCGTCGCCTGCCCATTCGCCTGCTTGGCGCGGTGATCAACGATGTCCCGCAGGGCGCGACGTACAAGTACTACCCGTATGCCCTGGAATATGAAGTGGAGCCGGAGCCCGAAGACGCAGACCGGGTGCAGCTGGTCTAACCTAGACGTCTAGACGTCTAGACGTCTAGGCTAGACGTCTAGGCTTGACGTCTAGGATTGGCTTCGATTGAGCCAGGGAGCGCCAGGTTCCGGGCTCCCGGCTCGGACCGCGGACATGGCGCGGGTGAGGAGGGCGGGGGCGTCAGTCGGTGCGTAGGCCAGATCATCGACCGCGTCATACCCGCCGCTGATTCGTACGGCGTTCGGAGCCAGTCCCGCGCCACTCGCGGCCGTTTTCAATGCTTCCGACAGCCGGTGGGCCAGGCGCAACGCGCCGACGTGATCCGTATCCGGCGCCACCACGACGAACTCCCGGGGCCCGATGCGGCCGATGGCGTCCGAGCGCCTGCCGATCTCCTGGAGGGCCGGGGCGCAGCGCGTGACCGCGAGGCGGGACGAGGCTTCCGGGGCCGCGGGCTCGAGGTCGACGGTGAGGGCGACGCAGGCGAGCGGAAAGTGATGCCGCACGGCATGCGCGGCGAGCTCGTTGATGCGGCGGGCCAGGCCCCGGAGGTTGTACAGGCCGCTCCGGGGATCCATCAACCGATCGGCCAGGAGGCCGTCCGACTCATGCTTGAGGTCGACGTAGGCCCGCACGCTGTCGTGCATCTCGTCGTCGTCCATCCCGCCGTCCAGACACGCGCGGGCGCCGCTTCTGATGGCTTCGAGGCGATCGCCGGGCGTCGGCGGCCCGTCCATGACGAGCAGGATCGGGGTGGACACCTCGATCCGCGCTTCGCTCAGCAGCGACCAGGCCACGCTCGTCCCCCGGCCTCCAGCCAGTGAAGGGTCCAGCAGGATACAGTCGGGCTGAAGTGCCGTCGCCAGCTCGCGGGCTTGGTCGGCCTCGGAGGCCCACACGACGCGCTGCCCGCGCTCGGCAAGGACGCGGCCCAAGCGGCGCGCGGGATGGCCGGCAGCGGCAGCGACGAGGATGAGCGCTGAGGTCGCGGGTGCGGAAGTGAGGGTCGTCATGTTGGTGGGTATCTGTGGCAAACTTGAGGCCGTGGGGCGGCTGAACATCCCCGCTTGGACTGTGGCTGTTCATCAACACGCGCATCGCGGCATCTGGAGCGTGCCCGCAGCGTGCCACATGGGCGATACCGCGGTCCCGGTCTTGTTGAGAGAGAGACAAGAGGCCAAGTCGCTAGGTCGCGAAGACACCAAGTCACCGAGAGTGGAGATCAACCGTGAAGAGCATGGAAAGCTGCTGGATCTTGATCGTCGCCGCGTTGCTGGCGACGCCCGTTGCCGCGCAAGGGCCACCGCGACTGGTGCGGGTGGGGGACCGCGTGCTCCTGCGGGTCGACGGCGCCGCGCAACTCTCGGACACGTTCGAAGTGGCGGCCGGACCATCGGTCGTGCTGCCGGCCATCGGGCCGGTCCCGCTCGCCGGCGTGGCACGCGACAGTCTGACCACCTACTTCACCGGCCTGCTGAGCAAGTACATCCGCGATCCGGTGGTGCACGCCGAGTTGTTGATTCGCGTGGGCGTGGTGGGAGAGGTTGCGCGACCGGGCTATTACTCGGTGACGGACGATCTGCTGTTTTCGGATCTACTGATGCACGCGGGCGGGCCGACCAAGGATGCCAACGTGCACAAGATGAAACTCGAACGGGAGGGCACTGTTCGCTGGGAGGGAGACAAAGTCAACGAGGCGGTGGCGGGGCAGCGGACTCTGGGAGAGCTGGGTTTTCAGTCAGGGGACCAGGTCGAGGTCCCTGCCATTGTCCGGCACGATCCTCTCGCGACCGTCCAGATCATCAGTATTCTGGTGGCGATTCCCACCGCCATTTACGCCGCAGTAAAGATCTTCTAGCCCTTGCAAAGCACTATTATTGTGCACATCATTGTGTTGTGGGTGCACGTTTTTCGTGCACAACGCGTCTGGTAAGTTGATTGTGTTTTCCTAACTCATTTGCAATAAAAGATTTGTCGTCTAGGCTGAGAGTCGGTGCATGGGCACTCCTCTTGCCATGATGCTGCCCCAATACACCCCGTAGCGTAGCCCGGACCCGAGCGCCCGAGGACCGCACATGTCGACTCCGAAGGACCGCACCCCCTCAACCCAACCGCCCACCGCGGAAGAGACGGCTGGGCTGCTTCGAGAGCTGGTTTCCCACCTGCGGCAGAACCGGACCCAGCTGCGTGAGGAATGGGCCCGCCGGATCACCCGGGCCCAGCTGCTCACCGCGATGACCGAGGAAGAAATCTTCGCGGAAGCCACATCGGTCTACGACAACTACGTGGAAGCGCTCGAGACCGGGACGTTCGAAGCCCTCCAGGCGTACGCGCGCAATCTGTCCGAGCGCATCATTCCGCGAGGGGTCGAGACGCACGAAGTCGTCGGCATCGTGCTCCTCCTCCGCGACGTGCTGGCGCGCTCGCTCTTCGCCAAGTACCACGAAGACTTCACCAAGCTGAACCGGATTCTCGACGCATACGAACCCGCCGCGAACCGGATCGCGAACACGGTGGCCGTCGGCTTCGTGCAGGAGCGCGAGCGCGTCATCCGGCAGCAACAGGAAGCGATCCGCGAGCTGTCCACGCCGGTGCTCCAGGTGCGGGAACGGCTTCTCATTCTGCCGATCATCGGCGTCATCGACCCGCAACGCGCGCGCCAGCTGACGGAACAGCTGCTGCGCGCCATCCGGACCAACCGCGCGAAAGTCGTCGTCATCGACATCACGGGCGTCGCGGCGATGGATGCCAACGTCGCGAACAACCTGGTCCAGACCGTCGAAGCCGCGCGTCTGCTGGGTGCCACCGTCATCGTCACCGGCCTGTCGCCCGAGATCGCGCAGACGCTGGTCACGATCGGCGTCGACCTCTCCGAGATGGCCACGGTGGGCGACCTGCAGGGCGGCATCGAAGAGGCCGAACGGCTGATCGGGTACAAGGTGCTCCCGTTGTCGGAGACGTCGGCCGCGTCCTGACCTGAGCCGAGAGAAAAGGACCTGTGGAAGTCCCTATTCTGAAGCAGGGTACCTATCTGATCGCGTCGATCCAGTCCGCGCTGACCGACGCCGATCTGTCACAGCTGCGTGAGGCGCTGGTCGCCCGCGTGGGAAAATTCCGCGCCCGCGGCGTCATCGTGGACGTGACGGCGCTCGACGTCATGGACTCCTTCGCCGTCCGGACGCTGCGCGACATCACGCACATGGCGCGGCTCCGCGGCGCGGAAACCGTCATCGTCGGCATTCAGCCCGAAGTCGCCTTCGCGATGGTTCAGCTGGGGCTCACGCTCAAAGGTGTCTCGACCGCGCTCGACCTCGAGGAGGGCCTGGCATTCCTTGATGCCAAGGCCCGGGAGCGGATCGACCGTGCCTGATGCCGTCATCTGCCCCATTCAGGCCGACGTCGACGTCGTTCAAACCCGCCAGCAGGGACGGAACATCGCCGCCGAGGCGGGATTCTCCGCCGGGGATCAGACCGTGATCGCCGCGGCGATCTCCGAGATCGCCCGGAACATTCTGATGTACGCCAAGCGGGGGGAGATCGAGCTTCGCGCCGTCTCCTTCGCGGATCGGACCGGGATCGTCATCATTGCCCGTGACCACGGCCCCGGCATCCGGGATATCCCTCGTGCCATGCAGGACGGGTACTCGACCTCGGGCGGTCTGGGACTCGGCCTTCCCGGCGCCAAGCGCCTCATGGACGAGTTCGAGGTGGTCTCGAGCAACGGCAACGGGACTACCGTCACCATGAAGAAGTGGCGTGAGGTCCGCGCGTAACGGATGGCCGCCGCCCCACTCCTCGAATGGGGCGTCGCCGCGCGGCCACTCCCCGGAGAGCACGAATCCGGGGACCACTTCCTCGTCAAAACCTTCTCCGAAGGTGCGGCCATCGCCGTGGTGGACGGTCTGGGCCACGGAGCCGAAGCCGCCGCGGTTGCCCGACGAGCCGTCGCCGCCGTCGAAGCCGCGGTCCGCGACCCGCTCCCCACGCTCTTCCGGCGCTGCCACGACGCGCTCGTGGGGAGCCGTGGGGTGGTGATGAGCGTCGCCTCCATCGACAACCGCGCGTCCCAGGTGATCTGGGCGGGCGTCGGGAACGTGGACGCCTGGCTGCTCCGCCCCCACGCTCATGAGGGGAAGGCGCGCACCAGCCTCGTGACGCGGGGCGGCGTGTTGGGGCGGGAAGTCCCTCCCCTCACCCCCGTCAGCCTTGCCCTCGATCCCGGCGACCTCCTGGTGTTCGCCACGGACGGCATCCGCGACGGGTTCGTCGAGGGGATGTCCCTCGAGGACGCCCCCCAGCGAGCCGCGTCCCGGATCATGGCGACCCACGGCAAGGGGACCGATGACGCTCTGGTCCTCGTGGCCAAGTACCTGGGAAACTCGTGAGCAGGCCCTTGCCCACCGTGACCAAGACTCCTCCGCTCCCGGGGATCTCCGAGTCTCCCTCGGCCATGCGCGTCCTGGGGGTGGGCCTCGACGGCGCGCTGATGCACGCCATCCGCCCCTGGGCGGCCGAGCTGCAGGCGCAGATGGAGTTCGTCGCCGACCTGCCGCAGGCGGTCCGCCGGCTGGCCGCGGGACGGTGGGACGTCGTCCTGACCGTGCTCGGCGAACACCCCGACGAGGATATGCACTGGTGGGCGAACGCGCTCCGCGGCCGCACGGGAGCGCCGCGGCTCATCGCGTTCGCGCACCGGCCCTCCATGGGCCTGGCCCTGCGTGCGGAGCAGCTGGGCACGCATGACCTGCTGGCCCTGCCGGTGCGCCGCGAGGAGCTCATGCGGTCGCTGCGGAGGGTGGGACGGGGTACGTCGGAGATCGCCGTCCCTCTCGAATCGACGGCGAACGAGGACCTCGGACGGTACGCGCTCGTGGGGCAGAGCCCCGCCATGCTCGACGTCTACAAGCTCATCGCGCGGGTCGCGCCCAGCACGGCCACCGTCCTCATCCAGGGAGAATCCGGGACGGGGAAGGAAGTCGTGGCGCGGGCGATTCACGCCAATGGTCCGAAGGCCTCGGGACCCTTCGTGGCCCTGAACTGCGCCGCGATCCCGGAGAACCTCCTCGAGAGCGAGCTCTTCGGGCACGAGAAGGGCGCGTTTTCGGGCGCCGTGACCAGAAAGATCGGCCGCTTCGAGCTCGCCAGAGGCGGGACCCTGTTCCTGGACGAGATCGCGGACATGACCCTGCC
>Ga0134126_10005854_pt1 | contig 15376 bp, 15 predicted proteins | sample KB31752_FD_96881 | JGI IMG/M metagenome (GOLD analysis project Ga0134126, IMG submission 96881) | Terrestrial soil microbial communities with excess Nitrogen fertilizer from Kellogg Biological Station, Michigan, USA - KB3-175-2 | ecosystem: Environmental > Terrestrial > Soil > Unclassified ...
TTCCAGACAGATCAGAATGGAAATCTGACGAGTGTGGATGGGTTGGCGGTGATGGGATATCCGGCAAGCAATGGAGTGGTCAACACCAACGCGCCGCTGACAGCGATTCAAATTCCCCTGGGAGCCACGCAGCAGCCGCAGGCCACTACCAGCTTCGCCCTGAACGCGACCAACTTGGATGCCAGCTCCGCGACAGGGACGGTAGTTCCGGCCCAGGTCACCGTATACGATTCACTGGGAAAGAGTCATATTGCCACGGTGAACTTCACCAACCAGGGCGGCAATAGCTGGAGCTATGCAGTCTCGCTTCCTGCCGGCGATTATTCCGGCGCAACCGCCAATACTACAGGTACGCTCACCTTTGACAGCAGTGGAAAATTGACGGCTCCTGCCGCCGACGTATCGGGCATCAGTTTTGGCACGCTTGCCGACGGAGCCAGCAATCTCAACTTTAGCTGGAACCTGTACGATGCCAGCCAAAATCCAACCCTGACCCAGGTGGCATCCGCGTCGACCGTAGGCAGCACGACCCAGAATGGCTACTCGAGCGGAAGTTATCAGGGATTTAATGTCGGCTCCGACGGAACCATTTCGGTGCAGTTTTCGAATGGACAGACCCAGGCCGTGGGACAGTTGGCAGTCGCCACCGTAAACAATGAGCAGGGCATGGCGCGGCTGGGGAACAACAACTTCGCGGCCACCCTTGCCTCCGGGCAGCCAACCGTCGGGGTTGCCGGTACCGGCGGACGCGGCACCATGGAGGGCGGAGCGTTGGAGGAATCGAATGTCGACATCTCCAGCGAATTTTCCAACCTGATCGTGGCGCAAAGTGCCTATGAAGCCAACGCCAAATCGGTGACAACGTTCAATACGGTCACGCAGGCGACCATCAATATGATCCAAGGCTAGTCGATCCGCCGCAACGGGGCGAAGCTGGAATACCAGCCAGCTTCGCTCCGAATCCAGCCAGTTCTTTCGGCCTCTCCGGTCAGAACTTTAAAAGATCTAAGAACTTTCTTATTCTCCATCTCGTTCCCTGGTTCCATTCCTGCACATCTTTCGATTGTTATGGCGGTCGCGCGGTCAAGCTTTTCCGCGCATTCTCCGGTGGCGACCGGAACGAGATGACGCAGAAGTCAAGGATCGAGCCCATGGAAGCACTACAGGAACCCGGCCCGCTACAGCAAGATGAAACCGGCGCCGCCTTTGCTTCCGCCGATCCACCAAACTTGGACACCAAGCAATTGTTGCCCGCCATTTCGCAGCGCAACACATGGCCAGCGGTCGAGTGGCTGCCGATCCAGATGGACGTGGCGTTGCCGGTAGTGCGGTTTCGCGTGCGGGATTTACTGGCCCTGGCGGCGGGTCAAGTGGTGTCCACGGCATGGTCGAGCAGCGAGGATCTTCCGCTGGCCATTGAAGACGTGCAATTGGCGTGGGTTGAAATGGAAGTCGTAGATCAGGCTATGGCGATTCGCATTACGCGGCTCTTGTGACATAAGCGGCTGCGTGAGAGCACAACAGAATACACGAAGAAGAAAAGGCATGTTCGCGATGGCCAGAGAAATGGTTGCGATGTGGAGAACAGCGAATCGACTGGTGGGATTTCCAAGAGAGATGCCGTCCCCTGCTTCCGATGCGATATGGAATCAGGCGGACGAAATGCCTCCGGAATCGGCCGCACCCAAGCCCCACCGGCGCGATTGGATTCCGAACCTGGAGCAGACGCCGCCGCTGGTGCAGTTCCTCGTGCGCCTGGCGCGGTGGCTCAAGGCAAAATGCCGTTCGGAGGCTACGCAGGTACCCCAGTTGCGACTCATCGGACAACTGGCGCTGGGAGCGAAGCGCCATCTTTCGCTGGTCGAAGTGGGCGGTGTGCAATTTCTGGTTGGCGGCGGCGTAGAGCATGTCACTGTGATTGCTCCAATTCCAAATGGAGTCCTGAACTCAACGGAGAACCCGCAAAATACAGGACGGCCTCATCCGCTATGAATCTACCCGGTTTACTTCTGCTGGCGCCGGCACCCCTGATGGAGCCGACAACGAATGGCCTGCGCATTGCAGGCAACGGAACCGTGCCCTGGACGATCATCTTTGTCCTGACGTTCCTCACCTTGATTCCGGCGCTGCTTCTTTCTATGACGCCGATGGTCCGTCTGCTGGTGGTGTTTCATTTTTTGCGGCAGGCATTGGGCACGCAGACCGCACCCAGCAATCAGGTATTGATGGGCCTCGGTCTGATGATGACCTGGTTCCTGATGCATCCCGTATTGGTGCAGGTTAACCAGCAGGCTGTCGAACCGTTTCGCAAGGGCCAGATCACCGGTACTCAGGCGATTGAGCGAGGAATCCGCCCCCCGGAACTGTACATGCTGCATTACGCCAGGGAAAAAGATCTTGCCCTCTTTGCTTCCGCCACCATGGAGAAGCGCCCCGCGAAACCGGAAGATTTGCCGCTGCGAGTGGTAGTTCCAGCCTATATGTTGTCAGAGCTGAAGGCCGGCTTCCAGATTGGCGCGGTCCTCTTTCTTCCATTCCTGCTGGTCGACCTGGTGGTGGCTTCCATCACGACGGCCATCGGAATGCTGCAGTTGCCGCCGGTCGTGATTTCCACTCCATTGAAGATTCTGTTGTTTGTGATGGTGGATGGATGGAACCTGCTGGCGGGTTCACTATTGAAAAGTTTTTGAGGATCGATCGCAAACGGTAGCGATCTGCGAAAGGAAATTCCGCATGAGCCCGGATCAGGTGACAGAACTTGCGCGGCATCTTTTGATGGAGGCCATGTTGTTGAGCGCCCCGCTGCTGCTGGCTGCCGCGGTCATCAGCATCGGCCTGAGCATCGTGCAAACCTTGACCTCCATCCAGGAGCAAACCATCACGACGATCCCTCGGCTGGCTGCAGTGGCTGTCATGTCGATTGTGGGCATGCCCTGGCTGCTGCGCAATCTGACGGGATACACCATTTCATTGTTCCGAGACTTTCATCGTTTTCTGGGTTGATTCCCCATTCATGAAAAGTGGCAGGCAGTTGTGGGTTGGAGATTGAGGAAGGCATGACGGACTGGAGCGGATATTTTGCGGCAGGCATTCTAGTGCTGATACGTGTCAGCGGCCTGATGCTGTTCGTTCCGTTTTTCTCTTCGGCCGCGATTCCTCGCACCGTAAAGGCAGTATTTACAGTAGTCGTGGCCGCGCTGTTGACTCCCGTTGCCGCCACCCATCCGGGGGCTGTACCGGAGCTGGGGCTGCTTTCGATGCTGGGAGAGCTGAGCACCGGATTGCTCTTCGGTCTATCGCTCACGCTTTTGATGGAGATGCTGAATTTCTCCGGGCAATTGCTAGGGCTTCAATTTAGCTTTTCGCTGGTGAATGTGCTCGATCCCAACTCCTCCGTCGAGACGCCGCTGCTAAGCCAGTTGTTGAATACGATCGGCCTGCTTGTGCTGTTGGCCGCAGGGCTCGATCGCACCTTGCTCTCCGCCATGATGCATACCTTTGCCGCGGTGCCGGTGGGCACGGCATGGCTCCACACGCGTTCCAGCCTGGCGCTGGTCGAGATGACCAGCGGAGTCTTTGTGGCTGCGGTGCAATTGTCGGCGCCTGTCATGGCCGCGACGATGCTGGTGGATGTGGTGGTGGCGCTGGTCGGTCGCATGTCGCCGCAGTTGCCGGTCCTGTTTGTGGGCATTCCGCTCAAGACTCTGATTGGCTATACGATCCTGATCGGTTCACTGGCGGTTTGGCCACGTTTTATTGAAGCCCGTTTCGACGGATTGCTCACTCAAGGTATGCAACTGGTTCTGGCGGCACATCGCGCGTAGGGGTATATGGCAGGCGATAACGGCGACAAAACCGAGAAAGCATCCCCGCGACAGAAGCAGAAAGCACGCGAACGCGGCGACATGGTGCACAGCAAGGAGCTGACCAGCGCCATTGGAATGGGCGCCGGCGTACTCGCGATTGGGATGGTCACGGAACGATTCGCCATGGGATGGCGAGCCGCATATGTGCACGTTCTCGATCTGGGCAGCCATAGCGATATGAGTCTGCAGGATGGCGCGGTGGTCAATGACATGGTGCGCGCCAGCGTTTATCAGACCGCGTTTCCCGTGCTGGTGGTGATGGCCGCTATTCTGGCAGTCGGCCTGATGGTCGGCATGGCGCAATCCGGAGGATTGCAGTTTCATGGTGAGTCGCTGCAGCCCAAGTTCGATCGACTGTCTCCCGCATCGAACTTGAAAAATCTGTTCTCGCTGCGTTCATCGGCGCGGTTGCTCAAGTCCCTGATTCCCGCAACTGTGGTCATGATTCTGGGATGGGATATTTTGCAGCGCACCGTTCTGTCGCTGCCGGTGCTCTCGTTGGCGCAGCTCCCTTTGTTGTTCGAAAGTCAATATCGCTTGTTGCTGGCAACCAGCGGCATTCTTCTCTGCTGGGCGGCGTTGGACTATTTGGTGGAGTGGCGCAGTTGGGAACATCGTTTGCGCATGAGCAAAGAAGACATGCGCAAAGAATATAAGGAGATGGAAGGCAATCCGCAGATTCGCGGCCGCATTCGATCCATCCAGCGGCAAATGCGCCGCCGCAAACTTCAAGCCGACGTTTCGAAAGCCAGCGTGGTCATCACCAATCCGACCCATTATGCAGTGGCGCTGGAATTCAACTTTGAAACCTTGCAGGCGCCCAAGGTGCTGGCCAAAGGCAGAAATCTAATGGCACAGCGGATCAAGGACGAAGCGCGCTGGGCTGGAGTTCCCATCGTCGAAAATCCCCCGCTGGCCCGTTCTCTGTTTCGCTCGGTCGAGCCGGGACAGTCCATTCCACATGATCTGTATGCGGCTGTTGCCGCCATTCTTGCCTTCCTCTATCGCCAGCAGGTGGAAGAAAAGATGCGTGCCAGCTCACGCGAATCCGGGTCGGCGCAGCCTCCTCCGCGCCAGGGACAGGCATACCAGCCACCGCAATTGCTCCTGGAGCAAGGAATAGAAAATTCCAACGAAACCAGGGCCTACTTTGGCACGACAGATGCACCAGCTTCTGCAACAGACCCAACGATGCAGGACACAACCGATCAGGATTCGTTCGGAAACAACTCTTCTGTCAGCGGACCCGCTGACGGACCGGGAGCAGGCGAGTGAGCACGCAAGTCGTAGCACAGAACCCGGCCGCGGAATCACGGGCGAAAGGCGGCACTCTGTTGCGCTGGCTTACGCCGGAAATAAGTCGCCGAGCCCACGAAATGCTGCTGCCGGCGACCGCTATCAGCATGGTGCTGGTGATGCTGGTTCCATTGCCGGCGTTCGCACTCGATTTGCTGCTGACGATTTCGATCACCGCATCGTTTCTTGTCTTTCTTTCAGCCGTTCAGTTGCGACGGGCGGTTGAGTTTTCGGTTTTCCCCACCTTGTTATTGCTGCTGACACTGTTTCGCTTGTCGCTGAATCTGGCCTCCAGTCGTCGCATCCTGTTGCATGGATTTGAAGGTACGGGGGCGGCTGGCCAGGTGATTGAAGCCTTCGGTCAGTTTGTTGTCGGCGGCAACTATATTGTCGGTTTCGTAGTTTTTCTGGCGCTGATTGCGATTCAGTTTCTGGTGGTGAGCCACGGTGCCGTGCGGACCGCGGAAGTGACGGCGCGATTCACTCTCGACGCCTTGCCGGGCAAGCAGATGGCCATCGACGCCGATCTGAATGCTGGAGTGATCAATGAAGCGACAGCCCGCAAGCGCCGCGAGGCGATTGCGCGCGAAGCCGAATTTTATGGCGCCATGGACGGCGCGGCCCGGTTCAACCAGAGAGATTCGATGGCGACCATTCTTATCACTGCCATCAATATTATTGCCGGTTTGTTAATCGGGGTGTTTCAACAGAACATTGCGGTCGGCGAGGCGCTTCGGACCTACACGGTGCTCACGGTGGGTGACGGCCTGGTCACAACCATTCCGTCACTGTTGGTCTCCGTCGCCGGTGGGATTGTGTTGACGCGCGCGGCTTCATCGTCCAACTCGCTTGGAAACGAGATCGGGGCGCAAATCTTTCAGCGTCCCAGTACCTTGTGGATTGCTTCCGGCCTGCTGACCATTATGGCCTTGATCCCGGGCTTGCCAAAGCTGCCGTTTCTGCTGATGGCTGCCGGCCTGGGCTACATGGCGTATCGCATGCCCATGCCCTCCGCGCTTGCCGAGAACGAAGGTGCGGCAGCAGGAAAAGATGCGAAAGCCGCTGCCGGCGGACAGGCGGACAATCTTGCGGGTCTGCTGCCGATCGACGATCTTAGTCTCGAAATTGGATTTCAGTTGATTCCTCTGGTCGACGAAAAACAGGGCGGGCAGATGCTGGCGCGGGTACGCGCGCTGCGCAAACACCTGGCCAAGGAACTGGGCTTCATCATTCCCCCGGTACACATTACAGACAACCTGCGCCTGAAGCCGCGAGAATACATGATCTCGCTACGCAACGCGGAGATGGCGCGCTGGCAGACCGAAGGCAGTCAACTGCTGGCGGTCAATGCCGATCCCAAAGCGCGCACGCTGCCCGGAATCGAAACTCGCGAGCCCGCGTTCGGCGTGCCTGCGCGGTGGATCCAGCCGTCGCTGTCGGAACAAGCCATGGCCGCCGGATATTCCGTAGTCGATCCCACCACGGTGATTGCAACTCACCTGGGAGAAGTGATTCGGCGCGAGGCGCATCGTTTGCTGGGCCGCGCGGAAACCAAGCGGCTGCTCGACAGCCTGCAGGAGACCCATCCTAAGCTGATCGAAGAGCTGGTACCGAAGTTGATGACGCTGGGAGAAGTGCAGCGTGTGTTGCAGCAGTTGCTGCGGGAGCAGGTTTCGATCCGCGATCTCGGGTCGCTGCTGGAAGTGATGGTGGAAGCGGCAGCCAGCAATAAGAACACGGTGCATCTGGTGGAGACGATTCGCCAGTCGATGGGCCGCACCCTGATGCAGCCGATGCTGGATAACGAAGGCCAGATGCGCGTCTTTGTTCTGGATCCATCACTGGAAGAGGAAGTGCTCGCCACGGTTCAAGGGGAAAGTACACAACGCTTATTGGGGGATGGAAGCCAGCCATCGCGCAATACAACCACATTCCTGCGACGCATCGTTGAGTCATGGAAGCAACTGACGGGCGGGGCGTCGAACTCGGGCAGTCCGGTACTGCTTTGTTCCAGCCCTGCCCGATATTACTTGCGGCGCTGGCTGGAGCCGTTTATGCCCAGAGTCTCTGTGGTCGCACCTGCGGAGCTCCCGGTAGATATTCGGGTGCGGTCCTTAGGAACTTTGAGTTAGATGATGCCTCCGGCAATCCACCGCCGGTATGCAGAAGGAGTGAGCCATGCCCGTACCGAAATTTCCAAGCACGGTCGATCGCGAATCGAGCACCCCCATGACTCTGCTGACCGATCAGGTCCAGCCGCAGGCTGGTGGAGTGGAGGAGTCCAGTCCAGATGCGTCCTGCCATCCAATGAACCCAGCCGAACGCGAGCAGATTTTAATCGAGCATTTGCCAGTGGTGCGCTACATTGCCCGCCGCATTCATGAGCATCTGCCGGCGCATGTGGAAATGGATGATCTGGTGAGTGCCGGCATGGTTGGCCTGGCAGACGCTTTTAACAAATTCGACGCCGGCAAAAAGGTGCAGTTCCGCAGCTATGCTCAATTTCGAATTCGCGGGGCCATTCTCGACAGCCTGCGCACCCTCGACTGGAGCCCGCGCGATTTGCGGCGCAAAGGCCGAGCCATTGAGGCCGCCATGCACAAGCTGGCCGGACGCCTGGGCAGAATGCCGATGGAAAACGAGGTGGCCGAAGAGATGCACATGTCGTTGGACGAATACCAACGCCTGTTGACCGATCTACGAGGCCTTGAAGTTGGCAGTCTCGATGTCGCTCACTCCGAGGACTCTTCCGACGATGAAGTGGCGTACGTCCCTGGTTCCCCGGAAGAGGGGCCGTTATTCCAATGTCTGAAGGCGGAAATGCGCGAAAAGCTGGCCGAAGCAATCGCTGCGTTGCCGGAACGCGAGCGCCTGGTATTGACTCTTTACTACTACGAGGAAATGACGATGAAGGAGATCGGGCTCACTCTGGATGTGGTCGAGTCGCGTGTATCTCAAATTCATACGTCCGCCGTGTTGCACCTGCGCTCCCTGTTGGCGAACGCTCCTGCAACAACCGCAAAAGATCTGAATCGCAAACCGGACGGAGATCGTTCCAGGGCGAACCGGCCCGGAAATGCGTCTACGGGTTTTGGCGTTTTTGCCGCCCGCGCTCGGAACGGGCATTCGATTGTGCGACCGCCTGAGCAAGGAGATGGCAAATGGATAAGCCGTTAGCGCAGGAGGAAATCGACGCGCTGTTTGCCGCTGCTCGCACGCGTGCCGCCAACGTTAAGGATCAGCCGGCGAACGCGTCTTTCCAGCCGTTCACCTTCTCGCGTGTGGGCCAGATTAACACCGAACAGATGCGTGCCATCAGCCTGCTCAACGACAATTTCGCGCGCAACCTCACCCACAATCTGGGTGCATTTCTGCGCTGCCATTTTCAGGTGGCGCTAGCTTCCGCGGAACAGTTGCCGTATTCAGAATTCATCGAGCGCATTCCCGAAATTTGTTATGTGGCTTCGGTACGGCTGGAGCCGCTGGGAGCGATTTGCGGCCTGGAACTCGATCTGGCGTTGGCCCTTCCCATGATCGATCTGTTGCTGGGTGGAGAAGGCCGCGCGGCAGTGGTACGCGAATTGACGGATATTGAAGAATCGATCCTCGCCAGCGTGGTTGAAGTGTGCTGCCGCGAGTTGACTTCCGCGTGGCAGCCGGTGGGATTGACTTTTAACTTCGAAAAACGGCAACAGCAGACGCAGATTGCCCGCCTGATGTCTCCCACGGAAAAGACGCTTTCCATCAGCTTTGAAATTCGTATGCCGCATGTTCAGGGCAACCTCAACCTCGTCTTTCCGGCCGTGGTCTCAAAAACCATTCTGCGACGATTGATCACGGATTGGGGGCGGCAGAATCGACGCCGCTCTCCGGAAGTTCTGGCGCGCATGGGAGAACGGATGCAGCACATCCACCTGCGGGGAGTATTGCAACTGCCGTCAGTCCGTATCCCGGCAACGGAGCTGGACGATCTGCAGCCAGGCTCCATCGTTCGGCTGAATCTGCCGGCCTCACAAGTTGCTGAATTGCGCATCGCTGGAATTCCGCTGTTCCACGCAGTTCCTGTTCGGGCCGAGCAGCACCGCGGCGCGCAAATCACAGCGAGAAACAATCCCTTGTTAAACCGGGCGGCGGAATGATGGCACATTGGCGGAGCAGGCGCGGTTGGTTCTCGGCGAAAGTGCTTCTATTTCAAGGAAAGTGAGTCGGCACATCATGGAAAGCAATCGGCGAGTCTTCGATTTATGGTTCGAAATCATGCGCGCGGAGTTGGAAGAGCTGGTGCACGTTCCTGTGACATCGCGAGCGGTTCCGGACGTTCAATCGGCTACCCGCGCCTTTCGCAGCCAATTGCTGTTCGAAGGTTCCGTCCATGGAGTCATGTATGTAACCGCTTCGGCGTCGAACCTGGTGCAATTGTCGCAAATGGCGGCGGACGAGCCGGTCGATCCGCATGCGGCTTGGACAGAACAAGGGCTGGAAGTCTGGAACATCTGGCTGACCGCAGCCAGCGGCAGGTTGGCGACAAGACTATCGGAGGAGATCGGAGATGTTTCGAAGAATGCCTGCACGATCCTGCTGCAGGGTACAACTGCAGTCGAGGCTATGGATTCAGCTTCAGGCGGCGATACGGCGGCTTCCGGAGCTGCAATTCAACAGTGGCTGTTGCAAGCGGCTGGAACCGAGTTCGCTCTCTCCGTCAGCGCACAGGTGCTGTTTCCAGGCGACGATGCAGCGGCGGCTGAGGCGGAGCAGCCAGATGCAGAGCAGCAGGACGCAGATGAGCTTAATGCAGACGCGGCAACTCCGGAGCTGGACGAGACGGTGGCGCGGGCGACTTCTTCGCTCGAAATGGAAGAGCCGCTGCATGAAGAGGCCGCTATGCCGCGTCAGAATTCGCAGATGGCAGAGCCTGTTGAAAATCATTCACGCGTCGAGCCTACACCGGCTTCGCGCCAGCCTCAGGAGCCCCCGGCGCAAGATGCCAATCCTTATAGCGAGCCGCACATGAAACAACGGCTCGACCTGTTGCTCGATATTGAATTGGAAGCCACCCTGCGCTTTGGCGCGCTGGAGTTGCCACTGCGGGAAGTGCTGGAACTGGGCCCGGGCGATGTATTGCCGCTCGATCGGCATGTTCGCGAGCCGGTTGAATTAGTGGTGGGCGACCGGATCGTTGCCAAGGGAGAAGTTGTGCTCGTGGCTGGAAATTTCGCGCTGCACGTGACCGAAGTCGCCGAGCCGCGCCGCCGCCTGGAGACCATTCGCTGCTTGTTTTAGAAGCTTCGCATGCAGCGAGTGTGGCCTGCGCCATGTCTCGCCGAAGAACGGTCATGCTGCGTTGTGAGTTTAAGAACAGGAGAGGAAATCGATTATGACGATGTGGACGAACCACCTCGGCGCAAATAGAAAAGTGGGGACGAGAGAACTTCCGGTGACCTGGGCAGAGGCTGCGCGCATGGCCGAAGGATCGCCGTCTAGCTGGGGCAAAACCCCGGCGTATTTGCCGCTGATGAATACCTGCATGAACGCCGACTGCAACACCAGTTGGCTTCGGCTGTGGAGACGACGGAACGTTCCCCGTTTCGAAGGGCAGTGGGCCTGCAGCGCGGACTGCATGGGTGCGCTGATCGAACGGGCCGTCGAGCGCGAGCTTGGCGATGGCACGCCGCTCGAACCGAAAAAACACAAGCACCGCATTCCCCTTGGACTGCTGATGTTGTCTCACGGATGGATTACCCAGGAACAGCTTCGTCGCGCGCTCGACTCCCAAAAGCAAGCAGACGGCAAAGCCCGCATTGGGGCATGGTTGATGCAGCAATGCAATTTGTCGGAAGAACAGGTGACGCGCGCCCTCAGCATGCAGTGGGGATGCCCGGTCCTATCTTTCTCCGGCCATCCGCTGGAGACCATGTCGACGCTAATTCCACGAGTCCTCCTGGATACATATGGAATGGTACCGCTGCGCAACGGCTCCCGCCGCGTGGCTTATCTGGCATTTGAGGATCGTCTGGATTCCTCGGTGGCACTTGCGGTGGAACGGATGAATGGAATCCGCATCGAGCCCGGTGTGGTGACAGCCTCACAATTTCTGCGCCTTCAGGAGCGCACGATGCGCGCCCCGTTTCCCAAGGCGAAATTGCTGGAAGCAAAATCTCCAAGCATGGTGGCAAAGGAAATGGCGGCAGTGATCGAACGCTTGCGGCCGCACCAGGCCAAGCTGGTACGGATGCATCGCTACTTCTGGCTGCGGGTGTGGCACAATCCGTGCCCCTTGGGTTCCGACGCACATCCGCAACCTGGTTCGGTGCGCCTGCTGCCCAGAATCCAGCAGGTAGAAGACGTGCTGATTCGCTTGCAGCCGGAAGACTAGAAGCAGATGGGCCGATTCGGTCGAAATGAGTTTTTTCTAATGTCTTCCCCTCTCATTCCGGCACGCCCAGTGCATGGAGATACAGCATTGGAGAAATCAGGCGACTGTGGACAGCGGATACTATGCAGCATTTACCGGATTGCTGGCGCGGCAACAGGCACTCGACGCTGTCGCGAATAATCTTGCCAACGCGAATACTACCGGCTTTCGGGCGGAACGCGAGTTTTTCAGCGACGCGTTGACGGGTCCGAACGCAATCGGCTCCCAACTGAACACGGCGGTAAACGACTATGGCGTGCTCGGGGGCAATCAGATCGATCTTTCGCAGGGCCAGATGACCACCACAGGAAATCCACTAGATCTGGCTCTCGAGGGTCAAGGTTTCTTCGCCGTGCTGGATCGGCAGGGCGCCGTTCAATACACGCGCGACGGATCGTTCACGCGCTCCAATAAAGGTGTGCTGACCACCCGTCAGGGCGAGCCGGTTCTCGACACCAAAGGAAAGCCCATCACCATTCCCAGCGGTCCGGTGACGATTGCCGGAGACGGAACAGTTTCGGTAAACGGTGGGGTGGCGGGAAGGATAGGCATCTTTACCTTTGCGGCTGAAACCCCGCTGGTGCCGGAAGGCGTCAGCCGTTATCAGGCACCGCCGAAGACTGCGAAGTTGACTAGCGCGGCCGTCGTCCATCAAGGCAAACTGGAAAGCTCCAACCAGAATGTAGTGCAGGGAACGCTGCAGTTGATTCTAGTGCAGCGGCAGGCAGAAATGATGATGAAAGCGTTGTCGGTGTTCAGCAACGATCTGGATCAGCAAGCAAGCCAGGAGTTGCCGCGGGTTTAATGCCTGCCGACGCTGCCGAAATTCCGCCGGTGGTGAAGGTAGAAAGCAGAATGGCCGGAAAAAGATTTAGTCAGGAGAACCGATCATGATTCGCGCCTTATATACAGCCGCCAGCGGGATGAGCGCCGAGCAGCTCAATCTGGATACCATCGCTAACAATCTGTCGAACTCCGGCACCGTCGGATTTCGCAGCAAGCGGCTTCAATTTCAGGACATGATCTATCAAAACCTGATTACTCCAGGCGCAGCGCAAAGCGCCCAAACAGTTTCCGCCGGCCTGCAGGTCGGTCTTGGAACGCGCTCCACCGAAAGTGAAACGATCTTGACCCAGGGCGGCCTGAACCAGACCAACAATCCGCTCGATCTTGCGATTCAGGGCAATGGGTTTTTTCAGGTCCAGCTTCCAGATGGCACCATTGCGTATTCACGCGCGGGGAATTTCCAGCTCAACAACCAGGGGCAAATGGTGGATGTGAACGGCAACATGCTGTTGCCGGCGATTACCATTCCTTCCAACGCCACCTCGGTCACTATCACCCAATATGGCGTGGTGAATGCGACCCTTCCGGGCCAGGCAAATCCGTCGCAGCTAGGTCAGATTCAACTGGCGACATTCACCAATCCGGGTGGCCTGGACAACGTCGGCTCAAACCTCTTTCACGCGACCCTTTCATCCGGTCAGGCGGTTCTGGGCAACCCGGGAGATGCGACGGGACTGGGGACATTGCAACAGGGATATCTTGAGAATTCTAACGTCGACGTGGTGCAGGAATTTGTCGCAATGATCATGGCGCAGCGTGCCTATGAGAGCAATGCCAAGGTGGCAACAGCCGCCGATGACATGTATCAGCAGGTGAACAATCTAGTGAAGTAACAGCTAGAACTGACAGATTTTAAGTGCGTTAAATGGTTCATGTTCGGGAAGGAAGTCAGGAATAAGTTTCATGCGGATGCGAGCTTCCATTGTCGGTGTGCTGGTTGCGATGGTCAGCACCTGCGGCTTTGCGCAGGCCCCTTGCTCCGCGCGCACGCCGCAGCAGGCATTGCCGCCTGGAGCAGTTGTCGCAACTCAGGAGTCGATCTCAAACTCATCTGCCGGTTTCTATCGTCTGGCGCGCATTGTGGTCGATCCGGAATTGCATCGCCGCTGGGCTTTGGTCGCAGATTGCAGCCATCCCGAACGGCCCTTGGAGATCGTTGCGCTTTCGACTGGAGATGCGATTGCTCCATCGCAGGCCGTGCAACCCGCTTCTTCGGCACCACGCGTACCTGGCGTAACTCAACTGAGAGCCCACACGGAAGTCGCGCGTATTCACGCGACATCTTCGCCTCAATACATCGCAGCGCCGATCGTTCCAGCGACGGCGAAGACATCCAATCCGGGTCTATCCACAATGGCGCCGATGATTCATGCAGGCGACCTGGTACGGCTTTGGAGTTCAGACTCAAACGTTCGACTGGAAATGGCCGTTGTCTCGCTGGAATATGGACATCTCGGACAGGTCATCCATGTACGTCGCGTTGGTCAGACCACATTATTGGCGGCAGTGGTTGTGGGCAAGGATTCCGCGGAGCTGATTCCATGAACCCGCGTCTCTCCTCGCTGGCGAGGGCGGCGGCAGTGGCATTTCTGCTGCTGGATTTGCTCGCGCTTCCCGTCGCATGGGGGAAAAGCAAAAAAGATTCCCCGATCAAGCCGAATCCAGCCAGTGAGGATCTGGCCGCGTACATTGCGCAGGTGCGCGAAATGTATCCGCGAGTCACCAGCGACGGCTCCATCTGGAGCGCGACTGGACGATTGACCTCACTGCCGACTGATGTGAAGGCATTGAACCCGCACGATCTGATCTCAATCATCATTTCAGAAAACCTGTCGGCTTCGACCGGCGGGACCGTGAAAAACTCGCGCTCTTCCACCGCTTTATCACAATTAAGCGCACTATTCGGGACCTTTTCTGCGTCGAGTGCAGCCAATAACCTCGTCAATCAAAATGCTTCTTCCAGCTTGAATGCTCAGGGCCAGAGCGTAACCGACTCCAGCCTAAATACCACTATCGGCGGCGAAGTGGTGGATGTGTTGCCGAATGGAATTCTTGTGGTCGAAGCGGCCCGGCAGTTGGAATTCAATCAGCAAACGGAAACGATTGTGATGCGCGGTTTGGTGCGTCCACAAGATGTAAGTCCGGGCAACCAGGTGATGTCGACCGCCATTTCCGGGCTGCAGGTACAGGTCGTGGGCAAGGGGATCGTCAACGACTCCACCTACCGGGCCAACCCGGTGGTGCGCTTCATACAACGCGTTCTGATTCCTTGAGATGGAAAGCCGCAGATTATGATCTCCCATCGACACGCACTGAAACATCGCGACTGCTGCAGTTGCCCACTGGGCGCCATTTTCGTGTGCCTCTTTCTGCTCCTTGAACTTCCTTGTGCGCTGGGTCAGGCCGCCGCCAAGGCACCTCTAAGTCCGAAACCTGTCGTCGCAAATCCGGCGAAAGCGAATTCGGCGACCCTTCCTCCCGACACTCCGCCTTTTGCGCCGGCAACCCAGGTCGCCTTGGTAAAAGATGTCAGCTCGGTGCAGGGCATTCGCGACAATCAATTGATCGGCTATGGCATTGTTGTTGGCCTGCAAAATTCCGGCGACAGCCAGATGACGTATTTCCCCTTGCAAACGCTGCTGTCCACATTGCAGCGACTAGGGGTCACGGTTCCTTATCCGCTCACGTCCATCATGGTCAAGAACATGGCAGGAGTTTTTGTAGAAGCGAGTTTGCCTCCGTTCGCGCAACCGGGCTCGAAGATCGACGTTACCGTTTCGTCCACAGGCGACGCCCGCAGTTTGTCTGGAGGCATGCTCCTGATGTCGCCGCTTTATGGGGCAGACGGTCAGATTTACGCGGAGGCGCAGGGGCCTCTGGTCGTCGGCGGATATTCCGTCTCGCAAAATGGCAATACGAAACAGTTAAATTTTCCGACGACCGCCCGGGTGCCGAA
>Ga0134126_10005855_pt1 | contig 15376 bp, 16 predicted proteins | sample KB31752_FD_96881 | JGI IMG/M metagenome (GOLD analysis project Ga0134126, IMG submission 96881) | Terrestrial soil microbial communities with excess Nitrogen fertilizer from Kellogg Biological Station, Michigan, USA - KB3-175-2 | ecosystem: Environmental > Terrestrial > Soil > Unclassified ...
AGGTTCTGGAGATTCTCACACCCTCGGCGCCCGATCGCCGCGGCGCGCAATTGTCGGTGCGCGTGCGCCACGGCCGTGCCGCCGGGAAGTCGCTGTTCGATCATCTCGTGGCGCACGGCGTGCTCGGCGACTGGCGCGAACCGGACGTGATGCGCATTAGCCCCGCGCCGCTCTACAACCGCTTCGAGGATTGCCTTGAGTTCGCGCAAGCGGCGCAGGCGTGGCGGCGGACGCAGTGATTCCATGAGCACAGCTTCGAACGGTTCCGCGATCACGATCATCGGCGCCGGCCTGGTCGGCTCGCTGCTGGCCACGCTGCTGGCGCAGCGCGGCTTCCAAGTGGAAGTATTCGAACGTCGGCCGGATCCGCGCGTGCACGGATTCCTCGGCGGGCGTTCGATCAACCTTGCACTGGCCGAGCGTGGCCTGCATGCGTTGCAGCAGGCGGAACTGGCCGAACAGGTGCTGGCAGGGGCAGTGATGATGCGCGGCCGCATGGTGCACACCGATGGCGCCGTCAACCTGCAACGCTACGGCCGCGACGACTCGGAAGTGATCTGGTCGGTGTCGCGTGGCGATCTGAACATGTTGCTGATGGATGCGGCCGCGCGCGCGGGCGCGACTCTGCATTTCGGTGCCGCGCTGGCGGAAGCCGATTTCGCGCAGGGCACGATCACGCTGGCCGATGCTGCGGGCGCCGTGCGTACCCATCACGCGGGAATGCTGCTGGGCTGCGACGGAGCGGGCTCGGCGCTGCGTGCGGCGATGTCCCGCGAAATGGATCTGCGCGAGCGCGTGGATCCATTGGGCCACGGGTACAAGGAGCTGGAGATTCCGCCGGGAAAGGACACGCCGTTCGCCATCGAACCCCACGCCCTGCACATCTGGCCGCGCGGTCATTACATGTGCATCGCGCTGCCGAATGCACAGGGCAATTTCACGGTGACACTGTTCCTGCCCAACACAGGACCGCATCCGAGTTTTGCGACCCTTGAAGATGCGGATGCGGCGCGGAAATTCTTCGAAGAACAATTTCCGGATGCACTCACGCTGATGCCGACCTTTGACGAGGACTGGTGCGCGCATCCGGTCGGGCAGCTGGCGACGCTTTATCTCGACCACTGGCATCTCGACGGTCGTGCGCTGCTGCTGGGCGACGCTGCGCACGCAATCGTGCCGTTCCACGGCCAGGGCATGAACGCCGGCTTCGAGGACGCGGCGGAACTGGCGAACCTGCTGCAGGCGCAACCGGACGCTCCCGCCGCGGTGTTCAAGACATTCCAGGATGCGCGCAAGCCGAACACCGACGCGATCGCCGCGATGGCGCTGGAGAACTACATCGAAATGCGCGACGGCGTGGCCGATCCGCATTACCTGCTGAAGCGCGAAGTCACCGCCGCCCTGACCCGGCGCCTGCCCGCGCATTTCATGTCTCGCTACCGCATGGTCAGCTTCACCCACCTGCCCTACGCGTACTGCCTGCAACGCGGGCGCGCGCAGGATGCGCTGCTCGAATCGCTGCTGGCCGGCAAATCGCGCATCGAGGAGGTGGATATCGAAGCCGCGGTCGTGCGCGTGCGCGCCGATTTGCCGCCGCTGCCGCTTTAGGGCGATGCCGATTCCGCCGGACACGCTGCGCGAATTCCTGGATACCGAGTACCGCGTGCGCCTGGCGCGAGGCGGCTGTGCGGTGATCCGGATCGGCGAACCCCTGCCGCGCGCACTTCACGCCTGCATGCAGGACGAGCGCACGCCGTGGGGTTTCATCACCGCGTGGAATCCGTGGGCGAAACGGCTGTCCCGTGCACTCAACAGAGTGCGCCAACGCGAATTGCTGATCGCCCTGCGCGAACGCGGGGCCGTAATGCGCCCGGGTGTCGGGATCGGCACCGGAGAGAACCTGTGGCGCGAACCCAGCCTGTTTGTGGTCGGGCCGGATTTCGCCACGCTGGATGCACTCGGGCAGCGCTTCGAACAGGCTGCGATCGTGCGCGGCCTGGGTTACGGCAATGCCGAGTTGCGCGTGCTGGTGTAGGAGCCTGCTTGCAGGCGATCGTCCACGCCGCAACCTTGCTTCGCAAAGCACAACCTCTTTCACAAATCCGGCCGCCGGCAAGCCGGCTCCTACGAACCTGATCATGGACAATGCCGCGTCGCGGCTGGGACAATGCGCGGTTAGCTCCATTCGCGCCATGCCCATTTCCCTATCCGCCAGCGCCGCTCCCATTCTCGACGTGCAAGGCCTTGCCTTCGCGCGCAATGAGGAACCGGTGTTCGGGCCGCTGGATTTTGCGCTCGATCGCGGCGAAACCCTGCTGGTCGAGGGCGACAACGGTTCGGGCAAGACCACCCTGCTGCGCGTGCTGGCCGGGTTGCTGCAAGCCAGCGCGGGGGAAATCCGTTTCGATGGCCAGCCCCTGGCACATGACGCACTGCATGGCCAGATGGTGTTCCTCGGTCATCAACCTGGCATGAAGAACGATCTTTCGCCGTGCGAAAACCTCGCCTTTCTTTCCGGCCTGTACGGGGCACGCGAAGGCGCCGATGTCGGCTCCGCATTGGCGCAGGTGGATCTGGCGATCTACGCCGATACGCCGCTGCGCATGCTTTCAGCCGGACAGAAAAAACGTGCGGCACTGGCGCGACTTGCGCTGCTGCCTGGCGAACTGTGGCTGCTGGACGAGGCTTACGCGAACCTGGATCGGCGTGGCATCGAGATGGTCAATGCGCTGGTCGCATCCCACTGCTCACGCGGTGGCGCAGCGTTGCTCACCAGCCATGGCGCGGTGCGCTTCGCCGATCCGCATGCGCGGCACGTACGACTGGAGCTCGCGGCGTGAGCCTGGCCACCGCCATTCGATCGGACCTGCGGCAAACCAGTCCTCCGCGCGGCACGCACGCCTGCCGCGCGCTGCTGCGGCGTGAATTGCTGCTGGCCTGGCGGCGGCGCAGCGACGTGCTGTTTCCGGTGCTCTACGCGTTGATCGTGGTGACGCTGTTCCCGTTCGCGCTCGGCCCGGAAGACGCGCTGCTGACGCGCATCAGCGGCGGCGTGTTGCTGGTGACCGTGCTGCTCGCCATGTTGCCCAATCTTGAATCGATGTTCCGCGGCGATCTGGAAGATGGTTCGCTGGAACAGATGCTGCTTGCGCCGCAGCCCTTGGCACTGCTGGTGCTGGTGCGCGTGCTGACCCATTGGGCCACGACCACGTTGCCGCTGATCGTGGTGATGCCGCTGCTCGCGCTCCTGCTGCGGCTGCCCATTGAAGTGCTGCCGGTGTTGCTGATCGCATTGTTGCTGGCGACGCCGTTGCTGGCGCTGATGGGCGCGATCCTGTCCGCATTGACCGCCGGAACCCGGCGCTCTGCTATCCTTTTGGCCTTGATGTTGCTGCCGTTGGCAGTGCCGGTCGTGATCTTCGCCGCCGGTGCCGTGGCGGCGGCGCAATCCGGCTTGCCGTATCTGGCCCCGTTGTTATGGCTGGCCGCGGCCTTGATCCTGGCGCTGGTGCTGGCGCCGTTCGCGTGCGCCGCAGCCCTGCGCATCGCTGTTGAAACATGAACATCATTCCTCTCTGGTTGCACAAGCTCTCCTCGCCGCCGGTGTTCTACCGTTTTGCCGGTGCACTGCGGCCGTGGTTTCTGTGGAGCGCACTGATCCTGGGAGCCGCCGCGCTGTATGGCGGACTGGTGCTGGCACCACCGGATTACCAGCAAGGCGACGCCTTCCGCATCATCTTCATCCATGTGCCGTGCGCGTGGATGAGCCTGTTCGCGTACTTCTGCATGGCGGTGGCCGCGCTGGTCGCGATGGTGTGGCGGATCAAGCTTGCCGAAGTGATCGCGATGGAATGCGCGCCGATCGGCGCGGCATTCACGTTGATCACGCTGATCACCGGCTCCCTGTGGGGCAAGCCGATGTGGGGCACCTGGTGGACCTGGGATGCGCGGCTGACTTCCGAACTGGTGTTGCTGTTCCTGTACCTGGGCGTGATCGGCTTGTTCAACGCAATCGAGGATCGTCGCCGCGGCGCGCGCGCGGCCTCGCTGCTGGCGCTGGTCGGCATCGTCAATCTGCCGATCGTGCACTACTCGGTGCTGTGGTGGAACACTTTGCACCAAGGTCAGACAGTGAACCTGATCGGGCAATCGAAAATCGCGCCGGCGATGCTGTGGCCGCTGCTGCTGATGGTGCTCGCCACGCATTTGTATTTCGTTGCGAGCCTTCTGGCGCGCGCGCGCGTGGGCCTGCTCGCGGTGGAAGGCGGCAAACAGTGGGCGCGCGAGTTGATTGCGGAGAAAGCCGATGCATGATTTCCTGGCAATGGGCGGCTACGCAATGTACGTCTGGCCCGCCTACGCGGTGTTCTTCATCGTGCTGGCCTGGGACTGGATCGCGCCGGCACTGCGGCGGCGCGAATTGTTGAACGAGCTGCGTGGCCGCATGGCGCGTGAGCAGTTGCGTCGTCAACGCGCAGCGCAATCGAATACGCAACAGGAGGGCGCGTCGGCATGAACCCCGTGCGCAAACGTCGGCTGATCATCATTTCGCTGATCGTGGCCGCGGTCGGCATCGCCGCCACGCTGACCGTGTTCGCGCTGCAACAGAACATGACCTACCTGTATTCGCCCAGCGAAGTGGAAGCCGGCAAGGCGCCGCTCACTTCCGCTTTCCGGCTCGGCGGAGTAGTGAAGGAGGGCAGCGTGCATCGCGTATCCGGCACGCTGCAGACCGATTTCGTCGTCACTGATCGCTTCCACGACATGCGCGTGGAATACACCGGCATCCTTCCCGACCTGTTTCGCGAGGGCCAGAGCGTGATCACCACCGGGCACATGCGCGGCGGGGAATTCGCGGCCTCCGAGGTGCTCGCCAAGCACGACGAAACCTACATGCCCCGCGAAGTCGCCGACGCGATTGCCAAGGCGAAGGCGGCGGGAAGAACGCATGATCCCTGAACTCGGCCAACTCGCACTGATCCTGGCGCTGCTGTTGTCTGCACTGCAGTGCGCGCTGCCGATCTTCGGTGCGTGGCGCAATGCCAAGCCGCTGATGGCGACCGCACGTTCGCTGGTCGTCGGCCAATTCGTATTCGTGGCACTTGCGTTCGGCATACTCACTTACGCCTTCATGGTGCAGGATTTCTCGGTCGCCTACGTCGCGCAGAACAGCAATCTCGAATTGCCGTGGTGGTATCGGTTCTCGGCGGTGTGGGGCGCACATGAGGGTTCGCTGCTGTTGTGGGTGCTGATCCTGGATGTGTGGACACTGGCGGTCGCCGCGTTCGGGGGCAAATTGCCGGAAAAGTTCTACGCGCGCGTGCTGGGCGTGCTCGGCTTCATCGCATTCGGCTTCCTGCTGTTCTCGCTGGCGACATCGAATCCGTTCACGCGATTGATTCCGGCGCCAATGGATGGCGTGGATTTGAATCCGGTGTTGCAGGACCCGGGGCTGATCATGCATCCGCCGGTGCTGTACATGGGCTACGTCGGTTTCAGCGTGGCGTTCGCGTTCGCGATCGCGGCATTGCTCGGCGGTGAACTGCAATCGTCGTGGGTGCGCTGGTCGCGACCGTGGACCAATGTCGCCTGGGGCTTTCTTTCCGCCGGCATCGTCGCCGGCAGCTGGTGGGCGTATTCGGAACTGGGCTGGGGCGGCTGGTGGTTCTGGGATCCGGTCGAAAACGCGAGCTTCATGCCGTGGCTGGTCGGTACCGCGTTGATCCACGCGCAAGCCGTCACCGACAAGCGCGGCGGGCTGCGGGCGTGGACCTTGCTGCTGGCGATCTTCGCGTTCTCGTTGTCGCTGCTCGGCACGTTCCTGGTGCGTTCGGGCGTGCTGACTTCCGTGCATTCGTTCGCCGCCGACCCCAAGCGCGGCGTGTTCATCCTGGGCTTTCTCGCGGTGGTGGTGGGCGGCTCGCTGCTGCTGTACGCGGGGCGCGCGCGATACGTCGCGGGAGGCAAACCCTTCGCGCTGGCTTCGCGCGAAACACTTATCCTGATCGGCAACCTGATGCTGAGCGTGTCGGCCGCGACCGTGCTGCTCGGCACGTTGTATCCCTTGCTGGGCGAGGCGTTGAATATCGGCCGCATTTCGGTCGGGCCGCCGTATTTCGGCTTTCTGTTCATGCTGCTGATGACGCCGCTGGTGCTGGCCATGCCGTTTGCGCCGCTGTCGCGCTGGGGCAAGGCCGACGCCGTGATCTGGCGACGCGCTTTGCAACGCATCGTGATGCTGGCGCTGATCGCCGGCATCATCGCGTTCGCGCTGAGCGTGCACAGGTGGATGGGCCTGCTCGGCGTCACCGCTTCCACCTACGTGATCGCCGGCACCGCGTTCTACGCGATCAAGCGCTGGAAGGAAGCGCCGCGCGGCCGGCGCTATCCGCTGGAGATGCTCGGCATGCTGTTCGGCCATTTTGGCGTCGGCGTGTTCATTGCCGGCGCAATCCTGACGCGCACCTTGAGCATCGAGCAGGATGTCGCCCTTTCGCCAGGCCAGGTGGTGCACGTGGGCAATTACGATTTCCGTTTCGATGGCGTCGGCGAGCGCCATGGTCCGAACTGGCTGGCGCAACAGGGCACGGTGGAGGTCTCGAAGAACGGCGCGCTCGTTACCGTGCTGCATCCGCAAAAGCGCACCTATCCGCGTGGCCAGGTGCAGACCGAAGCCTCGATTCATCCCGGCGTGTTCGGCGACCTGTACGTGTCGCTCGGTGATCCCCTCGGCCCTTCCACGGGCGCGGCAGGGTCGTCCGGCGCCTGGGCGGTGCGCGTCTACGACAAACCATTCGTGCGCTGGATCTGGGCCGGTGGCCTGTTGATGATGCTGGGCGGCTTCTGTGCCGCGGCGGACAAACGTTTCCGCCTGCGGCGCAGCGAAGAGGCACAAGCTCATGACCCGGCCGGCATTCCCGTTTCCGTGATTCAACCCGTGCAGCAACAAGCATGAACGCGCGACTGATCCCGTTCGCGGTGTTCGCCTTGCTGGTGGTGTTGTTCGGCGTCGGCATCGTCTGGAACGAACACCACGACGCGCGCTACGTGCCGTCGCCGTTGATCGGCAAGGCCGCGCCGGCCTTTGACCTGCCGCGGCTGGAAACACCCTCGCAGCATCTGCGCAAAGCAGATCTGCTCGGCAAGCCGTATCTCATCAATGTGTTTGCAAGCTGGTGCTTTGCCTGCGGTGACGAACACCCGGTGCTGATGGCGTATGCACACAGATTCGGCGTGCCGCTGATCGGTTACGACTACAAGGATGCGCCAGGCGACGCGACCGCCTGGTTGTCCCAGCACGGCAATCCGTACGCAATGGTGATCACCGACAAGCAGGGCCAGACCGCAATCGACTTCGGCGTGTACGGTGCGCCGGAAACATTCCTGGTGGATCGCCAAGGCGTCATCCGCTACAAGCACATCGGGCCATTGACGCCGGAGGTGATTGCGCGGGAATTACAGCCGGCGATCGCGAAATTGAACGAGGTATCGCGATGAAGCGCGCCTTGCTCGTGCTGGTCTGCGCACTTGCCGTCCTTGCGAGTTTCACCGCCTTCGCCATCGACCCGCTGCCGTTCAAGGATGCCGCGCAACGCGAACGCTTCCAGCATCTCACTTCGCAACTGCGCTGCATGGTCTGTCAGAACGAAAGTCTGGATGCCTCGAACGCGGATCTGGCGAAAGATCTGCGTCACCAGATTTTCGACATGATGCAGTCGGGCAAGAGCGATGCGCAGATCAAGCAGTATCTGGTCGCGCGGTATTCCGATTTCGTGCTGTACGATCCACCGCTGAAGCCCGCCACGCTGTTGTTGTGGTTCGGTCCTGCGGCGCTGGTATTGGCGGGCGGCATTGTGGTGATCGTGCTGTTGCGCCGGCGCACCAAGCCCACCGCGCAAATCACGGCGACCGCCGCCGCTGACGCAACGGGGGACGACTGGTGAGCCTCTGGTTTTACCTGATCGCGGCGCTGATGCTGGCCGCGGCATTGATGTGCGTGCTGCTGCCGCTGGTGCGCGCCGGCCGCCGCAACGGTCGCACGCGCGGACCATTCGTGCTGGCGCTGCTGATCGCCTTCGTTTTGCCGCCCGTCGCGCTCGGTTTGTACGCATGGCCGGGCACGCCGCAGGCATTGCAGCCGCACGCCCAGGATCAGGGCGTCGACCTGGCCCAGGCCACCGCCGAGCTGCGCGCGAAATTGTTGCGCTCGCCGGGCCACCCGGAAGGCTGGCTGCTGCTGGGACAAGCCTATGCGGGGATGAATCGCCCGGCGGATGCGCGCGACGCATTCGCGCGAGCGTTGAAGTTGAAACCCGACGATCCCGACATCATGGTGGCGTACGCGGAAGCCGATGCGCAGGCCAAACCCGATCATCTTCTCGATGGCGATCCGCGCAAACTGCTGCAACACGCCATAGCGCTGAATCCCGATCACCAGCGCGGGTTGTGGCTGCTCGGCATCAGCGACTATCAGCTGGGCAACTACGACGATGCGGCCGCACAATGGCGGCATCTGCTCACCTTGCTGCAACCGGGCTCCAACCTCGCCACCGCGGTGAATGCGCAAATTGCGATGGCGCAGGCGCGCGCGCAGGGCAAGACCCAGGCGGAAGCGGAAGCGATCGCGCAAAGCGCCGCGCAGGCTGCGCCCACTGCCGCGACGGACGTCAGCGCCGAAAGCGCGAATGCTTCGGACACGAGTGCGCCGGCTGCGGTCGCGCTGAAGGTGCGGGTGAAACTCGATCCGAAACTGGCGGGCAAGGTTGTGCCCGGCGATACGCTGTTCGTCTACGCCCGTGCAATCAGCGGGCCGCCGATGCCGCTGGCGGTGGCACGCCTGAAAGCCTCATCGCTGCCCGCAAGCGTCACGCTGACCGACGCAATGGCGATGGCGCCGCAGTTGAAACTGTCATCTTTTACGCGCGTGCAGGTCTCCGCGCGCATCAGCAAGTCGGGCGATGCGATGCCACACAGCGGCGACCTGGAATCGCAGCCGATACAAGTCGCGAGCGACGCGAAGCAGGCGGTGTCGCTGACGATTGATCACATGCACTGACGCCTCTCGGCGGCAAGACGTAACCATTCCGTCATTCCGGACGCAACGAAGCCGCGATCCGGAACCCGGCGACTGGCTGTTCGAAAGGCACTGGGTACTGACGTGCGCCGGGATGACAATGTGCTTACGCCGATTGGCGACTTGGCCCCGGCCCGCGCCTTCGTTACCCTTGCGCGTTCCCTTCCCTGCGCAGCGAACCCGATGGCCGACGCCCGCCAGTATTTCGACCTGCCCTCGCCGTTCGCGATGAAACGCGGCGGCACATTGCGCGGCGCGCATCTGTCTTACGAAACCTGGGGCACGTTGAGTGCCGCGCGCGACAATGCGGTGCTGATCCTGACCGGCCTGTCGCCCAGCGCACACGCCGCGCGTAATGACATCGACGACACGCCCGGTTGGTGGGAGGACATCGTCGGCCCCGGCAAGGCACTGGATACGAATCGCTGGTTCGTGATCTGCGTCAATTCGCTGGGCAGTTGCAAGGGCTCGACCGGCCCGGCATCCAGCAACCCGGAAACCGGTGAGCTCTATCGGCTGGATTTTCCGGAACTGACCCTGGAAGACATCGGCAACAGCGCGTTTGAACTTGCACGCGGTTTGGGCATTGAACGGCTCGCGGCACTCGTTGGCTGCTCGATGGGCGGCATGGCGGCGCTGGGCTATCTGATCCACCATCCCGGCGCCGCGCGCGCGCATGTTTCCGTCTCCACCGCGCCGCAGGCGCGGCCGTTCGCGATCGCAATCCGCTCGCTGCAACGAGAAGCGATCCGCCTTGACCGCAACTGGAATGAAGGCTGTTACGACGAGCAGCATTACCCGGAAATCGGCATCAGCCTGGCGCGCAAATTGGGCGTGATCACCTATCGCTCGGCGATCGAATGGAGCGGACGCTTCGGTCGAATCAGACTGGAGCCCGAAAAGCGCGAGGAAGAACCGTTCGGCGCGGAATTCCAGATCGAGTCGTATTTGAACGCGCACGCGCGCCGTTTCGTGCACGCGTTCGACCCGAATTGTTACCTGTATCTTTCCCGCGCCTCGGACTGGTTCGATATCAGCGAGTACGCGGAGGGCAACGTGCGTGCCGCGCTGTCCCGCATCAAGCTGCAACGCGCGCTGGTGATCGGAGTGGAAACCGACATCCTGTTCCCGCTGGAACAGCAGCAGGAAATCGCCGAAGGGCTGCGCGCCGGTGGCGCATCGGTCGACTTCGTGGGGCTGGATTCGCCGCAAGGCCACGACGCGTTCCTGGTCGACACCGAGCGGTTCGGCGCGGCGATCGGAGCGTTCATGGCGTCCCTGTAGCAACCTGCTTGCGGGCGAAGCCGTATGCAGCAACGCGCTGCGCCCCAGTCGCGTGCAGTCTGGCGCCTGCCAAAAGCGGCGCTGCTAGAATGCAAATGCCCTTGCGCCATCAGCATATGCCCATGCTTGCCATTGATTTCCCCGGCCGCAGCAAATTGATCGATGCACTCGACGACGCCGTCGCGCAGCCCGACACCACGCAGGTGATGCGTGGCTTGCGTGACGCGCTGTGCCGGATGATCCGTTGCAGCGAGGTCGAACTTCCTTCCTGCGTGGGGGAGTGCTGCGCGGATCACTACGCGCGCCGGGAGTTGTACCGCAGCGACGAACACGGCTACTGCGTGGTGGCGATGACCTGGGGCCCCGGCCAGGGCACTCCGATCCACGATCATTCCGGCATGTGGTGCGTGGAAGGCGTGTGGCGCGGCGAACTGGAAGTGGTGCAATACGAATTGCTGGAGCACGACGAGCGCCGCTACCGCTTCCGCCCCGCCGGGGCGATCCAGGCCGGCCCCGGTTCTGCCGGCAGCCTCATCCCGCCGCACGAATATCATACGATCCGCAATCCCAGCGACGACACGGTTACGGTGAGCCTGCACATCTATCAGGATCGGATGACCTGCTGCTCGGTGTTCGAGCCGCTGGGCGAGCAGTGGTATGCGCGCGGGGAACGCACGCTGCCGCAGGACAATACCTAGCACCCTGCAAGCGGCTGCCGAAGCGCGGCGGCCCAACCGCCATCCTGGCGCGAAAATCTTGTGCACGATCTACGGTTGCTCGCGACGTCCAGGCGCTGGCCGTTCTGGTCGGCTTCGCTGTTCGTGTGCACTGCCGGCGCGTGCAGTGGCGTAAATCTCAAACCATTCGACCTGCGTGTTACCGCGGGCTGCCTTGCATTTTTCATAAGTGCACTGCACTAACTATTTTGCTCTTGGCATGCGGGGCGGACTCCCGCATACTTTGCGACCCGTCGCCGGTGTGGCGGAATTGGTAGACGCAGCGGACTCAAAATCCGCCGCCCTTAAAAGCGTGTGGGTTCGAGTCCCTCCACCGGCACCAGCAGGCAGTTTCAGGACATCCCAGACAATCCCAGAACACCCTTGAAACCCGCGTCACAGCGGGTTTTTTTGTGCCTGTGGGTTTCAGGCCGTTCCATCGTAGCCTGCGGACTCCCGGGGACATTTTTCACGACCGGTGCGCCAGCGTGCGGGCAACACGGTTCGCGTCCTAGAATCAAGTGACGATTTGGCGCGCTGGATGACCGACATTGGGCGGCGGAATCCTGCGCTGCCGTCTTCTTGCGGGGCAAGCCGGGGAAGCGCACGATACAGGCACCCGGAGGGAAGCAGCGTTATGACCACGCTGTCGGCAGACGACGCTTCCATTGCCCGCGATGTGGCGATGGTGGGGCGGATTGAGTTCATGCCGACCCTCCTGGAAGTCGTTTCCGGCATCACGAAGATGCGATTCGTCGCCGTGGCGCATTTGACCGATCAGCGATGGACCGCCTGCGCCGTCCATGACGAAATCAACTTTGGTGTGAAACCAGGCAGCTGGCTTCCGGCGGACGCGATGCTCTGCGAAGAGGTGCGTCTGCACCACGCAACCATTTGTTTCGACCACGCCAGCGCGGATCCGCACTACTCGAGTCACCCCACGCCCAGGCAGTATGGGTTCGAGAGCTACATTTCGATTCCCATCATCAGGGCAAGCGGGCAGGTGTTCGGCACTCTGTGCGCGCTCGACCCCCTGCCCCGCAAGGTCAATGAAGCCAACGTGCTGCGAACCTTGCAGTTGTTCGCACGGTTGATTGCTTCGCGCATGGATCTGGAAGAGCAGATCAAGCAGGACCAGAGCGCACTGCTTGACGCCAAAGCGACAGCCAAGCTGCGGGACCAGTTCATCGCGATCCTTGGGCACGACCTGCGCTGCCCAGTGCAAGCCATCCGGATGTCCGGAGAGGTCCTCCGGAATCGACTGCCGGATGGGCGCGAACACCGCATGGCGGAAGATATCCTGCTGAGTTGTGATCGCATCGCCGAACTGATCAGCAATGTGCTCGACTTCGCGCGCGGGCAACTCGGCGGCGGAATTCCGGTCACGTTGCAACCCGCCCCCGGGCTTTCCGCCCGCTTGCAACACGTCGTGAAGGAGATCGAACGCGCCCAGCCCGGGCATCGCATCGAGACAACCATGGCGATCCAGCACGAGGTTGTCTGCGATCAGGAGCGTGTGGCCCAATTGTTGAGCAACCTGGTGTCGAATGCGGTGCGGCACGGCGCCGAGGATCGACCGGTTCGAATTTCGGTCCGTTCGGGAATCGGCTTGTTTGAAATCATCGTCGAAAACTTTGGGAAGCCGATTCCGCCGGCCATGATGCGACGCCTTTTCCAGCCGTTCACGCGCGGAGAAGAACCGAACTCCAAAGCCGGGCTCGGCCTGGGGCTGTACATCGCCGCCGAGATTGCCAAGGCGCATCACGGCTGGCTGACCGCTTCATCCGATCAGGAAATCACCCGCTTCGCGTTCCGGATGCCGGTTCAATCCGGCGCGCAGGCGGATACTGCCGGCGCCCCCTGATGCCTGCATCCGCCTCGCATCTGCTGTGCAGTGGACAATGCACCCGTCGGCGCGCAATGCCCTAGACGCCGGGGGAAATGTCGCCCCGTTCCCGCGCGCGTTTCAGCGGCTCCGCGTAAACCAGAAACCAGATTTCCTCGGCGATGTTGGTGGCGTGATCGCCGATGCGTTCGATGTTCTTGGCGATGAACAGCAGGTGCGTGCAGGCGGTGATGCTGCGCGCGTCCTCCATCATGTAGGTCAACAGCTCACGGAACAATCCGGTGTAGAGCGCGTCCAGTTCCGTATCGCGCCGCCACGCCGCGTGCGCACGCTGTGCATCGCGCGTGGCGTAGGCGCGCAATACTTCGCGCACCAATTCGCCGGCCAGGGTGGTCAACGTGGTGAGGCCGCTTGCCAGGGGCACCGGCGCTGACAGGTTCAAGCCGATTGCGCGCTTGGCGACATTCGCCGCGTAGTCGCCGATACGTTCGAGATCAGAGGCGATGCGCAAGGCGGCCAGTATTTCGCGCAGGTCGCGCGCGATCGGCTGCCGCAAGGCGAGCAGGCGCAACACGTCCTGGCTGATCTCGCGCTCCCGGGCGTCGAGTGCGTCGTCGTTATCGGCAACGCGCTGCGCGGCGCGGCTGTCGCGCTTGTGCAAGGCATCCATGGCGGCGTCGAGCTGCGCGGTGGCGAGTTCGCCCATCGCGGCGATCTCGCCGGCAAGACGCGCGATTTCCGCGTCGTAGCTCTTGACGATGTGGTCGTGCGTTGGAGTATTCACCCGAACCTCCCGGTGATGTAATCCTCGGTCTGCTGCTTGTCCGGCCTGGTGAAAATCTTTTCGGTGTCACCGAACTCGATCAGCTCGCCCAGGTACATGAAAGCGGTGCGGTCGGATACACGCGCGGCCTGCTGCATGTTGTGGGTGACGATCACGATGGTGTAATCGCGCTTCAATTCCTCGATCAACTGCTCGATGCGTCCGGTCGCGACCGGGTCGAGCGCGGAAGTAGGCTCATCCAGCAACAGCACCTCGGGCTTGAGGGCGATTGCGCGCGCGATGCACAAGCGTTGCTGCTGGCCACCGGAAAGCCCCAGTGCGTTCTGTTTCAACTTGTCCTTGACCTCGTCCCAAAGCGCAGCGGCGCGCAACGCCTGTTCGATGCGCTCGCTCATTTCATCGCGACCCAATCGGGCATGATGCCGGACAGCCCAGGCGATGTTGTCGCGGATCGACATCGGAAACGGCACCGGCTTCTGGAACACCATGCCGACCTTGCTGCGGAGGCGATTGACGGAAAAATGCGGATCGAGAATGTCCTCGCCATCCAGCAGAACCTCGCCGCGCGCAGCGAGGGTCGGATAAATCGCATAAATACGGTTGAACACGCGCAACAGGGTTGACTTCCCGCAACCGGACGGCCCGATGATCGCGGTCACGCGCTTGGCGGGAATGTCCAGCGAGATGTTCTTCAACGCATGGAACCCCGCGTAATGGAAATCCAGGTCCCGCGCGGAGATCTTGACCGGCTGCTGCGCGGCGACGGTCGCGGCGATGAGCGAGTCGTACCAGTTTGTCGAGGTGATCGCGTTCATGGCGTTCGCTGCGTCCTTCAATCGTGTCCGATGCGGTGGCGCCGCAGATACCAGCGCGCGGCGAGGCTCAACAACAACACGAAAGCAGTGATCACCAGCGCCCCGGCCCAGGCCAGCGCGTGCCAGTCGTCGTAGGGACTCATCGCGAACTGGAAGATCGCCACCGGCACGCTTGCCATCGGCGCATCCGGCTTTGCGCTCCAGTACTGGTTGTTGAGTGCGGTGAAAAGCAGCGGCGCGGTTTCTCCGGAAATCCGCGCCAGCGCGAGCAGAATGCCGGTGACGATGCCCGGACGCGCGAAGCGCATCAGCACCTGCAGCGTGACCTTCCACTGCGGCACGCCAAGCGACAGCGCGGCTTCGCGCATTGTGGCGGGCACCAGTTGCAACATCTCGTCCGAGGTGCGCACCACGATCGGCAGCACGATCAAGGCGAGCGACAGCGCGCCGGCCAGCGCCGAAAAATGCCCGGATGGCTTGACCACGATCGCGTACACGAACAGGCCGAGCACGATCGACGGTGCCGACAGCAGGATGTCATTGAGGAAGCGCACCAGCTCGCCCAGCCGGCCGCAGCGCGCATATTCGGCCAGCCACACGCCCGCGAACACACCAATCGGCGCGCCGATCGCGATCGCCAAAGCACTCATGAACAAACTTCCGAACAGCGCATTGGCGAGTCCGCCGCTTTCGCCCGGTGGCGGCGTCATCTGCGTGAGCAGCGCCGCCGACAGAGCGCCGATGCCGTTGGCCAGCGTCGTCCACAATATCCAGACCAACCAGAACAGGCCGAACAAGGTCGCGATTCCGGACAGCAGCAAGGCGAACGCATTCCTGACACGTCGGCGCCGGTAGAGG
>Ga0134126_10005856_pt1 | contig 15372 bp, 13 predicted proteins | sample KB31752_FD_96881 | JGI IMG/M metagenome (GOLD analysis project Ga0134126, IMG submission 96881) | Terrestrial soil microbial communities with excess Nitrogen fertilizer from Kellogg Biological Station, Michigan, USA - KB3-175-2 | ecosystem: Environmental > Terrestrial > Soil > Unclassified ...
GCTTGAACTTACGGTGGTGCGACTCGGTGTGTTCTTTAACGCCGACTACCGATTCCTCGGATTCCTTCAGGTGATCTGGGTCATCGGCGTCTCGATGATAGTGCTGGCGGGTCTAGTCCATCTGCCGCTCAAAGTGACCGCCACCTTCGGTATCGGGATGATCTTTCTTCACAATTTGCTCGATCGAATTCAGGTAACGGGTTGGCGCGGTCCCGGTACCCCGATTCCGAGCGTCTGGGGCAAGCTCTGGATTCTGCTCCATCAACCGTTTTCGCCATTTCCTATTCTTCCAGTACTGAGCCCAGTCGTGGTCGCGGTCTATAACATTATTCCCTGGGTCGGAGTGATGGCGGCGGGATATGCATTCGGGAAGATCTATCAAACCGAGGCCGCGCGACGAAGGCGAGTACTGTTGGCGATGGGTGCCAGCGCCACTGTGCTTTTCATCATCGTTCGGGCGATAAACATTTATGGCGATCCCTCGCGGTGGGCAGCTCAGAAGAATGCTGCCTTCACAGTTCTTTCTTTTCTCAACACCACAAAGTATCCGCCTTCATTGCTGTTCCTCCTGATGACACTCGGTCCGGCAATGATTGCCTTAGCACTGTTTGAATTGGCGACTAACATTCTTGGTCCGCTGCGCAATCCATTAGTGACCTTCGGGCGTGTGCCGTTGTTTTTCTACATTCTCCAGTGGTATACGGCTCACTTGCTGGCGATTGTTCTGGGGTTGCTCGCGGGACAACCGGTAGCCTTCCAGTGGGCGAGTCCCATCGATAAGTTCACCCAACCCGCCCCTGCGGGAGTCGGATTCCGGCTGTGGGTAGTCTATCTATGCTGGCTGGGCGGCGTGCTGCTGCTTTATCCGTTGTGCAAATGGTTTGCCGGCGTAAAAGCCCGTCGGCGCGATTGGTGGCTGTCTTATCTGTAAGAGCGTGAATGTATGAGTTCTTCTCGGGGGGTTGTGCAGCTTTCCATGCTTACATTGCTCCTGGCAATGGCTTTCGACTGTCGGGTTGAGGGTCAGGAGCGCGCACCTAAAAGCCCGCCGCAAACACCCCGCGCCAGCCAGCAGCCCGAAGAGGAAGAGGTAATCCGCATTAGCACCGCTCTGGTTACGGTTCCAGTGACCGTATCAGACCGTAATAGCCGGCCCTTAATGAGCCTTCAGCGGGAACAGTTCCACGTCTTTGATAATGGCCGTGAGCAAAGAATCGCCTTCTTTGCATCAGTAGACAGCCCTTTCATGGTGGCCCTGCTTTTGGATATCAGCGATTCCACGCAGACACAACTTAAGCTGATTCAAGAGGCCGCGATCGCGTTCGTCGATCAATTAAGGCCGGATGACCAGGTGTTTGTCGTCGCCTTTGATAGCCGCGTCCGGTTACTCGCACAACCGAAGATGAATCGTGACGAATTGCGGGCTGCGATCCGAGGGCTTGAATCTGGTCACGGCACCAGTTTGTACGCCGTGGTGGAGGAAACGATTAAGCAATTTCCAAATTCAATTGCCGGCCGAAAGGCGATGGTCCTTCTCACCGACGGCATAGATACAACCAGCCCTCCGGCCATGGCTACTGTGGAAAGCAGCTTAAGGCGAGCCGCAGAGTCGGACGTCATGGTGCTTCCCGTACAGGTCAATGCGCCTTCCGAACTCAATCCCTCCGATCCAGGAGAGGCGCAGATCAAATTACGATTTCCCGGCAGCGCGTCTGGACCATTGGTCGCTGCCAGCTACGCGCGTGCGCGAGAGTATCTTCATGGCCTGGCCTCAAAGACCGGCGCGCAGTTCTATGCCGCGACTGATTTGAAGAAGCTCACTGAGGTTTTTGCTCGCGTGGCTGGTGATCTTCGAACACAATATAGCCTCGGATATTATCCCAGGACTAAACCTCAACCCGGGGAGATTCGCGAGATCAAAGTCAGTGTCGACCAGCCGCATGTCATCGTGCGCTCAAGGGCCAGCTATGTTTGTTGTGGCGCTGTCGGATCTCCTGGAAACCCGTAAAGGATAATCACCGGATTTCAAATCTCATTTCCTGTGAGGCGGTTGCCTTAGCAATGCTGTCCATCACTGCGATAAGAAGTACGTAGCGGCCCGGCGCCAAGTCCTTGAGCGAGAATTCGCCGCCGGTTCTGATCTGGTCTTTGACCGGGGAATTCGCGAGAGCAATCTGCCGCACCGGAATGGTGATGACGGGCTGACGATTGCGCAGCACTTGCAATTGCATTTCGAGGTCCGGCTTCGACTCGCCCGCCGCAACGCTCGCGTTGAACACATAGAGTTGAAAACGAAGCGAGGCGTCGCGACGAAAAATATGATTCGCTCGCATAATGATTCCGGAAGGTTGGCCACTTGAATTGGAAGCTACTCGCTCGCCGGCGAGAATCGTGCTCAACCTCAGTTCGTGCGCCGACAAGTCGGGTATTTCGATCCAGTCGTGAACTGTTCCTGTTCTTCCGGTATTGATGTCCTGGGCCCCGGCGCGCACTTGATAAAGACCCGGCGGCAGCGGCAATGAATAGTTAAATGTGAGCGTGTCGCTCTGGCTTCCATCGATTGGCTGTGAGGCCGGCGTAACTGTCCCTTGTTGATTGAATTTGCCTTTTACCTTTCCCTGGTCGTCGTACACGAAACCGCCAAGGTTGACTAGCGCACTGGGTTTTCCATCAGCCGTCGTCGTTGAAATTGAATCGATCGGAACTTGCATCGAAGCGGTTAACAGCGTTCCTTTGTCAGATGTGTTTTGAAATTGCAGATCGAGCGCGAGGGGAAGATCCTTCCTCGGATACATGCTGGTTAGTGCATCGCGCAGCTTTGCCTCAAGCGACTTGCCGGCAGCGGCGTCCGGTTTGGCAGTCTCACCCTTTGCCATCTTTTGCGTCGGCGTTGCCATAAAGCCCTTGCGCAGCCGCACAGTCAGCTCCGGATGGTTGAGTAGACTAACTTCGATCCGCGGAGGCTTGTTGCTGGTCTGACTCTCATGGTTCAAGCGCCACGTCAATAAATAGTACAGTGAAGTTTCCTCAGCCGCTTTGGCCAATGCGACATCCAGGGCGTTCGTGTCGAATATGGTGCGGCCGCCAGTGTCGACTGCCAATGTAGCCATCGCTTCGCGCGATGCCAATAATTCGCCATGTGACTCACGCGCAAGTACTCCCGACGGATCGACCTCGACCGGATCGCCTGCGGTGGGCAGACCCGTCGTCAAACCGCGCGAATCCATCGAGTAAACAATCACTCCGTTGCGCGCGGCTGTTCTGATAATTTGTTCGAGGCGTTGTGGAACGTCGGAATTTCTGGTGTCGTTAAGGAATCCGTCCGAAACAAAGAAGGCAAGCTTGCGGCCTGGCAGCTCAGCGGCAGACTTCACGAGGCCCTCGAACGCCGAGAGAGTGTTGCTGGTGACCAAGGCGCCCTGCTCTAACATTGAGCGCGCTCGGTTGCGAACGTGAATTTCCGCAGCTTCGCGAGTCTCACCGGTCTCGGCCATTGTCCTCATGACAAAGTAAGTCAGTAGGTCGGGAAGGCCTTCGTTTATTCGGCTCATCGCCGCGGGATTGGCATCGATTAGCATTGCCTGATACTCAGTCATGAGCGGACGTTCGTGATCCTGGACTGCATAAGGGTGCGCCTTGATTCGCGATACCGCTTTGCGCAGCACGGCCTTGTTGTCGGTGAGTTGTTGCAGGAAACCTATCTCTCCACTTGCTGAAGTGACAACCGCCTCATCGTTTTGCCCGAGGTCGTCGTCTATGAATTTCAACAGCGCCTTCCGGAGCAAGACCAGGTCACCTGCTGAGAGATGGAGGTCATCAACGTAAAAGAGGATGGTTCGACCCCGATCCGGCTCCGCAGGCGGTGATGCGCCGCCCAAAGCAGGTGCGATAGCTGTATTCACTTGTGGTTGCTCGCGGGCGCTCCCGGCGGCAACGCTTTCAAAGAATTCAATCGGCTGTGGTTTACCGTCGATGCGTAAGCTGAAGTCTTCGCGCTTTAGTCCGTTGACGAAGTGCCCGCGCTTGTCAAAGACCATTACGTCCGTTTGCACAAGGTCGGTGTAAACGCGAACAACGTCTTCGGGTTGCTGAGGTTCCTTTTGGGGTTGCTGGCAGAGCGCGTCCGGGACGAAAGTAATAAAGCCGGCGAGCAATACGACTATGAAAAGATTCGGGACTGATTGATTCCGGTCCATCGCAGCAAAAGCGAAGTTCTGGGGCGCATTTCTAGCAGCTAAACACCGAATTATCAATAGCGGTTTTCAGTGGTGTAGTGCTCTAGTTTCAGTTGTTCTCGGCGTAGCCTCTGCGTTCTCAGCGTCTCAGCGGTGAAACCATTCGAACTCATTCACCGCAGAGTCGCTGAGGTCGCAGAGATGGCGCCGAGAGTCTAAATAAATCACTACCTTTCACTGTCTTGGCCGCACTCGCGTTTCATCGCACCTATGCTACTCTGAGGGCGATCAAGACAATCAAAGCGGCCAGTTCAAGTTCTGTTTCTCAACGAAAGGAATACGATGTCTCGAAAGCACTTACTGCCCGGCGTGCTGCTCATTGGAATCCTGATTTCGGCTTGCGCGAATCCAGCGGCCAACAAACCGAAAGCAACGGTTGGCAATGCGGCGCCCGAGCCGCAAGCGTCAAAGCCCGCTAACGCCGAAACCCTGTCCATCACTCCAGAAAATTCCAAAGTCGAGTTCGTCGCGGCGAAGGTTACTCGGAGCCACAATGGCTCGTTCAAACGTTTTTCCGGCACCATCGATTTGGTAAATGACAAGCCGGAAGAGAGCCGCGTCAAAATCGAGATCGAAGCGAACTCAGTCGTGACCGACGAACCCGATCTGACCAAACATCTCCAGACGCCGGACTTTTTTGACGTGTCAAAATTTCCGAAGACTACTTTTACTTCAACGCTGATCGAACCGGCCGGTGGCTCGAGTTACTTTGTAACGGGAAATTTCGATCTACACGGCATCAAGTCTTCGATTCGATTTCCGGCGACGATTCAGGTAGCGCCCGACAAGGCCACTCTTAATGCCGAGTTCGCGATCAATCGAAAAGACTGGGGCCTGACCTATCCGGGCAAAGCCGACGATCTGATTCGCGATGGTGTCGTCATCAAACTAAACGTCAATGTGCCACGCCAGAAGTAACCACACCACCGAATGCTGAACGACGCCGTAAGCTACTATCACGAACTGCTAACCGACTCCGCGCTCGCCCAGGACTCGCTTGCGTTTCTTGATCGAGGTCTTGAAAGCGCGAAGCTAATCTTCGGCGGCCGCCGTCTGTCTCCTTATCTGCGGCCGCACTTTGTTACCGAAGACGATTTTGCACAGGTGGTGCGGGTGTGCGAGACGATCTGGAGCGCGATCGAAAAAGTTAAAGACGCGGCAGTCGCTAATGAATCGCTGCTGGCTGAACTTGGTTTGACGCCGATTGAGCGCGAGTTGGTGAAGATCGATCCGGGTTATCGCGCGGTTTCGCCGACGGCGCGTCTTGATTCGTTTCTGACGGAGGAAGCGTACAGCTTCGTCGAATTAAATGGCGAGAGTCCGGCGGGGATAGCCTATGGCGATGCCGCGTATGAAATTTTCTTAGCGCTGCCCGTGATGAAACGTTTCGCCGAACGGTACAACGTGCGTCGATTCGAGGGCCGTCCGCTGATGCTGAAGGTGTTGCTCGATTGCCATCAGGAGTTTCTCGGACGCAAACCCGATCGCCCGCCGCACATCGCCATCGTGGATCTGAAAGGCATGCCGACGCAGAAAGAGTTCGAGTTGTTTCGCGAGTTCTTTGAAGCGCAGGGCTTTCCCTCGGTTATCGCTTCGCCCGACGAGCTTGAATTTATTGACGGGCGACTACGCGCGGGCGATTTCGAAATCGACATCGTGTATAAGCGGCTCTTGGTTAATGAATACCTGCCGATTGTGAAAGATGCTCCGGCGCTGCTCGATGCGTATCGCGCCGGCGCCGTCTGCATGGTCAATGGTTTCCGCTCGAAGATCATTCACAAGAAGGCTCTGTTCGCGGTGCTCACCGACGCACGGCACGCGGCGTTGTTCACTGGAGACGAACGCCAGATGATCGCCGGCCACATTCCCTGGACCCGCAAGGTGCGACCGGGCAAGTCCGATTACTATGGCGACGAGATCGACTTGCTTGAGTTCATCGATCGCAGCCGGGATCGTCTGGTCCTAAAGCCAAATGATGACTACGGTGGCCACGGGATCTACATTGGCTGGAGCACGGATGAAATCGGCTGGGACGAAGCGATTCACAATGCGCTCGCCAACGGCGACTATCTTGTGCAGGAGCGCGTGCCGACCGCGCGCGAGACTTTCCCCGCGCTGACGCCTCAGGACACGATTGAGTTTGTCGAACAACTTGTCGATCTCGATCCGTTGCTGTTCAACGGCAAAGTAGGTTCGGCGTTCACACGCTTGTCATCGAATGAACTCGCGAACGTGACCGCCGGTGGCGGGATGGTGCCGACGTTTGTGATTAGTAAGAAGTGAGCAGTGGGCAGAAGGCAGAAAGCAGAAGGCAGAAGGCAGTAAGCAGCCGAAAGACAAAGACCAAAGACCAAAGACCAAAGACCAAAGACCAAAGACCAACAGACAATCTGCGCATTGATCTTTTCCTCGTCTCGCGATACTGTGTAATCCCGTGATTCACACGGGTTCAAATTCCCAAACAAAATCCGTTGCTGTAATCCCTGCGCGCTACAATGCGACGCGTCTTCCGGGCAAGCCTTTGCTGAAAATCGCCGGAAAACCGCTGATCGTGTGGGTTGCTGAACGGGCGCGCGCCGCCGCGACGATTTCACGAACAATTGTAGCCACGGACGACCCGCGCATTGTCGATGCGGTTAACGCCGCCGGGTTCGACGCTGTGATCACCCGCGCCGATCATGCGACCGGGACTGATCGGATCGCTGAGGTCGCGCACAACCTGCGCGCCGACATTATCGTCAATGTCCAGGGCGACGAGCCTTTGATCGATCCCGAGACGATTGATCGCGCCGTCAACGCATTGATAGAAAACCCTGACGCGCAAATGTCGACGACCTGGGAGTCCATCACCGAAGCAGCTGATGCCACGAATCCGTCAGTAGTGAAAGTAACATTTGACTACAATGGTTATGCGACGAATTTTTCGCGTAATCCGATTTCAAATCAAAGCGCGGAAAGAGGCGCCTCTGATTTTAAGAAGCACACGGGGCTGTATGCGTATCGTCGCGATTTCCTGCTCCAGTTCGCGCGTTGGCCGCAATCGGAAAATGAGCAAAAAGAATCACTCGAACAACTGCGCGCGCTCGATCGTGGTGTAAAGATTATAGTTGTAGAAGCAGCATCGCCATCGATTGGCGTGGATACGTTGGAAGACTTGGAGCGAGTGCGGACGATCGTCGCGGGCGAGATGAAAGCTACAGTATGAGCGTTGAAAGCTGGATAGGACTTGTGATTATCGCGCTGGTCATTATCGGCGGATTGTTGCTCTTGAATCAGATTACCAAGCCGTACGACGTAAAAACTGAAGAGGAGTTTCAGAAGCGCAAGCAGCTTGGAGCGCGAACCGCCGGCTTAATGGGCTTGCAGCAGATCCTCGATCCGGCAGCCAAGAAATCGGTCGAGGTCCAACAGGACTTGCGCCGCGGAATTTACGATGACGAGGAAGAGGCAGACGATCCGCCCGAAGCAGGGTCGAAATGAAGTCAGTACCGGGAGCGGTAGCGACCGGTCTTAGTGTGAGCCTTGACGTTGGAAAGACTAACCCGGTCGCTACCGCTCGCGGTACTGACCTCGTGATGGAGAACTTGATATGCCTAAATACATTTTCGTAACTGGCGGCGTAGTTTCCAGCCTGGGTAAAGGCCTGGCGGCGTCTTCGATCGGCGCGTTGCTCGAAGCGCGCGGGTTGCACGTGACGCTCATCAAACTCGATCCGTACCTGAACGTCGATCCCGGAACGATGTCGCCGTTTCAACACGGTGAAGTCTTTGTTACCGACGATGGCGCGGAAACGGATCTTGATCTCGGCCACTACGAACGCTTTACGCACGCTCATCTCTCGCAGTTAAACAATTGGACGTCGGGCCGAATCTACCGCGAAGTGATCGAGAAAGAGCGGCGCGGAGATTATCTGGGCAAGACGATTCAGGTCATTCCCCACGTCACCAATGAAATCAAGGACGCAATTCGCGAGGTCACCGTCGATGGCGAGGCCGACGTCGTGATTGTCGAGATTGGTGGGACCGTTGGCGACATCGAATCGCTGCCATTCCTCGAAGCAATTCGCCAGATGGGGAACGAAGAGGGCAGGGAAAACGCACTGTTTATTCACGTGACGCTGGTGCCTTACATCGCCGCGTCCGGCGAACTGAAAACGAAGCCGACTCAGCACAGTGTGCGCGAACTGCGCGAGATTGGTATTCAACCTGAAATTCTTCTTTGTCGATCCGATCGTCCGTTGTCGCACGACCTTCGTTCCAAGATTGCCTTGTTCTGCAATGTCAAAGAGGAGGCGGTTATCACGGCGCAGGATGTCGGCACGATTTACGAAGTGCCACTCGCTTTTCACGACCAGGGTCTGGATGAATTAATCGTCTCATCGCTGCACATGAGCGAAACGACTGCGGCTGCCGATCTGACGGCGTGGCGAAAGCTGGTCGATACGATCAAAGAACCGTCCGCGGGCGAAACCTCAATCGCCATTGTCGGCAAATATGTCGAGCTGGAAGATTCTTACAAGTCCCTGCGCGAAGCGCTCACGCACGGCGGCGTCGCCAACAACCTGCGCGTGAACATCAAATGGATCGAATCGGAAGAGTTGATGGACGATTCGAATTTCGAAGCGCGCCTGCGCGACTTTGACGCGATCCTCGTCCCCGGCGGCTTTGGCAAGCGCGGAGTCGAGGGGATGATTCGCGCGATTTCCTACGCTCGCAAGACCCGCACGCCTTACTTTGGGATTTGCCTCGGCATGCAGACCGCATGCATTGAATTCGCGCGCAACGGATGCGATTTGAAAGATGCCGACTCGACTGAGTTCAATGTCGAGACGCCGCACCCGATCATCTTCAAGCTGCGCGATCTGGTGAACGTCGAAGAGATGGGCGGCACGATGCGTCTTGGCGCGTGGGTGTGTCGTCTGGCTGAGCGCTCTTTGGCTCGCGACGTTTACGCCGGGGCGAGTGAGATTAGCGAACGCCACCGGCATCGCTACGAATTCAATCCGGCGTTTCGCGAAAAGTTAGAAAAGGGAGGGCTGACTTTTAGCGGCATCTCTACCGACGGCAAATTCGTCGAGATTGTAGAGCTTTCGCGCGACGAACACCCGTGGTTCCTCGGCTGCCAATTCCATCCCGAATTCAAATCAAAACCCCTCGCGCCTCATCCGTTGTTTGCGTCCTTCGTCCACGCCGCATTTCAAAATCGATTACAGACAGAGACCGCGCTCGAGCAGATGCCGGAGACAGAGTCACAAATCGATCGGGCGGCGGCAACCGAGAATTAGTGTCAGTACCGAGAGCGGTAGCGATCGGGTGGCAGCCGGTGAAAGCTTGCGTATCTGATTTCCTGACTGCCAAACCGCGAGGTTGCCTTGCCCTAACACGCTGGGACCGATACCCGGCGAACTTTCTCTTCTCCCATCTCGTAACACCAATCAATGAAAGCCATCGTCTTTCACCAGTATGGGTCGGCGGATGTGCTCAGGCTGGAAGAGATTGAGAAGCCGGCGCCGAAGGACAAAGAAGTCCTGCTGAGAGTCCGTGCAGCCGCGCTGAACCCGCTCGATTGGCGCATGTTGAAAGGCGTGCCCTTCATTTTTCGCAAGATGATGAAGACGGACACGCCGAGCACCGAAAAAGGCGTCGGTATCGGACGCGATGTGTCGGGCGTGGTTGAAGCAGTCGGAGCGAACGTCACCCAATTCAAGATCGGCGACGAAGTCTTCGGCGCCTGCGAAGCATCGGTTGCCGAATACGGGTGCGCGAAAGAAACGGCGCTCGCCTTAAAGCCTGAGTCGATGTCGTTCGAACAAGCGGCGTCTATCCCGGTCGCTGGATACACCGCGCTGCAGAGTTTGCGCAAAGGCGGGATTCACGCTGGGCAAAAAGTTTTGGTGAACGGCGCGGCTGGCGGCGTCGGAACGTTCGCGGTGCAGATTGCCAAGTCTTTCGGAGCCGAAGTAACCGGCGTGTGCAGCGGAGCCAATGTTGAGATGGTCCGATCGATCGGCGCGGACAAAGTCATCGATTACACGCAGGAAGACTTCACACAAAGCACAGAACGTTACGATCTCATCCTTGAGTGTGTGGGTAACAAATCGTTCCCAGAATGCCGTCCCGTTCTAAGTGAGAATGGCAGATTCATCATGATTGGTGCGCCGCACGAGGGGTCGGTGATTAAACTGATGGCTCCCGCGATCAAAGCGGTCATCGTGTCGATATTCACTCGCCAGAAGGCCGCGATGCTGATGGCAAAATCAAATCCGAAGGATCTAATCTTCATGGGTGAACTATTCGACCAGGGCAAACTAACGCCAGTGATCGACCGAACCTGCGCTTTGACCGAGACTCCCGAAGCGATTCGTTACCTCGAAGCAGATCATGCGCGCGGAAAAGTTGTGGTTCGGGTTGGTGAGTAGAGTCCGAGTAACTAGCGCTTTTACCCGGCGTATCTGCGGCAATCCGGTTTACTTCGTCGCGATTATTTGCCGGCCGCGAAATGAAATCGTCTCGCCGGGCTTCATCTCGTAGAAACCAATCTTCAAATTCTTCACCTCGGCCGCGAAGCCATCAGCGTTTGGCAGAAGACCTTCGAAAGTCGCGAAGTGCATCGGGATAGCTGTCTTCGCTCGCACGGATTGCGCAGCTCTCGCCGACATCTTCACGCCCATCTGACTAATATTGATGAGCGCGACATCTATCGAATACATCTCGCCGATGACTTCCATGTCTTTGAAGTAAGCGGTGTCGCCGGTGTGATAGATCGTCGGCCCGTTCTTGATCATGATGACGAAGCCGGCGGGGCTGCCACCGTACGCGCGTTCCGGTTCATTCGGTCCGGCTTTCGGGTTGAAGACGCTGCTCGAGTGCACGGCTTCAGTCATAGCGACGGTAACTTCACCATCCGCGATTTGAATTTCGCCACCCATTTGCATGATGTAATCGGCGGCTTGCTTCTCAGGAAAGTCGGTGAGCTTCACCAGATTTCTCGCGAGCTCTGGATTGGCGATTAGCTTTGCGCCGGTCTTCCTGGCGATTTCAACCGCATCGCCCACGTGGTCGCGATGGCCATGAGTCACCATGATGTAATCGACCTTGGAAATCGATGCGAGCGGATCTTTGCCGGCCTTCACGTCCGGGTTCGCGGGATTGCGCAACCATGGGTCGATTAGGAGGACTGCTCCTTTCGGCGTCGTAATCGAAAACGCGGCGTGACCAAGCCACGTCAATTTTGTCTCCTGCGCGCTCGCTTGATTTGCAGCGGCAATCATCATGAGCAAAAGGACCAGACCGAAGTTGATTGAACGTTTCTTCATGGAGTTTTTCTTTTCCTTATCCGGCGAACATTGATAGCTGCGTCTTCGACTTGACGTCAGCGTGCCGAGCAAGTGCGACGATCAAAGCGCATTTATCGCGTAACAAGATACACGAACCGCGCGATCGATGTGGAAGTTTTCGGACGTGAAAATTAATGCGGGTAAGGTTGGCTTACGCCTGCCGTTTGCCGTAACGCTTAATGATCAGCTTCACGTAGTTCTGAGTTTCGCTGTAAGGCGGAATCGTGTTGCCGTACTTCATCACCGCGCCTTCCCCGGCGTTGTAACCGGCCAGTGCGAGATCGACGCGGCCATTGAACATTTTGAGCAGGTCTTTCAGGTAGCGGGTGCCGCCAGAAATGTTCTGGGCAACGTCGTAGGGATTCGTGACGCCGTACCGAGCGGCCGTACCAGGCATCAATTGCATCAGGCCCATCGCGCCTTTGTAGCTGGTCGCGCCCGAAGTGAACTTCGATTCCTGCGACATGAGGCAATAGATCAGAAATGGATCAACGCCATGTTGATTGCCGTAGAAACGAATCAGGCCGTCAACGCGAGCGTTGCCCGTTGACCAGTTCGCGTTGGAGGTGGAATCCGTCAGTCCCGCAATGGCGGGAAGTACCGGTGGCTTGTTGGCGGCTGCGATTTGCTTCGCAACTTCGTCAACTTTGAGCCGCGCATCCGCCAGTTCCTTATCGCCCTTCTCCATTTCAACCCGCGAGATGAGCCCCTGCGAGTAGAGGTCTTTCAGCTTGCCGTTCTGCGTCTCGAGCCGCTGCACGTCGCTTTGATAGAGCGTCGACAGCGTCGTCAGGCTGCTCTTGTAATCGTTCGCCGGCGCGCTCGCATCCGTTGGCACGGTCGCAGGCTGCGTCTTTTCCTGAGCGGCCACTGACGCCGTCGAAATCGCCAGCAGGCCCACCAGAATCGCGATCGTTCTAAATCGCAGACAGAGATTTTCGAGTTTTTGTGAGGAGTTCATTATCACCTGTTATATACGAAAGAAAGGGTGAGAAGTTACGACTAATTTGCGTCGCTACCGCACATATTCCCAGTGCCACGGCTCATAAAAATATGGCCGAAAACCGAAGCGTTCAGCGTTTTTCACGAGCCACCGGTAGGCGGGCGTGTTGACCTGAATCGCGCGGTTGGCGTCCTTGGTGTCAACCGGATCGCCGCCCACGTACAAATCCAAAGCGCGGCCGGTAAAGTGCGGACTATTCACGGCGAGACCGGCGCTGCCCGCGTTGGGCGAGTTTCGCCGCAGTTGTTCCTGATATTCGCGTGAGCGGAACGACGAAACAATCTTCAGAAACTTTTCCGTTGCCGCCAATTCAGTAGGCGAAGTGTGCTCCAGCTTCAGCGTTGGATCGGCGATCGCGGCTGCCAACATCTGTTTGTAAGCTGCATAAGTGGTCTTCTCGACCTGGCGTAATTCTTCCAATCTTGCGGGATCGTAAAAATCTGAAGGCGGCGCGACCAGCAGTTGATCAGGAGTGGCCGGTGTCTTGTCCTTGAGGCGGTTGCTCTGCCAGGCAGTGACAAACGTCATCCAGGAATCTTCATCAAGAACGCCAGTCGGAGCGAGACCCTTCTGTTTCTGCCAAGTGGCAATGGCGCTGGCAAAATCGCTTGTGGACGCCTCGGGTTTGAGGTTCAGCGTCCGGCCAATCATCAAATCGTAGAGAAACCAGCCGTGCTGCTGCTTGCTGCCGAACGTCCAAATCAGGTCGTTTCTAAGCAGGGAATTCTGCGCGATAGCATCAGCGAATGGAGAAACCGCCGCGGCGTTCACTGGCGCGCGATCCGTGGTCATTACCGTGGGCTTTACCAGAGTCTCGACTTTTGGGGACTCCGTTTTTTGCTGGGATTCATTCTTTGCTGCCGGCGATTGGCCGCGGCTGCTGCGCGTGGCCCAGGTCGCAACCCCAGTCACCAGAGCAAGGACGGCGATAATTTGCACAATACGAAAGCTGAGGGTCTTCATACTTCCTTCTTTTCCAGTCTTTTTGTGAGGTTTCGTTTGCCGGGTGAAGTATTGAGATGCACGCCGATGCTTCATGGTTTGACGCAAAATTACCACAAAGATCGGGTGAAAAAATAGAGGAATTAACGCTAGGCGGAGAGGCAACCACAGCTAAAGGACTTAGCGGCGGCGTTTGGTCTTACCAGTGCTCGGTTGCTTCTTCGCAGCCGAGGCCGAGGTGAGCGGCTGTGTTTTTCCTGCTTCTAAAGCGCGTCCGGCTTTGATGTCGTCGACGCTCACCAGGAACTCTTCGTTCATCGTCACCTTGGCCAGCATCTGCTGGATGGTTTTGTCGTCCAACTTCGCATCGTCAACGCCCGCGTCTTTCAGTTCGGCGCGCACGTTTTCCAACGTCAACGTGTTCTTGTTGTAGACGTCGGGATACAGATGCAGGATGCCGGCTTCGATAACTTGCGTGTCGTAATTAATGTCCACGACCAGCGGCGCATCGAGTTTGATGACGAATCGATCTTTGTTGGTCTTGGCCGCTTCAAGTTGTGGGCGTGACACCTTGAGAGATTGCGCGGCGATGATTTCGTCGATCAATTCATAAAGCTCAGTCAGCACCACCCGGACGCAGCCGTGCGAAACAAGATGACCGATGTCACCCGGCCTGAACGCCTGATGGATCAGAATGCCGCCGCCGCCAATCGGAATCTTTATCTTCCCCAGAGGGTTGCGAGGATCGTCTGCCTCGACAACTTCACCCGGTACCGCGTCGTGTTCCAGGACCCATTCGCTGTCAGGCGGGACCCAGTCGGGATTGAAAACGATCTGCTTCCCATAGCGCAGGCCACTTGGAAGTTGAAAATCCTTGCGGCCGATTCCAATTTGGTAGGTCTTGACCTCTTTGTCGCCCTGCCACAGCGTTAGCTGAAACGCCGGAATGTTGACCGTGATGTGGATGTCGCCATTGCCGGGTTGCAGACTCGTTTTTTCGACGTGGCCTTTCGTGAATTTATCGGAATGTGCCGACTCATCCGAGTGTTTGTAGGACGCACCCGCGAGTTCATCCGCTGAGATCGATTCAACGGTCAGCGAAATAGGCTTCGTTTCTTTTTTAGTGCCGTCCCGATAAGAAACTTCAGCCCAAACCTCGCCGGCGAAATCGGAAGGTACTTTGATTTGGGAGGAGAACTTTCCCGCGGCTGCATCGCTCGGCGCGTTCAGCTTTTTCAATTCAATGTGCCGGCCTTCGGTGAACGCGGGCCGATAGAGAATCTTGACCGCCTGAGCGTCCGGAGCCGTGACACTCAACGTCACGCTGTCCGAAGTAACTACTTGCCACTGTTCGTCAGCTTTTGAGGTGGGACTGGCTTCGATCGTTGGTTCCGCGGGACCAGTCGCAGCGTTTGAGTTTGAGTTTGCCTTTCCGGTGTTGTTGTTTGAGCGATTCACCGGCTCGCATGCCGTAAACGACGCAAGCAGCAGCGCCAACACGACGATTGTCCATCGTGAGCGTTGGCTCGCGTTATGCAGCTGCGAAAATGAATTCAACACAATTTGCTAAAAGTCAGCGGCGTCTGATGCTGTTGTTGATCTGATGGCGCGCGTGGAAAACGCGATCAAGAATCGCCGCGCGACAGAGCAGACAGATTTCATCAGATCGTTGTCTTATCGATCGAGACAACGCCGTGCCGCAGACGACACATTGATTTTCTTTGTTCCCAAGTGTTCGATGATTTGTAACAGGGTAGCCCATTTTCCGACCCCTTCGTCCGCTTATAATTCACAGTCGGGCTGCGCAGATTCATCAGTGGCAAAAAGAGTGCCAAGAGCAAAGGGCGAAGGGGAAA
>Ga0134126_10005857_pt1 | contig 15371 bp, 14 predicted proteins | sample KB31752_FD_96881 | JGI IMG/M metagenome (GOLD analysis project Ga0134126, IMG submission 96881) | Terrestrial soil microbial communities with excess Nitrogen fertilizer from Kellogg Biological Station, Michigan, USA - KB3-175-2 | ecosystem: Environmental > Terrestrial > Soil > Unclassified ...
GGGCCACCGTCGCGCGCAGCACCGGCCCGTCGTCGGCGATGGTGATGAACTCGGCCGTCATGGGCCTGCCTCCTGCGTCGGGCCGGCGGACCCCTGCGTCGGGCCCGCGCCCTCCTGGGTCACGCGAACCAGCTCATAGGCCTGGTTGCGGGTCAGGCCGGTCACGTCCCTGACCACGTCCCTGGCCGCCCGCGGCGGCACCCCGTGGGCCAGCAGCGCCCCCGCCACCCGGTGCGCGAGCTCCGTATCCGGCTCCGGCTCGGCGCCGGCCACCACCAGGGTGTACTCGCCGCGGACCTCGCCCTCGGCGGCCAGCTCGGCCTCGATCCGCGACAGCGGCCCGCGCAGGAACTCCTCGCCCGCCTTGGTCATGTTGCGGGCCAGCGCCGCCTCCCGGTCGCCCAGCACCTCGCGCAGGTCGCCCAGGGTCTCCGTCAGCCGGTGCGGCGCCTCGAAGAAGATCAGCGTGGCGGGCACGCCGGCCAGGGCCTGCGCCGCCGCCCGGCGCGCCGCCGTCTTGCGCGGCAGGTAGCCCGCGTAGTGAAAGCTGTGGGTGGCCAGGCCGGCCCCGGTCAGCGCCGTGATCACCGCCGACGGGCCCGGCAGCGGGCAGACCCGGATGCCCGCGGCGATGGCCGCCGTCACCACCCGGTAGCCGGGGTCGTTGACCAGCGGGGTGCCCGCGTCGGTGATCACCGCCACGTCCTGCCCCTCGGTCAGCAGGCGCAGCAGCTGCGGGCTGCGGGCCTGCTCGTTGTGGTCGTAGTAGCTGACCAGCCGCGCGGTGATGTCGTGGGCCCGCAGCAGGGTCATCGCCTTGCGGGTGTCCTCGGCCGCGATGACCGGCACCGCGCGCAGCACGTCGAGGGCCCGCAGCGTGATGTCGCGCGGGTTGCCGATCGGCGTGGGCACCAGGTAGAGCGTGCCCGCCTGTGCCCCGCCCTCCGCCGCCGCCATGCGCCCCTCTCCTCGGATTCCGTCGGCCACCAGGGGTAACCGTACAATGGGGCTGATCTTGCTCGCCCTTCCCGCACGTAACGGAGTCAGCCCAGGATGTCAGCCCGGCCCGCGGTGGTCCTGCTCAGCGGAGGCCTTGACTCCGCGACCGTGCTCGCCATCGCCAGGGCGGACGGCTACCGGCCCTACGCGCTGAGCTTCCGGTACGGCCAGCGGCACAGCGTCGAGCTGGACGCCGCCGCCCGGGTGGCCAGCGCCCTGCGCGCCGAGCGGCACGTGGTGGCCGACATCGACCTGCGCGCGTTCGGCGGCTCGGCGCTCACCGACGACGCGCTGGACGTGCCCCACCACGCCAGCGCGGCCGAGCTGAAAGCCGACATCCCGGTCACCTACGTGCCCGCCCGCAACACCATCTTCCTGTCCTTCGCCCTGGCCTGGGCCGAGACGCTGGACTGCCAGGACATCTTCATCGGGGTCAACGCGCTGGACTACAGCGGCTACCCCGACTGCCGTCCCGAGTTCATCGCCGCCTACCAGCAGCTGGCCAACCTGGCCACCAGGGCCGGCGTCGAGGGCCGCCAGCAGCTGACCATCCACACCCCGCTCATTCAGCTGACCAAGGCCCAGATCATCCAGCGCGGCCTGGACCTGGGCGTGGACTACGGCCTCACGCACAGCTGCTACGACCCGGTCGACGAACGGGCCTGCGGCACCTGTGACTCCTGCTTGCTGCGGCAGCGGGGCTTCGCCGAGCTCGGGCTGACCGACCCGGCGCTGCTGCCCGCCTCGGGGTAGGACCGTGGTCTACCAGGTCAAGGAGATCTTCTACACCCTCCAGGGCGAGGGCGGTCAGGCCGGACGGCCCGCCGTGTTCTGCCGGTTCGCGCTGTGCAACCTGTGGACCGGGCACGAGCGCGACCGGCACCGGGCCGTGTGCCAGTTCTGCGACACCGACTTCGTCGGCACCGACGGCCCCGGCGGCGGCCGCTTCCGCAGCGCCGCCGACCTGGCCGCCGCCGTGGCCAAGGCCTGGGCCGGCCAGCCCAGCGACCGGGCCCGGCCCCTGGTCGTGTGCACCGGCGGCGAGCCGACCCTCCAGCTCGACGGCCCGGCCGTGGCCGCCCTGCACGCCGAGGGCTTCGAGGTGGCCATCGAGACCAACGGCACCCGGCCGCTGCCGCCCGGCCTGGACTGGGTCTGCGTCAGCCCCAAGGCCGGCACCGAGCTCGCCGTCCAGGCCGGTGACGAGCTCAAGCTCGTCTACCCCCAGGCCGGCGCCCCGCCCGAGCGGTTCGAGCTGCCCGGCTTCCGCCGCCTGCGGCTGCAGCCCATGGACGGCCCCGACCGCGTCGCCAACACCAGGGCCGCGATCGAGTACTGCCTGGCCCACCCGCAGTGGCAGCTCAGCGTGCAGTCCCACAAGTACCTCGGGATCCCGTAGTGGAGATCTTCCGCGAGCTCACGTTCGAGGCCGCCCACCGGCTCCCGAAGGTGCCGCCCGGCCACAAGTGCGCCCGCCTGCACGGCCACTCCTACCGGGTCGAGGTGCACGTCGCCGGGCCCGTCGGCGGCGACACCGGGTGGGTCATGGACTTCGGCGACCTGGCCGATGCCTGCCGCCCCGTCCGCGACCAGCTCGACCACTACTACCTCAACGACATCCCCGGCCTGGAGAACCCGACCAGCGAGGTGCTGGCCCGGTGGATGTGGGAGCGCCTGGCCCCGGTCGTGGCCGCCGCCGGCACCGGCGCCGCCCTGTCGGCCGTGGTCGTCCGGGAGACCTGCACGTCCGGCTGCGTCTACCGCGGCGACTGAGCTGGCCGCCACCGACCTTCTGGATTAAATCCGCATGGCCTGGGTCAGCCGCGTATAAAACCGCAGGTTGTGCAGCGAAGCCAAAGTGCCGGCCAGTGGCTCCTCGAGCCGGAACAGGTGGGCCACGTAGCCGGCCGACAGGGCGCACATCTGGCAGTCGCAGTCCGGGTCGACCGGCGCCCGCCGCCGGACCCAGCGCTCGTCGCCCAGCCGGGCCACCCGGTAGAACCCCGGCTCGCCCAGCCGGGCCGGGTCCAGCTCGGTGTAGACCACGCCCCGCCGCCCGTTGCGGGTCGGCAGCGTGCAGTCGAACACCCCGTACCCCGCCCGCCAGGCACTGACCAGGCTGTCCGGGGTGCCGATGCCCAGCCCGTGCAGCACGCTGCCCGGCGGCACCAGCTCGGCCACCAGCGCCACCTCGTCCACCAGGCGGCCGTCCACCACCGGGTAGCCGCCGAAGCCGTAGCCGTCGAACCCGATCGCCGCCAGCTCCTGCGCGCAATGAGCCCGCCGGGCCTTGTCGCTGCCGCCCTGGACCACCGCGAACAGCAGCGGCCGCTCCTGCTCCGGCCGGCCCGCCACCAGCCGGTCGAACTCGGCCCGGCACTGCGCCGCCCAGCGCAGCGTCAGGCTCACGCTGCGGTCCTGCTCCGCCGCCGGGGCGCTGGGATGGGTGCAGTAGTCCAGGCAGTAGACCACGTCGGCGCCCAGCCGCAGCTGGGTCTCGACGCAGCTGCGCGGGGTCAGCTGGCGGTGCTTGGCCTTGGGCGAGAACCGGTAGGTCAGCCCCGCGTCAGTGACCGAGGCCAGCCCCTGTCCGCTGGACAGCAGCGAGAACACCTGGAAGCCGCCCGAGTCCGACACCACCGGGCCGTCCCAGCCCATGAACGCGTGCACGCCGCCCAGCGACGACACCACCGAGGTGCCCGGCTGGGTGGCCAGGTGGGCCGTGCTGACCAGCAGCGCCTCGATGCCCGCCGCCGGCAGCAGGCTGGTCGGGACGGTGCGCACCGCGGCCCTGGTGGCGTCCGGCACGAACACCGGCAGCGGCAGGGCACCCCGCCGCGTCCGCAGCTCGGCGGGCGCGGGCTCAGGCCCGGGCCGGCTCACGCCGGGCCGGGCAGCTCGGCCGTCGCCTCGGTCACGATGCCGCCCCTGGCGTGCTGGGTGATGACCACGCGCACCGACCGCGGCCGGACCGCCCGCTGCACCTCGGCCGCGATCTCGGCCGCCAGCGCCTCGGCGAACACCGGCCGGTCCCGGAACGACCACAGGTAGAGCTTGAGCGACTTGGACTCCACGCACAGCGGGCCCGGCTCGTACTCGATGACCACGCTGGACAGGTCGGGCTGCCCGGTGACCGGGCACACCGAGCTGACCTCGTCGGTGCTGAACCGGACCTTGGTCACCGTCGGCGGCGCCGGGAACGCCTCGACGTGCTCGACCGGCCCGCGCACGCGCGAGCCCAGGATGGTCAGCCCGGACGTATCGGCGGAAGTATCAGGATCAGTCATGGGCCACCCAGGATAGCCGCTGGCCAGGGCGTGAGCCTGCGCGGCGGTACCCCCCTCGAAGCACCGCCGCGCAGGCTCGTCCCCCGCCCGGTTAAAAGATCAGCTCAGCAGCCGCACGGCCGCTGGCGGTCCTCGCCGCCGCACCCGCACCTAGACCGCTCCGGCGGGCCGCAGCGCTCCCCGTCGCAGCGAGGCAGCAGGATGGCGCCGACTCCGGGAATGGCCTGGCGGCGCGCCTGCGCCAGCAGCGCGGCGGCGGCTTCCCGGCCGTTCTCGCCGGTCCGGGACATCCGTGCGGCGATCAGCCCAGTGACGATCGGCGTGGAGAAGGACGTGCCGCTCCACTTCGCCATCCCGTAGAAGTGTCTTTCCTGACCCTTATAAGGAGTTACGTGGCATTTATATATACCTGTCGCATAGGCGTTGACCAGGTCCCGGCCGGGCGCGTACACGTCGACCCACCCGCCGAAGTTGCTGAACGAGGCGCGGCTGCGCCAGTCGGCGGCGAGCGCGCCCACGGAGACGACCTCGGAGAAAGCGGCCGGCCAGCTTGGCCGCCGGGTGTCGCTGTTTCCCGCCGCGACGACGCACAGCACCCCCTTGTACTGGCGGAGGAGCCGGAGCCAGGCCTCGAACGCGATGAGGGGAAGGTCCTTCCTGGACGGCGCGGCCATCGTGAGGTGGAAGATGTCCACTCCGAGACCGAGTGCCGCCACCAGCCTCGGGACTACGTCCGATTCCAGTGCGCTGCCCGCGATCCTGAACTCATTGGTCACGATGATCTCCGCGGCGGGGGCCAGGCACCGCGCGACCCCGGAGACGAACGTGCCATGCCCGGTGTAGGCCGGGATCGGCTGGATCCCGTCGCCGGGGTCCGGGTCGCCGGTCACCCCGGCCAGCCACGCGTGGGACGACGCGTTCTTCAGCAGCCCGGTGTCGGTCATGTAAATCAGCACCCCGCGGCCGCCGCTGTCCTGGCACGCCGAGGGATAGGGCTCAGCCTGGTCGTAAACTTCCTCGGGCTCGGTGGCCGGGCAGCCAGACACCACTCCCCCGGCGACCGTCAGCACGTGATCGGGAGTCGCGATGCCCTCGCCGAGTTCCCGGTCGATCGCGTTGAGCGCATAGGGGACGCTGGGATCCGATGGGTGCAGGCGGAGGAGAACGATGCCCGCGATCACGGGCTGGACCGGCCGGGCCCGGTCGGAGTCGCGCGGGCCGGGCTCCTGCGTCTGCCGGTCGTCCTGCTCACGGTCCAGGATCGCCAGCACGCGCCCGAGGTACTGGTCGCGGACGAGGAGTTGACGCTGGGCATACATGTAGTCGATCCCGCGATTGGCCGCGGGAATGACGCCGATCTCGGTCTCTTCGCCGGTAGCTTCCGCAAAGGCGTCGGCGATGTACACGCTCTGATCAGCGACGCCGGGTTCCAGGTCATTGGCCCAGGAATACGTTCCTGTCAAGGTGCCCTCCGCAGGTCTTCAGTCTCGCTTGCCCATGCCGAACGCTGGGGCGGCCCGGGTGCCCGAGGCGCATGCATCCACGGGCCCGACGCTGATACGGAGCCACCAGGCCGCTGTGTGATGCACCGAACGGGGATTCCTTTTTGCGGGACTTTCGGCCGCACCGCCGCGGCTACGTCTCGTGCCTTTTGCCTCACGCAAAGTGGTAAGGAGGGCCGGTACGAGCGTCGTGCCGCGGAATCGTATCGTGTTTGGCCAGGATTCCATTAGACCGCGGCTATACGAGGATCTAGCATCAGCTTCGTGGCTGGGGGCGCCGTCGCGGCCGGGTCCGGCCCGCGAGATATGGGTGATGTCGAGGAATTGCTGCCGCTGGCCTTGTCCCGTCCCCGTGACGCGCTGGCCGGGGCGCGCCAGGTCCTGGCCGCCCGGCCCGGCCCCCATGAGGCGTCGGTCGCCCACCAGGCGGCCGGCATCGTCCTGCGTGACACTGGTGACGTCAATGCCGGGGTCCGTGAGCTGCGTGACGCACTGCGCCTGGCCCGCCGTACCGGCTCCGCGGACCGCGAGGCGGACGTGCTCGCCACCCTCGGGCTGGCGTTCGTCTACGCCGGCCGAACCGCGCCCGGACTGGCCGCCCTCGACCGTGCCGTGCAGCTTTCGAGCGGCGTGCTGACCGGCCGGGTGCTGCACCGGCGCGGAGTCGTGCGGTGGACCCTGGGCCGGTATGCCGAGGCGCTGGACGATCTGCGCCGTGCGGTCGGGATCCTGCGGCGCGCCGATGATCGGGTGTGGACGGCCCGCGCCTTGAGCGCCCGCGGCGTGGTGTACCTGGCCATCGGGTCCCCGAGCCGCGCTGATGCGGACTTCGTCGCCGCCGGGCACTGGTTCGCCGGGACCGGCCAGGAGCTGGAGTCGATCCATACCGTGCTCAACCGGGGGGTGGCGGCCTTCCGGTCGGGCGATTTCCCGGCCGCGCTCTCTTACCTTGATGACGCCGCTTCTCGCTACCAGCCGCTGGGCAGGCCAGGGTGGTCGAGTCACAGCCTCGACCGGTGCGATGTACTGCTGGCCGCCGGACTGGCCGACGACGCGCTGGCCGAGGCCGACGCGGCCATACGCGATATCGAGCGGGCCCATGGCTGGTCCACCATGAAGGCCGAACTGCTGCTGATGGCGGCCAACTGCGCGCTCGCCGCCGCGCGGCCGGAGGCCGCCCTCGACCGGGCCAACGCGGCCTACCGCCTCTTCCGGTCTCAGCGGAGCGCCTGGTGGCAGGCCCACACGGGGCTGGTCCTTGTCCAGGCTCAGTACGCGGCCGGGATGACGTCCGGCCAGCTACTCCGCGCGGCGGGCCGGGCGGCGGTCAGGCTGGAGGCGCTTGGCTCCAGCGAGGCGACGCAGGCGCACCTGCTGGCCGGGCGGGTGGCGCTGGGCCTAAATCGTCGCGGCGACGCTGATCGGCATCTCATCGCCGCCGCACAGAGCCGGCGGCGCGGTACGGCTATGTCACGCGCCAGCGGCTGGCTCAGCGAGGCGCTGCGGGCACAGGCCGCGGCCGATCCGCGCCGGCTACTGGCCGCCTGCCGCCGGGGCCTCGAGGTCCTGGACGAGCACCGGTTTACGCTCGGCGCATCCGAGCTGCGCGCCCAGGCCACGGCCCACGGTGCCGAGCTGGCCGCGCTCGCGCAGCGCCATGCGGCCCAGGCTGGCCGGCCCCGGCTCCTGCTGACCTGGAGTGAGCGCTGGCGGGCCACCGCCCTCGCGGTCCCCGCGGTCCGGCCCGCCGCCGACGCGGAGTTCAATGCCAGCCTGGCCGCCCTGCGCCAGGTAACCAGCGAGCTGGACAAGGCGCGCCGCCAGGGCCCGCCCCCCGCGGCGCTCCAGCGGGAGCAGCGACGGCTCGAAGGCGTGGTCCGGGCCTACTCGCTGCGCACCCGTGGTATGGCCCATCCCGGCCGCAGCACGATCGACATCGCCAAGCTGCTCGACCAGCTTGGCACCGCTCAGCTGGTCGAGATCGTCGATGTGGATGGCACCCTGTACGTGCTGACCTGCGGGGCCGGACGAGTGCGGCAGTTCACGGCGGGCCGCACTGAGGATGCCGTCCGCGCGGCCAGCTTCGCCCGCTTCGGCCTGCGCCGCCTGGCTCGCAGCCGGCCCGATGATGACCTGGGCAGCGCGCTGGCCATCCTCAAGGCCGCCGGGCCCAGCCTCCAGCAGGCGCTCCTCGGCCCGGCCGCCGGCTACCTGAATGGCGAGCCGGTCGTCATCGTCCCGCCGGGCAAGCTGCACACGATCCCGTGGGCGCTGCTGCCCGCGCTGGTCGACCGCGCCTTCAGCGTGGCCCCGTCCGCGGGGGCATGGATGCGGGCCCGCGCGGCTCAGCCGCCGGGCCGCCGGCACGTCACGCTGGCCCGCGGACCTGGCCTGGTCACGGACGGCGCCGAGGTGCCCCTGATCGCGCCGCTGTACGACGATGTCATCGCGCTGTCAGGTGAGGAGGCCAGCGCCGGGCGGGTGCTGGGCGCGCTCGACGGAGCGTGGCTGGGCCACATCGCCGCGCACGGCCGGTTCCGCGCCGACAGTCCGCTGTTCTCGTCACTGCGCCTGCACGACGGGCCGCTGACCGTGTACGACTTCGAGCAGCTGCGCCGCGCCCCCTACCGGCTGGTCCTGTCCAGCTGCGACTCCGGGGTCCAGGCCCCGGCCGGAGCGGACGAGCTGCTGGGCCTGGTCTCCAGCCTGCTGCCACTGGGCACGGCCGGGATCGTGGCCGGCGTGGTCCCGGTCAACGACTTCGCGGTCGTGCCGCTGATGGTCGGCCTGCACCGGCACCTGCTGGCCAGCGACAGCCTGGCTGAGGCGATGCTCCGGGTCCGCCAGGGCGCGGCTGGCGACCCGCTCCAGCGGTCCACGGCCGCGTCCCTGGTCACCCTGGGGGCCGCCTGACTACAGCGTGATCCAGTTCGTCAGCACGTCGGCACCGTCGGCGAGCCGGCAGTGCAGGCGGAACGGGCCGCGCGGGATGGGGTGGATCAGGAAGCAGCCGATCTCGTCGGCCGCCACCGGCACCGGGTCCCCGGCCCTGGCCTGGACCTCGATGGTGGCCGCCTGGACCGGGACGATCTGGCCGACCAGGGAGTCAGGGGTGACCTCCAGCTCGATGGTCAGGTGGGCCGAGGTGAAGGTGAGCGCGCGGATGGACGCGGGCTCGGCCCTGGTGGCGGCCACGGGCTCGGCGTCGCGGACCGAGTCGTAGGTGAGCTGGGCCAGCTCGGCGTCGATGTTGTGCCACGCGAACGTGCTCTGACCGGCCTCGACGAACTCGGCCGGGACGGCCTGCCGGGCGGCCAGCGCGTGCTGGAGCGCCGCCAGCAGCGCCTCGTCGTTCCAGCTGTCAGCCACGGTGCTCACCTCGTGCTTCCTTCCGTGTCCTTAGCCGGTCCCCCCGAGACCGGACCACCGAGGACCCCCGTCAGGCGCGGCGAGCGGCGCAGCCGCTCGAGGCAGCGGGCCCGCATCGGGCCGATGCTGCCGACTGGCATGGCCAGCGTCGAGCTGATCGCCGCGTAGGAGCAGGGCGGGTCGCTGACCAGCATCGACAGTAGCTGGTGGCAGCCGCCAGGCAGCTCGGCGAACGCGGCGCGCAGGGCGGCGTCGCGCTCGGCCGCGATGACCTCGTCCTCGATCATCACGGCGGACGGGTCGGCCGGAAACTGGTCCTCGGGCGGCAGGCCGGCGGCGTCGTTCCGCTTGGCGGTCCGCAGGACCCGCAGGCACTCGTGCCGGGTGGTGGTGGCCAACCATCCGGGCAGCGCGGCGGGCTCGCGCAGGCTGCCGATCTGCTCGACCAGCAGCAGCCAGACGCTCTGGCCGACGTCGTCGGCGTCCTGGCGGCTCAGCCGGTACCGGACGCAGATGGACCACACCAGCGGCGAGTACCGCTCCACGACCTCATCCCACGCTTTCTGGTCTCCCTCCCGCACCCGGGCGACTAGGGCTATGACCGCTGGGTCGTCGCGCATCGCTGGCCCTTCATCTGGTGAGGCGGCTGCGGCTCAACAGGACGGAGACCGCCCATTGCCGTCTTGATACACCGCGGCGGCCGGAAAAGTCACGCGTATCAGCGGCGGCGCGGACCTGCTCCGACCTGGCAGCGGGCCGGGGCGGCTAAGCCGCCCTGCCGTCCCGGCCCGCCCTGTCCAGCCGCTCGAGGGTGGCGTCGTCCAGCTTGAGCTCGGCGGCGGCCAGGATCTCGTCGAGCTGAGCCACCGAGCTGGCGCCGGGGATCGGGATGACCGGCGGGTCCTGGTGCAGCAGCCAGGCCAGGGCGACCTGGCCGGTGGTCGCGCCGAGCTCGCCGGCCACCTCGCCCGCCGCGGCCAGCCGGGCCTGGCTGCCGGCGTGGGCGTAGGCCGCCCGCAGCGGTCGCTCGGGCCGGGCATACCGGCCCGCCTGCAGCGGGGAGTAGGCCAGCACGGTCACCCCGGTGGCGGCCGCGTAGTCCAGCAGTTCCTCGGTGACCAGGTTGAGCTGACCCCGGCCCGGCTGGGGCAGCATGTAGGTGCCCTCCTGCTGGACGCAGGCGTAGCCGGGCAGGCCGACCTGGCCGGCCGCGGCCAGCTCGCCCAGAGCCCCGATGGTCTCGGCCAGCGGGGTGGCCCGGTCGTCGATGTGGGCGTAGTACACATCCAGCCGGTCCACGCCGAGCTGGCGCAGGCTGGTCTGCGCGTCGGCGCGGATCGCCTCCGCCCCCAGGCCCTGCCAGTTCCGCTCGTCCGGGTCGCCGGGCACGGTGGTGCGGGCGCCCACCTTGGTCGCCACGACCATCTCGCCGGCCGCCCGCCGGGACCGCAGCCACCGGCCGATGACCCGCTCGCTCTCCCCCGCGTCGCCGTGCCACTGCCCGTAGTTGTTGGCCGTGTCCAGGAACGTCCCGCCCGCCTCGCGGAACCGGTCCAGGATCGCGAACGAGGTCTGCTCGTCGGTCCGGTAGCCGAAGTACATGGTGCCCAGGCACAGCTCGCTGACCGTCAGGCTGACCCGGCCGTCGCTGATGACGCGCTGTCGCATCTGATCTCCCTTCCGAAATCTCCGAGCCGAACGTATCGCCGGATTGGCCTGGATCTACGATCCAAAGCGATGCCTGATTCCCAGACCAATAAGACACAGGGACTGCTCATCGACCTCGGCGCGGCCCCGGCCGGGCCGCTGCACGCCCGCCTGACCCACGCCCTGCGCGAGGACATCCGCCGCGGCCGCCTGGCCCCGGACGCGGCCCTGCCGCCCAGCCGGGTGCTGGCCGGCGAGCTGGGCTGCTCCCGGTGGGTGGTAACCGAGGCCTACGCCCAGCTGGCCGCCGAGGGCTACCTGGCGGCGACGGTGGGCGCGGGGACCAGGGTCCGGCTGCTGGACCCGGGGCCTGAGCGGGCCGGGCCGGCGGCCACCAGGCCCGCGCCCGCCACGCCGCTCGACATGGCCCCTGGCCTGCCCGACCTGCGAGCCTTCCCGCTGCGCGGCTGGCTGGCCGCGCTGCGCTCGGCCGCGGCCGACCTGGGCTCGGCCGACCTGGGCTATCCGGATCCGTCCGGCCACCCGCGGCTGCGGCAGGTGCTGGCCGGCTACCTGGCCCGGGTGCGCGGCGCCCGGGCCGACCCGGACCGCGTCACCGTGACCACCGGCGCCACCGACGCCATCGGCCGGCTGTGCGCCGAGCTGCGCCGGCGCGGCGGCCGGGCGGTGGCGGTGGAGGACCCCGGCTGGCACCGGATCCGGCACGTGGCGGCGGCCGCGGGCCTGGCCGTCTTGCCGGTGCCGGTCGACGACCAGGGCCTGCGGACCGACCGGCTGGGCGAAGGCCCGGCCGCGGTGATCGTCAGCCCGGCGCACCAGTTCCCGGTCGGCACCGTGCTGTCGGCGCCGCGCCGGGCCGCGCTGCTGGCCTGGGCCCGGCGCACCGGCGGGCTGATCATCGAGGACGACTACGACGCCGAGTTCCGCTACGACCGCCGGCCGGTCGGCGCGCTGCAGGGGGCCGGCCCGCCGTTCGTGGCGCTGACCGGCTCGGTGAGCAAGACGCTGTCCCCGGCGCTGGGCATCGGCTGGATGCTCACCCCGCCGGGCTGGCTGCCGGCGCCGGACCGCCCGGCCGGGCCGCCGGTGGTCGACCAGCTAGCGTTCGCCGCGTTCGTCGAGTCCGGCGGCTATGACCGCCAGCTTCGGGCTTGCCGCCGGGCCTACCGGGACCGCCGCGACGCGCTGGCCGCGGCGCTGGCCGCCCGGCTGCCCGAGGCGCAGGTCTCGGGCGCCGCGGCGGGCCTGCACCTGCTGGTCCACCTGGCGGCGGGCACCGACGCGGGCGCGGTCGCGGCGCGGGCCCGCGCGGCCGGGGTGCGGGTGGTCAGCCTGGATGCCTACCGGCTGGCGCCGGGCCCGCCGGGCCTGGTCCTGGGCTACGGCAACCTGGCCGACCACCAGGTCGAGACGGCCGTGACCCGGCTGGCCGCCGCGGTGCGCTCAGCCCCCTGACCCGGACGTATGGTCCAGGCTCCCCCGGCGCTGCCGCAGGAAGGCCTGCTCGGCCTCGTTGGCGGTGCGCTCGATGGCCGCGTCGTAGGCCGCGGCCGCGTCCTGGTCGCGGCCGAGCCGGCGCAGCAGGTCGGCCCTAGTGGCGTGCAGCAGGTAGTAGCCGTCCAGGTCGAGCTCGTCCACCTGCTCCAGCGCGGCCGCGGGGCCGTGCACCTCGGCCAGGGCGACGCTCCGGTTGAGCGCCACGACCGGGTCCGGCGCGATGGCCATGAGCTGGTCGTACAGGGCCAGGATCTGGCCCCAGTCGGTCTGCCCGGCGACGGCCGCGTCGCTGTGCACCGCGCTGATCGCGGCCTGGATCTGGTAGGGACCGGGCTGGTTGCGGCGCAGGCAGGCCCGGACCAGCGCCTGGCCCTCGGCGATCAGCGCCCGGTCCCAGCGCTCGCGGTCCTGCTCGGCCAGCACGATCAGCGAGCCGTCCGGGCCGGTCCTGGCCGGCCGCCGCGACTCGGTCAGCAGGAGCAGCGCCAGCAGGCCGTTGACCTCGGGCTCGTCGGGCATGAGCACGGCCAGCAGGCGGGCCAGCCGGATGGCCTCGGCGCACAGCTCGGTGCGGATCAGGTCCTCGCCGGCCGAGGCCGCGTAGCCCTCGTTGAACACCAGGTACACCACGGCCAGCACGAACGGGAGCCGGTCGGGCAGCTCGGCGTCGCGCGGCACCCGGTAGGGGATGCCGGCGTCGCGGATCTTGCGCTTGGCCCGGACCAGGCGCTGGGCCACGGTCGGCTCGGGGACCAGGAAGGCCCGGGCGATCTCGGGGGTGGCCAGGCCGCAGATGAGCCGCAGGGTCAGCGCCAGCTGGGCCTCGGCGGCCAGGGCGGGGTGGCAGCAGGTGAAGATCAGCCGCAGCCGGTCATCGGTCACGGGCCCGGCCTCCTCTGGCTCAGGGTCGGCGCGCAGCCGGGCGGCCTGGACTTCGCGGCCGGGCCGGGAGGACTCCCGGCGGAGCCGGTCCAGGGCCTTGTTGCGGGCCGTGGTGACGATCCAGCCACCGGGGTTGGGCGGCACGCCGGTGGCCGGCCAGCGCTCGGCCGCCACCGCGAATGCTTCCTGGACCGCTTCCTCGGCCAGGTCGATGTCGCCGAACAGGCGGACCAGGGTGGCGACCGCGCGGCCCGCGCTCTCCCGGTAGGCGCGCTCGATGGCGGTCGTGTCCGGCGGGGCCGCCGGATCCGTACCGGTCACGACTGGTCCGGGATCTCCTGGAACGGCCGGACCTCGACCGGGTGGCCGCACGCGGCCGAGCCCCTGGCCGCCCAGTCGAGCGCGGCGTCCAGGTCGGCGGCCTGGATGACCCAGATGCCGCCCAGCTGCTCCTTGGTCTCGGCGAACGGCCCGTCGGTGGTCACCACCTGGCCGCCCTGGCCGCGCACCACGGTGGCGGTGGACGGCGGGTGCAGGCCGCCGGCGAACACCCAGGCTCCGGCCGCCTGCAGCTCGGAGTTGAAGTCGTCGACGGCGGTGAAGGCGGCTTGCATGTCCGCGTCGGACGCATAGGGCCGCGCGCCCTCGACCATGTGGACCGACAGCAGGTACTGCTTCATGGCGACGCTCCTATCGCGTGGGCCGGCGTTCCCGGCCGCTCACCCAGATCACGAACGCGGCCCGCCGTAATCGACACCTTGCCGGAAATTCATCTCAGCCGGCGCAGGAACGGGTCGGGGCGCTCGGCCGGGGCCAGCCGGACCCGGATGGCGGCCGCCCGGACCCCGTCGGAGCCGGCGATGAGCGGGCTCAGCTCCAGCTCGGCGACCTCGGGCAGGTCATCGGCCAGCCGCGACAGCCGCACCAGCAGGCCGGCCAGGGCGTCGGTGTCGTGGCCGAGCAGCAGCGGCGCGGCCGGGGACTCGGCGATCAGGTCGTCGGCGTCGGCCGGGGTCAGCGGGGCCAGCCGGGCGGTGTCGTCGCCCAGGACGCCGGCCGTGGCGCCGCCGGGCCCGAACCTGACCAGCGGCCCGAACACGGGCTCCGGCACGATGCGGGCCCGGACCTCGGCCCCGGCCGGGCCGTCCGGCCTGACCGGGATCTCGTAGCAGGCGGCCAGCTCGGCCGCCTGCGGCGCGGGCAGCCAGCCGCCCGCCGGGTTCTGCTCCAGGTAGGCGGCGGTCAGCCTCCGTGCCGCCGGCACCTCCAGGCCCCTTTGATCCGGAATAGGGTTTTCCTGGCGCCCGCGCCAGAACTGATAGCGGACGGCGTGGCCGAGTGCGCGGGCGGCGCCTTCCGGGTAGGCGTAGGCCGGCACCGCGGCCAGGGGCTCGTCCGGCTCGCCCGCTCTGATCAGGGCGACCGACTCGGCCTGGGCCAGCAGCGCGGCGGCGACGGGCTTGGCCAGCGTGGCGGCGGTGACCGCCGTGCGCAGGTCGGACAGGGCGGTGGGCACGGCCACGGCCAGCACCGCGTCCACCCCGTCGTCGGCGGCCACCTGCTCCAGGCAGGCCCGGAACGCCTCGGTGGTCACCCCCGGCGTGGTGTCGACAGGACCGGCCACGGCCGCCCCGGCGGGCAGCAGGTCGCGCAGGCCGCTCTGGGTCGCCTCGCCGAGCCGGGCCACGGCGAGGCCGCTGTCGGTGCACGCGTCGGCGGCCAGCACGCCCGCCCCGCCCGCGTTCGACACGATCGCCACCCGGCGGCCGGCCGGGAGCGGCTGGCAGGCCAGCAGCGCGGCCGCCTCGACCAGCTCGCCCAGGCTGCTGGTGGCGATGATCCCGGCCTGGCCGAACAGTGCTTCCTGGGTGACCAGCGGTGTCGCGGCGGCCGCGGCCAGCGACGCGGAGGCCCGCTGGCCAGCCGGCGACCGCCCGCCGATGACGGTCAGCACCGGCATCTGCCGGCCGACCCGGCGCGCGGTCCTGGCGAACTTGCGCGGGCTGCCGAACGACTCCACGTACAGCACCGCCATCCGGGTCACCCCGTCCTGCTCCCACCAGGTCAGCAGGTCATTGCTGGACACGTCGTACTTGTCACCCACCGACGCGAACGACGACACCCCGATGCCCAGCCGGGACAGGTGCTCCAGCAGCGCGATCCCGAC
>Ga0134126_10005859_pt1 | contig 15369 bp, 15 predicted proteins | sample KB31752_FD_96881 | JGI IMG/M metagenome (GOLD analysis project Ga0134126, IMG submission 96881) | Terrestrial soil microbial communities with excess Nitrogen fertilizer from Kellogg Biological Station, Michigan, USA - KB3-175-2 | ecosystem: Environmental > Terrestrial > Soil > Unclassified ...
ATACAATACCACATCACATGGCAACCGTAACCGCCGACAAAACCGGTTTTAAGCCCAAAGCAATTGTTCGCAAACTCCTTACTTCACTCCCCGAACGCTCACGCACCGTTTTGGAAGCTCGTTTTGGCCTCGGCGCATCTCCGGACCGCGTTACGCTCGAATCAATAGGCAAACGCTACGGCATTACCCGCGAGCGCGTCCGTCAGATTGAAAATCACGCGCTTGCTGCTTTAAAGAAGTCACCTTCGTTTGGCGAGGCATCGGGTGCTTTTGCCGAACTTGAGCGCATTGTCGACAGCCTCGGCGGCATTGTCTGCGAAGATGATTTGCTGAACTTCATCACCAAAGACAAGGCGATGCAGAATAATATTTACTTCCTGCTGGTGCTTGGCGATCCTTTTAAATACCGCAAAGAAGACAACGAAGTAAACCGCTGCTGGTATGTTGACCCTCAGTTGGCCGGCAAAGTAGAGACGGCGCTCAAAGATTTGTACGAAGGCCTTTCAGACGAAGATCTGATCCCCGAAGGCGAGATGATCGACCGTTTCCTTAAAGAACTCCAGGGTATCAACGATAAGCACCGCAACGAAGAGGTGGTTAAACGCTGGCTCCGCGTTTCTAAAAAAATAGGCAAAAATCCGCTCGGCGAGTGGGGCCAGGCTCACTCGAGCAATGTTAAGACAAAAGGTGTGCGCGACTATGCGTACTTGGCCGTTAAAAAACACGGATCACCGCTGCACTTTAAAGAAGTTGCGAGCTTAATCGAAAAGATGTTTGGCCGCGCAGCGCACGTTGCTACCACTCACAACGAGCTTATCAAAGACGAGCGCTTTGTACTGGTGGGCCGCGGTATGTATGCGCTTAAGGAGTGGGGCTACGCGCAAGGCGTGGTACGCGATGTTATCCGCAACGTGCTGCGCGAGGCTGGCCCGCTTACCAAAGAGCAGATAGTCGAGAAGGTGCTTAAAGAGCGCCATGTTAAACCGGGCACGGTGGTGGTCAACCTCCAAAATCAAAAATATTTCAAACGCGGCAAAGACGGAAAATTCGTCCTCGTTAAATAGACTAAACTCCCCAAAAGGGAGTTTTTTCATGATAAAATAATGGTATGTTTGGCAAGTTCTATGATGGCTTTACCAAGTCGCTCGCTAAGTATGGCCTCCAGGTCTACTACGTCGTATTGGTGTTGGCCTACTTCTTTATAGTTTGGATACCCGAACATTTTACCGAAGCCGCCGTGATGTGGGGCTTTTTGCTGGCCTTTATGCCGTTTGTGCTGCCGGTGTTTGCGATCATTATCTTCCGAATGATGTGGCTCGACTACAAACGACAGCAGGAGTACTGGTCGACCGACCACACGCTGCTCGAAATCCGTTTGCCTGAGGAAATTACGCAAAGCCCCTACGCGGCCGAGCTTTTTTTCCGCGTGCTGTATCAAACCGGCGAAGAGGACACCATTTTGCATGTGTATCGCGGCAAAACGTCGCCGTGGTTTAGCCTTGAAATAGTCTCGGACGAAGGTGTGGTTAAGTTTTATGTTTGGACGCGCACCCGTTACAAAGACATTATCAAGTCGCAGATGTATGCGCACTATCCGACGGTGCAGATTGCAGAAGTGCCCGACTACACTTTGCAAATGCCGCTTGATTTGGACAAAATGGACCTGACCGGCATATCACAGAGCCTACAAAAACCCGACCCGTACCCGATTATGACGTACGTAGCGTGGGGCCTCGACAAGGCGTCCGAAAAAGAAGAGTTTAAAGTCGACCCATTAAATTCGCTCATTGAATTTATGGGCTCAATCGGCCCGGGCGAGCATGTGTGGTCGCAGATAATTATCCGCGGCCACACTAAAAAATTTGTACACAGCCTCCACAAAGAAGTAAACATCACCGAGTGGACTCAGGCGGAGCTTGCCCGGGTTGGCAATGATTTTAAAGATACACCCGACAGTAAAGCGCCCAACTATCAAAAGCTGCCCGAAGGCACTAAAGAGGCAATTAAGGCAATGCAGCAAAAAGAATTTAAGCAGATGTTTGACGTAGGCATGCGCATTATGTATCTGGCCGACAAAGATCGCTTTAAAAGCAAGCTTGCCGGAATGGCCAGCGCCTTTCGTTCGTTTGAACATGGGTCGGCGGGCCGCGGCTTAAACGGTTTTAAACCGGTGTTTGATATAGGCCCATTTAACTGGCCATGGGAAGACTTTTTAAATATCCGCCGCCGCGGACTTAAACGTCGCTTTTACAACGGCTTTGTATCGCGCCAATATTTTTATGAGCCCAATGCGCAAGAGTATATCTTTTTAAATACTGAAGAGCTGGCGAGCATCTGGCACTTGCCGGGCAAGGTGGCGCATACGCCGACTTTGGCGCGTATGCCCAGCCGCCGCTCTGAGGCTCCGGCAAACCTCCCCGTGGGTGAGGGGCCCATCAATTTACCCATGTAAATTGATATATAATTAAACTTCGACCGACCTTACAGATGGATCCCGATAAAAAGCCATTCCACCACAAAGTACGACACCATATCATACGCACCACGCAGGTGTGCGATGCCTGGTGCCGCGAAGCGCGCATGTATGACCGCATATTGCCGGCTGCATTTCTTTTTGGCGTACTTGTCTTTTTGATTTATTTTGTAACCGTAGTGCCGCCGCTCAACTTTCCGAATGCCTCATTGTTAAAAGTTACTGAAGGCACCACTGTCGAGCAGTTGGCCCAAATTCTTAAAGAGAAAAATATCATCCACTCAACACTGGTGTATGAAGCGGCTGCAAAAGTGTATGGCAACGACAAAGTAGTTGCCGGCGAGTACTTCTTTCCGGGTGCCGAAACGGCGTTAACGGTTGCCAAGCGTATTGCACGCGGCGATCACGAGTTGATACCTATCCGCGTCACCTTCCCTGACGGTTCATCAAGCAAAGACATGGCAAAAATCCTCGACGAAAAAGTGCCCGACTTTGACTCGGATACTTTTTTGGCAATAGCCACTCCGCAAGAGGGCATGCTGCTGCCGGACACGTACTTTTTTGTGCCGGGTGAGGACCCGCAGCTGGTGGTAGCGTCGCTCGAAAATAATTTTAAATTGCATTTGGCTGATACTACTTTGCAAAATGATATAGCGGCTTACGGCAAATCGCTGCCGCAGGTGCTTACTATGGCTTCTATTTTGGAAAAGGAAGCGGCTACGATGAAGGACCGTCAGGAAATTGCGGGACTCCTCTGGCATCGCATTGCCATAGGCATGCCGCTGCAGGTAGACGCGGTGTTTCCGTACATCATTGGCGTCAACACCTTTGACTTAACCAAGGCTGATTTGGCAACGACTAGCGCCTACAACACCTACATCAACAAAGGTTTGCCGCCAGGCCCGATAGATAACCCAACCATGAACTCGATTATGGCTGCCGTAACTCCGGTTAAATCAAACTACGTGTACTACCTCTCCGACCTGCAAGGCAACCTCCACTTTTGCGTCACCTACACCTGCCAACTGGCCAACCAAAAGAAATACTTGGGTAATTAAAAACTGGACAAGTCTGACTTGTCCAGTAGACTGGTCCGGTCTATGCGAGTCGAGCCCCATACTATTGGTTCAATTATGCATGTTATAAAACGTGGCACTCGCGGGCTGCCTATTGTTCGAAATACTGTAGATCGAAAGCGTTTTAAAAATTTACTTTTTTACCTCAATGACTCATATCGCAATGAGTATTGGGAGCGTGCAGTAAAAGATCTAACTCTCTTTGAGCGACCCAAGGCTTGGCCGGAACGTAAGCCGCTAGTCAAGATACTAGGCTGGTCGCTTATGCCAAATCACTTTCACTTAGTACTACAGGAAATACAGGAAGGAGGAATTGCCAAATTTATGCAGAAGCTGTGTGGCAGCATGAGTACGCATTTTAATGCAAAATATAACGAAAAGGGAAGTATATTTCAGAGCTCATATAAAGGTCGCACTGCTAATTTGTATGGAGATGAATATCTGCGCTTACTAACAGTATATGTTCTGATAAAAAATCCTTTTGAGCTATATCCCGGGGGTCTGAAAAAAGCAATCTTAAATTTTGACGACGCATACCTTTGGACGGCAGAATACCCATTTTGCAGTTTGGGTGACTTCATCAAAAATATCGACACGCCAACTGCGGATAAATTCTTATTGGATATGTTATTCGAAGGCACTGCTCAATTTAAGAAGTTTGCGAAAGAATGTTTACTGTACAAACTCGATCAGTTAGAGATGATTGAAAAAATGGACAAGTCAGACTTGTCCAAATCGAGCTCAAATTAGAGAATATTTCACTAATTGACGAACCTTAAATAATAAGGTACTATATTTTCAGATTAGTTTTCCACAAACCAGACCTTAGGAGGGTCACATGCCTGAAGTTAGCAATAAAGTAAACATTGAAGATCTGCGCAGCGCACTTTGGAATCATAAAGAAGGTCCTGTGAGAGAAGAAGCATTCTCTACAGTAGTCAGCCGACCCTTTTGGTGCTACAAGATTTTGACTTCGTATGTTGAAATCTCATCAGAAGAGTATTCACAACTGCTTGAAGGGGCATTTTCCTGGATGAAACAACATCATTTTAGGGAAGTGTTGTCTGTTAGTCGCGACCGGCTTACTCTGGAACAACGCGTGCGAATCACACGACGTCTGTGCGGTTTTAAAACTGTCGATGCCAGCTTCTTGTACTGGTGTTTGCGCGGCATGTATACCTTTAGTGACATGAAACCAACAGATGAAGAACGTGCGCTCCTTATCAAGCAATTGCTTGCTAACGAACATTGCGGCATTATGTCATTTGGTCTAGTAACTGAAAGGAGTGATCAGCTTAAGGAAATGGGCATCACAGACGACGATGTACGTAAGCTCTTGCCTAGCGCTCTCACTGAAGCGAAAGAAGGCTGGTACAACCCACGGAAGCTTCTCAATTCGTCCGCTGCTCGTTTTCTTACGGAGCACGAGCGAAAGCGACTTGAGAAACTTGCCACAAAAGCAGCCTAGTTTCAAAGGCTCGATTTCGGTCGAGCCTTTTTCTTTTTACTAATTCAGGATATAACTACAGTCATGAAAGTTTTTGTGGGGCTCTCGGGCGGGGTGGATTCTGCGGTGAGTGCGGCTCTGCTGCAAAAGGCCGGTCACGACGTGACCGGGGTTTTTATACGTATCGCACTCGACGGCTACCCTTGCTCGGCCGGCGAGGACAAAATTGAAGCGCAGCGAGTGGCTGCGCATTTGGGCATTAAGTTTAAGGCAATTGATTTGTCGAAAGAATATAAAGAGGAAGTTTTTACATACACGATAGATGAGTTTAAAAAGGGAAGGACGCCCAACCCCGACACGCTTTGCAACCAAAAGATAAAGTTTGGCGCCTTTTTTGACTGGTGCATTGCGCAAGGCGCTGATATGGTTGCAACCGGCCACTATGCACAGGCAAAGAGCGGCAAGCTTTATAAAGGAGTTGATGACACCAAAGACCAGTCGTACTTTTTGTGGATGGTGCCCAAAGCTGCTTTAGAAAAAACGCTTTTTCCTATTGGCCACTTACAAAAGTCCAAAGTGCGCGAGTTGGCAGCCGAGTTTAATTTACCCAATGCCAAACGCCACGATAGCCAGGGTTTGTGCTTTTTAGGCGACATCTCGATAGACGACATGCTGACGCGCGAGTTGCATCTGGCGCCGGGCAATGTGTTAGATGAAGGTGGTGCAATTGTGGGTACACACAAAGGCGCAGTTCTTTATACGCCCGGACAGCGCCATGGATTTGAGCTGCATGCACAAACTCCCGAAACAGAACCGCATTTTGTTATTGGCAAAGATATTGCAGCAAATACTATTACCGTATCGACCTCGCGCTTTCCAAAAGGTTCCACGCAAACAACAGTGCAACTAACGAATATAAATTGGATTACAAGACCAAGTGCGAGCGAAAAGTACAAAGCGCGTTATCGGTATCGCCAAACGCTGATTTCTGCCGCTGCACTATCAACAAGTGAAATACTTTTGAAGGAACCGAACTACATACCGTACGGACAGTCACTCGTGGTATATAAAGGAGAAGAGTGCTTGGGCGGCGGCAGTGTGGACAGCGCGGCGCTTTCATAAAAAGGCCGCGTATACTAGTGGTATGCAAAAGCGCAAACCGCATAGTACTTCTTTGGTACTACTCTTGGTGTGCATCTTTACTTTTTGGTGGGGGATTTCGGTGCTTGCACAACATGACACTTCCGGGCCGCTTGCCTCTTTTAACCAGAGCTCTTCCGCGCCGAGCACTGCAAACACAGCCCCTATTACTGTTAGGCAAACAAACGTAAACGGCACTTATACTTATAGCGGTACTTTTATACCGGCATCGCCGTGCGATTCTTTTGGCAGTGGCGTACGTTTTATTCAGGCAAACGGCGGACATGTTGCAGTGCTTTTGGATACTGAACCTGCTGCTGCCGGTTGCGCACAAGCCTCTGGCAACGACTCCGGCGAACCTTTTAGCGTATCGGTCAAATCAAAACTCCCGCAGCCGCCACAGTTTGACGGGGTACTCTTAAACGGCACTCCTATACCGTCGCAGCTGGTTACAGGAAACTAATGTCATTTATTGTTGCAAAAGCCGACGGCAAAACTGAGCCGTTTGAGGCGGGCAAGCTTACGCACTCGCTGGTAAAGGCCGGCGCACAGGCTGATGTTGCACGCGGTATTGTTGAACATATTGAAAAAGAACTTGCAGAGCATGCGCACGGGCAAATGATGACTACACATGAAATTTATGCGCACGCGTTTCAAGAATTACGTTCGGTGCACCGGCCGCTCGCCGCTCGCTACAGTTTGAAGCGCGCCGTGCTCGACTTTGGACCGTCGGGATTTCCTTTTGAAGAATATATAGCAGATCTTTTTCGTCACGAAGGATACGAGGCTAAAACCGATCAGATTATAAAAGGCGGCTGCGTTGAGCATGAGGTTGATGTAGTCCTGACCAAAGATGGCGTTACTACTTTTGTCGAAGCCAAGTTCCACAATTCGCTTGCATACAAAAGTGATTTAAAAGTGGCGCTCTATGTTAAGGCGCGCATCGACGACTTGCGCGCCGCAGGCCACACAACGGCAACCGGTCTTTTGGTGACTAATACCAAGTTTACTGATGTGGCCGTGCAATATGCCGAGTGCCAGCTTTTAGCCCTTTTGAGCTGGGATTATCCCCAGGGCAGCACGCTTCATGAGCGGATAGAGAGGGCTAAACTGTATCCTATTACCGCTATCACCTCACTTTCGCGCCGCGAAAAAACGGCTCTACTTCAGGCTAAAATCGTACTTTGCAGCCAACTTTTGACCCAAACTGATATTTTGGGCACTTTAGGCATAGCTGGACATAAGGCCGAAGTAATACTCGAAGAGGCGGGAGCATTGTGCTCTTCCTAGAGCGTACTATGATATGGGGCAAGAGCTGCTAAAAGCTCATGTCCTATTATTTAAATAATATTCAGAACTATATGGCGGATACTAATGCTTCGGGCAGTCAGCAAGGGAATAATCAGGGAAATAACGGCCAGCAAAAGCCAACGCTGTCCTGGTCACAACCGGCAGCCAGCAACCCGGTCACAACCCCGGCGCCTGCTCCTGCAAAACCGGTAGTTACCACTTCTTCGACAACCACTACTACAACAAGTACTGTGCCTTCTAACACGGGTACTTACGTTGGTATCTTTGTCGCGGGTCTTATCATTGGCGCACTCATTGGTTGGGGCATTACTGCCGGCAAATCAGGAAACAGCACAACCTCAACGACTGCAACTTCAACGGCAGCAACTGCCACTTCAACCGGCAATACTACCGGTGCGGTCAATCTTACCGGCTCTACACTAGGTACCGCTCCGGCAGTTACCGGTAACAGCGGCAATGTTATTGTTACGACGCCGCAGGCAGCAGGCTTTGGTGTTGCAGTAAGTAAAGTAAATGTAACCGCTCCTACCTGGCTTGTGGTGTATGAAAATAACAACGGTACTCCGGGCAATGCTATTGGCGCAGGCCTCTTCTTTGCAGGGCAGACCAGCGGCTCAATACAGTTGCTCCGCGCAACACTCCCCGGCCAGAGCTACTTTGTAGGCCAGTCACTCGACAATGGCGACAAAATCTTCTCGCTTGACACCGACAAGCAGGTACGCGACTCGCAGGGCAACCCGTTGTTCACAGAATTTACGGCGCAGTAATCAAAATAAAAAACTCGGGGCTATACTGTAGGTATAATGCTCGAGTTTGAAATGGTATGGAGGCTGGTACTTGCTGCGGCACTCGGGGCGGTACTTGGTCTTGAAAGGTCACTGGCTGGCAAACACGCCGGCATGCGCACGTACGCGCTTGTCTCAACCGGCTCGGCAATGTTTGTCATCACCGGCGTAATGGCCAGCTATCAGCTGCAGATGTTTGCCGGAGTTAACCCGCTCCAGATCGCCAGTAACGTGGTGCTCGGTGTCGGCTTTTTAGGCACCGGCCTTGCGGTATTTCGCGGTGACCATCCGGTTGAGTTAACCACCGCAGCGGGCCTTTGGGTTGCAGCAGGCATTGGTATGGCGGCCGGCTTTGGCTTTTCACTCCTCGCGTTTGGCGCGGCAATTATTGCCGTGCTTATTCTTACGCTCCTTCTTTCGGTTGAAAATAACGTCCGCCGCAAATATATTCCCGAATCAGAAGCTACAGTTAAGAAAATAAGTGTAAAAAGGAGACAAAGGTCGCCTGCGGCAGTAGAATAGGACTAATGAGTCTCTACTACAAGCCCAACCGCAAACCCGACTGGAACTATGGCGGCCCGCGCTGGCGCCTTTCGCGCAGTAAAATCGCACTCTTTGGTGAGTGCGCGCGCTGCTTTTATTTGGACAACAAGCTGGGTGTGGCACGGCCGCCGGGTTTTCCATTTAACCTCAACAGCGCAGTAGATGCCTTGTTTAAAAAGGAATTTGACGTACATCGGCAGAGCGGCACTGCGCACCCCTTGATGATCGAATATAAAGTGGACGCGGTGCCCTTCAGCCACGTCAATATGGATGTTTGGCGCGAAAACTTTAAAGGCATGGAAATAAAGCATGCACTCACCGGCTTTACGGTGTCGGGTGCGGTGGATGATATTTGGATCAACAAAAAGGGCGAGCTTATTGTCGTTGACTACAAATCAACCAGCAAAGATTCTAAAATAGATTCGCTCGAAGAAACATGGCACGAAGGGTACAAACGCCAGATGGAAATTTATCAGTGGCTTTTGCGTCAGCTTGGGTTTGTCGTGTCCAACACGGGATACATTGTGTACGCCAATGCGCAAAAGGACCGCGATGGCTTTGGAGCAAAATTGGATTTTGATATCACGCTTATTGCGCACACCGGCTCGACCGACTGGGTAGAGCCGACATTATTGGACATTAAAAAATGCCTCGACAGCGATGTGTTGCCCAACAAAACGGAAGACTGTGATTATTGCCGATATCGCGAGTCTGCGGGTAAAGCATTGCTTGCACACGTAGAGGGCACTAAACTTGAATCAAAGCAAGAGATTAAAAAAGTTACCAGTAAAAAAAGCAAGGAAAACTATGAAACCCCCACACTCTTCTAAAAAAGGAAAAGTTTTTGATACGCCCTTTGCCAAAAAGGTATATGCGATTGTCGCCAAAATACCCAAAGGTAAAGTGATGACCTATGGTCAAGTTGCCAAAAAGGCAGGAAAGCCGGGCGCTTCGCGCGCGGTCGGCATGTTTATGTCGCACAACTACAACCCCAAAATCCCGTGCCATCGTGTGGTACGCAGCGACGGTAAAATAGGCAATTACAATCGCGGCGGGCAAGACCGTAAAGCCGAGATACTGCGCGAAGAAGGCTACAGATAAAACTTGTAAAATACTATATTTCGTGTTATAGTGTTTGTGGTTGAAACAGTAGGAGGAGAGCATGAGAACTCCAAGTTTTCCCGGAGATGTTGAACTTTCTGCAGGCGCGCTTTGCCTAGTTGCACTTGGCGGGTTAGCAAAGCTTATCCACGGCTCGGTTACCGCATGGCAGCTTTGGGGCTTTTTTGTCCTCGGGGCTGCGTTGGTGATTGCCTGGAAGATACTACAAAGGAAACGATAGCCGCCTCGTGCGGCTATTTTCTTTTTACAAAATTTGTTGTATTATGTTTGTAGATTGTTTAACCGAGGAGCGTGTCATGACAGGATTTATCTGGTTTGTTATAGGTTGTGTTGCGTTTGTCGTAATCGCATATATTTTCTACCGAACGTATATGCCAGGCATAGTACGTGAACTTTTCGGAAGGGAGTGAGCAATGTCTGTGGATGTTTTTCTTCAATCTTTGACACTCTTTCTTCCTATCTTGTTAGCCAATCAGGCCGGCATGATTGCTCAGCTATTCCACCTGCCGTTCTCGACTATGCCGGTTAGTCGGCGTTTGCTGGGAGAAAATAAAACAATAGCGGTCTACTATGTGGCACCAGTACTGGCAGGAGTTGTCGTGTTTCTTTACCAAGATAATTACTGGTATCGTGAAGCACTAGTGTTTGGCTGGGGAGCAGTTCTTGGAGATCATGTAAAGTCGTTTGTTAAACGCAGACTCGGATTCAAACCGGGTGATCCGTGGATCTTTGACCGGATTGACTTTGCAATCGGAGGAGCACTTGCCGCAAAATGCTACTTTGCCTGGGTAACCTTTGAGCATGTGTTCTGGATTGTTGCTATTGCACTACCGGTACACTACCTAGGAAATCAAGTTGGCTTTATTCTTGGATTACGCAAAACACCGCACTAGGAAACTAGTGCGGTTTTTCTTTGGCGTTTACGTCAAAAATATAAAAAGCGTATACTGATTTGCATGGACGTAAAGATTGAGGAAAGTTGGAAGGAGGCTTTAACGGATGAGTTTGGCAAGCCTTATTTTGAACAATTGACCAAATTTGTAAAAGACGAATATAAAAAAGGTAGCGTTTATCCCGCACCCAAAAATATTTTTAGAGCTTTTGAATTGACTCCTTTTAACAAGGTCGAAGTGGTAATACTTGGCCAGGATCCATACCATGGCGCGGGGCAGGCCAACGGCCTTTCATTTGCGGTTAACGAAGGCGTGCGCAACCCGCCGTCATTACAAAATATTTTTAAAGAAATTGAAAGTGATATTGGCGAAAAGCCCCACAGTAGCGGCGACTTAACCCGCTGGGCTACGCAGGGCGTACTGCTTTTAAACGCCACTCTTACGGTGCGGGGCAGTACACCCGGCTCGCATCAGGGCAAAGGCTGGGAGGCTTTTACCGACGCGGCTATTAAAGCACTCTCAGACAAACGCGAACATTTAGTCTTTATACTGTGGGGCAACTATGCCCGCCAAAAGGGCGCGCATATAGATAGAACGAAGCACTTGGTTATCGAGTCGCCGCACCCATCGCCCTTTAGCGCGCACAACGGCTTTTTTGGCAGTAAGCCTTTTAGCAAAACAAATGAGTATTTAGTTAAGAATAAAAAGAAAAAGATTGATTGGTGGTAGGAAAGAGAGTATGCTCTGTAAGTAATGGCCAAAAAGTCCAGCCTCAAACCTATCAAAAAAGTCCGCAGCGCTTATGGCGTTGACGAGTACCAGCTTTCAAACGGTTTGCGTGTGCTGTACAAAAAAGATTCGGGCGCGCCGGTAGTAGCCGTGTGCATTACCTTTCATGTAGGATCGCGCAACGAAAGCGCCGGTGTTACCGGATCAACACACATACTCGAACATTTGCTGTTTAAAGACTCCGAAAAATTTAAAAAAGAAAACGGCAACAGCATTACCGACTATCTTGAGTGGTTTGGCGCGCTGATGAACGCAACTACCTGGCTCGATCGCACTAACTATTTTGAAATGGTGCCTAAAGAGCGCCTTGCCGAAGCTCTTGAGATGGAAGCCGACCGTTTGCGCGGCTCATTGTTTAACGATGCCGACTTGGCAAGCGAGATGACCGTCGTGCGCAACGAGTTTGAGCGCTCGCGCAACAACCCGTTTGAGCTGTTAGACGAAGAGGTGCAGTACAAAATGTTTGAAAAGCATCCGTACCGTATACCCACCATCGGTCTTAAAGAAGACATCGAAGGGTCAACCGCGGCAAAGCTGCGCACGTTTTATGACACCTTTTACTGGCCAAACAACGCCACTCTTAGCGTGTTTGGCGATGTGTCATGGAAGGATGTTGAAAAGGAAGTAGTAAAGTATTTTGGCCCAATACCAAAAGCTCCACATACTATACCGCAGCTAAAAGTTAAAGAACCTGCGCAGACAAAGCCGCGCAGCGTACATGTTAAAAAGGCCATGGGCGTTTCTATTGCCGAACTTGCCTACAAAGTGCCCGAAGGCCGGCACAAAGACTTTCCGGCGGTGTATTTGCTGACCGCCATTTTGGCAGGCGGCTTTGCGTCGCGCTTGCAGCACTCTTTGGTTGATAGCGGTTTGGCCTCTGATGTATCAACTATGTGCTTCCCGCTGTACGACCCGGGCTTTGCAAGCTTTACCGCGCAATGCGTACCAAACGTTGCACCAAAAATAACCCTGAATGCTATGCGCAAAGAAATTTCGCAAGTAGTTGCAAAAGGTATTAACAAAGATGAGCTTATGCGAGCAAAAGAGCGTGTACTTTCAGACGCTGCCAATGAGCGCGACGGCGTCTTTACGGAAATTCGCGTAACGTCCGAAGCGACAGCCGGCGGTGACTGGACTCTGGCATATAAATTTCCTAAAGATGTGGCAAAGGTAACCGTTGCAGACATCCAGCGCGTCGCCAAAAAATATTTTAATCCAAATCAGGAAACATCAGGCATACTCGAACCGTAAACTATTTATGTATTCTACAAAAATAAAATCTAAAAAATTTCCGTGGGGCGGCATTGCGCTCGCAACCCCGTTTCCGTCTAAAGACACCGTGTCTGTGGTGGGCAGTATTGCGGGCGGCGCACGCGCGTGGGGAAGTAACGAAGAGGCTGACGTGCATGCGCAGATGCTTCTCGAAGGCACCAAGTCGCACACCAAAAAAGAGCTGCAGCTATTGCTCGACGGCATGGGCGCCAACCTTACGTTTGCAGCCGGCAATGAGCGGCTGCATTTTATGGGCAAAGTCCGCCCGACGCACCTCAATGCCTTTTTATCTGTTGTTGCCGAATGCCTGACTGAAAGTACCTTCCCTGAGCCGGAGTTGGCAGTATTAAAAATGCGCGAGGCAAGTAACCTTGAGCTGGAATCCCAAAACACCACTGCACAGGCCAACATTGCACTCTCGAGGCTTTTGTATGCAAAAGAGCATCCCAATTATGACGACACTACCGACGAGTCGGTAAAAGTATTAAAAGGTATCAATGCGCAGCGTCTGCGCGAGATGCACCGCAAACTTTTGGACCGCCGTACGCTGGTACTTTCGATGGCGGGTGACATAACTCCTGCCAAGGCTTTTGCGTTGGTTAACTCGCACTTTAAATCCTTGCCGCAAAATAAAGTTACCTTTCCAAAATTTACCAAAACAAAAGTTGTATCTGCCAAGCAAAAAGAAGTTACCATTCCCAACAAAGCCAGCATCGACTACGCGGCCGGCATTGCAGCGGGCATTACCAACACCGCAGGCGATTATGCAGCACTTTTGCTTGGCATGCAGATACTAGGCAACCGCAGCGGCTTTAGCGGCAGGCTTATGAAGACCGTCCGCGAGGAAGAGGGTTTAACCTACGGTACCTATGCCTTTCCTGCAGGATTTACCGCAACAACTGACGGACACCTTTATATATGGGCAACCTTTGCGCCGCAGTTGTACGAAAAGGGCAAAGTGTCTATTGCGCGCCAAGTTACAAAAATACTAACCGATGGAGTGACCGCTGATGAGGTTAAAAAGCATCGACAATTATACGAAGCCCGCTCGCGTGTGCAACTTTCAAACTCGGGCGCATTCGCTCGCGCTGCGCACGACACGGTGGTAGACGGCAAACCTCTAAAGTACCTCGACGAATTCCCAAAGAAAATCCTCAAACTTACAGCAGCACAGGTTAACAAAGCACTCAAAAAATATCTGCTCCAAAACAAGCTGTCCGAAGCCGCAGCTGGTACTTTTCTTGACCCTTCTATATAAAGGAGTACTGTTACTTCAGAATATGTATGAGTATCAGATGAAGATACCAGACAGTTGTTCTTTGATACTACTACACAGCCTCACACTTCGTCTCTAGCATCACCCCCGCAACCAGAGGAGTTACGCATGACAATCGTGACCAACACCAGGAGTTTTCTTGGGACCCTGTACGAAGCCCGCAAAGGTTCGTCCATGTCGCTTGACGACTATCTGGACGCCTGCAAAAGTGACTCGTCACTCTATGCCAGTGTCCACGAACGTCTACTCAAAGCCATTGGTGATCCGGTAATCGTGGATACCCAAAAGGATCCGCGTTTGGGCCGCATCTTTGGCAACCGAACCATCCGCACCTATCCGGCATTTGTCGAATTTTACGGCATGGAAGACGTCATCGAACGCGTTGTGGCCTTCTTCAAGAAAGCGTCCCAGGGGTTGGAAGAGCGCAAGCAAATCCTGTACCTTTTGGGTCCGGTCGGCGGCGGCAAATCGTCACTTGCCGAAAGGATCAAGCAGCTTGTCGAAGACCAGCCGATCTATGTGCTCAAGCACAAGCCCAAAAATGGCGAAGCTAAACTGTCGCCGGTATTTGAAAGCCCGCTTGGTCTGTTTGATCAGGTTCGCTTTGGCAAGGACTTCGAAGAGCGCTTCAAGATACCGAAGCGCTTGCTGAGCGCAATTCCGAGCCCGTGGGCTTTGAAGCGCCTCGAGCAGGACGGTAACTACGACAATTTCTCAGTCGAAAAGGTCTATCCTTCGAAACTCAAACAGGTAGCGTGCGCAAAAACCGAGCCCGGCGACGAAAACAACCAGGACATCTCGTCTCTGGTTGGCAAAGTCGACATCCGCAAGCTCGAGGACTTTGAGCAGAATGACCCCGACGCGTACAGCTACTCCGGCGGCCTCAACCGGGCCAACCAGGGAGTGCTGGAATTCGTCGAAATGTTCAAGGCTCCCATCAAGATGCTGCACCCGCTTCTTACGGCAACGCAGGAAGGTAACTACAACGGCACCGAAAATATCGGCGCGATCCCGTTTAACGGGGTCATTTTGGCCCACTCCAACGAGGCAGAATGGCGGACATTCAAGCAAAACAAAAACAACGAAGCCTTTATCGATCGCATCTGTCTGGTAAAGGTGCCGTATTGCTTGCGGTACGACGAAGAACGTCAGATCTACGAAAAGCTGCTGCGCGAGTCGGAACTTTCCAAAGCTCCGTGTGCTCCTTCGACTCTTGAAATGATGGCGCAGTTCTCGGTGCTG
>Ga0134126_10005861_pt1 | contig 15365 bp, 17 predicted proteins | sample KB31752_FD_96881 | JGI IMG/M metagenome (GOLD analysis project Ga0134126, IMG submission 96881) | Terrestrial soil microbial communities with excess Nitrogen fertilizer from Kellogg Biological Station, Michigan, USA - KB3-175-2 | ecosystem: Environmental > Terrestrial > Soil > Unclassified ...
CCCGTCGCGGCCGTCGCGGCTCCGGGCACGACGAGCAGCGCGGCGGTGAGCGCCGCCGCGACGCGGGTGAGGCGGATCTTCATGTGAATCCCTTTCATGTAGCGGTTTCCTGCTGTCAGATGAGGCGGGCTCAGGCGTGCGCCAGCCGGTGGTCGCGACCCCAGCCCGGCGATGCCGACCAGGCCCCAGTTGAGGCCGCCGATCACGACGAGCGCGGCGGCGGCGATGTCGAGCTTCTCCACAAGGGTGGCTCCCTCCGTACAGGTTGTGTAGAGGGTTTGTACCGTCTTACTGGCGATCCGTCAAATGTCTGTACAAGGTCTGTTCGAGGAAGTAGGCTGGCTCCGATGTCCTCGGAAGGCGTGTTTCGTATCGGCGAGCTGAGTCGTCGCGTCGGTGTGAGCCCGGAGGTGCTCCGTGCGTGGGAGCGCCGCTACGGCGTGCTTCGTCCCACTCGCAGCGAAGGCGGGTTCCGGCTGTATTCAGCGGCGGACGAGGACCGCGTGCGGCGCATGCTCGCTCTCCGGGAAGGAGGCCTCTCCCCGGCCGTTGCCGCCCGGGCGGTGGCGGTTGACGAGGGCCGAGGATCCGCCGACGCGCCCGCCGAAACGCTCCGCCGGGCGCTCGCCGATGCGCTCGACCGCTTCGATGAGGCCGCAGCCAACCGCGCGTTCGACCGCGCGCTGGCCACGCTGACCCTCGAGACGCTGCTTCAGGAGATCGTGCTCGGCTACCTCGTCGACCTGGGGGAGCGCTGGAGCGCGGGGCAGGCGACCGTCGCCCAGGAGCATTTCTCGACGAACGTCATCCGCGGCCGCCTCCTGGGCCTGGCCCGCGACTGGGGCCAGGGGGGCGGGCCGCTGGCGTTGCTCGCGTGCCCGCCCGGCGAGCTCCACGACCTGGGTCTGATCTGCTTCGGGCTCGCGCTGCGCGCCCACGGTTGGCGGATCGCCTACCTCGGCGCCAACACGCCCGTCGACACCCTGACCCGAGCTGCGGGCGACCTGCATCCCGATCTGACCGTCCTCACCGCAACCGCTTCCCAGCGATTCACCCGCGTCCGCCCCGAGCTGCGCGATCTCGCCGGTGCAAGACGACTCGCCGTCGCCGGCGCGGGCGCCACCGAGGCGCTCGCAGCCTCGGTCGGCGCCGAGCTCCTCGACGGCAACCCGGTGACCCAGGCGGCACGCCTCGTCACTGCGCGGTAGGGTCCGCCGATGGCTGCTGAAGGTCACGGGGTGATGCTCGGGCCCGACGAGGGTGTATCCGTCCCCAACCCGGTCGGCGGCTCGATCACGTTCAAGGTTCGCGGGGACGAGACGCACGGAGCCCTGCTCGCGCTCGAGACGGTCGCGGCGTCCGGGGAAGGGCCTCCGCTGCACACGCACGCCGACGAGGACGAGTTCCTCTACGTGCTCGACGGGCGCTTCCGATTCCGGCTCGAGGGCGAGGAGATCGAGGGGCCCGCCGGCACATGCATGTACGTCCGGCGAGGCGTTCCTCACACATGGCGCAACGTCAGCGACGGGCCCGCGCGGATGCTCGCCGTCTTCACCCCGGCCGGGATGGAGGGATTTTTCGAGCACTTCGCCGCACACGCCGGCACGGCCGAGGCGCCGGCGGCATTCCGCACGCTCGGCGAGGCCGCGGGTATGACCGTCGCCGGCCCGCCGCTCGACGCGCGCCCGTCGTAACGGAGCCACCCCTCCGTGCGATGTTGTGGCAGGAGCCTCGGTCGAACCACGGGCGTGCCCTGTGATGCATGGAGAACTCATCGTCGAAAAACTCCCGGCCGCCTGGTTGCTCAGGCTGCGCGGCGAGCATGACCTCGCGACGACGGACACCCTCCATGCACAGCTCGAGGCCGTGTTCCTGCACGGCGCCAACGTCGTCGTCGACCTGTCCGACGCCGTGTTCATCGACAGCTCGACCGTCGGCGCGATCTTTCGCGGCGTCCGCACGGCGCGCGAGGACGAGAAGGGCGCGCTGGTGGTGGCCGCCCCACCGGGGTCGTTCGCCCGGCGGGTGTTCGACCAGGCCGGGCTGAGCGACGCCGTCCCGCTCTTCGACAACCGTCGCGACGCGCTCGCAAGCCTCCAGCGAACGTACGCGACGTGACCGCTCACCGGCGGGCCGGCAGAGCCAGCCGCGAGCCGGTTCGGGGTACGTCTCCGGCGCCCGTGGGAAACGCTTCCAACAGATGACCGCCGACGACCCACTTCCGCCGCCCGGGCGCGTCGCGACCAGGCGTCACGGCAACGTGCGGATCGTGACGCTGTGGGGCGAGCACGACCTCTCGACGGTCGATCTCGTGCGCGACTCACTCGGCGATGCCGGGGTCGGCGACGGGATCATCGTCGTCGACCTGGTCGATGCCGTGTTCATCGACAGCACCGTCGCCGGCGCCCTACTGGAGGCGTATCGTCGCGACTCGCCGCCCCGGATGCGGTTCGTGGTCGTTCCCGGCACGTCTCCCAGAGAGCTGTTCACCATGCTCGGCTTCGACGGATCCGTCCCCATCTTCGAGCGTCTCGAAGACGCGCTCGCCTGACTCAGGCGTCCAGCTCCTCCACCATCAGCACGTCGACGGCGGTCGACCCGCCGTCGGCCATGACCACGGCGCCGGTGACGTACGACGCGTCCGGCGACGCGAGGAAGCAGATCACCGCGGCGATCTCGTCCGGCTCGGCCGGCCGCCGCAGCGGAGCGAACCGGGTCACCCTCTCGTAGGTCTCGTCGACCTCGCCGCCGATCCGGCTCATGCTCGTGTCGGCCATCGGCGTGCGCACCCAGCCCGGGCAGACCGCGTTGGCGCGGACGCCGTGCGGGCCGAGGCGCACCGCCTGCGAGCGCGTCCACATGACGAGGCCGGCCTTCGCCGCGTTGTAGCCGGCGGCGACAGCGCCCGACACGACCGCGGCGGTCGACCCGACCGTCACGATCGCGCCGCTGCGCTCGATCAGGCCGTGCTCGGCGTGCTCGAGGAGGTTCCCGGCTCCGCCGATGTTCACGTCGAGCACGTCCCGCGATCCGCTGCCGCCGCCGGAGCTCGCGTTGTGCACCAGGATGTCGAGCGGACCGGCGGCCTCGACGGCCCGGCGGCAGTCCTGAGCGTCCGTCACGTCGCCCACGGTGTAGTGCCGCGAGACGGCCGCCAGCGGCGCCTCGCGGCGGCCCATAACGGTCACGTGCGCGCCGTCCGCCTGCAGCCTCGCGGCGACGGCGGCGCCGATCCCGGTGCCGCCTCCGGTGACCAGCGCGCGCCTTCCGTCCAGCTTCGCCATCGCCCCAAAGCTACCGCAGGCCGGGCGTCGCGCGGCGGCCCGCTGGTAGGCTGGCGCGATGGCGGCAGGGCCCATGAAGACGCTCCCGGGGCGCGATTACCACGCCTCCGAGGTGTTCGAGATCGAGCGCGAGAAGGTCTTCGCCCGCAACTGGTTCTACGCCGGCCGCGCCGATGCGCTGGCCGAGCCGGGCGACTTCGTCACCGTCGACGTCGCCGGCGAGAGCGTCATCGTCCTCTGCGGCGGCGACGGCGCCCCGCGCGGGTTCTACAACGTGTGCAGGCACCGCGGCTCGCGGCTCTGCGACGAGGTCTCGGGCCGGATGAAGGGCGCGGTCAAGTGCCCCTACCACGCCTGGGCGTACTCGTTCGAGGGCAGCCTGATCGGCACCCCGAACGTCGGCAAGGACGAGCTCGATCGCTCGCAGCTCGGCCTGTGGCCGGTGCCCGTCGAGGTCTGGCAGGGCTTCCTCTTCGTCCACCTCGATCCCGATCCGCAGCCGCTCGTGGAGTGGCTCGGAGCCCAGCACGACCGCCCACTCAAGTTCGACCGGTTCAACCTGGACGCGCTCCGCACCGGCCACACGACCGTGAACGAGATCGAGGCGAACTGGAAGATCCTCATCGAGAACTACAACGAGTGCCTGCACTGCCCGACGGTGCATCCCGAGCTCGTCCAGGTCGTCCCCGCGTTCCGCCAGGGCGCGGTCTTCGACGAGAGCCGTGCCGACGGCGGCGTCACCCTGGCCGACGGCGGGACGAGCTTCACGGCGAACGGCAACTCGCGGTTCGAGGTCATGCCCGGGCTCGACGAGCGGGACGCCAACAGCCTGTACGGCTGCACGGTCTACCCGAACATGTTCATCGACGTGACCGGCACCGGCGCGATCTCGACGATCCTGCTCCCGCGCGACGCCGGGCACACGACGGTCATCACCGAGTACCTGTTCCGGCCCGAGGCGATCGCGGATCCTGGCTTCGACCCGTCCGAGATCGTCGGGTTCGTCGAGCTCGTCGCCCACCAGGACTACGTCGTGTGCGAGCGCGTCCAGCGCGGCGTGCGCTCGCGCGCCTTTACCCACGGCGTCCTGGCGGAGAAGGACTCGCTCCTCGATGCGTTCAACGAGCGCTACCTGGCGGAGCGCGGCCCCGCCTGAGCGCGGACGAGCGCCGGGCGCCCCGCATACCCGTCGCCCGGAGCGGGCCAGCGCAGGCAGAATCCGGGGATGGTGCTCGACGCGCTGGAGCTCCCGATCGTGCTCGCGCCGCTCGCCGGCGGCCCCTCCACACCGGCCCTGGTCGCCGCCGTCTGCGAGACGCGCGCGTTCGGGTTCCTCGCAAGCGGGTACCTCACGCCGGCGCAGCTCGAGGAGCAGCTGCGGCAGCTCCGGTCGCGCACCCGCCGCCCGTTCGGCGTGAACGTCTTCACCCCGGCGGCGCACGCGTCCGACCGGGCCGTCTATGCACCGTACGCCGAGGAGATCCGGCGGTGGGCGGACGAGCGCGGCCTCCCGGTCGGCGAGCCGGCGTTCGACGACGACGGCTTCGCAGAGAAGCTCGATCTGCTCGCTCGCGATCCGGCCGCCGTCGTGTCGTTCACGTTCGGGATGCCGGGCCGCGACACGATCGGCCGGCTGCACGCCGCCGGCTCGGAGGTGTGGGTCACCGTGACGACGCCATCCGAGGCGGCGCTCGCCCTCGACGGTGGCGCGGATGCGCTCGTGGTGCAGGGCGCCGAGGCGGGCGGCCACCGCGGCTCGTTCGACGACGGCGACCCGGAGCCGGCGCGCTCGCTGCTCCCTCTGCTGCAGCTGCTCGCGGACGCCGGCAGGCCGCTCGTCGCCGCCGGCGGACTGATGTCGGGATCGGCGATCGCCGCAGCGCTTGCCGCCGGGGCGCGCGCCGCCCAGCTCGGCACGGCCTTCCTGCTCTGCCCCGAGGCGGGCACGGCGGCCCCGCACCGGGAGGCGCTCCGCCGGGCCGGAGCGCCCACGCGGATGACCCGTGCGTTCACCGGCCGCGCGGCCAGAGGCATCGTCAACGCCTTCATGGATGAGCATGACGCCCGGACCGTGTCCGCCTATCCGGAGATCCACCACCTCACCGCGCCGCTGCGCCGGGAGGCGCGTGGCCGGGGCGATGCCTCGACGATCAACCTCTGGGCCGGCGAGGCCTACCCGCTCGCCCGCGAGCTGCCGGCAGCCGAGCTCGTGGCGGTGCTGGCCGCCGAGGCGGGCATCGAGCTCAGCGCAGGACGGTGAAGGCGTCGACGCAGACCGGGGCGCCGTTCTTCGACGCGTCCCTCACCTGGATCTCCGGGTAGCCGACCGCCCGCAGGCCGTAGGCGAAGCGGTAGGCGAGCACGCGCGGCCGCGCGGTGGGGCGGGTGAGCATGACGGTGGCGGACGGCGTCCGGCTGCCGCGGAGCGCGATCGCCGCGGTTCCGTACCGCTTGCCCTCGGGGCTGACGAACCCGATGTCCGCCCCCCGGCGCACCTGGAGGTCGGCCCAGCGCCCGTAGCGGCCGGCGCAGCGCATGCTGCCACCGATCGCCGTCGGATCGGCCACCCGCTTCCACCCTGGGCTCCACAGGATGCGCGGGTCGCGGTCGTCGACCAGCCGGCTCGTGAAGGCCGGCCTGATCGCCCATCCGCTGACGAGCCCCGCGATGTCCGACGCCCGGACACGCACCCGGTACATCCGGCCGGGGGCCGCGCGCATGAGATACGTGTGCCCGCTGCCCCGGTAGACGGACGTGTACGCCGCTGCACCCGTGAGCCGCTGGACCACGTTCTGCGCGAGGGGCGCCGTGGACGATCGCGCCCACGTCGACACGAGCGGGATCGAGCCGCGGACGATCTGCCGGCCGGCCTGGAGGTTCACGCGCAGGTCGGTGACCTGCGGCGGGGAGGAGTCCCAGCGGACGTGCAGCGTGATCGGCCCGGACCAGTTGCCGGCGCCGTCCTGCCACTGCACGTACAGCTCGCCGGCGGAGGAGAAGTCCCACGGGATCGGCATCTCGACGCCGGCCGGGAACGAGGTGCCGGGCTGGAGCTCGCCGTCCACGTCCGTCCAGTCGACGTTCGAGAGCCGCACCTGCGTGGTACCCGTCAGCGCGTCCGTCGCCGCGGTCGTGACCTGGACGCTCGTGGCGGTGGTCCATGCGCTCCCCACGTCGGTCGACGCAGTGGCCTGCGGCGGAGTCGTATCCACGAGGACGCTCGCCGGGGTGACCGGCGACCAGGTGCCCGACCCGTCCTGCCACTGGACGTAGACGGTGTGCGGGCCGTCGCCCGGATCGCCGCCGTACGCGGGATCGGTGAACGACCAGTCGACGAGCGCCCCGCCGCTCTGATACGGGAACGTCCGGCCGAGGTCGAGTACGCCCGCCGTCGTCGCCGGGCTGTCGGAGAGCCGCCAGGCGACATCCGGCGCGTCGTTCGCCGCGATCGCGATGACGTTCGCGCTCGGCTGGCGGATGGCGGTGGTTCCGGCGGCGCCGATCTGGACGAACGCGGGCGTATCGGCATGCGCCGCGCCGCCGCCGAGCATGAGTGCGCCGGCGATCGCGACGAGGGCCGGGAGCGGCGCCGTTCTCAGAAGCCACATGGAAGAGTGATCGGACGCCTACGATCCCGGCATGAGCCGTCGTGTGCTTCTGAGCCTCTCGGGCCTCCTCGCGGCCGCCGCACTCATGGTGCCCGCAAGCGCGGGCGCGGGGTCGGAGCCGGTGCCCAGGGCGGCCTCGGGCAAGTCGCTCGCCGGCAAGGTGATCCTGATCGACCCTGGCCACAACGTGCGAAACCGCCTGCACCCGGCCGAGATCAACCGGCCCGTGTTCTACGGCATTCCCGGAGCGACGAAGCCGTGCGACACCACCGGCACCGCCACCAACTCGGGCTACCCTGAGGCGCGGTACACCCTGGCCGTCGGCCTGCACGTCGTGAAGATCCTGCGCGACATGGGGGCGACGGTGGTGATGACGCACGTGAACGTCCGGCCCTGGGGCCCGTGCATCACCCGCAGGGCCGCGCTCGGGAACCAGATCCACGCCGACGCGGCGGTCTCGATCCACGCCGACGGCGCGGCCTCGTCGGCGCACGGCTACTACGTGATCGTGCCCAGCCACCCGCTGCCGAACGTCGGGCTGGGCCCGCGCCGGATCGCGCACGACGTCCGGCTCGGCGCCGCCATCCTCAGGGCCTACGGCAAGACGACCGGGATGAGGATCTCCAACGTGTACACGACCGGCTACCTGCGCTCGGACGCGTACGGCGGCACGAACCTCTCGCGCGTGCCCAAGATCTTCATCGAGACCGGCAACATGCGCAGCCCCGGCAACGCCGCGAAGGTCGAGTCACGCGCCTTCCGGCATCTCTCGGCCTGGGGCATCGCCTACGGCATCCGCCTGTACCTGACCGGCCACATGTAGGCCGCCCAGCTCGGCGATCACCCGGCGCCGCTGGCGGCGCATGAGCGCGACGGCCACCACCTCGCGGCCGAGCGCCGGCGGGGTCGGCGCCTGCCGCGTGCGCACGTAGCTGCAGCGGATCCCGTGGCGCGGGTAGACCCCGCCGAAGTAGAAGCGGACGCGGGGCAGGTGGAGCGAGCCGCAGACGACGGTCACCTCGCGCACGCCCCGCTCGATCAGCAGCGGCAGCGTCCGGGACATGTTCTCGGCGGTGATGGTCGCGCTCGTCTCGACGAGCAGCTCGACGTCGCCCGGCCCGTCCCACGCCGCCCGCATCTGGTCGGCCTCGCTGGGACCGCCGGCGACCGGCGACCAGCCCGTGAAGACGACCACCCGCGGCCGCCGCGCCTCGGCCAGCCGGGCCGCCGCGCGCACGCACTCGACCGCCCGCGGGCCGATCCTGTACGCGCCGTCCCTTCCGGTGCGGCCGCTGCCGGGAACGACGATCGCCCAGCTCACCGGCGCCGCCGCATCAGCCGCCAGCCGACGAACAGCGTCCCGGCCAGCGTCACGACGAGCCCGACCGCCTTGCGGCCCTGGAGCTTCGACTCGCCGACGGCGCGGGGCCGCATCTCGACGGGCATCTCCTCCAGGCGCAGGCCGGCGCCCGTGACCCGCATGAGCGCCTCGACCTCCGGCGCGCCGCTCGTGTACGGCCGCGAGAGCAGCTCGGTGGCGACCGCCCCGACCGCCCACATCCCGCTCATCGGATCGTGGAACGGTCGCCGCAGGACGACGCCGACGGCGCGGCGGGCGACGGCCGTGCCGAACCGGCGCGGGCCCTCGAGCCGGTAGCGGTGGGCCTCGTGGTCATCCCCCGTGAGGTACCGCGAGCCGACGGCCACGTCGCAGCGGCCGGCCTGCACCTCGGCGATCAGGCGGCGCAGCTCCGCGACCGGGTGCTGGCCGTCGGCGTCCACCCGGCCGCACACCGCGTACCCGTGCTCGTGCGCGTATCCGTAGCCGGCGGCGATCCCGGCGCGCAGGCCGCGGTTCTCGGGGAAGGCGAGCACATGGGCGCCGCGCGTCCGCGCGACCTCGCCCGTCGCGTCGGTCGATCCGTCGTCGACGACGAGCACGTCGGCGGCGGGCAGCTCCGCGCCGAGCTCGTCCAGCACGGCGGGCAGGTTCTCCTCCTCGTTCCACGCGGGGATGAAGACGACGACGTCGGCCACACCAGGCATCGTGCCACGAAGCCGGCCGCGCCGATATCATCGGGCCGATCGCGAGGGGGGTGCAATGGGGGCCAAACCGGGCGGATTGCTGGTGGCGGACGGGCTGGCGGAGATCGCCACCGCGTCACACCGCGATCTGCCGCGCGTGTCGTTGCCGGTGCTGGGCCGGGTGCCGCTCTTCGCCGACCTCTCCGAGCGCAACCTGCGCAAGGTGGCGAAGCTCGTCATGCCGGTGCGGTTCGACGCCGGCGCCGCGATCGTGCGCGAAGGCTCGCAGGGGCACACGTTCTTCGTCATCCTCGAGGGCCGGGCCACCGTCGTCCGCCGGGGCGCGCGGCCGGCGAAGCTGCGCCCCGGCGAGTACTTCGGCGAGATGGCTCTGCTCGACCGGCGGCCGCGTTCGGCCACCGTGATGGCCGAGACCGAACTCGTCGCCCTGCGGATCGCCGCCGGCCCGTTCGCGAAGCTGCTGCGCAGCGAGCCGTCGATCGCGATCGCCCTGCTCGAGACGCTTTCGGTGCGCGTCCGCGACCTCGAGCGCCAGATCGTCTGACTCAGCCGGCCGAGCGTGAGAGCGGCCGCTCGGGCAGGCGCAGGACGACCGCCAGGGCCAGCGCCGCCAGCGGGGCGGCGACCAGGAACACCGCGCGCACGGCGTCGACGATGTCGTCGCGCGAGCCGGCGCCCAGCGCGCCCGGGCCGCCCTCGCCGACGTGCGTGCCCGCGACCGCGGCGAACACCGCGCCGAGGACGGCCGCGCCGACCGCGCCGCCGAGGCCGCGGAAGAAGCCCGTGGCGGCGGTCGCGACGCCGAGCTCACGCCGGTCGACCCCGTTCTGGACGGCGACGACGAGCACCTGGGTGACCATGCCGAAGCCGAGCCCGAAGAGCGCCAGGCCGATGCCGGTGGCGGCGCGCGACGTGGCCGGCGCGACCGCCGCGAGCACGAGCAGCGCGACCGTCATCAGCGAGAGCCCGGCGACCGGGAAGCGCTTGTAGCGGCCCGTGCGGGTGATGCTGCGCCCGGAGAGCGTCGCCGAGACCGTGATCCCGAGCATCGCCGGCACCAGCAGGAGGCCGGCCTCGGTCGGGGTCGCACCCGTCGTCGCCTGCAGGTAGAGGGGCACGAACACGATCACGGCGAAGAGCGCGGCCGTCGCCAGGAAGAGCACCGAGCTCGAGACGGCGATCGCCCGCATGCGCAGCATCGTGACGGGCACGATCGGATCGGCCGCGCGGCGCTCGCGGACGACCAGCGCCACGGTCAGAACGACGCCGCCGGCGATCAGCGCGAGGCTCTCCGGGGAGCCCCAGCCGAGGCGGCCGCCACCCAGGATGCACTCGAGCGTGAGCGCGGCTGTGGCGCCGGCGAGCAGCACGGCGCCGGCGATGTCGAGCGGGTGCTCGGGCCGGCCGTGCGGGCGCCCGGGCAGCCGCAGCTGCAGGCCGACGAGCGCGGCCGCGCCCACGGGCAGGTTCACCAGGAAGACCCAGCGCCAGCCCGCGCCGTCGACCAGCGCACCGCCGACCAGCGGGCCGACGATCGTCGCGACGGCGAACGTGGCGGCGATGTAGCCCTGGTAGCGGCCTCGCTCGCGCGGCGCCACCAGGTCGCCGACGACCGCCATCGCGAGCGTCATGAGCCCGCCCGCGGCTGCGCCCTGCACCGCCCGCAGGGCCACCAGCTGGGGGATGTCGGCGGCGACGCTGCAGAGCGCGGACGCCGCCAGGAACGTGACCAGCGCGACCTGGAGGAGGAGCTTCCCGCCATGCCGGTCGCCGAGCTTGCCCCAAAGCGGGGTGGAGGCCGCGGCGGCGACGACGTAGGCGCTCACCACCCACGAGACGTCGCTCAGGCTGCCGAGGTCGCCGGCGATCACCGGCAGCGCGGTGGCCAGGATGGTCTGGTCGAGGACGGCGGGGAGCATGGCCAGGACGATCGCGGCGAACGCGACGCCGACCCGGGTGTTCGCGATGTCTGTCATGCCTCAAAGTATAGTGACTCTATTTTTATATGCAAACGAGTATTCGAGCAGATACACTTGAGGCGTGATCGAACCCGGCCTCCGCGAGCGGAAGAAGGCGCGTACGCGCGAGCTGATCGCCGAGACGGCGCGCACGCTCTTCGCCGAGCGCGGCTTCGAGGCCGTCACGGTGGCGGAGGTCGCACGGGCGGCCGACGTCTCGCAGCAGACCGTCTTCAACTACTTCCCGACCAAGGAAGACCTCGTCTTCTGGCGTCTCGAGGCCTTCGAAGCCGAGCTGCTCGGGGCCATCCGCGACCGCCCCGCGGGCGAGCCCGTGATCGCCGCGTTCGGGCGGTTCGTGCGCCGGCCGCGAGGGCTCCTGGCCGAGCGGGACGCCGCCGCCCGCGCGCGCCTGGCGGGCATCACCCGCACGATCGCCGAGAGCCCCGCGCTGCTCGCGCGCGAGCGCCAGACGCTGGCCCGTTACACCGCCTCGCTGGCGGCGCTGATCGCCGAGGAGCAAGGGGCGGGGCCGGGCGACATCGCGCCCACGGTGGCCGCAAACGCGCTCATGGGCGTCCACCACGCGCTGGTCGCGCAGGCCCGGGCCGGCCTGCTCGCCGGCACGCCTCACACGGCCCTCGCCCGCCGGGTCGTCGAGCAAGCAGACGGGGCGCTGGCGCTCCTCGAGCGCGGCCTCTCCGGCTACGCGGTGAGGCGAGCGGACGGAGGCTGAGCGACGCCGCTCGATGAGTGATCGGTATGTCCCGCGCGCCTGGACGCACGGGACGGGGAGGTCAGGCGGCGGGTTGGTGGCGCTGCGGCATCACGAACTTCCCGATCAATCATCTAGACGGCGGGCTCGAACGACGCCAGGGCCTCGCTGCGGCTCTCGCACACCGCCACGACCCGATCGAGCTGGAGCAGGGCGAGCACCCGGGCCGCGAACCCTCCCGGCGGCGCGACGATGGCAAGGCGGGCGCCGCCGCCCTCCTCGCGCCCGCGGCGTGACGCAATCAGCTCCGTGAGGACGGCCGAGTCGATGAACGTCACCTGTGAGAGGTCGATGATCGCCGCCTCGCCACGGTCGGCGATCGGCGCCAGCCGGTCGTGGATCGCCGCGACGGTCGACAGGTCATGCTCGCCGTGGAGCTCGAGCACCCACGGGGCCGAGCCGTCGCCCTCGACCCGGATGCTGCCGGGATCACCCTGCGCCACACACACCTCCCCCTCGGGCCGGGTACGCGGGAACTCTATCCGCGCCGGGCCGTGGCCCGGTCAGGCGGGGGACACGGCGACGACCACGATGTCGTCGCTCATCGGGCCGCCGTTGGCGGCGGCGACCGCCGCGAGCAGGGCGTCGACGTCGCCGTCGCCGAGCGGCGGGCCGGACGCCGCGAGCAGCTCGTGCAGGCGGGCCGTCCCGAACGGCCGCGGCCCGTCCGGCGCCGCCCGCCCCTCCACGAGCCCGTCGGTGTAGAAGACGAGCGACCACGGCGCGGCGGGGAGCTCGACGTCGTGCACCGTCCACTCCGAATCGGCGGTGATGCCGATGGCCGCGTCGGTGGCGAGGCGGTACTCCTCGACGCCGCCGGCGGCGACCAGGATCGGCGGCGGGTGGCCGGCGAGCACGAAGCACGCCCTCGACGCGTCCGGCTCGATCGAGGCCAGGCAGAGCGTCGCGAAGAGCATCGGCAGCGAGGCCCGCCGCCGCTCCGCGATCATGGTCTCGTTGAGCACGTGGGCGGCGTCGCGGGCGGGCACGCCGGCGCTGGCCAGGCCGCGCCACGATGCGCGCAGGCGGGTGGCGACGGCGGCGGCGACGGGGCCGTGGCCGGCCACGTCTCCCACCATCACCGCCACGGCGCCGCTGGGCTCGCGGATCACCCCGTAGAAGTCGCCCGCGAGCACCTGCGCCTCCTCGACGGGCACGTAGCGGCTGACGATGCGATACGGGCCCACCCGGGGCTCGCGCGAGACGGTGACGAGCCCGCGGCGCAGCTCGCCGAGGAGCGCCCGGCGCAGGTCGTCGCCGCGGCGCACGCGGTCGCCGACGATGCCGACGCCGATCGCCACCGGGATCCAGACCAGCGGCTCGGTGAGGGCGTTCTCGCCGACGATCACGACCGCGAGCAGGACGGCGAAGGCGGTCAGCGCGGCGCCGATGCGGGGCCCCATGACGAAGGCGGACGCGACGCCGAGCAGGACGAGCAGCGGCCCGGGGACGCCGCGCACGGTCGACGGCGACAGGAACAGGAACGGAAGCGCGATCGCCAGCTCGGCCAGGACGACGCAGCCGACGGCGATGGCGCGCACCCGCGGCGTGCGGAACCGCGGCCCGATGCCCGGCACGCTCATCGCGGTCTCACCCGTCGGCCCCCCACGGTCGGCCGATCATATGCCGGGGCAGGGATCGGTACCAGCGCGGTCACGCCGGCCGGCGTGACCGCACCGCGACGGAGGCGCCGCCCGGCCGGGCAGGCGCCCCCGTCGTCGCTCCGATCAGTCGAGGTCGGCGGAGCCCGGTGCGGTCACCATCGCGTGCGCGAAGGGCCGCAGCGTGTAACGCTGTGAGAGCGCCACGAGCTCCGCCCGCTCGGCCGCGATCTGTGTCGCCGAGCGGTGGAAGTCGAACAGCGACATCAGGTCGCCGATCGCGGGTCCGTTCTCCGGCACGTACGGGTTCGACCCGGTGACGGGGTTCGGCAGGTTGTCGAGGCTCCGGCTCGAGAGGGGGCTCAGGTGCCAGTTGGCCTCGATGAACTTGAGCACGGACACGTGGTCGGTGTACGTGTGGTCCACGTGTCCGGGCTTCACGAACGGCGAGATCGCCAGCATCGGGACGCGTGTCCCATCGCCGAAGAAGCTCGTCGGCTCGATGTAGCCCGAGTCGTAGTAGCCGCCGCCCTCGTCCATGGTCAGGAAGATGGCCGTCGACTTCCATTCCGTCGGGTTGGCGGCCACATCGCCGATGACCGTGTTCGCGAACGCCTCGAACGCGGCCAGCGTCGAGTAGCCGGCGTGGCCGTCGAAGGTGCCCTCGGGCTTCACGATCGAGACGGCCGGCAGCGTGCCCGCCTTCGCCTCGGCCTGGAACTGCGAAAAGCCGTGCAGGTGCGTCTTTCGCTGCCCGGCGTCCGTCATGATCGAGGTGGCGTACTGGAACGGGTTGCAGATGTTGCAGTACTGCTCCAGGTTGGGGTCGCCGCCGTTCCAGCCCTGGCCGAAGTAGCCCCAGCTGATGCCGTGCGTGTTCAGCTCGTCCCCGATGGTCGGGAAGGTCTTCGGGCTCTGCGGCGGCACGGCGAACGGGCCGGGGTCCTTCGTCCCGTTCGCGAGGTAGCCCGGGTTGTAGTTGTTCAGCATGTAGTACGTGCCCGGGGCGCATGCCGAGGAGGCACCGGGCCAGCTCGCGTGCAGGTAGCCGAGCACGGCCGCCACGCCCGGCTGCGACGGGTCGGAGCAGTCCGAGTACGTTCCGCCCGAGTAGCCGTCCTGGGTGTAGAAGTTGTTCGACCCGGGCTGGGCGTTCGGGTTCTCGATCTGGTCGGCCGGCGGCGTCAGTGGATCGCTCGCCGCGTTCTCATACGAGGCGGCCAGGCCGCTGCCGAGGGCGACGTGGTTCGTGCCGGTGCCGCCCATCACTGCCTGGTGGTAGTTGTCGGACATGGAGAAGTGCTTCGCCAGGTAGTCGAACACCGGCGCGTCGCCGTGCTGGACGTTGTAAAAGCCCATCGATACGGCGCCCTGATCGGTGTTCGCCGGGGGGCCGCCGTTCGCGTCGCCGGCGGTCTCGGCCGTCCACACCCAGAGCCTGTTCCGGTTGTGGTCCGCCTGCTGGTTCATCTGGTAGAAGCGGTGCAGCGGGTCGCCGACGTACGCGCCGTTGTCGCACACCTTGAACGCGCCGTGGATCTGGTCGTACGGAACGTATTTCGTGATCTGGTACGGCGCGTTCGGGAGCGCTGCCGGGAACCGCGCGTCGGGCTGGTTCATGCTCTGCCCGCCGTCGCAGCGCGGATCGATGTACGTCGTGTTCGGCTGCGGCAGCGTCCGATAGGGCGCCACCAGCTTCGGCGCGGTCTGATATCCGTCCGCCGAGGTGTCCCTCGCCGTCCACTGCCGGGCCAGCTTCACGTGCCTGCCGGGCGCGCCGTTCGCGGTGACGATCCCCTCGGACAGGAGGTCGCGCACGTGCTGGCCGTGGCGCGGCTTGTAGGTGGCGAAGATGTTGTCGAACGTGTGGTTCTCGCCCACGATCACGATCACGTGCGTGATCGGCGTGGCGGTGGAGGCCGCCGAGTGTGCATGCGGGTGGGCCGAGGCGCTGCCCGCGCCGAGCACCCCGGCCGCAAGCGCGGCGGCAGCCGTCGCCGCGACCCGCGGCGATGGTCGATGCAGTCTCATGTATCCCCCTCGTCCAGTGCTTCGGCCACCGGGACCGGCGGCCCGACCGGAGACTGGTCCAG
>Ga0134126_10005862_pt1 | contig 15363 bp, 7 predicted proteins | sample KB31752_FD_96881 | JGI IMG/M metagenome (GOLD analysis project Ga0134126, IMG submission 96881) | Terrestrial soil microbial communities with excess Nitrogen fertilizer from Kellogg Biological Station, Michigan, USA - KB3-175-2 | ecosystem: Environmental > Terrestrial > Soil > Unclassified ...
AGGCAAAGGTGCTGATCACACCGCCTGCAATCTTTTTTATCGTGTTTGTGCTGGCTTCGCCTACGTACACATTACCGGCGGCATCTGCCGCAACACCGATCGGGTTGGTAACAGCGCCCCACAGCACTGTATTGCCGCCGCCCACCGGAATCTGTTTTACAGCGCTGTTTCCGTAGTCGGCAACGTACACATTGCCCAGTCGATCCAGGGCGAGGCCATAAGGATGCACAATCCCTGAACCGATGGTAATGGGCGCACCACCACCCACCGGGATCTTTTTTATTGCATTATTATTATAGTCAGAGACGTATACATTACCTGCGGCGTCTACAGCAACGCCATCGGGCCCGTTGAAGCCCGAGCCTATGATCACAGGCGCTCCGCCTCCGGCAGGTATTTTTTTAACCAGGCTGGCGGTGAAGTCGGCCTCATAAACATTTCCGGCTGCGTCCACGGCAACACCGCGCGGCGTACTAAAGCCCGAACCTACTGTTACCGGGCTGCCCGAATAAGCAGCCGGATCCACGCCGCTGCCCACGGGGCTTAAAGGTGTTATGGCAACACCGGTGATGTATGCCTGTGGGCTGGCGTAACTGATGGTAAATGGGTTAACCTGGATACTTAATGCGGTCGACGTGCCGCCGCTGCTGTTATATGCTGTAACCGCATAGCTGGTTGCCGGGCTTGCCGCAGTCGGCGTCCCGCTGAAAATCCCTGTCGTCATATCAAAACTCAAGCCTGCCGGCAAGGCTGCACTCAGGTAGTAGCCGCCAATCGGCTTAATTTTCTTTACCGCATTGTTAAGATTGTCTGCTACATAAACCATCCCTTCTAAATCTATCGATACGCCGCTTGGGTGACTAAACCCCGATCCTATCAGCAATTGGGCGCCGCCGCCGAAAGGTATTTCTTTCACCATATCATTAAGCTGATCGGTTACAAATACGTTTCCAACAGCATCGGCAACAACTCCTGTAGGGTTGTTGAAGCCAGGACCGATGATCACTGGGACATTGCTTCCTGCAGGTATCTTCTTCACTACATTATTCCCCGAGTCGCCAACGTACACATTGCCGGCAGCATCAACCGCCACGCCGCTTGGATGCAAAAAACCGGCGCCCAAAACAATTGGCGCGCCGCCGAGCACCGGTATTTCTTTTACCGTGCTATTGCCATAATCCGTTACAAACACGTTGCCTGCCGCGTCGACTGCCACGCCATAGGGCTGATTTGCACCGGCGAGAAGCGTTACAGGTGCGCCGCCGCCAACGGGAATCTTTTTTACCGCGCTATTGCCGATATCGCCCACGTATATATTGCCGGCAGCGTCAATCGCTACTGCAGAGGGGGCACTAAAGCCCGATCCCAAAACCACAGGGTTGCCACCGCCCGCAGGTATTTTTTTTATGGCATTGTTGCCTGCATCGGCAACGTAAATATTTCCTGCGGCATCCAGAGCCACACCGTACGGGGCCGCAAATCCGGAACCTATCGCAGTTGCATTATTGCTGTAGGCATTAACAGCCACGCCGCTGCTGGATGGTACGATCGGCGCAATTGGGTCCCCTGCCACGTACACATGAGGGCTACTGTAACTAATGGTCGGCACTAAAATAATGCCGTGCTTTTTTACGGCTGACGGTGGGTTTTTACCATGCTTAATGCCGGCGTACGAATGAGCGCCGGTATAAAATAAAGCAAGTAATATCAAAATACACATTTTGACAGTGGCAGCTAAAGTTGCAAACAGTTTCTGTGAGCATGGTAAGATCGGTCTCATAGTTTCGGGTTTATCGTTCGTTATTGTTGAGGACGGTCAATTTTAACCGGCTCTTTAGAACCTGGTTTTTGTGTGATGTTTAAGCTAAAACCGGCAAGGGGTGTCCGGGATCAGGGGTTTGTTAACTGTAAACTGGCTTCGTGTTTAAAACGGCAAACAGTCTCTAGGTCAATCTAATTTCGATAACTATTGCCGGGTAAAATTAGATGCTCAGCCGAAGCGGAACAATCCCCTAAAACAGTGATTTTTAAACGAGCTTTCCCTTTGTATGAGAGCCGGTTATAAAGCACGAGTTTTGTGAGGCAAAACTATGGCGCCCCGGAAGTAAATACACGCGTAATACTACCTGATACATCGGGTAGTATTACGCAATATTTGACAAAAGAGGTAAAAGCTGGGGAATATCCCTTGGGTAGGTTATTTTAACCGGGAAATTGAAATTGTCTGAACGGACTGTTCGGGTCGAAACCGGCGATCAACGCTGCATCCTGCGCATCATATTTGCCATGGCGGCAGGATTGCTCATTTGCTTCATCACTTTGCGCATATCCTCAAACTGCTTTATCAGGCGGTTTACTTCAATAAGGTTAGTTCCCGAGCCTTTCGCAATGCGGTTTCTGCGGCTTTGGTTTATGCTGTCAGGATTACCTTTTTCATACGGCGTCATGGATTGTATTATCGCTTCGATGTTTTTAAAAGCGTTATCGTCCACCTCGATGTCCTTCATCATTTTACCTACGCCGGGTATCATGCCCATCAGGTCCTTCATGTTGCCCATTTTCTTGATCTGCTGTATCTGGCTGTAGAAGTCGTTGAAGTCGAATTTATTTTTGCGGATCTTTTTTTGCAGCTCGGCGGCTTCCTTTTCATCAAACTGCTGCTGGGCCCGTTCAACCAGCGAAACCACGTCGCCCATGCCCAAAATACGGGAAGCCATACGGTCGGGGTGGAAGACGTCCAGCGCTTCCATCTTTTCGCCGGTACCTATGAACTTAATGGGCTTATTTACCACCGATTTTATTGAAAGCGCCGCGCCGCCGCGGGTATCGCCATCAAGTTTTGTCAAAACAACGCCGGTGAAATCGAGGCGGTCGTTAAATACTTTGGCGGTGTTTACGGCATCCTGGCCGGTCATGGCATCAACCACAAATAAAATCTCCTGCGGTTTTACCGCGTCTTTTACCTGCTCAATCTCCCGCATCATGGCCTCGTCTATCGACAAACGGCCGGCGGTATCAATGATCACTACATTATTGCCGTTTTGTTTGGCGTGTGCGATACCTTCCCTGGCTATGGCAACCGGATCCTTCGATTCCAGGTTTACATAAACCGGCACGCCGATCTGCCCGCCTAAAACCTGCAGCTGCTCAATTGCCGCAGGACGGTAAATATCATCCGCAACAAGCAAGGGCTTCTTGTTTTTTTGCGTTTTTAAATAATTGGCGAGCTTACCGGTAAATGTTGTCTTACCGGCCCCGTTTAAACCTGCAATCAGGATAATAGTCGGCGAAGCGGATAGGTTAAGATCAGCCGTGCTGCCCCCCATTAGCGCCGTCAGCTCGTCATTCATCACCTTGGTTAGCAGTTGGCCGGGCGATATGGCGGTCAGCACGTTCTGGCCAATGGCTTTTTGCCTTACGTCGTCTGTAAAAGCCTTGGCGGTTTTATAGTTTACGTCGGCATCCAGCAGGGCCTTGCGGATCTCCTTCATGGTTTCAGCCACGTTTATTTCAGTAATTGTTCCCTGTCCTTTTAATACCTTAAAGGCCCTGTCGAGTTTATCTGATAAATTTTCAAACATTATTCTAATCCGTATTTTACGCTACAAATGTATGATTTTGGGTCAATTTTTTATTAAATTTGTGACTATGACGACTATAACTGTTGAAGTTAATGAGGACAAGAGCCTATTGGCCATAAAGGAATTTGTTACGCGACTGGCCCTAAAACATCATATTAAAAATGAAGGTTTGCTATATACTGACGAAATAAAAAGCGAACTCGACAAACGTTATAGTGACTACCTCGCCGGTATTATTGGTTTGATAAGCTCCGAAGAAAGCAGGGAAAGGATTCACGCATTGTTTGCCGATAAGTCATGAACTCTCAATAAACACAATACCTCAACTTATAAAGGCAATTCGGCTTGTTATTAATTTGATTTTTATGAAATCTGCGTTTCTGGTTATTTATTTTTTTTTCAATGTTTTTGCTGTACAAGAAGATCGTTATTCCGATGCATTAAAAGAGTATGATAACAAAAAATATCAGGCGTCAATAAGTATTTGCTCATCCGAACTTGAAAAACTTCCGGTGAAAGACTCACTATTTTCCAAATTTTTGTCGTTACGAGCCTCTTCCTATTTAGCGCTACGGGATTTTGAACCGGCGATAAAAGATTACAAACGGTTAATTGGTTTGTACCAAAAAAACGTGTCGTGGTATGTTGGATTAAGTTATGTATACGGAGAAAGCAACGACTATATGAATTGCCTGAGCATTTTAAAAAAGGCTTTGGCAATAGATAAGAAAGATATTTATATATATAACAATCTATCTTACTATTCGTCTCAATTGGGGGATTATACAAATGCCATAAAATATGCTGATGATGGGCTTAAATATGTCACCGACGACTATTGGAAGGGCACATTAATGAACAACAGGGGTTACGGCTACATTGGTTTGAAACAATACGATAAAGCCCTAAATGATATTGACGAGTCGATTAAACTTAATTCGGATAATCCCTTCGCTTTTTGTTATAGGGCGATAGCAAACATCGGCCTGAAAAAAATGGAAACCGTATGCGCTGACTTAACTAAGGCAAAAATGCTCGGCAGTTTAACTTTAACAGCCGATTTAATAAAGCAGTATTGTAAGAACTAAAATTGTTGGCCTGGTAGTTTCGCGGAAGCTGAGGGTACAGACAATTTATTCCAGGATGAGTTTCTTCACCGCCGTATTAAACCCTGCTTTACTTATCCCGCTCACATTTTCCAAAGCTTTAAAATAATTTTCGTCACCCTGCTCCCGCTTTCCGCAGCCTAATAATTCCATAACGCGCGCAAAGCCTTTTTCCCTTTCAATTTTACGGACTATCAGCGCGTTGATAACGTACGGTATCTTCATTGGCTTGTCGCCATCCGCATAATTCGCGTTATTGACATAAAGACTCAGCCAGTCGGCCCCCGGATGCTCCGCCGCATATTTTCTAAACATGGCCAACGCCTCCGGCCAGGGTATTCCCCAGCTGCCGCCATATAAATAGGCGCAGCCCTCGTCGACCGGCCGGTTTATAACGTCGGCAGACATTACCCTCCGCAAACGTTCATGCCAGAGGTCATGCGGATCGAACCGCTGCCTTTCATTATAGCCTCCGTTAACTTCAAGACTGGCCAGGTTTTCATCCGCGCTGAGGTCATTATACAGGGTGCCGCTATGGTCCGATTTATAGTCCACGCCCAACATTTGCAGCGCTTCCGGGAAATTATCGCAGTAATAAAATTCAATAGGCCCGGCAGGCGCTTTTAACCGCTTGTCATACGCACTTACTGTTTGCACATAGTTTTTGGCATCCGAGCTATATAATGTATCCTTAAAATGGAAATTTATGTTTGTTATCTTTTTTGTTTTCCATGATCGGGTGTTTTGTTTTAATGGCGAATAAAAATAAAAATGCCCGTCCTGCTTTTTTGCCAGCAGCCTGAAACTTGCCCTCAAGACAGGCGCCTTGTCAACCACCCTGAGGTATGAAAGCTGTATCAAAAAATTATTGCTGTTTAAATTAACTATGCTTGTAATATAAGCCTTGTAAAAATTAGCATCATTCGGTTTAACGCTTTTTTCCACGCCTTTCATTTCATCCAGCAACGCCGACATTTCCAGCAAGTCCTCTTTAAGTACAAACTCATTTTTATTGTTCGGTTTATCCTTTTGGGCGAGGAAGGCGTTCAGCGCATCGATTAATTCCTTTTTTGCTACTGAATCAGCGGCCGGCATATTGATTTTGGTACCAGCCGTTGCCGGGTTACAGGCAGAAAAAGCAAAATAAATTAAAAAGCCGGCGACTAAGTATGCTGCGGGTCTCATAGGCCAGGTAATGATATTTTTGCAATATAACAAAATGCTAAAATCCCGTCAGCGTATCATCCAATAAATCTTAGTCCGATACTCGCCACATAGCAAATTGCTAAAATCATATCATCCTATAATCCAATAAATCTTAGTCGCTTTTGCAAAGTTTAATAAATATCTCTACTTTAGACTTCCATTATAAACCAGTAGGAGATATGAGATATAAGATTTGAGATTTGAGAAAACTCCCCCTTTCTTCCGTCTCACATCTCATATCTCACGTCTCATATCTCAACTCTAACTTAACAACCATGAATTCAAAATTGATCTTTAAGGGCCTTTGCATCGGCGCATTTTTGTTTGTTTTAACCTATGCAGCCTCCACAGCGAAGACGCTTCCCCGGATTGCAAAACACACCCTCCACAACAACAAAAACATCGCGGCTGCCGATACCGGTTGGCGGCAGCTTTTCAATGGCAAGGACCTTGACGGCTGGAAACAGGTTGGCCCCGGCTCCAGGTACGTTGAGAACGGCCTTACGGGAAGTCATGGCGGCATGGGCCTTTGCTACTGGACTAAGGAAAAATTCGGCGATTGCGTTATCCGCATCGTATATAAAATGCAGAAGGAAAATAGCAATTCTGGCTTCTTTATCCGTATCCCGATAGAACCCCGCGAAGAATGGATGCCTGTGTTTTATGGCTACGAGGTACAAATTGATAATCATCCCGAAACCTCGGGCGAGGATGAATACCATGTAACAGGAACGCTTTATTCGCTGACAAAACCGCATTCAAAACCAGGCAAGCCCGGCCCGGAATGGAACGTTATGGAGATCACCCTCGACGGCCCCCACACCATAGTTTATGTGAACGGCCAATTGGTAACTGATTATACCGAAGGCGACCCTACGCCCGCCCGCAAATTTGATTTTGAGCCTTTCAGGGGGTTGAGGCCGAATTATGGCTATATCGGCATGCAAAACCATGGAGATAACGATGTGGTGTTTTTTAAGGAAGTTGCCGTTAGGCCGTTAACAAAAAAATAAATGCAGCACCATGGAAAAAAATAAAAATACAAGCAGTAAAAAAGCGATCAGCCGCAGCGAGTTTATTAAAAAATCAGCCATCGCGACAGCAGGATTTTATATTGTGCCCCGCTTTGTGCTGGGCGGCAAAGGATTTACCGCGCCAAGTGATAAGCTGTATATAGCGGCCGTCGGTACAGGAGGCGAAGCTGAAAATGACATCCACCATTTTGCCACCGCGCCAAAGAAAAATGCTGAAATAGCTTTTTTGTGCGATGTTGACGAGCGCCCCGGCATGCAGCGTCAAAAAGAGTTTCCCAAAGCTAAATTTTACCACGACTGGCGCGAAATGTTTGAAAAGGAAAACAAAAACTTCGATGCCGTAACCGTAGCCATTCCTGACCATAACCATGCTATAGTTGGCCATAGCGCCATGCAGCTGAAAAAGCATTTGTACCTGCAAAAACCACTAACACACGATATTTACGAGGCCCGTGTGCTTACCGAAGCCGCCAAAAAATACAAGGTGGTTACCCAAATGGGCGACCAGGGCGCATCCTGCGATGGGATGCGCACTATGCGCGAATGGTTTGAGGCCGGGCTGATCGGTGAGATACAGAAAGTATATTGCTGGACGGACAGGCCGGTGTGGCCGCAGGGAATATCATGGCCTACCGCGAAGCCGCCAATACCAAAGGAGCTTAAATGGGACCTTTGGCTCGGTACCGCGCAGGCGGTTGACTATATCGATAACCTGGTGCCGTTCAACTGGCGCGGCTGGTGGCAATTCGGCACCGGCGCATTGGGCGATATGGGCTGCCATATTATGGGGCCGCCATTTAAGCTGCTTGAGCTTGGTTATCCAACGGAAATATCGGGCAGCGCGAGCACAGTTTATACCGGTATTTTTAAAGAAGGTATTTTCCCCGAAAGCGGCCCGGTTTCCAGCTCTATCAAATTTAATTTTACGCTGAAAAACGGCAAGCCGCTCGACCTCTACTGGATGGATGGCGGCATTACGCCCGAACGCCTTTCAGAACTCGACCCGGATGTGAACCAGAACCTGGCGCTGGGCGACGTTCCCGCGGAAAATGACTTTGAGGGATGTACCTTGTTTATCGGTACAAAAGGTAAAGTTTCCTGCGGTTGGGGCGGAAGCCACCCAAGGCTGTTGCCGCTTTCGCTAAATAAAGACGTGCACATTCCTGAAAAATACCCGCGGGTTGAAGGCGGCATGGACGGCCACTGGTGGCAATGGGTTGATGCATGCATTGCCGGTTATGGAAAAATGGAGGTTGATTCACCTTTCGAAGGCTATGCCGGGCCCCTCACCGAAACCGTACTGTTAGGCAACCTGTTGCTGCGCAGCTTTAATATCCAGGAAAAAATTAAACGCAACGACCCTGTTTATGGCAATATGGAAGGCTATAAATTCAGCGGCCGGTATGTCGGGCTTAAATGGGATGGCGCGAATATGCGGGTAACCAATTTCGAGCCCGCCAACCAGTTTATCCGCAGAACTTACCGGCAGGGATGGGGCGAGCTGGCGCTGTAATTGGTGAGTGGTGAGTGGTGAAAAAGTCACCCACTCACTACTCACTACTCACTACTCACTACTCACCATCAGTACTTCAGTATAATAAACCCTGTTTTGTGCTTGCTTACGCCTTTAACTGTATAATCCAACGAATAAAAATAAGTACCAGGTAGTTGCATCGCCCCGTTTTTGCTGGAGCGCCCGTCGAATACCTTTTGACTGTTGTCATAGCTTTTTGCTTCGTATACCAGTTGTCCGCTGCGGTTGATGATCATTAACTTATTGTCGGGATAAGAGCTTATTCCTTCAATAACCAAAAAGTCATTCTGGCCGTCGCCATTGGGCGAAATGCCCGGGCGAACCACAATATTGTCATTTGTAAACTGCACACCTTCCACAGGCATTGCGACGCTTACCGACGCATAGTTGCCGCTTACTCCTGCCGGTGCTGCTCGTGTCACTATTATCGTGTATGTGTTGGTGCTTATTCCATCATGCGCCGTTACCACGGTATTGATCACATTTGGCCCAACGCTCAATGCCACCGGCGCGGCTGCCCCGCTGAATACGGGCACACTATTCACGGTCATTGTCGCATTTGGGTCAAACACCGCTGGTATTACATTAACGGAAGTTACGTCGTTTGTTACTGATGCGGTATAGTTGGTGGTTGTATATGCGAAGGATGGCGATAATGCGTGTCTCCCGTAATCCAGCCTCAGGTTTGTAAGGAATGCATTTGAAGACTGCAGACGTGTTAAGGTGATGGTATACGTTTTGGCTGTTGTTCCGTTTCGTACAATCACACTGATGGTATTATCCCCCACCATTAAAGGGAACGCAGGTGACAATGCGCCCGAGGCCACGGTACTCCCATTCACAGTTACCGTTGCGTGCGAATCGGCAGTAACAGGCACTACCCGGACCGCCGTGATGCCATAAAGTACCGAAGCGGTGTAGTCCGTTGTGCCTGCAGAAAATGAGGGCGATATAGGGCCGTCGTTTATCCGCAAATTGGAGAGATCGGCGTTTGATAGCGGCGCACGCGTTACTACAACGGTATAGGTCGTTTGCGGCGCTCCGCCTGCAGCGGTTACAACGGTGGTGATTGTATTGTCGCCGGCGCTTAGCGGAATAGCCGGCGATGCCGTTCCGGAGGTGACTGCAACACCGTTGACTGTTATCGTAGCGCCGGCCTCGGCGGTGGTTGGCGTTACCGTTGTCGATGTGGTGCTCAGCGGTACGGATGCGACATAATTTATCGTGTCGCCGGCAAATTTTGGCGACAGGGCGGTACCGGCCACGACGAGGCTCGTAAGTTTTACCCCTTTTGCCACTGTTTTAATATTCACCGTCGCCGAACCGCTCCCACCGCCATTATAGGCGGTAATGGTATAATTTGTCGCCGGGCTTACCGCTGTTGGGGTTCCGCTGAAAATACCTGTATTTTGGTCGAAACTTAAACCTGCGGGTAATGCAGCGCTTATAAAATAGCCGCCGGTAGGGGCAATTTGTTTAACAGACGATACGTCGGCCACATCTATTTTACCTGTCGGGTCTATTGCAAACCTGCCCGGGTATTTAAAACCGGACGCTATGGTAAACTGCGGGCCGCCGTCAATGGGGATCTCATATATTTCACTCTTGGAATACTCTGTAAAATATACATTGCCAAGGACATCAACTGCTACCGCCCTTGGCGCGCCGTGGCCGTTAGCCAAAGTAACTGTACTGCCGTCTGTTGCCAGTATCTTTTTTATTTTGTTATTTAATTCATCAGCCACATAGACATTGCCGAATGTATCAACTGCCAGGCCAGAAGGCGCATGGAAACCGGAACCTACGGCAACCGGGGCGCCGCCACCCGCCGGGATTTTCGCTACTTCATCAAGACGCGATTGCGCAACATAAATATTGCCTGCAGCATCCGAGGCTATAGCATCGTCCGGACGAAAGAGGTCGCTTGTAAGGGCAATAACAGGACCACCGCCGACCGGGATTTCCTTTATTGAAGCCGAAAAATCTGAATTGTCATAATCCAATACGTAAACATTGCCAGATGCGTCTACCGCGATGCTGGTGGCGACTAAGCCGGAAGCTAAAGTGATCATGCTGCCACCACCTGCGGGTAGCTCTTTAACGGCGCCGTCAGCCACATAAACGTTGCCGGCCGCGTCAATAGCTACATCACGAGGGCTGATAAACCCGGAGCCTATGGTAACCGCGCCGTTGTTAAAGCCAAAAGGGCCCACCCCGCTCCTTGCTGCCGGCCCCAGCGGCGAAATGGCGACCCCAACGGTATCAACCTGGGGGCTGCTGTAGCTAACAACAGGCTGCGCCTGGTACCTTGCCGCGTTTATTGTATAGGTTTTATGAGTTACCCCATCTTGCGCTGTTACCAAAACCGTAATGATATTGTCGCCGACGTTCAGGGGGAGGCCTGGTGAAGCCGTACCCGATGTTACCGCCGTGCCATTCACTTGTATGGTGGCCCCCGCTTCAAGCGCGGTTGGTGTTACTGCAATCGATGTAACAGCATTGGCCTCACCTGCTCTATAGTTGGTCACCTTGCTTGCAAACGATGGCGATAGTTTTCCGGCGCTTATCTTAAGGGAAGAAAGTTCATTTGATGGCAGCACTTTGATATTTACTGTTGCCGAACTGCTACCGGAACTGTTGAAAGTGGTCACATGATAATCTGTTGCCGGGCTTGCAACGGTCGGCGTCCCTTTTATAATGCCTGTATAGCTGTCAAAAATTAAGCCCGCAGGTATGGCAGGACTGATGGAATAATTGCCGGGGTTAATCAAATTAATCTCGTCCGTTCCAGGATCAGCCACGTAAACTTTGCCTGCGGCGCCTAAAGCTAAACCGATGGGACGGTAAAAGCCGGAGCCTACAGCAATCATGGCGCCGCCCCCGGCAGCGACTTCCCTTATGACAGTATTGTTCGTATCGGCAAAATACACATTGCCGGCGGTGTCCACCGCTACACCGCCAAGGTTTCCGTTTCCGCTTGTCAAAGTCATCGTACTACCGCCGCCGGCCGGTATCTTTCTTATTGTATTAGTACCGCTGTCGGCAACGTATATATTGCCGGCGGCGTCAACAGCAATACCCGTTGGTTGACTAAACCCGGAGCCTATGGTCACCGGTGTGCCCCCACCGGCAGGCATCTTTTTTATTAAATTATCGGCTCTATCGCTCACATATATACGGCCTGCAGCATCTAAAGCTATGCCGTATGGACGGTTGAACCCCGACCCTAAAGTAATAATAGGGCCGCCACCCACCGGGATTTCCTTTATTGCACTGTTTCCATAATCAGCTACGTACACATTACCCGAAGCATCAACGGCAACACCAGTTGGCAGACTAAAACCGGATCCCAAAGTAATAACCGGGCCACCGCCTGCGGGAATTTCCTTCACCTGATTGGCGCCATATGCGGCTACATACACATTCCCCGTTGCATCAACAGCCACACCGTAAGGGGTATTGATAGCGATGCCTACCGTAACCGGCTTTGGAACAGGGACCGCACCCCCGGTATTTACCGCTTTAAGCGGCGTAATAGTTGTCAGTGCGGTATAAACCTGCGGGCTGCTATAGCTGATATTTGGCGCCTGTGCAAAAGCGCCCGCTTCCGTCAAAAATAATAGAAGAAAAAAACTGAAACCTAAACCTGAGGTTTTAATAAAGCGGCAAAAGCGGGACCCTAAGAGAGTTTTTTTCGCCTTTTTTGGAGTAAAAGTATTTTTCATGATAAGTAACTTATGTTTCGCGGAATAACAGAACGCCAGGAATTTACGTATAACATGTAACACTCAAAATACAAACCTGTTTGTATTTTTACAGTAAGCGGGTAAGATATATAGCAGGATTCACCTTGTAAGCAAAGGAATTGCAATCCAGCGGATTAAACAATGACTTCAGGCATATAATTGCATGACCCCTGTCATGAACAGGATGGGATCGCCTGCTGGTAATATTTGTCATTATGGCATTTGGCATAAACAAAAAACCCATGGCAAATCGCCACAGGTTCTTTGTTTTTCAAATTATCAGTTTATTTCAAAACTCTATTTTCCCCTTAATACTTGAGTATAATAAAGCCTGTTTTGTGCTTGCTTACCCCTTTAACGATATATTCAAGCGAATAAAAATAGGTGCCGGGCAATTGTTTCTCTCCTGTTTTATTGGAATGCCCGTCAAACATCTTTTCGTTATTGCCATATCCTTTTGCCTCATATACAAGCGTGCCGTTACGGTTCATAATGGTTAATTTATTGTCAGGATATGCCTTTATTCCTTCTATCACAAGAAAATCGTTAACGCCATCGCCGTTAGGAGAAAGGCCGGTATGGACAATTATGCCGTCATCCGTTTGCTGTGCGGTTTCAACCGGGCCGGCAACGCTCAATGAATGCAATGGATCATTAAATCCGCCGGGGGCCGCCCGCGTTACCGTAATGGTATAGGTTTTTGTACTTGTACCGTCGACGGCTGTTACTACTGTTGTGATAACGTTATCACCCACATTCAACGAAATGGGTGAAGATGCTGCACCGCTGTTTACCGGCGCCGTGTTTACCGTCACCGTAGCGGCCGGGTCACTCGTGGCCGCCGTTACCCTAACCGAGCCGATGTCATTCGTTACGCTCGCGGTGTAATCCGTCACTGTATAGTTAAAGGCGGGGGACAGTGCGCCGTTGGTAATATGCAGGTTGGCCAGGTTTGCGTTTGGCGATGCCGCCCTTGTTACCACTACCGTATATGTCTTCGTAGTTGTACCGTCAAGAGCAGTTACAACCGTGCTGATGGTGTTGTCGCCGATGCTCAGGGTAAGAGGACCCGAGGATGTGCCGCTGTTTACGGGCGCGCCGTTCACCGTAATAGTTGATGCAAGGTCACTCGCAGTTGGCGTAATACTGACTGAGCTTGTCGCGAAGCTTACATTAGCGGTATAAGCTGTTGTGTTGTAGTTAAATGCCGGGGATAAAGTTTGCCCGTTTACGCGCAGGTTAGCCAGGTTTGCATTCGGAGATGCCGCACGGGTGACGGTAATGGTATAAGTTTGGGTGCCAACGCCGTTCGGTGCGGTTACCGTCGTCGTAATGGTATTATCGCCTATATTGAGGGCCAACGGGTCCGACGCGGCGCCGGATGTTACCGGCGACGCATTTACTGTCACCGTTGCAGCCGGGTCGCTAACGACCGGTATAACCCTCACCGATGTTGTGCCATAGCTTACGTTGCAAGTATAGCTTGTTGTGGTATAATGAAACGCAGGCGAAAGCGTTTGTCCGCCTACGCGCAGGTTGGCGAGGTTGGCATTTGTAGATGCCGCCCTGGTTACTGTGATTGTATATGTTTGTGTACTGGTACCATCCTGCGCGGAAACCACCACCGAAATAGTGTTGTCGCCTACGCTTAGTGAAACAGGGCTTGAGCCTGTGCCGCTGGTAACCGGCAAACCGTTCACCGTAACCGTAGCCGTCGGATCGTGGGTAACAGGCGTCACTACCGTCGAAGTTATACCGTAAGCTACATTAGCTGTATAACTAAGCGTAGTATAGCTAAATGATGGCGATAACGCAGGTCCGTTCAATCTAAGGTTTACCAGGTCGGTATTGCTTGACGGCGCCCGGGTTATGGTTATTGTGTACGTTTTCATTGTCGATCCGTCTGCAGCGGTTACGACCGTGTTAATGGTATTGGGGCCGACACTTAGAGGCACCGGCATAGCAGCCGAGCCGGAAGCAACGGCGTTGCCATTAACCGTTATTGTAGCAGTAGAGTCGCTTGCCGTTGGCGTTACAACAGCGCCTGCTATTCCGTTGGTCACACTTGCAGTATAGCTTGTTGTGTCCGGACTAAAAACGGGGCTTAGCGGACTGCCAATCATTTTCAGCTTTGCCAGCTTGGCGTTGTTTGATAATACTTTGATATTTACGGTAGCTGCCGTGCCGCCGCCATAGTTGTAGCCTATGATGTTATAAGTTACTGCCTGGCTTGCAAGCGTTGGCGTACCGCTGATGATGCCGGTGCTGCTATCAAAGCTCAAGCCTGCAGGTAATGACGGATTTATATAATAACCACCCGACGGAATAATCTTTTTAACCGTATTATCGCCGGCATCGGTTACATATAAGTTGCCGGCCTTGTCTGCAACTACTCCCCAGGGAATGATAAGGCCGCTTATCGTTTTGCAGGTGCCGCCCCCGGCCGGAAGCTCGGTTATCGTGCCAACTGCCGCGTCGGCGATAAACACATTGCCGGCGCCATCCACCGCAATGCCGGTCGGTGTATTAAATGCCGGGCCTTTTTGTACTGGTGTTGTGCTTCCTGCAGGTATTTCAAAGGCTTCTCCCAAACTGGAATCGATAACATATAAATTCCCAAAACTATCAAGGGCGAGGGCCGCGGGTGCGCCAATTGCCGTGCTGAATACCACAGCGTTGCGGCCGGGCGGTATTTTATAGATAGTTCCGTTGCCCTGATCGGCCACAAAAACATTGCCTGCCGCATCTGCAGCTATGCCCGCCGCATAGACAAACAATCGTCCTCCTATCCTAACTGTAGGGCCGCCACCCGCAGGTATCTTAGCAACAGCGCCATGCCCGGCATCGGCTACATACACATTGTCGGCAGCGTCTGCCGCGACGTCCAGCGGAGCATTGAAAGGAATACTGCCTATACTTACGGGAGTACCCCCGCCAACCGGGACAGTGTCTGCTTTATTAACGCCCGGGTCTGCGACAACGATATTGCCGCTTCGATCAAGCGCTATGCCCTGAGGAAAATTAAACCCGGAGGCAAGTACTACAGGGCTGTTGAAACCCAACCCTGTCGCGCCGGTTACTGTAGGCGCAAGGGGCGTTATGGCTGCACCCTGGGGATATACCTGCGGGCCTGCGTAACTGAGTGTTGGGGGCGGC
>Ga0134126_10005863_pt1 | contig 15362 bp, 8 predicted proteins | sample KB31752_FD_96881 | JGI IMG/M metagenome (GOLD analysis project Ga0134126, IMG submission 96881) | Terrestrial soil microbial communities with excess Nitrogen fertilizer from Kellogg Biological Station, Michigan, USA - KB3-175-2 | ecosystem: Environmental > Terrestrial > Soil > Unclassified ...
CCTCCTCGGCATTCGCTGCCAAGGATTCGGAAGGCTTGCCGTAGATGGCAAGCAAGTAGCAAGTGCCTTCGGCGGTGGCACGCGGGGACTCTCGGCGGGCGTAGGCCGCGTCCACCTCGAGAAGGGCCGCAAGGTCGCGCTCGAGATCTCCTATGGAACCAGGAACAGCGCACCGCGTGCGGAACTGATCTGGACGAAGGCGAACAATGCGCCCTCAGCGGAAGCAATCGCTGCCGCGAAGAGCGCAGATGTGGTGATCGCTGTCGTGGGTATCACAAGCCAGCTTGAGGGCGAAGAGATGCCGGTCAGCGAGCCGGGATTTCTCGGCGGAGACCGCACCAGTATCGACATGCCCCAGCCGGAAGAAGACTTGGTGGAAGCTGTGGCGGGAACCGGGAAACCGGTCGCTGTCGTTCTGATGAATGGCAGTGCGCTCGCAGTCAACTGGATCAACGAACATGCCAATGCCGTTCTTGAGGCGTGGTATCCCGGTGAAGAAGGTGGCGCGGCCGTAGCTGGAACTCTAAGCGGCAAGAACAATCCCGCTGGCCGGCTGCCGGTTACCTTCTACAAGGGCGTCGATCAGTTGCCGAATTTTGAAGACTATGGGATGGCAAACAGGACCTACCGTTATTTCACCGGCAAGCCACTCTATCCATTTGGTTACGGCCTCAGCTACACGAAGTTCAGTTACAGCGATCTCAGCGTCCCGAAGCAGGCTACTCCTGGGGGACAGCCGGTGGGAGCCGACGTGACTGTCACTAACACGGGCAAGGTCGCAGGAGACGAGGTTGTGCAGCTCTATCTCAAGTTTCCGGCGGTCAAAGGAGCGCCCCGCGTCGCGCTGCGTGGATTCGAACGAATCCATCTCGATCCAGGAGCAAGCCGGAAAGTTCATTTCGATCTCAGGCCACGTGATCTGGGCATGGTCACTGAAGACGGAGATCCGATCATCCCTCAAGGGGACTACACCATCAGCATCGGCGGCGGCCAACCTGATACCGGAGCTCCAGTCGTAACCGGCGAGTTCCACATCGATGGACAGTATGCGTTGCCCGAATAGAGCTGAAAAAGAGGTCGAGTACGCACGAATTAGAGAGGACCAAAATGAAACAGATTGGGATCATGTTAATACTGTTGTTCGCCAGCTTTTGCTGCGCACAGGAATCGGGCGATTTTCACTCAGCGTCGACCAATGTGTGGGGAGCGGAATACCCCAAAGTTGATAGCGCAGGAAGAGTGCAAATTCGCGTGAAGGCCCCAGATGCAACAAAGGTCCACCTCAACTTTTGGAGTGGACCGAAGGTCGATATGGAAAAACAGTCAGACGGATTCTGGACCTTTACGACCGAACCTCTTGTTCCCGGTCTGCACTACTACACACTGAACATCGATGGCGCTGATGTGAGCGACACGAACAGCGAAGCATTTTTTGGTGGAGGCAGATACGCAAGCGCAGTTGAAGTCCCTGAGGCTGGAAGCACTTACTACTTACCCGAAGATGTGCCACACGGGCAGGTGCGCGAGGTCTGGTACAACTCGAAAGTCACGGGGAGCTGGCGGCACGCACTTGTCTATCTGCCGCCGAACTATGACACGCAAACGAAAATGCGTTATCCGGTGCTCTACCTCCAGCATGGTGGAGGCGAAGATGAGACAGGCTGGATTCGACAAGGCCATGCGAATTTCATTCTCGATAATTTGATCGCCGCCAAAAGTTGCAAGCCGATGATCGTTGTCATGGCATACGGCTATGCCCGGCGCGCAGGACAAGCTCCACCCGATCTGACGGGGAAACCTTTTGGCTCGCCGGAAATGATGAAGGCCATGCGCGACATGTCTGCCGCATTCGAAGATGATGTCACCCGGGCTCTCATTCCGTTTGTCGACTCCACATTCCGCACCATTGCGGATCGCGATCATCGTGCAATGGCCGGTCTTTCTATGGGAGGCATGCAAACATTCCAAGTTACTTTCGATCATCTCGATCTCTTTTCCTACATCGGCGGATTCAGCGGCGCAGGCGGGATGCTCATGACGGGCGACAGGAAACTAGATCCCAAAACGGATTACAACGGAGTATTTGCCGATCCTGCCGCGTTTGCGAAGAAAGTACATCTGCTATGGGTGGGCGTGGGCACGAAAGAGCCTGAGAGGATGCGCACCGGGCTCCTGCGCCTGCATACGTCTTTAGAGGATGCAAAGATTCAGCACGTCTTCTACGAATCACCCGGCACGGATCATGAATGGCAGACCTGGCGCCGCGATCTCAAGGATTTTGCTCCCAGGTTGTTTCAAGAGAAAAAGGCAATCCCAAAACAGGAAGTAGACAAAGCTCAACCTTGATACTTCTTAGACTCGTTGCTTACACGCTCAGATACAAGCTGGGCGTCATCAGTGCGGTGGCGCTGCCGCTCTCGAGGCAAAGGAGACGTTTAATCCCACAGTCTATGCTCACCCGAATCAGAGTGTGTTTTCTGTTGGCCCTGATCTCCTGTCCCAGTGCGTTCGGCGCCGATTTTGCCATGAAGGTGACCGACAAGAATTATCTCGACACTCAAGGTTTCAGCGTATTTCTCTACGACAGTACGTACCATCCGGTTTTCGTGGACCAAAAGAACACGGCCATGGAGATGATTCTCCACGGTCAGCGCATTGCCACGAACGGCGACGTGCGCCTAATGCCAACGCCCGAGCAGTGGGACCTGGTCGCGACTCTTAAAGGACGCAATGCCGATAAAGCTAACAACCGGCTCACAGCCGACCTGGCTTTCCCGACTTTCGATTTCAGCTACACCCTCGAAGTCGCGGCGGAACCAGGTGGCGTGAAAGTCAGCATCAATCTGGACCAGCCGCTGCCGCACAAGCTGTCCGGACGAGCCGGCTTCAATCTGGAGTTCCTGCCTTCCATCTACATGGGCAAGGCTTACCTGGTGGACGGAACCAAAGCCGGCATCTTCCCGCGAACGCCCAACGATCCGATGGTGAAGGTGTTGCCGCTGCCGGATGAACCGAAGAAAGCGTACTACCTGGAGGATTGGGACAAGGCCAAGGGATACATGCAGCCATTGCCGTTTGCCGAGGGCAAGAGCATCACCCTGGGCGTCGACGACGCGCTGGCCCGCGTGAACGTTACGTCGGATACGGCTAACCTCATGCTGTTCGATGGGCGCGACCGCGCACAGAACGGATGGTTCGTGTTGCGCTCACTCATACCTACAGGCAAGACCACTGGCGCGATCGTATGGCACATCAGGCCCGACGTGATTCCCAACTGGACGCGGCCGCCAGTGATCGCGCATAGCCAGGTCGGTTACGCGCCGGGTTTCTCCAAGGTGGCGGTACTCGAACTCGACCCGAAGTACAACGCGCCGAAAACAGCTAAAGTGCTGCGCCTGATGGAGGACGGATCGTACAAGCAAGTGTTCGAGGGCCCGATCACGCCTTCGACGCCCTGGCTGCGGTACGTCTATTCCAAATTCGATTTCACGCAGGTCAAGGACCCGGGCCTTTATGTAATCGAATACGCATACCAGCGTACTGCTCCTTTCCCCATCTCCAAGGAGGCTTACGCGAACATCTGGCAGGACAGCCTGGACCATCACCTTGCGGAGCAAATGGATCATGTTTCAGTTCGGGAAGGTTATCGCATGTGGCACGGGGCTTCGCACCTGGACGATGGCCGCATGGCGCCCGTCGTTGGCGAGCAGTTCGACGGCTGGAATCAAGCCACGGCCACGGACGGGAAGTATAAAGGAGGCGATCACATTCCCGGAATGAACGTCGGCGGCTGGTATGATGCCGGCGACTTTGACCTCGAGGAGCCTGCGCAGCTAAGCGTCATTCAGAGTCTGGCTCTTGCGTATCGCGAATTCAATCTCAAGTACGACGAGCTTACGGTCGATGAAGCCGCGCGCGAGGTTGAGATGCACCGTCCCGACGGCATTCCCGATACGGTACAGCAAGTCAAGCACGGCGCACTGCTCATCCTGGCGCAGTTCCACAACATTGGCCATGCGATCCGTGGCACGCACGAACCTGATCTGCGCCAGTACACGCAGGTGGGTGACGGAGCATCGAAGACCGACGGCCGCATCTATGACCCGAAGCTCGGTCCCAACGAAGTGAAGGGCGACTACTCCGGCAAGCCGGATGACCGATGGATTTTCACTTCGAATAACCCGTTTTTCCAGTGGAATGCCATCGCGGCATTGGCTGCAGCGGCCGATACGCTGAAAGGCTGGGACGACGCGTTAGCGAAAGACTGCCTCGATACCGCGATCAAAGCGTGGAACGAGGAGAAAGCTCACCCGGTGCAGAATCCGGCGGGCGGCGGGTTAGGCGGAGCGTCTCCGGCAGGTGCTCCCGGAGGCGGCGTGCTGGCCGCATCCCAAGGTGTGACGTCTGGCGCTCAAGGCGCTCGTAACGCACGCGGCACTTCGGGCACTCCAACAACTTCGAATAACGAACAAGCAGCTCCTCCAGCCGGCTTCCGCCGCGGCGGCTTTGGCCCACTGGATTGGGCCGCCGCTCTCGAACTGACGATTGCCACCAATGGCGAGGAGCCCTACAAATCGCGCCTCAAAGAGTTGTTCCCTCAAATGATCACGCCGCAGCAGATAGGTATCCGTGGTTGGACGGCCGTCCGAGCATTGCCCTATCTGGATGCGAGCGAAAAGGATCAACTGCGGGAAGCGGTCAAGATATACATGACGGATCTGGACAAGCAATTGGACGCCACTCCGTTCGGCGTGCCTCCGAGCCTGGGCACCTGGGGCGGATCCGGCGCCGTAGTTGATATGGCCATCCGCATGTACTTCCTGCACAGGACGTTTCCCGATCTTGTCGGCCCCGAATACACACTTCGCGCCGTCAATTACATCCTCGGCACGCATCCCGTATCCAGCACTTCGTATGTGGCTGGCGTCGGTACGGTCTCGAAGACGAAGACGTACAGCAACAACCGCGCCGACAACTCTTATATTCCGGGCGCCGTAATTCCGGGATACATCATCATCAAGCCGGATTTTCCGGAGTGCATCGACGATTTCGGATTCCTCTGGTTCGAAGATGAAGCCGTCGTGGCCGGGTCGGCGAGTTGGGTAGTCGCAGGCAACGCTGCGGACGCGATTACTAAGGAATTGAAGTAGGTGGCACCCGGCAGCAGTGCCGGCCGATCCCAATCAGAGCAGGATCAGCTTTTGACGGAGTGCTTATGTCTTAGCGAACTCGTTATTTGTTGGGCCGTCTAGTCGAGTGCGAGGCTGAGCTTACAGATAACGGTTAGAGAGTAACCGATGAAGTTAGCGCTCTATCGGAGAGCCACTTTCGCATAATATTGCTGTCTCTCCACTCTAATCATGACGACGCGAATGAAGGACATTGCTCGGGACCTTGGTGTCTCTGTTATCACTATTTCCAAGGTCCTGCGCAACCATCCCGATATCGGCGACGAGACTCGCGAACGAGTACTTGCTCGCGTCAGGGAGCTTGATTATCGACCCAACTTTGCTGCGCGCAGTCTGGTGACCGGACGCAGTTATTTGGTGGGGCTGGTGGTGCCCGACCTGCTCCATCCGTTCTTTGCAGAAGTTGCCAAATCCCTTTCCGACGCTCTCAGAAAAAACGGATACTACTTGATCGTCTCCTCCTCTGAAGAGGACCCAGAGCTTGAGGAACAGGAGATAAATCAGCTAATGGCACGTCGGCTGGATACGCTGATTGTTGCCTCCTGTCGCTCGACGGTGGAACCATTTTTCCGGATGGAAAAGCAAGAGATGCCTTACGTGTTGATCGATCGCAAGCTACCTGGCCTCTCTGCCAATTTCGTTGGTGTTGATGATGAAGCAGTCGGAATGCTTGCGACCCGGCACCTGATCGATATGGGATGCAAGAGAATTGCTCACATTCGCGGCCCCCAGTACAGCACGGCCGTCAATCGGCTTGAAGGATATAAGCGAGCGCTCGCCAAAGCCGGCCTGAAAATTGTCGATGATTACATCGTCGCTGAAGGCAAAGTAGATGTGGAGAGCAGGCAGCATGGCGCACAAGCAATGGACGAATTATTGACGCGGAAGCCAAGACCGGATGGGGTCTTCTGCTTCAACGATCCGCTCGCCGTTGGAGCAATGACTCGAGCGCTTGATGCGGGGTTGAGAATTCCAGAAGACCTGGCCATTATTGGGTGCGGAAATCTGCATTATGATGACGCGCTGCGCGTACCGCTCTCGAGCATCGATCAGCAGAGCCATCGAATTGGTGAGGAAGCAGCGCGAATTGCGCTCGGAATTTTGACTTCGAAAACGGTTCGGCAGCCCGAACAGGTCCTCCTTCAACCGCAATTAATCGTGCGCGCATCGACGAAGCGACGTGCAAGCAAGCATTTGGCAGCACGGCGAAGGCCGGGCTAGAGCCTCAATCCTAAACAGGGTTACTGGGACCGACTCCGCGATCTCGTCAGAACAAATACTTCAATCCCACCTGAAGCTGCCGCATGGGGAGCGCAGTTGAGCTGATCACGCCGAAGCCTTGATGCGCCGCATTGGCCGGCGCTCCTGGAAATGCTGCTCCAGCGCGAATGTTCGCGTTCGGCGCTCCCCACACCGGATGGTTGAAGACGTTGAATGCTTCCAGCCGGAACTGGAGGGCATGACGTTCACTGTAAGGCATCGCAAATTGCTTATGGACTGCGAGGTCAATCGATTGAAGATGCGGTGTAATGAGCGAATTCCGCCCAACATTGCCGAAGGTTCCAGGTGGCGCCACTACAAATGCGGCAGGATCGTACCATCGTGCGGGTGAGGGATTCGCAGCATACCCATTGCTTGCCCCAGTGAAGCTGGGGCGGTCGTTATTGGGAGTGTTGGTTCCAGAATTTACAAAACCAACATTGATCGTCTGCGGCACACCGCTCTGAATCGTCATGTTTGCGCTTAGTTGCCAACCCCCGACAAAGCCATTGACGATGGAGTTGTTGATACCCAGGAGCTTGTCGCGGCCGACGGGAAGATCATAGACGCCGCCGAGCGAGAAGCGGTGGCGCGTGTCGAAGGCCGACAAACCCCATTCACATTGCAGACAGCGACTGTCTTGCGGAAACAGCGAATCGTAGCCTTGATTGCGAATGCCACTGCTATCGTCCATGGACTTTGAAAAGGTGTAGGAGGTGGTGAGTGCTAGACCTGCGCTGAATCGCCGCGTGAGTTTCGCGCTACCGGCGTTGTAGTCTCCGCTGAAACCGTCTGCGACCAACTGGATTACTCCAAAATTGGGAAACGGCACACGCGACTGCGGATTACCAACTGTGCCGGGGACTGACTGATTGACATTTTGGAAGCCATAAAGGTGGCGGCTTCCCGATCCGAGATAACCTGCTTCAACCACCCAGTCACGCCCAAACTGTCTTTGAATGTTCAATAGGTACTGCATCGTGTAAGAAGTCGCATGGTCGTAAGCAGCTGCGAACGCGTAAGGCGGTGGTACCTGCGCGATGGTTCCATTTCCGCCCGGAATCGCGTTGTTCCAGTGCAAAGTCGGACTTCCAACATCTGAAAAGATATCTACCCGAGCCGCGATATTGCGGGCGAGATCGAAGTACATGGCGTTACCCACGTCCTGGACATAGAAAATTCCAAATCCGCTCCGGATGACGGTATTTTTACCCAACGCGTATGCAACGCCGATCCGTGGAGCAAAATTGCCGTACTTCGTCTCGAGAAGGTTGTGATTCATGTCGTCCCCGCAGACCGCTTGCGTGCTGGTCCAATGAATATTCAAACCTTGATAGGGATCGGTGCAGCCGCTCTGTCGCACAAAATAGGGCCAGTCGGACTGAGGAGCATTTGCGACAAACTCCAGCTTAGGTATTTTCACATTGAAGTAGTTACCCAATGTGTTGGTGAATGGCGGCGTCAGCTCCCAGCGCAAGCCCAGGGATAAAGTCAAATTGGGCGTTACCTTCCAAGTGTCATCCACAAACGTGCTCTCCATATTGCGCTGGAACTTTGCATTCGCGACGGCGGCCGCATTTGTCGAGACCCAGAGATTCCCTAACAGGAACTCGGCAAAGCCATTTCCGCCTGTCTTAGAAGGACTCCACGTGGTGTTTGGCTGAAATGTAAAGACTCCGCGGGAGAACTGGTTGCCTATCTGGTTGTAATTTTGCCGATCGTATTCGAAGCCGAACGCCAACGCGTGATTCCCGTGTACCCATGACACTTTATCGACGAACTGCAGAGTATTGTTGTCATTGGCATACGGACCGTCGTTCGCATCGCCGATTCCGGTAAAGCCAGTTCCGCTGAAGTTGACGTTCGGAATCCCCCAGGTGACGGGCGCGCCGCTCGGTTGTCCAGGTATCCCGATTTGGGAAACAACATCTTTCTGAAAAGCCAGTAGTGTGCCGAGGGAATTGAAGAACCGGGTGTAGCCGAACCGAGCCTCATTGACGAGAGTAGGAGTGAACGTCCGGGTGTTCGATCCGGTGTACTGCTCGTAATTGGTCAGGATTTTCGTCCCGGCGCCTGCCAGCCCTTGACTCGACTGATTTTCGTCGCCCCAGTTGTATCGCCCCATCCACTGCGATTTAGACGATTCGTTGTAATCCATTCTCGCAACCAAGCCGTCGCGGTTCTGCGGGGAAGAATTGAATTGCGTGTAGTTGTTCGTGAGTCCCGGGAGAGTTGAGGAATGGTAGTAATTCAAAAACTTCAATGAGATCGGGTCTAAGCGGTTTTGCGGAATGATGTTTCCCGGAAAAGGCTGTCCCGTTTGCGGATCGTAAATCGTCGTGCCCAGTTGGCTAAAGTCGCCGGTAAACATCGCAGGAGTCGGTACAGAGTAAGTAGACAAAAAGTTCTGCCGCAGCCGGAGTGCCTCGTAATTGGTCATGAAGAACAATTTGTCTCGACCGTCGAATAGGTGAGGTACACGCACCGGTCCGTCCAACTCGAATCCATAGTCGTTCCATTTAAAGGGCTGCTTAGCCGGATGCACGCTCGTGAACGCATACGGCTGAGCGTCCAAGACATCGTTGCGCAGAAACTCGAAGAGGGCTCCATGATAAACATTACTGCCCGATTTGGTGAGCACATTCACCTGTGTAGCTTCATGTCCATACTCCGCGGGATACACACCGGTTTGAACTTTGAACTCCTGGATTGCGTCAATGGAGGGAAGTGCAACGTAGGTGTTGAAGTTCGGGTCGGTGTTGTTGACGCCGTCGAGCGTGTAGTAATCGAACATAATGCGCTGCCCGCCGGTCGAGATCGATTGCGCTGCGCGATCGCCACCCTGGCGAGAACCCGCCTGCCCAGCTCCCGGAGAAAGTGTGTTTACGTTGGGTGAAAGCGCGACCAGATTGAGGTAATTGCGGCCGTTCAGAGGTAATTCAGCAACGGTCTTATTTCCAATGACGGTACCGATACTTGCGGTTTCCGATTGCAGCAGATCAGCGTTGGCGGCAACTTCGATGCTCTGGCTCGTCTGGCCCACTTGGAGCACGACATCCTGACGCACTACTTGCTGTATCTGAACTTCAAATGGTTCGCTGCTCCATACCTTAAATCCTGAAACTTCCGTCGTCAGCCTGTAAGGACCGGGAGCAACAAATGGAAACGTGTAGACGCCAGCATCCGTGCTCACCACTTTGCGCACTGCGTTGGTGTTGACATTGGTGAGAGTAAGGGACGCTCCAGCTACTACTGCTCCCGAAGGATCGGTTACTCGCCCTGTGATCTGGCCGACGGTTTGGCCGTACAACCCGCTCGCACAAAAAAGCGCAATTGCGAGAAACAGTGGCCTCAAGCTGTACATCATGAATTTCTCCCGCATAAACTCTCTCCCGAGTTTGTACGTTAACTTTACCGTTGTCTCCAGCGCGGGGATTCTGCTACTCTTTCGTCCCCGATGTCAAGGCGAACACGAACGCTACTGAATGCTTTTAGGACTGGGAAAATACTGTAAGCCGTAGAATGTCTGGCTCTGCCATGAACATCTTCGAGGGCCGTGTCCGATGGGTGCTGATTTTCTGGATATTGGTGATCAGTGCTGTCTCGTTTCTGGATCGGGTGAACATCTCGATTGCCGGCCCCTCGATCGAACGCGAATTTCATCTGGATCACATTCAACTCGGCTGGGTCTTCAGCGCATGGGTCGTCGGCTATGCCGTGTTTCAGGCTCCAAGTGGACGTCTGGCAGATCGTTTCGGACCCAGAAGAATTCTCTTTTTGGGAACGCTATGGTGGGCCGTATTCACTGCGCTCACGGCGCTGGTGCCTGCAGCGATAGCGGCTTCCCTGGCACTTTTGATTGTAGTGCGCTTCTTGCTGGGCATGGGCGAGTCGATCATGTATCCAGCCAGCAACCGCTTGGTGGCTGCGTGGATCCCTTCGCAAGAACGCGGCCTTGCGAATGGATTGATTTTCGCGGGCGTGGGATTAGGGTCGGCAATAACGCCGCCCTTCATCGCTTACATCATCTATCAGCACGGCTGGCGACGATCGCTATGGGTGTGCGGATTGATCGGGCTGATCATAGGCGCATTATGGCTCTTCATCGCTCGCGATGAGCCTACTGATCATCCCTGGGTGACTGCGGAAGAAGCATCGCATATCTCCGCTGGCTTGCCACATGCGACCAGGGGTGCTGAAAGCGAGTCCCTGCCGTGGCGGACGATTCTCGGGAGCCAGAACGTCTGGGTTCTGACTGCGAGCTACTTTGGTTTTGTCTATGTCGCCTACATTTTCTTTACTTGGTTCTTCACTTATCTGAGTACAGTTCGCGGCTTAAATCTAAAAGCTAGCGCTGGATATTCTGTGCTTCCGTTCGCCGCGATGGCCGCTGGTTCCTTTCTGGGTGGTTGGATCAGCGATCGCACAACGCGGAGGTACGGCAAACGCGTGGGACGTTGCGTCTCAGCCAGCGCGTCGACTGCCATGGCCGCAGTTTTCGTCGCACTAGGAACCCAAGTCCGCGACGCTCGACTGGCGAGTGTCGTACTTGCTGGAGGTGCGGGCGCTCTTTATTTCGCCCAGAGCGCATTCTGGTCTGTGAGCTCTGACATTGGTGGCCGTTCAGCCGGTTCCGTTTCGGGACTAATGAACATGGGTGGCCAATTTGGAGGCGCCACTACCGCGAGTTTGACGCCGTTCCTGGCAAAACACTTCGGGTGGGAGATGTCTTTTGTGGCAGCCGCAAGCTTCTGCTTGCTCAGCGCCGTTGCTTGGCTGATGGTCGACCCGAACTCGCAGCTCAACGCGAATGCGACGGTTGCGGCAGGATTCAAGAACTTTGGATCGGAAGAAGGTTCATTACGAGGAGAAACTCCTGAATGACTCCACTCACGCGCAGGAAGATTCTTAAGAGCGTAGCTCCATTAGCAGGAACGTTTGCGCTTCCTTCTCTGGCAGAAGCAATTCAGAACGTGAGCAGTCCCTACCAGCGTCCCAAGCTGAAGATCACGGATGTGCGTACAGCGCAGGTTCGCGTGCATGGTCTGCAAACGCATGTGCGTGTTTACAGCGATCAAGGCTTGTACGGCCAGGGCGAGTCAACCGACGCTGCCGTTGGCACCGCTGCACTGGTAAACCAGTTCCGACGATTTCTGGTCGGCCAGAATCCTTTGAATGTAGACGCACTTTGGGAAAGACTTCGCGTCTCGGGCATCTTTGCTGGTGCGCAGGGTGGGCAATATGTCACTGCGTTAACCGGAATTGAGATTGCCCTATGGGACCTGGCTGGAAAAGCTCTGGGCCTGCCAATCTATCAACTCTTAGGCGGAAAATTTCGCGAAAAGGTGCGGATCTATTGCGACTCGGATATGGAGAATCCGATGGGGCCAGAGTCCGATCGAAAGCTTCCGTGGATTAAAGATCAAGGCTTCACCGCGATGAAGATTGATCTCGATGACGCGGCCGATCCGAACCGGTTCGACCGCGTGAACTGGACCGCAAACAATGCTGAGGTTGATCGCATGGTGCGCTGGGTCAAACATGTGCGCGAATCCATTCCCAAAGAAATGGAGCTCGCGTGTGACATGCATGGCCGGTACGACCTGGGCACCGCGAAACGCGTCGCAAAAGAACTCGAGCCTTTTCGTTTGCTCTGGTTGGAAGAGCCTGTACCACCCGAAAACATCGACGCCATGACCGACGTTCGACACTCGACCTCAACGCCGATCGCTTGCGGAGAGAACTTGTACATGCGATGGGGATATCGCGAGCTTCTGAATAAGAACGCGGTCGATATTATCCAGCCCGATATCCAGAAGGTCGGCGGCCTCTCTGAGGGTAGGAGGGTAGCCAATCTCGCGCAGACGTATTACGTGCCGGTTGCGCCGCATTGCGTCGTGTCACCGATTGGCATGATGTCCACAGCTCATGTTTGTGCCTCGATTCCTAACTTCCTAGTTTGCGAATGGCACTGGATCAACTTCCCCGATCTTTGGAAAACCTGGGTGAAGGAAGGCGAAATCATCCAGAAGGGCTATGTCACTCTGAGTGATCAACCCGGCATCGGCGTTGAGATGAATGAAGAAGTAGCGCGAAAAGCACAAATCCCGGGAACAACCTGGTTTGAACCCAACAAGGCTTGACCTGGAATAGTGGAGCGAAATCAAACAATGAAGAAGAGTCTTAATCGCGTTCCATTCGCAATGTTGTGTCTCTGTCTGTTTGTGGCAACGGCGCAAACTCTATGCGCGCAGCAAGGATTTTTTACTCGTGATGACGTCATCAAATACACGCCGGACTGGCACGGAGATCGCTTTACAGATGGCCGTCCCAAAGTGCCCGACGACATTTTGGATCGCATGAAGCGCGTGACACTTGAAGAAGCGTGGGCCGTACTCCAGCAAAACAGCTTCATGCATCAGTACGAGGATGGTTGGCTATCCATTCATCCGGACAAGGTATTGGTTGGGCGGGCACTCACGGCCACTTGGATGCCAGGTCGGCCTGATGTGCAAAAGCTGCTCGAAGAAGAAGGCGCGAAGATGCACCGCGTCGGCGGAATGAACGCATGGCCTGTCGACATGCTGCAGAAGCGCGATGTGTACACTTGCGATCACTTCGGACTGAAAGAAGGTGGCCCTTCGATTGGCGACAATGTTGGCAATGCGATCTATGCCAAATCGGGAAACGGCATTGTTTACGACGGTGCGGTGCGAGATATAAATGGTCTCGACGAACTGCCGGACTTCGTTGCTTTTGTTCGTGCATACGATCCGTCGCACCATTATGGATCTCTACGGACCGGCAGGCTTTTGAACTCCACGATGGTGAGCATCAACGCTCCGACGCGCATCGGTCATGTCATGGTGATGCCGGGAGATGTTGTGCTGGGACGCAACGGTGGCGTCATCTTTATTCCGCCGCAGTTGGCTGAGCAAGTAGTCAAGTATTCAGAAGAGACTCATCTGCGCGATATGTTTGGACATCAACGGCTGCAAGAAGGCAAATACACCGCCGGCCAAATTGACGCCCGCTGGACTGATGCCATAGAGCAGGATTACTACCAATGGCTGAAGCAGAATGAAGACCATTTACCGTTTCCCAAATCGCGAATCGAAGAAATCTTGAGAGAGCACAAAAAATCAAGCGGGGACTGAACGCCAAGTGCGCCTCGCGCTGAAGTTGGTTGTAAGATCCACATGCTTGGCTTGCTGTGACTCAATCCAAACAAACTTGAATTTTCGTGAAGTGTGACGGGTTTTCGCTCCAAGAGCGCAATGCGCTCGCCGCTTCCCGTAACGGGACAACCAGATTGACGATTTGTTCTACAGGAAACTTGCGGGTCTCGAGAAAACTGATCACTGAGTAGAAGTCGTTGGGTAGAGCATTCCTCGACCCAAGGACATCCAGCTCTTTTTGCACAAACAGCTTCGTATCGTAGGTGACAGGTTCATTCGCATACCCGATGTAAACGACTCTTCCGGTAAATGCGACCTCTTCGACCGCCGCTCGGAATGTCGCGGATGTGCCGACAGCTTCGATCACCACGTCCGGTCCGCGACCGTCGGTCATATTCAGCAAGCGATTGTGTAACTGCTCGCGTGAGCTATTGATGGTGTGCGTAGCACCCGCTGTTAGCGCGAGTTCCAATTTATTGTCATCCACATCAATGCAGATCGTGGTTGCACCACGGGAGCTTGACGCAGCGATTGCACCCAGCCCTACTCCACCGCAACCGAAGATCGCAACAGCGTCATCTGCACTCACCCGTCCGCGTGCAATCGCATGGAACCCAACCGTCAGCGGTTCGACGAGGCACAATTGTTTCGGCGTGAGTTTCGCGGGATAGAGCTTGTTTTGCGGCATCGCAATAAGCTCTTTCAGTGCTCCGTCCCTTTGAACGCCGAGTGTTTGGTTGAATTGGCAGGAGTTCGGGCGTCCGCGTCTGCATGAGGCGCATTTTCCGCAGCTTGTGTACGGGTTAAGTGCTACATCCGTCCCAGCAGAGAACGCATTGCAGTTGCTCTCAATTACCGTTGCACATACCTCGTGACCGAGGATGCGGGGATAGGAGACCAGCGGGTTCAGCCCACGAAAGGAATTCAGATCGCTTCCACAGAACCCAACCATCCGCACCTTCAGCAGGATGTCTTCATCGCTCCTTTCCGCGTCTGGAATCGATTCGACGAACGCGTTGCCTGGGTCCTTGAGTACGAGTGCCTTCACATTCGAACCGTGTTCTCTGGTGCGTGGAGAGCTACTAACCGTAGATTTTGAAGAAGAGCAAACATTTTCAAAGCGCAAATTAGCGTGTACGCTAATCGATAAAGTTAACGTTGTCAAAAAGCGGAATTCTTCAGACTAGTCTTACGCAAAGCACCGAAAAACGCTCCGCGCGCGTGGAGGATGAGTGAAATCGAGCAGACCTTTTCTTACCGTGGAGTGGATCAAAGCGATCTTAATTGCCGGTTGCCTCTTATGCTCTTGGGGCATGGGGGCAGGCCAAGAGGCTCGCTCCACGAATAAGAAGGTGATTGCGCCCACGCCGCCGATGGGATGGAACAGTTGGGACTCGTACGGGTTGCGCATCAACGAACAGCAGTTTCGCGACAATGCTGAGGTTTTGGCCACGAAGTTGAAGCCATCCGGATATTCGTACGCGGTCATTGATGAAGGCTGGTATATGGTCAATCCGGAGGACCGTCCCAAACCGGAACTGCTCAAATATGCGCTCGACGAAAATGGACGATTCATTCCTCTGCCGGAGCGTTTTCCATCGTCCCTCCAGGATGGCAAGAACACGGGTTTCAAACAGCTAGCGGACTGGGTGCACGCGAAGGGGCTGAAGTTCGGCATTCACATCATCCGCGGCATCCCGCGTGAAAGTGTTGCGCGCAATTCGCCGATCGAAGG
>Ga0134126_10005864_pt1 | contig 15360 bp, 13 predicted proteins | sample KB31752_FD_96881 | JGI IMG/M metagenome (GOLD analysis project Ga0134126, IMG submission 96881) | Terrestrial soil microbial communities with excess Nitrogen fertilizer from Kellogg Biological Station, Michigan, USA - KB3-175-2 | ecosystem: Environmental > Terrestrial > Soil > Unclassified ...
CGCGCCGCATCTGCTGCCGGCGCCCGCGTGGTCCTGCTCTCGTCTGACAAGGCGGTTGAGCCCACCTCCGTGATGGGCGCCACCAAAAGGCTCTCCGAGCTCATCGTCCTCGCCGCCGGGGGCACTGTCGTTCGCCTCGGCAACGTTCTCGGCTCGCGCGGAAGCGTTACTGAGACCTTCGCCCGCCAACTCGCGCTCGGCCATCCGCTCACCATCACTGACCCCGCAGCCCGCCGATACTTTATGACCTTGGATGAAGCAGTCAACATGCTTCTCAGCGTGGTTGCCGAGCCCTCTCCGTCCCTGTTGATTCCTGAAATCGCCTCTCCCAACTACATCACTGACCTGGCGCACTTCATCGCTGTCTCGCTCGCTCCAGGCGCTGCGGTTGCGCTCGACTTCACCGCACCCCGGCCCGGAGAAAAAGACCCGATCCACTTCTGGTCCGCGTCCGAATCGCCGCGCCCTGCATCCCAGCGCGGACTGCTCTCCATCGACATTCCGCCGGTCGACGAACGTGTGCTTGAGTCCTCCCTCGCCGCCCTGCGCCTCGCTATCGACGCCCGCGACCGCGCCGCCGCTCTCCTGCACCTCAGCGGCCTCGTGCCCGGTTATGAGCCAGGCGCCGCGGCTGTTGCGGCTGCTGACCACCCCGTCTCCTCATGAACCCTCCGTCCCCCCGGCGCCGCATCGGCGTTATGACCACCTCCCGCGCCGACTACAGCCATCTCTATTGGCCCTTGCGTGAACTCGCCGCGCATCCCGACATCGATCTCGGCCTCTTCGTGCTCGGACCCCATCTCTCGCCTACCTTCGGCGCCACCGTCACCGAGATCGAGCGCGATGGGTTCCCCATCCAGGCCCGCATCGAGTGTCTCCTTAGTTCCGACACCGATACCGGCATGGCCAAGACTATCGGCATCGCCATGCTCGGCCTCGCCGATGCCTTCACCGCCTGGCGCCCCGACATCCTGCTCCTCATCGCCGACCGCTACGAGATGCTCGCGCCCGCCTGCACCGCCCTCGCGCTGCGCATCCCCATCGCCCACATTGAAGGTGGCGAAATCAGCCAGGGCGCCATCGACGACGCAGTCCGCAATGCGCTCACCAAACTCGCCCACCTCCATTTCACTTCGACTGAGATAGCCCGTCGGCGCGTGATCGCCATGGGTGAGGAGCCCTGGCGCGTCCATCATGCCGGCGCTCCTTCGCTCGACCACCTGAGACGCTCTCCAATGCTCGATCGCCCCACTCTCGAATCGCGCATCGGCATCGCGCTCACGCATCCCTGCGTACTCGCCGCCTGGCATCCCGTCACAATTCTCCACAACACCAACGCTGAAGCGGACGCGCTGTTTGAGTCGCTTGCCGAATTCGCGGGCCAACTCATCTTTGTCTACCCCAACAGCGACGCCGGCTCGCATGAGCTCATCGAGCGCACCCGCGTCCTTGCCGCATCTCGCCCCGACACGCACATCTTCATTAATCTCGACGCGGTCACCTACTGGAGCCTCCTCGCGCAGGTCGATGCGATAATCGGCAACTCCTCCAGCGGCATCATGGAGGCGGCATCGCTTGCGCTCCCCGTGGTCAACGTGGGCATTCGGCAGCAGGGGCGCGAGCGCGGGCGGAATATCATCGATGTGCCGGCAGAAACTGGCGCAATTCAAAACGCGTTGGAACAGGCGCTCGGTGGAGAATTTCGCGCCCGCCTTGCCGGAATGCTCAACCCCTATGGCACCGGGGACGCCTCTCGCACCATCGCGCGCGTCCTCGCAGAAGCGCGGCTCGAGAATCTCCTGATTAAAGAGCCCATCCTCGTCTCTTAACCAGCGGCTCAGCACGCTGAAAAGCCGGCTTCAGCGACAATTTAGAGCGTTTTGATACGCCGCGGACCTCGTCTGGCGCTGTTTTACCCTGCGAAACATCCGCACAATCGATTTAGCGCAACACTTAGACCACGATTTGCGAAATGATTGATTCTTTGGTAAGTTAAGAGAGTCAGTTAATCCTACCGCGAAGAAAAAAATAAACTATTGAGCCCTGCAACCGATAGGTAAGTAGAAGCATCCGGTCGGTTATACGGGTTTCTTCGATTTGCTCCCGGGCCTCAAGTCCTGAGCTGTCTCAATCTTTTTTTGGGCCCGCTCGAATTCCAACGGTGAAAGCAACTCAGTGAAAGCACGCTGCATCCATTGCTAGGTACAACAGCGTTTAATCACGCGACAGCCTTCTTTCAAATGGAACGGTAACGCTCACGATTTCGGGATCCAGCATCCCGACCGAGCGGCTTTCACATCGCAATGTACGGTACGCAGCAGAAACTCACTTATCGGCGAGGCGTCCGCTGTGTCTCTTGTTCGATTGAAACTCTATCTCGGGATGAAGAGCAGGTGTCTATGGTAGTCAAAGCGCAAAGTAAAGGTCAGGGTCTCTCGGGGATCCACGTCGGCAGCGACAATGTTCGCCGTTACTTCCCCAAGAACGTCTCGACCATCGAATTGCAGTTGGATCATCTCCGGATCCAGTGTGGACTGGCTCCTGACTTTTGGCAGGGCCAGCCAGAAATCTACGACCCGCGCCTGTGCGCGTGGCTCGAAACCAAGCACATGCATGCGAGCCGGAATCGCACCCCCGTTCCCCTGGACATGGTTCCAGCGGGGAACAACGCGTTCCGCCTGGAGCCGGTCTCCGCTCAGCCCTCAGTACGGCAGCGGATGCAGAGACCCACGGCTGCCTGAACCTGCAGGAACCTGCCTTCCGCCGGATGGACCGCGTTGCTCGACCTCGCATCCATCCGGCATTCGTGTTTTTAGCCAAGAAAATGTTTTCACACCCCGCTGCCTGCCTCCGCTCCAAACCGCCCCGCTTGATATCCTCACCATGAATGTCCGCCAATCTTCAGCAGCAAATTGAATCCCTCTTTTCCGCTGGCGCGTCCGCCTCGTCCGATCCCTCCGCACGCAGCATCTTTGAGGAATTCCGCGCCGTGCTCGAACGCGGCGAAATTCGCGCCGCATCTCCCGATCCCGCCGCGCCCACCGGGTGGCGCGTCAACGCCTGGGTGAAGCAGGGCATTCTTCTCGGCTTCCGCATCGGCGTGCTCCAGGACTTTCCTTCCGCCGGCCTCTCCTTTGTCGACAAATCCACCTATCCCGCGCGCACGTTCAGCGCAAACGATGGTATTCGCGTGGTCCCTGGCGGCTCCTCCATTCGCGCGGGCGCTTACGTCGCTTCCGGCGTCGTTTGCATGCCGCCCATGTACATCAACGCCGGCGCGTATGTCGACGAAGCCACCATGGTCGACTCCCATGCCCTCGTGGGATCGTGCGCGCAGATCGGCAAGCGGGTCCATCTCAGCGCGGCCGCCCAGGTGGGAGGCGTTCTCGAGCCGGTCAATGCAAGTCCCGTCATCCTCGAAGACGACGTTCTCGTGGGCGGCAACTGCGGGATCTATGAAGGCGCCATCGTGCGCAGCGGTGCGGTGCTTGCAGCGGGCACGATCCTCACCCGCGGCACGCCAGTCTGCGACTTGGTGAATGGAACCGTGATCCGCGCCGGCAATGACACGCCGCTGATTGTTCCCGCCAATGCTGTCGTCGTACCCGGCTCGCGCGCCGTCACCCGCGGCCAGGGTCACGAATGGGGCCTCAGCCTCTACTGTCCGGTTATCGTGAAATACCGCGACGACAAACCCAACCTCAGCACCACACTCGAAGACCTGCTGCGATGATCCGCTTCGGCATCGTCGGCCCCGGCCGTGCGGCAAGCCGATTCGTCGCCGGACTTGCCGGGGTGGCCGGTGCGGCTCCGTCATGCGTCTGGGGCCGCACCCCTGAGCGCGCTCGTGCCTTTGCCGAGAAGCTTTCCACCCCACTCGTCGCTCCCACCCTCAACAAACTGCTCGCCGGGCCCATCGACGCTGTCTATGTCGCCACCCACCCTGACACCCACGCCGACTTCTGCATCGCCGCGCTCGCCGCGGGCAAGCACGTCTTCTGCGAAAAGCCCGCGGCTCTGAACGTGCGCCAGCTCCAGCGGATCCTTGCTGCTGCGCGAACTCACGACCGGCTCTTTATGGAAGCCATGAAGCCGCCCTTTTTCCCGCTCTACAAGCGCCTTCGCGAGCATCTGGAGCGCGATCCAATCGGGCCGGTCGGATTCGTCCGCGCCGGCCATTGCGACTCGACGCTCGCGCCCGACTACCCACTCCACTTCCTCGAGCTCGGCGGCGGCGGCATTCTCGGCATCGGCCCTTACGAGGCGTTTCTCGCCATTGACTGGCTCGGTCCGCTCAAGCGCGTCCAGACCATGGGCCGCCTCAGCCCGGCGGGTGTCGATAACTTCGCCATCTTCCAGACCGAGCACGAGCGAGGCATGGCCCAGCTTCACACCGGCCTCGATCTGCTCAGCCGTGGCGATGCCCTGCTCTGCGCGCCAGGCGGATACGTACTTCTCCATGCAAACTGGTGGAATCCAGTTCGCGCCACCGTGCATTACGTGGACGGCCGCGAAATCCTCCTCGACGAACCCTACGCACACGGCGGCTTCAACTACGAAACCGAACACTTCTGCGATCTCATCCGCCAGGGCCTCCGCGAAAGCCCCATCATCCCGCACGAACTTTCGCTCGGCATGGCGCGCCTCCTCGAAGACGCGCGTGACGCTCTCGGCGTACACTTCCCCGGCGAGTGAAAAGAGCGCATAGCCTCATCGCAAAGCAGTGTCATGCCGCCTGGGCCGTTTCTCCCACCGTGCTCTCGAGCGGAGCGTCCAGCTTCATCCCCTCCCGCCGCGTCCAGAGAAACGCCGCAACAACAGCGGTCGTAATCACCATGCCGATGCCAAACTCCGTCGTAATGTAAAGCACACGGCCGGTGGACGCCGTGATGCCGTCGAAAATTGCCTGAATGAGAAGATTGTGGCTGGCGTGCAGCATGGCGCAGGGCCACAGACTACCCGACTTCAGCCGCAGCCAGCCCATCAGGAACGCGTTCCCGATCACCATGAGCGTGAAGCAGCTCAGTGCATACACCTTGTTGGTGCCGGCGTTGTAATCGGCAAAGAGTAACCCGGGATAGTGCCACACCGCCCAGATCATTCCGCTCAGCAGGCATCCGAAAAACCACCCGAACCGGCCCACCAGCCGAGGCAGCAGAAATCCGCGCCACCCGATCTCCTCGCCGAGCGCGGCTGCCAGACTGCCCGTTATTCCAATCGTCGCGAGCACCGGAATGCCCAGGCCGAGCGTGGCCGCCGCAGGCCACTTCCCCAGCCCATACGACTCCGCCATGCTCCGCGCAAAGGCATGAAATCCGAACGATCCCGGAATGGCGATCCAGCATACGATGTACACGGGCAGCGCGTACACCAGCGGCAGCACGTACGCCATTCCCACATACCGCGCAGGCCGCCATCTCCAGCCCAGTCCCTTCAAATCGATTCGGAAAAGCGCGCAGGTGGCGAGCGCAGCCAGCGCCGGGCACCACATGACCAGGCGAACGGTCATGCCGTTTCCGGCGCCGATATGCCCTGTGTGAATCATCAGCGCATAGGGAACGCAACTGAACGCAAAGACGAGTACCACAAAGGTGAGAATCTGGCGAGAGAGCGATCGCATAGTGAACGGGATTCTAACAATCCGGGAACGACCGCGAACAGTAATTTCGAGCAGGTGTGGGCCTCAGGCGGCCCTGCGCAGCTCTCGCGGCTCCTCCATCGACAGCTCTTCCAGACTCTTCCCCTTCGTCTCCGGCAGCAGCGCGATGGTGAGCACAAGACCCGCCACGCTCGCCACAGCGGCTGTCGACTCGGCGGCGGCAAGTCCGTGCCATCGCATCAGGTATGGGAACAGAAACACGCCGAGGAACCCACCGACCTTGCCCATGGCCGCCGCCACGCCGTGGGCCGTTGTGCGAACGCGCACCGGGAAGATTTCTGACGGATAAACAAAGGTCGTGGTGTTCGGGCCAAACTCCGTAAAGAAGAAGCTCAGGCCATACAGAACTACGAATGGCACCGTCATTGTTGCTATTCCCGGAATCAGCGCCATGAGCGAGAATGCGGCTGCCATCAAGGCGAATCCGATGGTCTGGATTCCCTTGCGCCCGATCCGATCCATACCCAGGGCCGCAGCAAGGTAGCCTGGCGCCGCAAACACGACGAAGATAAATAATTGCGTCAGCGCCTTGTGCCGCAGGTCAGGATGCCCCGCCAGGGCGGAGAGCACCAGCGGGCTCGACACCGTATTGCCGTAGTAGGCCGCATCCATCAGGAACCACGCTCCGCTGGCTCCAATCAACCTGGGCAGCATCGTCTCGTCCGTTACCAGCCGATGGAACCCATCCCAGAACGAAATGGACTGATTGGCGGCGTGATTCTGGTCGATGGGCACGAAATGCCCTGACTCGTCCTCCGTGAGGTTGTTGGCGCTTAGAAAGCGCGGAGTCTCCCGCAATTTTCTGCGCTGCCAATACACGGCAAGCGGAGGAAGCGCGCCCGCGCCCACCAGGATCCGCCAGATCAGGTCATGGGAAAGGCCGGTCGACAGCAGCCCGGCGGCAAACAGCGGCCCCACAATGAGTCCCGCCGCCTGCATTGAAAACACCAGGCTCACAAGCAGCCCTCGATGCTGCTTGCACGCGTACTCACTCATGATCGTGGCGCTTACCGGATAGTCGCCGCCGATTCCAATCCCCAGGAGGAACCTGAGACCGATCAGCCACAAGATATTTGGAGCAAAAGAGCATGCCAGGGCACCGGCAGCAAGCACCAGTACTTCGAATCCATAAATCCGCTTTCTGCCCAACATATCGGCGATTCTGCCGAACAGCAGTGCGCCCAGGGCAGACGACAGCAACGCCGTTGAAGCTACCAGGCTTTCTTCCAGAGGCGAGATGTGCCATTGCGACTTGATGAGCGTCATCACGATGCCGATGATGAACAAGTCGTAGGCGTCAGTGAAGAAGCCCATGCCCGAAATGAACATAATCTTCCACAACTGCGCCGATACAGGCGCGCTGTCCAACCGGGTGAAATCAGGGTCGTTGCAGTCACTGAGCGAAATCGGGCCGGCCATTGGTCCCCCATTCAGAGCAGATGCGAAACCGGCGTTCCGTGCCGTTTTCAGGCGATTCGTTTCTACTGCCGCAAAATAGGGCTGCCTCGCGGGATGAGGCCTTTCCGGCGGTACGCACCCGCATCTCAGAACAACTGCGCCCCCCGGTCGCGGCATCCATCCTGCTGAGCCAATTCCGGCTCGGCCCGTATAGGTAAGGACTTGATTTTCCATAGATATCGCGAACCGAGGATGGAACGATGAAACACCATAATGTGACGCTGATTCTGGCCCTGCTGGCGGGCGGCGCAATCTCCATTGCCTGCGCCCAGGAACAGAACCCCACGGAACCGGCTGCCAATACCAACCAGCAGCAACCCCCAATGCTCAATAATGGCGAGCCGCTCTATCGGATCCAGGTGGTCGCGCGCGACATTCCCGCCATTAACTACTTCCACCGCAACGGAGCAACGCAAATCGCCTTCAAAGGCACCGAGCTGATGCCCGACGCTCACGGCACCGCAAAAGTCGATGCGCACGCCGGGCGCACCGCCGTCGACCTCGACGTGGAAGGCCTGACGCCGGCAAACGGCTTCGGCGCCGAGTATCTAACCTACGTTCTGTGGGCCATCACGCCGGAAGGGCGCCCCGTCAACCTCGGCGAAGTCCTGCCCTCCGGCAGCCATGGCCGCGTGAAGATGCAGGTGACGAGCAGTCTGCAATCCTTCGGCCTCATCATCACCGCCGAGCCCTACTACGCCGTGGTGATGCCCAGCGACTTGGTCGTCATGCAGAACGTGGTGGAGAAGCGCACCTCAGGCGTGATTGAAACGGTGAATGCGCACTACACGCTGCTTCCCCGCGGAGCCTATGCCCAGACCGCCGGCCGTCACTCCGTGCTGCACCCCATCACGCGAAATGAAAAATCGCCCCTCGAAATCTATGAAGCCGAAAACGCGGTCCAGATCGCCCAGGCCGGCGGCGCCGAGAAGTATGCGCCTGACACCTTGAAGACTGCGCAAACCGCCCTCGATAACGCCGAGGCCATGGACGCCCGCCACAAGGACCGCAAGGAGGAAATCACCTTCGCCCGCGAGGCGGTGCAGAGCGCGGAAGACGCGCGCATTATCACCATCCGCAAGATCAAGGAAGAGGACGAAGCCGCCGAGCGCAAGGCCCGCCAGGACGCCGAGCAGGCGGCAAAGGACGCGCAGGCTCAGCAGCAGAGGGAAGCCGCCCAGCGCGCCCAGGCTGAGGCCGCCGCAGAGGAGGCCAAGGCCCGCGCCGAAGCCGCTCGCGCCGACCGGGAAAAGGCAGAAGCCGAAGCCGCACAGGCCGCCGCGCAGGCCAAGGCCGCACAGGAGCAGGCCCAGACCGCCCAGCAACAGGCGCAGGCAGCGCAACAGCGTGAGCAGCAGGAACGCGAGCAATTGCGCCAGCAGCTGAACCAGGTGCTGCAAACCCGCGAAACCGCTCGCGGCCTGATCGTGAACATGTCCGACGTGCTATTCGCCTTCAACAAGTACAACCTGAAGCCCGAGGCACGGGAAAAACTCGCCAAGGTTTCCGGAATTCTGCTGGCTCATCCTGATTTGAAGATTCAGGTTGAAGGCTATACAGACAACATCGGATCAGACGAATACAACCAGAAACTCAGCGAAGAGCGCGCCGGTGCCGTCCGCGATTACCTGGTATCGCAGGCGGTTCCGCAGGAGGACGTGACGTCACAGGGCTTCGGCAAAGCGGATCCGGTGGCGGATAACTCGACGTCCTCGGGGCGCGCGCAGAACCGCCGCGTGGAACTCGTCGTCTCCGGCCAGTCCATCGGCATTCAGCAGAGCCAGCCCGGTCAGTCCGGTGAAAACCAGCAGCCCCCCGCCCCAACCCAACCCGCAACCCAACCCGCCCCGGCTACCACCAACCCGCAGGGCACCTCGACCCCTCCGCAATAGCCATCAACCGCGGAGTCCCGCTGAAAACACCAAGGGCCGGCGAAACCTCGCCGGCCCATTTGCTTGCTGATTTTGCATTTGCTTTTCTAGTCTGTCATTACCGCAAGCGATCTGCTTTCGCTTTTTCTATCTGTCATTCCCGCAGGCGATCTGCTTTCTTTTTCTATCTGTCATTCCCGCGGGAGATCTGCTTTTCCTTTCTTGTTCTTTCATCCCGGCGATAATCGCGTTCTCATCGAGCCCCGCGCCGGAGGCGCAGAGTTTGTTAGCCCCGCGCTTCAGCGTGGGACGCATCGCAATCTAAACTACGCAGTCCCATAGGGACGGGTTGCTGCACAATGGCGCGCCCGATCCCAGACGCTCGTCAACAAGCTCATTGCCATGAAAGATGTCGTACGGGACTCGGCTGGAACGCGAATAGATTTCGCTACACGACGATGATTCCGGTGGCGCATGGAAAGCAGCTCCCCGTGCTCCATCGTCAAAATGCGCCGGAGCCGTCACATCGTTATCGCCACATGATCGCAGCCAGCACTCGCGGCGCTCTCCACCAGCATCTCCGCCAGTTCAAACCCATGCCGCGCGAAGTACCATGCGGCGCCGTGCACGCGCTCCTGCAGATGGCCGCCGGGGTAAAGCGCGCGGTAGATGGCCTGGGCGTGACGGCGCAGGGACTCTTCCTTCTGCATCTGGAAATTCGCAGCCAGCCGCCGCAGCCGATTCATCTGGTACCGCATCTTGCTCGCGGCGGTATCGGCGGAGCGGCCCAGACCGGCATCCATCGCACGCATCCATTCGAGCAGGCCATTCAGTTCGGAGTCGAGCGCATTGCCTGAGGTGGCCAGCTTGCGTTTGCCGTCGATCGGCAGTGCCCGCGCGGCCAGCAACTGGGCCAGCCCGTCTTCCGTTTCAGCGAAGACGCGGTCCAGGGTCAGTTCGTGCTTGCGGAGGAGCTCGGCAATATCCGGCTCGATGAGGGTGGCGGTGAAGCGTGGCTGCACCGGGGTCATTCGGCCAAGGATGCGCTCGAACAGCACCTGCGATTGCGCGAAGTACGCCACCTCGGCCGGGCCGCCGATGATGAGCGAAGTCCCCAGAAGATAATCCTGAAAAACGGGGCGCAACAGCGCCGACGGCGAAATCCGTTCCGGCTCGGCATCGAGAATGCCCAGGAGATCCGCCATGGTACATCGCTCTCGTCCCGCCTGCCACAGTCCTCCGGGCTCACCGGCCTTAGCGGCGGTGCGCTTGAGCGCCATGCGCGCTCCGGTCTTTCGATCGATGAGAAACAGCAGGCTCGATTGCGGCGCCACGGCCACCTGTGCGTGATACCCCGACCGCTCCAATTGCCGGTTGCGTTCCACCAGCGCCGCATGGAAGTCATCCGCCTGCTCGATTGCGGCACGCAGCACGGGCGCTCCCAGGCGATGCACATCGCGCCCCGCGGCATCGAGCACAAGCAGGCCCTGCGCCGCAAAAGCCGTCGCATAGAATTCCGCAAACGCCTGGGCAAAGGTGCGCCCCGGCTGATACGCCGACTGCAGTGCTTCAAGCGCGCTGGACCACCCGATCAGCTCGCCGGCCTGCTCCAGCAGCGGCTCAATCGGCCCATCGAGCGGCACGCTGCCCACGGATACGGCCGCATGGGGCGCCGGTTCGTAGATGAGCTTATGCAGTTCGCGGCGGCCCGGGAAGGTGACGTCGTTGATTTCGGCAAAGTCGTGATCTTCGCTGGCCAGCCAGAAGATGGCGACATGCGGATGGCCCGACTTCGATGCCTCGCGCGCACGCGCCAGCGCCGTCGCGGCCTTGAACGGCACAAACAGCGGACCGCCAAACAGCCCTACCTGCTGGCCGGTGAGAACGGTTCCCGCTCCCTGGCGCAGCGCCGCAATGGCGCCCGCCGCCGAAGCCTGCGAATTCTGAGTGGCGAGAATGTCGACGATTGCGGACCAGTGCTCCGGCAGGGCTGGCCGAGTCCGCCAGTCCGACGCTTCGCCATAGAATCGCCGCGCCGCCGGCTCTCCGGCGCAGAAGTCCAGAAACAGCCGGCTCATTCCCGGAGCCACGGTAATAGGATGACAGTCTGCGATCGGCAACGGAATCACTTTCGGCGTGGGATCGACTCGGCCCAGCGTACTGAGGAACAACTCAATTAAGGATGCCACGCCCGGCGAGGCCGATGCAGAAACGTATACTCAGTCTTGATAGCGCGTTGAGGAGAAGACGTTTCCGCATGCCGAAATCGAAGAAAGCCGCCCAACCCGCCAGGCGCAAAGCCGCAAAGCCTACGCCGCTCCGCAAAAAGAAAAAAGTCCCCACCGCCTCCCCCGAACTCCGCGAAAGCGCCCAGGTGCTCAAGTCCGAGGTGGTTTACCAGGGGCCGCTGTTCCGGGTGACGAAGGACAGGATCATCGAGCCCAGCGGGAAGGAGAGCGTGCGCGACGTGGTCCGGCACAACGGCAGCGTGGTCATTCTCGCGGTCGACAACAGCAAATCCAAAAAAGATCCGTGGATCGTCATCGAGCGCCAGTTCCGCCACGCGGCAAATCAGTTCCTTTGGGAACTGCCCGCCGGCACCCTCGATCCCGGAGAAGACCCCCTCGTCGGCGCACAGCGCGAGCTCGAAGAGGAAACCGGTTATCGCGCCCGCAAGTGGCGTCCGCTCGTCCGCTACTTCGCCAGCCCCGGCTTCCTCGGCGAAGCCATGAATGTCTTTGTCGCCGAGGGCCTCGTCCCCGGCGAAGCCCGCCCCGAAGACGACGAAGACATCGACTTCCGCCTCGTCAAAATGTCTGAAATCCTAAAATTGATCCGCAAAGGCGCCATCCAGGACGGGAAAACCCTCTCCTGCATCCTCCTCTACCGCGATCGCCTGAAGAACAAGTAGATCGCCTTCACGCTGGAAGCGTCTCTTCATCACATGAACTGGAAGCCTCTCTTACACCCGGAACAGCAGCCTGACGCCTACTCACCGGGAACAATATGAATCACATCTGGTTGCGCGTTATCTAGATTTCGGTCCGGGTCAGGAGAACCGTCTGAGCCACCCTCGGCCCGCTTTATCAGAAAGTAGAGGGCGATCAGAACTAAGCCGAATCCCACCAGAGATGCACCGGAGATCAAGTTTTCCCGGCTCGCCACTACGAAATCCTGCAACTTACTTTCGGAAAGGTGGTCCGGGTCGTAGTAGACGCGAACGAGAGCGCCGTCTACGCACCCTCGCGTCGTCAGAGGCGTCTTGCAGATTTCTCTGTCGTCCAGAACGTTGACGCCGTTAAACACGAATACGTAGGCATAGCCGCAACCCTTGCCGCCACATTGAACCCGGGTGATTCGGCCAACTGTCGAAACCTCTCGCGTTGCGACATCGCGATATGTGAACCCAAAAAAGATCAGGACGCAACCACCAATGATTGCGATTTTGGACAGAAGTAGCGATTTCCAAGATCGAAAGAACATACAGAGACCCGGTTCCCAAAGCCCGGTGAAAGATGCTGGATGGATACGATCGTACACCTGTGCCAGAATGCCTTTCGAGTGCCACTCTTCTGTTCCGGGCGAATCACCGCCTACTCTCCCCTTTGCCATCCGTTCGCCCTCTGCGTGCAAGCGTCTGTTCGTCGGAGGAACGCCGGGCGACTGCCGGCGTTTCGAATGCCTGATCCCGAATGGCTCTTCCGTTCCCTGCCCTCCCCCGTCCCACGATATGAACGCCTATTCTGAATTGCTAAAAAACCTTTACTGTCATTTCCCCGTCATAGTGAGTTAGCGACGCGGCGAATCCCCATCCTTATCCAAGCCTTCGCCCGTGGCGTACTTCTCACGATGCAAGGAAAGCGGGGGCCTGTGGCTCAGTACAAAGGTAAGGTCAAGTGGTTCAACAACGCCAAAGGCTACGGATTCATCGGACGTGAAGACGGGCCGGATGTATTCGTTCACTACTCGGCGATCCAGTTGGACGGGTACAAAACCCTGAAAGAAGGCGATGACGTCGAGTTCGACATCGTTCAGGGTCAGAAAGGCCCGCAGGCCGATGGAGTTGTTCGCGTAAGAGAAAACTCCGCGGCGGAGCACCACACCGCGGCCTGATTTCGTCGGTCTCCGGCGTTACGCGCCTGCCGCCTCCCAGCGGTCTGAGACGGTGTGTACCCGCCGAGCTCATCCTCCGGCACACCGCTCGTGTCCCTCCCGCCACGAGCCCCGCTCCAACTGTGCCCGTCTGATTCTGCTTTGAACATTGCCGTTCTGTTCCCTGTTCCCTCGTTCCCTCGTTCCCGGCTTCCCTATACTTATCCACGTGGACAACCGCACCATGGCCCGCCTCCTTGAGGAGACCGCCGATCTCCTGGAGATCGATGGCGCTGACAGCTTCCGCATCCGCAGCTATCGCAACGCCGCCGACGCTATCCGCCAGTCCACCGTCGACCTCGCTCCCATCTGCGAAGACACCCCCGCCCTGCTCGCCATCCCCGGCATCGGCAAAGGCATGGCCGCCAACATCAAGGCGCTCGCCTGCACCGGTACCACCCCGCTCCGCGACGAACTCCTCGCCAAGTACGGGCTCACCATCCTCGAGCTCATGAATCTCCCCGGCCTCGGCGCCAAATCTATCGCGCTCTTCTGGTCCGCCGCGCAAGTAAACTCAATTGCCCTGCTCGACGCGTCCATCCAGTCCGGCAAGCTCGAAGAGCTCCCCCGCATGGGAAAGAAGCAGCTCGAAAAAATCAAAAAAGGCATCGAGGACTACCGCCGCAGCTCCGGCCGCTTCCGCATCGATCACGCGCAGAAGGCCGCCGACGACCTCACCGCCTACCTTCTCGCATTCCCCGGCTTCGAGCGCGTCACTCCCGCCGGTTCCCTGCGCCGTGGCCGCGACACCGCCGGTGATCTCGACCTGCTTGTCACCGGACCTGCGTGTCAACCCGGCGAGACCGCCGCCGCGGCCGAGTACGTCGCCGCCTATCCCGCCATCGCCGACATCATCGCCAAGGGCGACAACAAGATAAGCTTCCATCTCTCCACCGGACTTCAAGTCGACGTCCGCCTTCTACCCTCTGCCTCCTACGGCGCCGCCCTCCAGTATTTCACCGGATCCAAGGCGCACAACGTCACTCTCCGCCAGCGCGCCCTTAAATTCGGCTATACCCTCAGCGAGTGGTCGCTCGCCCGCCTCGATGACCCCTCCGTCATCGTCGCCGCCGCCACTGAGGAAGAAATCTACTCCGCCCTTGCCCTCGACTTCATCCCGCCCGAACTCCGCGAAAACCTGGGCGAAATCGATGCTGCCGCCGCTCACGAGCTTCCGCGCCTCATCGAGGAGCGCGACCTCCGCGGCGACCTCCACATGCATACGCACGAAACCGACGGCCGAAACTCCATCCGCGAAATGGCCGAGGCGGCGATTGCGGCCGGCTACGACTACATTGCGATCACTGACCACTCCAAAAATCTGGCCATGACCAATGGCCTCGACGACGCCCGCGCTATCAAGCACATGCAGAATATTCGTGAAGTGGAACGCGAGCTCGAAGGGCACATCCGCATCTTCACCGGAATCGAAGTCGACATCCTCGCCGACGGGGCCCTCGATCTCTCCGACGAAGTACTGGCACAAATGGATATTGTCATCGCCAGCGTCCACTCGCGCTTCGATCAGCCCTACGAAGAGATGACCCCCCGCATCCTCCGCGCCATCGAGAACCCTTACGTGCGCATCCTCGGGCACCCCACCGGGCGCCTTCTCCTGCGCCGCGAGCCCTACGAACTCAACACTGCCGCCATCCTCCGCCGGGCCGCCGAACTCGGCGTCGCCATGGAGCACAACGCCGCCCCCGAACGTCTCGACCTCTGCGATCGCGATCTTCGCATGGCGAAAGAGCTGGGCTGCAAGATCGTCATCAACACTGACGCGCACACGACGCGCGTGCTAGGGCACATGGGCTACGGCATCCGCCAGCTCCGCCGCGCGTGGCTCACCCCCCACGACGTTCTCAACACCCTGCCCCGAGACGCCCCCTTAGCGTCTCTCTGCCCCCGCCCCTTAAAATGAACAGTTACGGGGAACCCTCTTGAATTCACTGGAACCTTCCGGCGCAAGATTCGCGCCACTCTTCGCCCTCATCGGCTTCGTCCTCTCGGCCAACCTCGCCTTCGCCCAATCCGTCCCCGCCGCGCGGTACACCTGGAAAAACGTGCAGATCGTCGGCGGCGGGTTCGTCGACGGCATCATCTTCCATCCCACGGCCCCCGGCGTTCGCTATGCGCGAACTGACATGGGCGGCGCCTATCGCTGGGATGTCACAGCAAACCGCTGGCGGCCGATGCTCGATTGAGTCCCCTACAAAGACC